>JGI994J12354_10002306_pt1 | contig 18745 bp, 10 predicted proteins | sample IntmicLarv3ML3BL_FD_12354 | JGI IMG/M metagenome (IMG submission 12354)
CGTCCTCTGATTGTGGAATACATCGTTCACCTGCCATAGGGCATTGTTGCTTTGAAGCGCTGATATTAGATTCTGGATGAGTACCACTTTCTTCCCTCCATACTCATCAAACTCATATTGTGCTTTCACCTTGCTGCGGAACTTGAACACCATTTTGCAAGTAAAGACTATCATAAAAAGCAGTGGAAATACGGCACCACCAGCAGAGGTGTTTAAAGATGGATTCATAGCAAGAAGAAACAAGATGACTGATGCCCATGTCAGAAGCGAATTGACCTTTATGCAGTGCTTGATAGCATCAAGAAAATCCTGTGACTGAGCAGATACAAGCTCCTCTGTTGCGGCGTTTTCGATCGAATAGGCATGGATAGAATCATTGGATTGCATTTGTGGCTGAGGCGGCTTTATAGCACGTTTCTGGCCGCCGCTCTCCTCTGTCCATGACAAACCAGTGCCTGGAATAGACGCCGTTGCACGAGTCTTGCCGGATGCAGTTTTCGTGACACGAAACCCTTTACCACCCCAGCTATAACCAACACCAGACTTGCTGAGGTTAACTCTAAAGCCTCCACCAAGATTGATGCTTTTCCTGTATCGAAATCCCATGACTGCGCCTCCATTCCATCAATAGGTTAATTTTACCATGCCATATCTCTGAAAACAACATAATTCCTCAAAATTCCTTCGACCCTCTTGGGCTGCTGTCATAACGCACCGGTCCACCCTCCGCAAGAAGCTTCTGAAACCGAATCCATGATTTCTCCGCCTCTGCTCTCCTCTCCTCAAGCGTCCCACTCCGCTCCACCAGCACGTCAAGCACACACATAACCAGTTCATCACCCACCCCCTCCTCTAGGTCAATGTCAGCGCAAATAATCTCCTCCAATGCTCCAGTGGATAGCCGGCTCAGAAAGGCGTATTTATTGTTCTTCTTTTGATTCATTATCTTCATCACTCCTCACCTCTATAATGTCCGCACAACCCAAAACCTGACATAAAAAATCAAAATTTCTCAAATTATTTTCCTATGTCGATGCAAGAGCGTTCCTTGCACCAGCTAGCTGGCCATGTTATAATAGCAGCGGTAGGGATACAGTGATGCCCCATGCTTTACCACGGCTGCGTATACGCAGAGCTCATTGGCACACCTAATATTACAGGACCGAAAAATGATGAATCGCAGCAAGAGAGAATTTTACACTGGGTCTCCCCTATTTTGGTGGGTGGAGATGCGGATTCTCATTACAAAGGCAGAGGAGCTGATTCAGATGAACGGAATTAACCTCAAGGAGTTGGTTGGGCAATTTGATTGCCTAATGGAAGAGTGGAGCTACTTCATTAACAAGGCTACTTATGAAATTATCTCCATTGAGGACAGGTATCTGGGATATACCGGAGAGCCGGAGGAAATCCCTGACACACTTGCAGAATGGGAGCGGAATGAAATCGAACAGACATTCTCGCTTGTTGATAGATGGGATGACTTAATAGCACTTCCAAGCAAACATGATATCAACGAGTAGGCTTGATGGAGAACTTCATCGGAACCATTGATGATGCTCATGTCCGTGATTGTCTATGTGTTGCAATTGAGGGCCGGGGAGCATTTAGGCGATTCAAAGACACCGCTAGGGCTCTTGGAGTTATTGATGCGTGGTATCATTTCAAGGGTGAGGCTCTCTTGGCTTTTTCAAAAAATTGGTGCAAGGAAAAAGGCTTGCCATATATATAATAAAATAAGACAGGACATCGTTACGGATGTCCTGTCTTGTTGTTAGTCATGAACGAACGGCACAATCTCAATGGTGTAGTTGAACAGGTTGTTTCACACCAGATATTTTGGCAAAATCTCTTCGTAAGATGCCTTCTCACTTTTTTACAATATTTCGTTACTCTATCTCTGCTAGTAAATCCCAAAAGCTTACACCAGGCACTGATTTGACTGGATCATTGAAAAGGCTGTCGTCGAAAATAATACCGTCGCTTCCTCTTTTCATGCTGAGATAGGTTTTACCACGCTCGGTCTCAAATGTCTCCAAGTCTCTGCCATCTATGCGAGACCACCAGAGGTAGCCGTCCACGTAATTTTCATAGGCCTCGTCCCAGCTTGTGAAGTTCTCTTGAAGCCTTGTTGCTGCGGGCTCTAGCATCGCCAAAGCTTCTCCCAATGCAAAAGCATTTGCGGTATGTCCCCACTGAATCAAGTTGCTCATACGGAATAAATCCCAGCACATAATGCCTCGGTCGCCCCACTTCTCATATAACTCCATCGTATAGGGGAACATGTACTGATCCGTTGGGCTAGCATTAGCTAAAATTGCCTTGTACTCATCTTCTGTTAAACTCTGAATAAAGGTTACCATATTCTGAAACTCGGCGTTATGGCCGTAGAAGCTCATTGAGCCAATCGTCTCAATCAGTTCTTTTCGATTTCTAATATTCCACTGTGCAAGCGGAAAGCTAAATTCTGTTCTGCTGTCGTACCATTTCGGTGCATAGTGAAGTAAACTGATGCGATCAATGCGGTAAACATGAGCCAAGGGTTCTCCAAAACTACGGCACTCCCAACTGTTTTCTCTCGATAGATAAGCCCCCATTGGTAGAGCCCATTGGTGTAAATTGGTGCTCTCCAGTACATCCTCCGGTTCTGGCTGATAGGTCACTGTAACCAGCCGCTTATCTCCATCCCAAGCCACCTCTGCACCCATCTCCTCTGATACAAAGCGCAGCGGAATATACGTACGACCGTTTTCTGCGTAGGCGGGCACATCCAACTTCACCTGCCTGCCGTTTACGATAGCCGTATTGTTGCCCAATACAAACGAAATGTTCATATCTTCTCGTATCAATGTCACGGTTTGAGTTTCCTGCCTCCAGCTCACCGACATGCCAAGCGGTTCCGCAATATAGCGAATCGGCACCATAGTGCGCCCGTCCTTTGCAACAGCATACTCATAAGGAAACTCTTTTCCGATATACGCATAAGCTCCCAAATAATAGGGTGATGCAAGATATTTATCATCTACAGTAATGATAATCATATTTTCAATCATGGCTCGGCGCTGCGGGTCCATATAGCTGATGTATGTGTCAAGGAGCAAATCTTCTAATTTAAATTGAGGCTGTTCTAATAAGTACATAAGTGTTGCAAATTCTTTGCGCACAGGATAATCATCTATGAAATTGTTGCAAAAATTCAATCGTGCATGCCAGAGATTCGCAAGGTAAGCATTTTCATCACTGATGAATTCAGATCTGATGCTCCCATTTGCCACCCGGTATAGCGAATCTGTCAGCCAGTAATATTTTCCAGGCTGAGATCCAATCTCGCCGCCAATGTTCAAGTAGAATTTATACATAATCATACCAACTTCAAATACGATGCCTGTGTCGCCCGAGTTGTGATACTTGGTCAACAGTATATCAAGCTCTTGTGGCATATCCAGAGTTCCGCCGTTTTCTGCGTACTCCCGCAGAAGTAAAATCTCCTGCCATGTTTCACCCTCGTAAGCTTCTGACCCATCGAATATGGCATACTCTGCCGGGTCAATCCACGACGGTGCTGTCGGTGCTGCTACGGCACTAATCACGCAAAACAGGTTTACCAATGCTGCCACCAGCACGAGGCGTATTAATTTTTTCGTCATTTCACAATCTTTCCCGTCAAAATCTGGGTCCATTACAAGTATAGTGGCTTGATGTGTCTCTGTCAACAAGCGAACATTGATGGGGTGTGGCCAGAAAGTGTAGGGTGAAAGACGATGTCCATACAAAATGTTTACCGAAAGCTCTGTCCTGTGGTATAATGAAGAGGGGCTACTCAATCCATCCATCAAACATAGGAGTGACTACCCTTGAGACTTTTCGACAAAATCAAAGAACCTGTATTCTTGAAAGAGGCCACCTCAGCTGAGGTACATCTCGCCGCATTGTAGGAGCTTTCAAAAACTGCAACTGGAGATATTGCGGCTAAAATTGAGCAGGATATGGTTCGCAGTCAAGCCCTTTCCTTTTCGTCTCGGAGCAGAACAATCCCCCCAGATTTTTCCGAATCCACCCCAATATCATCATGCTTGTGTATATTTTTCCCTAGAAAAAAGTCAGGACGGTTTTGACACTGTCTTGACTTTTTTGTCTGCAGAGGCCGCCAAACACTCCACTTGTTGCTCCGGAGTTTCCCAAAGCATCCAACTCAAATCTGCTCCAGAGAGGCAACAGAAAACTCTGCCCAGCTGTAGCAGCTCATGTAGTCGCCCCGATAGCAGTTGACAGCAATGGGGTCGCCCTCAATGAAGCGGTAGCTGTCGCAGTCAAGCTGAGACGGGTCAATGGCGAGGCTATTGAATCGCTTGATGAGAATATGTCCAATCCCTGCATCCTCAAGTGTTGTACGCAGACTTGCCACAATGGTGCGCAGGTAACTCTTTTGCGCCGCCGTATTCTGGGTCTCCTCCCAGAGCACGGCACACAACTCGCTGGTTGTTGCACTTAGGCCTCGCCGGTCAATCAGGTAGGCGAGCAGCTCCTTCGACTTGGAACGCCCAAATTGAATTGGCTTGCCGCTCAAAAACAGGTCAAAGCCGCCGAAAGTCTGCACCCGGATTCGGCTCTTTGACGGGAGGATGTCATAGAGGAAGCCGAGCTCACAACGAAGTTCCTGCACGGTAACAGGCTTGAGCAAATAGCCTGTGGCTTTTAAGCGGAAAGCATCTACAGCGTATTTATCATGACTTGTTACAAAAATAATGTTAAGCTCGGGCTGGATATCCTTGAGCCTTTTTGCCAGAGCAATGCCATTCATGCTGCCGAGTTCAATGTCCAAAAACGCTACATCGAAGGCGGAAACCGCCGCATACTCCAGTGCCCTGCTCGGCGAAACAAAGCTGCTTGCTTTCGCATCGGGAGCCGCTTCACTCAATGCCTCCTGTAAGTCCTCAAGCGCCAAAGGCTCATCGTCTACAAGAAGAAACCTCACGTTTGTCCCCCTTTCTTTGGAACGGCGATGGTTACGACCGTTCCCGCATCCGGAGTGCTTGTAATGGTCAGGCTGCCGTGGCAAATGTCAGCCAAACGCTTGCGCACATTATTCAGACCGATTTTTGCATCCCCTTTTGAGTCGGAAGGCTCCGGCTGAAATCCGACGCCGTCGTCACAGACAATCACAAGATAGCTATGCTCGGTTTCCGTCGTGCGGATGGTTACCGTACCGCCTTCCTCCCGCCGCAAAACACCGTGGCGGACTGCGTTTTCGACAAGCGGCTGCAAGGTTAACGGTGGAATGGTAAAGTCCTGTGCGGTAATGTCGTAAATCACCTTGAGCCTGTCCGGTGCCCGCTGAAACTCAAGCTGCAAGTAGGCCTCCGTATGGATGCGCTCCTGTGCGAACGGAATTGGCGCTTTGCTGGTCAACGCATTCATGTTTCCGCGTAGAAACTGAGCGAAGTCCTGAATGGTTGCCTTTGCTTGCAGAGGATTCGAGTCGCAGAGGCGGCGGATTGCCGTGAGGGAATTGTATAGAAAATGCGGTTGAATCTGGCTGAGCATGATGTCAATGCGGGCTTCGGCTAATTCCTTCTCTTGATGCTCCATGCGCACCTCCCGCACCAGCTGAATATGGATAAACACCAGCAGAAGCGCAAGCGTAATGCTCACATTAAGCAGAGAAATGCCATAGTTCAAGATCTGAATGACCTGCGCAACCAGTGGCAGGAGAATGTGACTGGAGAGAAACAGGGTGTCCTGCCAGTGCAGGCTGCGGCGATAAATGACCATCAAGGTCGCCGAAAGAGCAAAGCTCAGTCCCGGGATGAGCTGAGAGAGAACAAAGTAGCTTCCGCGCTGGTAGACATTCTCCGGTGTGAGAAAAAAATACATGCCGTTCCATATCGTGAGAACAGAAAAGAGCATCTGGCCTGCACACAGCACAACCGCCAAGCGCCAAAATATTCGGTTCGTGCCCGTTTTTGCCTGAACTGTTTCAATAATATAGCCGGAAAAAGAGAGCAGCAGCGGTCCGGAAAAGAAGTAAAATATCACGCCACCTGCCAAAAGCGCTGTGGGATACCAAGCCCTCGCATATCCTTCAAACATCCAGCAGAAAATGTCGCCAACGAGCATACCAACATTGAAGATGCACATGAGTGCAAGATAACGCCGGGGCTTGTCCTCCCGCCCCTTCCTTGTGCAGAGATAAGAGAAGATAATCAGGCAAATGACAGCGCTGTATATGCCTGCAACAATGTTAATCTGCGGCATACATTTCCCTCCTCGCTGTTTGCAGAATAACAGAATTGTAGCACAGGATTTCCTGCGTCACAAGCGCAGGAGCTTAATATACAAAAATATTTTTTATTTTTGTCCAAAAGGGCGTTTGTTTGTTGCGGGTTTGTTGCGCAGCCTGTGATAAACTATCTGCAACGTACCATATTGTCATGTAAATTAGGGGAGGATATTTCATGAAAAAACGTATTTTGTCCGCACTGCTTGTAATTGTTATGATTGTTTCTGTGCTGCCTGCACAGGCTTTGGCCGCCATGAGCGCAACGGTGCAAAACAGTCATGCAGAGAATCAGGCGATTCTGGAGGAGCTTAAACGCCTCACCGGCAACGCCGCCGAGGCCGAGGAAATTATGCACACCATGACCGGACTCGGCTTGCTCAGCGAGAATGGCGACCTGGTGAGCAAGTCTGTTATGATTGACGGTCGCTCACACACTCTTGATGAAGTGCGGGCGCTTCTGGAAGGCAAGGTGAATCTGAGGCAGCCGGTGAACGTGGACGGCTTCGCCCTGACCCTCGGCGAGCTGAAAACCATGCTGGAAATTGAGGATGAGCTGCTGCTGCGCATTGAGCACACTTATTTTAACTCGGACATAGAACTAACTCCCGAGCACCTTATCACTCTCCAATCCCTGCAAGCTCAGTTGGAGAGCACCGGGCTGGATCTGCTCGGGCAGGGCATGTTTGCTGCACCTGCTGTTGCGTCTGCGTCGGCAAACGTTTCCGGCAGTGGAGTCGACCATGACGTTCGCATGACGATGGCCGTTCAGAGTGGACATTCTTCTGTTCTTACGGCGGCGAATACCAGTTTCAACGTGATATTCTCCATTCCTGCGGCGACAACACAAGACATCACATTCAAGGTGCGTATTATGGACGGAGCCGCAAAGTCGGGCACCCATGTTGAGGCACTGACAAGCAACTCCTTGACCATTCCGGCAGGCAGCACCTCGGTATCACTGCAAGTAAAATACAAAGGCGTTGGAAGCCTTGATACAGGTGACCTCGGCTTTGTGATAGAAGCCTATGGCATCAATCACGCACTGTTCCAAGGCGGAGCGCCAAGAGCAACAGTCGCTGCTTGTGTCAGCGCCGGGGATAACTATGCTGCGCCTCCATGGACCAGATCTGTGACATATCTCATTGATAATGATTTAGACGAAAAAGAACTGAAAACCGTTTCCGGTGATTTTCTTGATGGCATTCAATTCACATCTAACCAAGAGCTTGGAGAGACAAGCACGATACTAAACCCAGACGGAAACGACTGGGAAATCGTAACGTATACTAAGCATTTTACAATAACTTTCGCAAATGGGCGGACTTATGAACAAGGAACTTGGGCTAACCCAACACAATTGGACGCACTCATATTGCCGGCGGATATTAATTATACCTTCGCCGAAGCTAGGGCAACGTATTATTACCGCAGGCGAGGAAATTCTACCCAGACTTATAACTATTCTTATCCGGGCGATTGGGCGGGCACGCCGTTTTTTAACTTCACCTTTGTAGACGAGACTGCACCGACTGTGAGCTCCGTAACGTCCATGCCGGGCGAATATACCATTGGCGGCATCGTGCCCGTCGTGGTCGAATTTTCAGAGCCGGTTTCCGGCGGAACGGCCACTATAAATGGCAAGACCTGCTATCCCATTGAGCAGGAGGGAAATGGCGCATCAAGATTTCGCACCTTTCAGTATGTGGTTGAAGTTGGCGATAACCCGACACTGCAACTGGCTGAAATCACAGGCATCAAGGACTTGGCAGGAAATGAGATCGAACGATATGTACCAGCAAATTCCACCCTGGCAGGAGTTAGTGTCCAAGCCATCGACCTCGCAGCCGCTGTGCGGCATTCCGTGCTTGCCGTGGAGAAAAGCATCTATGCCCCCGTTGATGCAACGGCTGTTGTTACCTTGACACTCCCACAAAACAAAGTGTTGACAGAGCTGTTCACCACGAATCAAGACTTGCACTCCAGTCAACTCTATCTCTCTGTTGACGGCGGTGCAACAAAAATCCCACTTACAGCCATTCTTAAAGGACAGACGGAGGTTTTGACAGGTTTCACCGCAACTGTTCCGCTCCCTGCCAACACAACGAATACATCCTATATTGCAGAGCTTTACACCGTGGACGGTAATCAATTGGTTTACGGCACCTATACCACATTTCAAAAGCAGGCCGCTGTCCTAATTGCAGCCAATAATCTCTCCGTCACAACACCCGCAGGTTATCCCACAGAGACGGTTTTCGCCGATGAAATGCCTGCCGCATCTGCCTTGAAGCTAGCAATCAGCTTGAACGGCAGCGGCTACACATGGGGAAATATGAGCAAAATAGGTGTTTATGACGCCGAAGGCAATCCGCCGGTGGGCGACTTCGACTTTGCATGGAAATCCAGCAATCCTGGTGTGGCGGTGATTGATGCGAGCGGTCAAATTACGCTGACCAGAGCTTCCGGTGAAGTTGAAATTACATTGGTTGCTTTCAACGGTGGCGTGTCCCAAGTGGAATCTGCCTCGGTGCAGCTTTCTGTAAAAACGGGCTATCAGCCCTTCCTTGAGATTATGGAAACGGCGCAAAAAATCACAATTCGCAGCGGCGCTGACGCTATTGTCAGCTGGTCGAGCAATCTGGTGGAGAAAAACCATGAGGCTGACGAAGGTTCTGAGACAATCTTCACTGTGACAGTATATGCAGCGGATGAAAGTAGCCAAAAATCCGGCGAACCTATTACAACAGAAACTCTGACCATTTCTCAAAGTATGCCTGCACCCCTGCCGTCCTCCCTCGCCATAAGCGGGCTGGACCGAATTTCTACGAATGGAAAACCCAGCTACATTGCCACCGTGGAGGCAAGTTCCCTGCCTGATGTTCCCGGCGGCCAGCAAACCTTCACAGCAGAGGCGGAAATCTATGTCATTTCCAAGCCTGCTCTGGTAGGGCTCACCCGACCGACGTCCCTGTATATCACGGACAAGAGCGGTACGGTCAGCGTGCCGTGGCGTGTGGAGAATTTCGACATGGACAATCAGGCAGAGTTCAAGCTGACTGCAACGGACAACACAACCGGCGCAGTTGTGGGAGAGCTCTCTATAGACAATCTTGAGGGCGCAAATCCCTCCGGCGTGTTCTCCTTCCCTGTTCACGGCGAAGACTTTCGCAATATCTATACCGTGGAATTGTGGGCGAAAAACATCTCCGACCCCACATGGAGCTATGACTCCTTTGTGCTCTATGTTTATGACAAAAACGCCCTGCAAATTTCGAAGAATGGAGCATTGATTACCGGCTCTGAAATCACCTTATCAAACGAAGAGTGGGTTGCCGGATTGAGTCAAGAGGAAATCATTGACCTCTCTCGTAACATCCTCTTGCAGGCGGAAGTCTCCGCCTACACTGGTAATCACATCTGGAGCGAAGCGCGTGACCGAATTCAGTGGCGTTCTGCCAATAATGTTGTTAGTTCTGTTAATTACAAGGTCGGTAGCTTTTATGAGAACATTACTGACCTGCCGTATGATTCCTATGCGCCCACGGCTTCATTCTCCCTGTCTGGGAACAACGATGGCAGTACGCAGTTAACCGCAGTTCATGCCTTTGTGGGCGAAGGACTGTCAAAACAGCTGACTGTAAATGTAGAAACCCTCAAGGACAAGCTCTATTTATTCCAGCTCTACCCCGCCGTGGAAACAACGCTGCGCTACGGCAATAAAACGGTGGTCTCCAACGAGAACGGCGAGGCTGCCATCTATGAGGAAAATGGAATCAATGCGCCCATTTATCTCTCCTCCATCGTTGGAGGCGAAACTTACTTTGGTACCATCTATCCGGACAATCTGGTTTCGCAGGAGCCAATGGTGACCTCTCTGAACCTGTATCCTCTTAATACATTCACCCTGCGGCAGGCTGCCAGCGTTCCCATGCGCTTTGTTGACGAGAGCGGCAGTTCTTTCACCGATTCGATTCAGGTGCGCGCCGGCGTTTTCCGCAACGGCGAGTACTGTCCTGATGTTGTGATTGACAATATGGGCGATGGCGTTGGTGTGGGGACAGACTACACCATTAATCCTGACAGCACCGGAAGCTATACCTTCCGCTTTGATGTTAATCAGTTTACAACTGCAACAGAATTTGACGCAGTCGCAGCCTCGGACAGCCTTCGTTTCTGCTTTGAGATACGCCCACAAGGACAATATCCGCAAATCCTTGTGGTAAACGGAAACATGAGTGAGCAGTCTGTCATTCGAAGTGGTGAGCGGATTGTCACGCTGAGCGCATTGCCCGCCGACACAGAAATAGCCGAACTCCCTCCTTTCGTCAATCGGCAGGTGGTGTATTTCAATGCGCAGACTACGGGCTTGTCCAGTGATGTGACAGGCACAAGAGGAAAGCTGGGCCCCAGCGCCGCCTACAAAAACCTGACGCTTTCCACGATGACACTCTGGCCAAATACCGAAGAAATGGACATCGACCGATACGCAGTTGAAGCGGTTGACAGCTTTGGCATTCCCCTCTCAGGGCAAAGCAGCACTGCGTTCCGCTATCCGTTTTCTACCATTACAATAGTGGAAAATCAGGTTTTGCTCAACAATAACACGCTGACGCAATGGGGGCTGTCTCTGCCCACTATGGCGAAAACATTAGAGTTGAAATATACCGATGGTGTCACCGTCACGAAAAACGAGCAAACCTCTTTGCGCATTGTCAATATGTCAGACTACGACCCCACGGAGGGACCGGAGCTGCTGGACAAGCTCAGTAACATGAGAACGCTCATGTCTGCCAACCAATCCGGCGGCTTAGGTGTTGGAGGCGGCCTGATTGAGCTGGGGCTGAGCTTTAGCTCGGCCGCTAACGTGGATGTAGGCGTGTTCAAGCTCGTGCTTGCACCGACCGCAGACCCCACCGTATACCACGGCCTGCTCTCTCTGGGCATCGATAACATGAACAACGACAATGTTTCCAAGCTCCGCGCCAATGATGAAGAGATTACCTCCGACTTAGATTATATGCCGGGTCTTGCAGAGCTAAACGCTTTTCGCAAGGGGCAGCTATTTGAGCATATGGATCAGAAATTCAATGAGGTGAAATATGCTGCCAGCCTGCTCAAAGCCAATGTGACAAGCGGAATCAGCGGTTATGTGAAGACCACGGATAAAAGCCCGACCTATACCTTAACCGGCCATTGTGAAGTTGAAATTTATTACGACTTTGAAAAGGGTGCATGGCAGGTCAACCTCATGCATGGAAACTTCACTGCGGGCGGTGGTCTAAACTATGACTGGATTTATAATGCACAGGTCGGCCCCGTTCCGGTCATCGCCGAGCTTGGTCTGGGCGCTGCGGTACAGTATCGCATGGACATCGCCAGAGACAATGTGCAAAACGACACGGACTACCTCTCCACGCTGCGCATCAATGCTTACTTCAGAGCTTTTGGCGGTCTCGGCTTTGACTATTCTGTCATTGCGCTGAAAATCGGTCTCTATGGGCAGGTTGACTTTGACGCTCAGCTGCGTTGGCTCAACAAGATCGGCTCTGACAGGGCAGAATTCGCCTATAACATTAGCTTGCAGGGCGAAGTCGGCATTTCGTTTAAGGCAAAGCTCTTGTTCCTCTCCTATGAGCGGATTTTGTGGTCTCAAAAAATTGCTGACAAGGACTGGGTCACGGATAACTGGACGTCTGTTCAAACTTACTGGGATAGTGTTTCAGAGGGAAAAAGCGGCAATGCTGACGCAATTATTGCGCCCGGCAGAGCGCAGGTGCGAACGCTTGCATTTGATGCCGGTTTAGGAATCGCCCTCTATGAATCTCCGGCCACAGAGCGCTTGGAGAGCAGAGACTATCTCACTGAGTATGATCGCCAATGGTATAGTGGTCCCAGAATTAGCTTCTTTTCGCTGGACACAACCAATGTAGCGCCTGAAGCGCTGCAAACCAACGCATACCCCTATGCAGAGCCGACATTGAGTGAGGACGGCGCACTGCTCTTATACTTCGATGATCAGGGTATGAAAGACGTAACGAAAACCCGAGTGGCTTACACCACGAGAAATGCAGGCGGCATATATGACCAAGGGCAGGTGTTGAGCGACGGCGGTTTCGGCGACGCTCAGCTCTCCCTCGCCGGCAATCGTGACTTCGCCGTGGCTGCGTGGACTCGCATGAGTGCGGACATGGTAAAAAAAGAGCCAGGCAGTGTGGTCACCCCTGACGAGCAGGCGCTCATGATGAGCGCCGCAGAAATTGCCGCCGCAGTCTACGTGAATGGAAGCTGGAATACAACCATGCTAACACAGAACTACTCTCCGGATATGGCACCGGTGGTTGCCGCCAACGAAGATACGGCGTTGGTGGCGTGGCGCTCGGTTTCCAGCAGCGACAGTGCAGACCTGGTGAATTTTAACGCAGAAGATCAAATCTTGTACCGCATCTATTCCGGCGGACAATGGAATGAGCCGCAAACCCTCTACAACGGCACCTCCGGTGCTGTGAAGGGCATTGACGCCGCCATGCTGGAGGACGGAACCACAGCCATCACTTATGTGATTGACCGCGGGAACGGGCAAAATGCCACCGACTTAGAAGTTGTCTATGGCATTGTGGATAACAGCGGTGATGTACTGCGCAACGTCCAGTTGACGTCAGATGAAAACATCGACGAAAACCCAAAACTGGCGACGGTGAAGCTTGATGCAGAGGGCGAACCCTATTTTGTCTTAGCTTGGCACAGCGTAGAGGATGTGGGCGGTAGGGGAAAGCATGACCTGCGTCTGGCGGCCTTTGATGCTGCCGGAAATCTCAACCCCGATTTTATTGACAGCCTCTCCGATTTGGTGCGTAATATGCCCACCAATCTGACCTCTAATTTCCAATTCTCTAAAAACGCAGAGACCTTGGACCAGCTCTCCATCCTCTGGGTTGAGCCTACGCTGGAGGTATATGATCGTTCCGATGGCAACACGACATTTGAGGAGCGCGACCAGCTCACAGCCCTTCGCTTCTCGACACGGGACGGCTTCATTTACACAACGGCAGCACAGCAGGTGGCTGAAATGGCTGCCGGCACAGCCATTGACAGCTTTGATGCCTATGTTCAGCCGGACGGGACGATGAAGGCCATCATATTGGGCACTTCCTATGACTTCGAGAACCTCACGCAAGTAGGAACCGCAACAGGTAGCGAGGGTGAGCAAACCGCCATCTTTGTTCCGGCCTCTGTCTCTGGCATGTACACAGCAACCATGATCTACACCGACGGTATTCGCCTCGATGCGGTGTTACCGGACTATGCGGCCATTCGTACCAATGCTGCTGTCCCGGTTCAGTTTTCTATCATTAACGAGGGTACTGTTCCGGTTGACAAGTTGCACATTGAAGTAGGCAGCGCATCATTCTCCTTTGAGGGTGAATCTTTTGCCGCTATTTATCCCGGCGAGAGCCGCACGCTAACGCTAGTGTATCCTCTTGGCGACGCCATCGCAGATGCGAGTTACACCATTACTCCCTATTTCGGAAGCCTTAGTGAAGGGGCAGCGGTGAATGGCATCGTGTATCTGGACGTTCCGGATTTGGGTATTTCAAATCTCGAGGTGCTTTCAGCAGCGGATGGAAAGCGCAGGGTGAGTCTAACTGCTTATAATGACAGTGATAGCTTTTTTGCAGGCAGTGAACGCAACGTTACAATTGGTCTGTTCACGGATGCTGCGGCGACGACACCGGTGGATGCAAAGTATTTTACACCAGTCACTGTGGCGGCAGATAAAAAAGAGACACTGGATGCCGCAACTTATTCTGCTCAGTTCATGTTTGATTTGAAAAGTTATGCAAACGACAACGCAGAGGTCTTTCTAACAGAAGATGGAGAGATTCGTAGCGGCGGAATTACGCTATATGCTCGCATTTGGGCAGAATACAGCAGTGGCGGCGAGGTCACAGAGTTTATGACTCAAAACAATATGAAATCAATCACCTTTGAGAGCTTGCTTGAGGATAGCGACACCTCTGTTGCTCTTACCAGCACACTTCGCAGCAACGAAGGAAATTCTCTGGCGGTGATAGATCTGCAAAACAACTCCCTGAAGCAGACCACCACAGGCAATCTCATTGTCTCTTTGTTGGATGAGAAGGGCAATGTGCTGGAAACGAAGCAAAGTTATAGTAGCGAGGTAGGCTTAATCACACTCAATGGAGAAGAGCAGTCTCAGCAAAGTTTTCAGTTCAGTAAAGTAGGTGCCTCTGTGCAAACCATGTACAGTGACTTGATTTTGAACGAGCCTTCAGCAGAGCTTAGCGCTTTATCGTTCAGCGGCATTCCGATCCGCCTTGTGGACTTCGTTCAAGATGGCGGTGATGTGTACAAAGCGGAAATTTCAATCAAATATATGGAAAATACCGTGGTTCTCGCTGCAACAAAATCTCCGGATGCAACGGTCACCATGAACGGAACTTCCGGCTTGTCCCAAACCATACCTCTCACAAGAAATGGGAAAACAGTGATAACCATCCTTGTCACGGCGGACGATGGAGAAATCAGAACATATGAACTCTCCGTTATCTGTCTTGCGGAATACTCTGGTGGCAGCTCGACCTCTGAACCAAAGAAGCCAGAGGAGAAAGAGGATGAAAGCATAACCATTCCTTTCACAGATGTTCATGAGCAGGACTGGTTTTACACGGCTGTTGCTTTTGCTTATCGCAACGGACTGGTCAGCGGTATCAGTGAGACAAATTTTGGACCTGATATGAGCCTAACACGCAGTATGCTAATGACCATTTTGGCTCGATTGGATGGCGTTGACACTGCAGCAAGTGACCCGTGGTATGTCATGGGCATGAACTGGGCGGTTGATGCGGGCATTTCTGACGGAACAGCACCCATGGCAAATATTTCAAGAGAACAGTTGGTCACGATGCTTTATCGTTATGCGTTGAGGCAAAGTTACGCATCTGCGGAAGCTCAGCGAGAGCAATTGAAGCCTTTTGCTGATGCAGCCAATGTTTCTGTTTGGGCGCAGGAGGCTATGGCTTGGGCCGTGGATCATAAGCTCATCGAGGGCAAGGGAAATGGTCACCTCGATCCGCTCGGAGAAGCCAGCCGTGCAGAGGTTGTTACAATCCTGATGCGCCTCATCGAGACATTTTCGGTGGAAGTTGAACTCTAATAGCAACTGCTGCGAAAAAACGCAACCATTTTTACCCCATATGCAACCACCTCTCCGCTCATACCAGATGAAATACACCCCTAAAGTTAGACAGTATGATATACTGAAACTAACTTTAGGGGTGCATTTCGTAATTGATGGTCTCTTTTTCCTGCTGCAACCATGTTCTTGTGGAGCCCGCATTACTATGTTAGGCAAGAAAGCCCCTGAATTTAGACGAAGAGGCTATGCTCACCAACGTGGAGCGGAACGAAATAATGCAATGGCTGTAAGCCATGGAATTATTTCGTGCAGTCGCAGTAACTTAGGCGGCGTAAGCGAAGGGCGCGTGCTTGCCAAATGATAGGGATGAATTGTCCTGTATGAGCTGAAATTTTGGCAGATAAATATTATCTGTCCACTCTCTACGGATAAAAAATCCTCGAATTTGGCTTAAAGCATTTCCTCACGCTAAGTGATGGTGGGGTGATTGATTCTCCGGCATAGTATGCGGCATTCCTAAAAAAGTGAAAGCTGCCAATCGACGGCTTTCACGGTGTAAGAGGGGCAGCAACAATAGAAAGCGAGCCCTTCTTCATTTAGAGCAGGTTCACAGAAGAGTCTGCAATCAGAGAAAGGATTGGTTTTTCGCTTGGCGATAATATAGCTTTTCCACAGCGCTAAAGCCTCTGGTTGCAAGTTTCTGAACTTCATTTATGCCAAGATGTCCATCAAAATGATGTTTGCATTTTGAAGACCATGCATGCAAATCGTACTCAGAGTAGCCATATTCTCGTTCGATTTCCTTAATCCGCTTTCTGTAGCCTTTCGCCTTTTTGCTGAAGACTAGGGTATGATATTCTTTGTCTGCTAAAACGGCTCTTAGACGCTTAAGAGCTTCACCCAGACAGGCGTTGTAGATAGCTTTTGCAACCTTGAGCTTTGTGTTAAGGATTTTGCGGTCATGAGCTGTTGTTACAAGCTCAAATTCGATGGTGTAGGTTAATCCCACCATGGGAAAAACTCCTTTCATTTGTTATATTTTTAGATCCAATATTCTTTGCATATTATATGCGAAAATGGCACTAAAAGCTAGAGCCCTTTAAAAACAGGGCAATTCCTCCCTATGGTTAAAACCAGAGGCTTCCTTGCCTCAATATAGTGAAGATATGCCACTTGACGCTGTTACTCAATTGTGATACACTTGTGTCAAAGGAGGCGTTACCATGTTTAACACGCACGCACATTCAGTACGTGACTTACGGAATAATTATCCTGAATTAGCAAGGTTAGCTAAAAATCACAATCAAATCATAATTACGAACAATGGCCGAGCAGAAACTGTGCTACTGGGCATTGATGACTACCGTGCCTATGAAGATTTTTTACATGAGCGATATGTTGCTCAAAAGCTAAAAGAGGCTGAAGAGCAAGCAGGGAGTTCAAGTGTGCAATGGCTTTCTCATGAAGAAGTTTTTTCCAAAATGAATGAAAAATATGGGATATGAACTTCGCTTTTTGCCTTTGGCAAAGCAGGACATTGATGAAATAGAGCAGTACCTCTCACGCTTTTACCCTTCCACTGCGAGAAAATTCTTTGCAGAGTTGCAGTATAGTATACAGTTGCTTCAAGATACTCCTGATATGGGAGAAATTTATCAGCAATACAGGCGCTTGGTTGTGCAAAAATATCTGGTTTTCTATAAGGTGAATTATGAAGAATGTCTTGTAGATATCTATCGCATTCTTCGGGGAACTGTTGATATTGAGAGGCATGTGAACAAAGAGTGAGAAAGCAGGGGCCTCTGAGGACTCTCTTGGTGCGACTTGTGATTCAGCTATTATTTAGAAGGCAAACTGCGAGAAGAGGATTTAATAATACTCGTCTCTCTCCGAAATGCACTTTTGCGCATTGATGAGCAGTAGGTTAAATTCACCTATCCTATCTAGGCTAGAACAATTGCCAATTCCTACCAGTGTGGAGTTAAGGATATTTTTCATTGACACGAAAAGAGCATAACATGAAGCTTTATTTTACTTTTGGAAGTTCCGGTCAGCCCTATTAGGGTGGCTGGGTAGAGATTATTGCGGAGAGCCTCGACACGGCCCAGCAGAAGTTCCGCTCTCGCTTTCCTAATAAAGTTGCCGGAGCCCTCAACTGCACAAACTAATACACCGAAAAAGATTTTTCTCTGCACAAATTCATGGAGGGTGGAAACCTTGGAGCCTTTTGTCATGAAGTCATAGAGTAAGAGCCGGAACGGCCAGTGTCTGGTGGTCTTACGGAGATAACCTCTCGTAACTGGTAATGGGGGCGAAGACAGGTGAAATCAACTAGAAGGGGTGGCTCTCAGAGCCACCCCCTTCTATTAACAGTCTTAAACCTCTATGGGCAAAGCTGAAAAAGGGTATAGGCTTCAGAATAATCTTCGGCTGCTTAATCTTCTTTTTGATAGAAAGAATTGCGGGAGGAACTTCTCCGAAGACACTTGAGCTACTTCTTATGTTAATAAAGTCGTGGTTCGAAAACCTTGCGAATTAACAATAGCCCTCGTCTACCAACTGGTAGACGAGGGCTATTGTTATCAGATGCCTAACTATCAGACCTTCTACAAACGAGGCTTCCTCAATTTTCAATCCAACCCCTCACCCAAATACAATTCCAATACCTCTTTAATAGCAGCATAATATCCTCATAATATACACTTTTCCAGAAAGGAAAAGCTTTCCCCTCTTTGAGAACAAATGAGTTTTCTTCGAACTGACAAAACCCATAACTTTCTAAAGGTAAAAGCCGCAATATACTGAGTAATATCAAGAACATTTGATTTTTTATGACATTTCAAGGCAAAGCCCAGATTAAAACGGCACGTTCAGCGAAAGCCTTTGAGCCGGAATAAGAGCTTTTATGAGAAATGCTGCGAATACAATGGTTTTTGATAGGGGAACAATGCAAATATATAGCTTGGGATAGGGAAAATCGGTTATCATTGCTTTGGAGAGGGGCTAGTTTCAATAAACACTACTGGGGTAGAGAGGGATAGGCAACAAACCACTGCTATGGAGAGGGCAATATGAATACGAGCATTGAAAGAGCAATGGGGAATGATTGGAAATTGTAGCTTTGGATGGAGGGAATGTCAGAAAAGCAGGCTAGAGAGAGGGGCGTTACAGATGAATAAATAAGGAGCGATGGCGAAAACAGTAGTGTCATCGCCAGTGATAAAATGTAAGAAACCGCCGGGGAAAAAATGTAGGTTTTTAGCGGTGGTTGGATGGAAGTATGCTACACTGAAGCCTGTCTGGAAAGA
>JGI994J12354_10002307_pt1 | contig 18743 bp, 18 predicted proteins | sample IntmicLarv3ML3BL_FD_12354 | JGI IMG/M metagenome (IMG submission 12354)
CATTTCAAAAAATATCAGAGCCGACTATTGCTATGCAATTTATGGTTAATGACAGTCCATTAGCAGGTAAAGAGGGTAAGTTTGTAACATCAAGACATCTTCGTGAAAGACTTATGAAAGAGCTTAATACAGATGTTAGCTTAAGAGTTGAAGAAACAGAAAGTACAGAATGTTTTAAGGTTTCTGGAAGAGGAGAACTGCATTTATCAGTACTTATAGAGAATATGCGCCGTGAGGGCTTTGAGTTTGCTGTAAGTAAAGCAGAAGTGTTATATAAAGAAAATGAAAGAAGAGAAAAAGAAGAACCTATGGAACTTGCATATGTTGATGTTCCAGAAGAATTTACGGGAGCAGTTATACAAAAACTTACTGCAAGAAAAGGTGAACTTCAGGGAATGAGTCCATCTAACAGCGGATATACTAGATTAGAATTTTATATTCCGTCAAGAGGATTAATTGGTTATAGAGGTGAATTTATGACTGATACTAAAGGAAATGGGATTCTTAATACTATATTTGATGGATATGGTCCTTATAAGGGAGATTTATCGTATCGTAAACAGGGTTCACTTATTGCATTTGAAACAGGCGAATCAATTACATATGGTCTGTTTAGTGCTCAAGAAAGAGGGACACTTTTTATAGGAGCAGGACAAAAAGTATATGCTGGCATGGTAATTGGGCAAAATGGTAAGGCAGAGGATATAGAGCTTAATGTTTGTAAAACAAAGAAACTTACTAATACACGTTCTTCGGGTGCTGATGATTCATTAAAATTGACTACACCTAAAATTATGAGTTTAGAAGAGTGTTTAGAGTTTATTGATGTAGATGAACTTTTAGAAATTACCCCAGAGAGCCTTAGAATAAGAAAGAAAATATTAGACCCAACTCAAAGAAAAAGGTCAGCTAGTAAGAAGTAGAATTTTTGTATGAAAAATTTAAGTTGGTGATATATTTTCACTTTAATTGCAAATATGAGTAATTTATTTAATCCTTTTATTCCTGATGGATGTGCAGTAATTAGAAATATGCTTTCACTAAAATTTAACAAGTGGGAACCTATTAATGTGGAAACAGGTTTATTATTGGATGAATGTCCACTGCTTTATACACGCCTTTGAGTTGGGAAAGGATATTAGAATAAATAAACTTGGGATTAGTTTTGTTAAGTTTATATCAGATATACTTCCTAAAACTAAAAATATAATTTCTTATTAAATGCTAACATGGGAATTTCTACTATTTATGTAAAAGGTTATATATTCATGTAGTTCTGTATTTTTGTGGAATTTATGAAATATAATATCTGAAAGGAATCAAACGCATGAAAAAAGATGAATTAAAAAAAGCGATTGAAAAAGAAATTAAATCATGGTCAGGCGCAAGTATATATTTTTATCCAGCATGGGAATGTGAGCGTATGGATGTAGCAGGTAAGTTTTTTGCGTTACTTGGACAAGACAAAGAAGGTAATGATATTCTTACAGTAAAGGGAATACCGCAAGAAAATATAGAACTGCGCAATGTGTTTGAATGGATAGTTCCGGGGTATTATACTAATAAAGATCATTGGAACTCTATTTTACTGGACAAGGAACAATTCGGAGAAGAGAAACTTTTAGGATTATTATATGATTCCTATGGTTTGGTTGTGTCAAAGTTACCTAAGAAAGTAAGAGAAACACTTTTGGAAGAAAAGTAAGTTAAATATATTTATTATATATAGACTTGAAAATTTGCACTTTTGCATATAAAAAATAAAGTGTAGTTATAATTGACAATATTCTTATACGATGTTAGTATATAGATATTAAATAAATCATTTTAAATATGAAATTCTTCGTGAAAATATGTTGCAATTAGTGATAATATTGTTGATTTATATTAAAGTTCTTTATATAATCTAGTGAATACTTTGTAAAATCCTAGTAAATTGTATGATTAAAGATACATTTAAGAGCTTTTAATTACAACTTTACTCATTTATTATAAAGCTGAAATGTGTTGTACAAAGAAGATTTATATTGTAAAAAGGAAATTGCAGGCGAAAGTTTGTAATGGTAAAATGTTTTGTTATATAGTTATATATGAAAGCGTTTAGTTTTAGGAAGTTTATTTCATATAAATATTTTAAGAAAAAGATAAAAAATATTATAATAAAGCAGTAAAATAAATATGTGAACAAATTAATATGTAAATAGTAAGTAGAGGTTGCGTTCTTTATTAGTAGTTCATCAGATGTGACAGGCACATATGAAGATGAGAGAAAGGAAATGACGCCGAAGTGTAGTATTACCTGATAATACTATGCTGGGAGTATATTTAAGAGATATATGACTGTCATCTTATAGGATGGGGAGCTACTTAAAGATAAAGCAGATTTAATTGCAGTATAAAATCTTTAAGAGTCGGAAACCGTTCCGGCTCTTTATGTGTTTAATTAGGAAAAATGTATAACTTTTATATAATTATTTTAAGGAGGGAACTTAAATGGCTATTTTTAAAGGAGCAGGGGTAGCACTTATAACACCATTTACAGAAACAGGAGATATTGACTTTGAAAAGTTTGCAGAACTTATAGAATTTCAGATTGAAAATAAAACAGATTCACTCATTATTTGCGGTACTACAGGAGAGGCATCTACTCTTACACATGAAGAACATATTGAGTGTATTAGATTTGCAGTAGAAAAGACCGCAGGAAGAGTTCCAGTAGTAGCAGGAACAGGATCGAATTGTACGGATACAGCTATATATCTATCTAAAGAAGCAGAAAAAGCAGGTGCAGATGCACTTTTAGTTGTAACACCTTATTATAATAAGGCTACACAAAAGGGGCTTATAGCTCATTTTACAGAAATTGCAGAGGCAGTAAGTTTACCTATTATATTATATAATGTGCCTTCAAGAACTTGCTGTAATATTCAGCCAGCTACAGCGGCATACCTTGCTAAAAATGTTGAAAATATTGTAGCAATAAAAGAAGCCAGCGGAAATATGTCACAGGTAGCACAAATTGCATACTTAGCAGAAGGCAAAATCGATATATATTCAGGAAATGATGACCAAATTCTTCCTATATTATCATATGGCGGTTGTGGTGTTATATCAGTATTATCTAATGTACTTCCAAGAGAAACTCATGATATGGTGGCAAAATATCTTGAGGGAAATGTTAAAGCCGCAACTGAAATTCAAATTAGTTGTATGCCTTTGGCAAATGAACTATTTTGTGAGATTAATCCTATTCCAGTTAAAGCTGCTATGGAAATGATGGGACTTTGTGGCGGAACTTTACGTAAACCATTATCAGAAATTGAACCAGAGAATAGAGAAAAATTAAAAGCGGCATTATTAGAGTGCGGTGTTAGGTTAGTTTAGTGAATTGTAATAAAATAGTGAATATTGTTGTGATATAAATACAAACTTGCTGTTTTATCAATGATTGGCAGATAGAAGTGAAAGGAATATAAGTTATTATGGTAAAAGTAATTATGCATGGCTGTAACGGAGCAATGGGTAAGAGCGTTAGTAAGATATGTGAAACAGATATAGATATTGAAATAGTAGCAGGCATAGATTCGTTTGATAATGGACAAGATAATTATCCAATATTTTCAAAAATAGAAAATTGTAATATTAAGGCTGATGTTATAATAGACTTTTCAGTGGCATCTGCTGTAGATAATTTATTAGACTATTGTGTAAAAAATAGTATGCCAGTAGTATTATGTACTACAGGACTTACACAAATGCAAATAGAAAAAGTTAAAGATACATCTGAAAAAACTGCGGTTTTAAAGTCAGCGAATATGTCACTAGGTATAAATATGCTGTTAAAATTACTGCAAAATGCCGCAAAAGTATTAGTGCCTGCGGGGTTTGATGTAGAGCTTGTAGAAAAACATCATAATAAAAAGTTAGATGCACCAAGCGGTACTGCATTAGCCTTGGCGGATTCTATTAATGAGGCATTAGACGGCGAATATCATTATGTATATGATAGAAGTACTAAAAAAGAAATGCGTGATAAAAAAGAAATTGGTATTAGTGTAGTTAGAGGTGGAACTATTGTAGGTGACCACGATGTGATTTTTGCGGGAAATGATGAAGTTATAACTTTTAATCATACAGCTTATTCTAAAGCTGTATTTGCAAAAGGTGCAGTGCAGGCTGCTAAGTTTTTATCAAGAAAAGCTAAAGGACTTTATGATATGTCAGATGTTATTGGTGATATTTAATTTGTATTATACAACACAGTTCATATTTTAATAAGTAGTTTTTGTTGTTTTGTTGATATTAATAAGAAAATTCATATAAAGCAAAATAATAAGATATTATATTTATATAAATAATATAATATCAAATAATTGAATATATTAAACAGTTAAGCCGTATATATAATAAATTAGAAAGTAAAAACAACTAATTTTTAATATATACGGTTTTTAAATGCTTGATTTTGTTAGCTGAATGTATTATAATTTTCGCGTAGGTAATATAAAAGGGTGTATTTATAAGTTATACTTATTAAAATACAGATTTTAGTTAATTAAGAAAGGTGTCATTATGGAAAAGATGAATTTGTTATATGAAGGAAAAGCAAAAAGAGTATTTTCAACCAATAATGAAGATGAAGTTATAGTGTCATATAAAGATGATGCAACAGCTTTTAATGGACTGAAAAAAGGAAGTATTACAGGCAAGGGAAGCATTAATAATCAGATGACAAATTATATTTTTAAACAGCTTGAATCAAGCGGTATACCTACTCACTATATTAAAGAGTTAAATAGCAGAGAAACATTAGTGAAAAAAGTAGATATTATACCTCTTGAGGTTATTATTCGTAATGTGGCAGCGGGAAGTTTTTCTAAAAAATTAGAGATTGATGAGGGAACAAAACTTTTGCAGCCAACATTAGAATTTAGCTACAAAAATGATGAACTTGGAGATCCATTTATTAATGATTATTATGCTTTAGCTATTGGAATTGCTAAAAAAGAAGAAATCGATAGAATTTCAGAATTAGCATTTGCAGTTAATGAAGAACTGATAAAGATTTTTGATAAAGCGGAACTTAAATTGATAGATTTTAAAATAGAATTTGGATGTTATAAGGATACTATATTATTGGCAGATGAAATATCACCAGATACATGCAGATTATGGGATAAAGAAACTAATGAAAAACTAGACAAAGATAGATTTAGACGAGATTTAGGAAATGTCGAAGAGGCTTATATGGAAGTAGCAAAACGTTTGGGAATTGTTGATTAATGGTGGGAAATGCTATAAGTAAAATTTAGTATATTAAGCATGGCATTTATTGGGAATGATATACTGCATTTAAAAGGAAAATAATGTTTTAAGTAGCACAATAGAGTTTCGTAAGCTAAACTCTCGCCTGCGGCGGTCGCAATTTGCGACATCTACATTGTACGCCGCAGTGTGTTCCGCCAAAGGTGTTTTTATTTAATGGAAAGCAATTTCCTATTATATAAAAATAATATAAATTTTACTAAGTGAAATTATTGGACTAATGCTAACAAATAATGGAGGCAATATGGATAAAGATAGTGTATATAAGATGGTTGCAGATGTAGATGATAAAATGCATGAGGAATGCGGTGTTATGGGTATATATGATTTTGATAGATATGATGTTGCCTCATCTATTTATTATGGTTTATTTGCATTGCAGCATAGAGGTCAGGAAAGTTGCGGTATAGCAGTGACAGACACATTTGGAGATAAGAAAGTTTGCTCTCATAAAGGAATGGGTTTAGTTAATGAAGTATTTACAGCAGAAGTTTTATCAGAACTTAAAGGAAATATAGGAGTAGGTCATGTAAGATATTCTACAGCAGGCAGCAGCGTGATATCTAATGCACAGCCATTAGTACTTAACTATTTAAAAGGAACATTGGCACTGGCTCATAATGGAAATCTTACCAATGCACCAGCACTTAGAAGAGAGTTAGCTTATTCAGGCGCAATTTTTCAAACAACTATTGATTCGGAGGTTATAGCATATCATATTGCCCGTGAGCGTATAAATTGTACTTGTGTAGAAGATGCAGTAGCTAATGCGATGAATAAAATAGAAGGCGCATATGCTTTGGTAGTTATGAGTCCAAGAAAACTGATAGGAGCCAGAGATCCATATGGATTTAAACCTTTATGTATAGGTAAAAGGGATAACACATATATATTAACTTCAGAATCATGTGCATTAGATACTATTGGAGCCACATTTGTAAGAGATGTACTTCCAGGTGAAATTGTAACAATAACAGACGGTAAAATATATTCTAATAAAAATTTATGCATTGAAGAAAGTAAGACTGCAAGATGTGTTTTTGAATATATATATTTTGCCAGACCTGACAGTATTTTCGATGGAGTAAGTGTTTATAATTCAAGAATTAAAGCAGGAAGAGCATTAGCTATTGATTCGCCTGTAGAGGCGGATATAGTAGTAGGTGTACCTGAATCAGGTAATTCGGCGGCACTTGGATATTCTTTGGAATCTGGAATCCCTTATGGTACAGCATTTATTAAAAATGGATATGTAGGAAGAACATTTATAAGTCCAAAACAAAGTAATAGAGAATCTAGCGTTAAAGTTAAATTAAATGTTTTAAAAGATGCAGTAAAAGGGAAAAAAGTCATAATGATTGATGATTCTATAGTAAGGGGAACTACAAGCGGAAGAATTGTAAATATGTTAAGAGAGGCTGGTGCATTAGAGGTTCATGTTAGAGTCAGTTCACCACCATTTCTTAATCCTTGCTATTTTGGTACAGATGTTCCGTCTGCAAATCAGCTTATAGCATATAATAGAAGTGTGGAGGAAATTTGTGAAATAATAGGGGCAGATAGTTTGGGTTATTTAAAACTTGAAAGATTATCTGAAATTGTAGAGGGATTACCTATTTGCCATGGTTGTTTTAATGGAAAATATCCATGTAATATACCAATAGAGGATATTAGAGGGGAATATAACCAATAATTTATTGCACATTAACTATTTGTAAAATTTATTATTTTTATAAATTAAGTTATACTATTGAAATGGCTGATTATTTTTTGAAAATTATACTTAATGATAAAAAATGTATAATTTAAGATTGAGGTTTAAAAATGTATAAAGAGGTTTGACATTTCTTGAAAATCTGCATAAAATATAATTATATAGAGTTTTGCCCATAGCTAAAAAAATAAAAGAGAGGTAACAAAATGTATAATAAGTATACCAGTCCGCTTTCAGAAAGATATGCAAGCAAGGAGATGCAATATATATTTTCACCAGATAAAAAATTTAAAACATGGAGAAAATTATGGATTGCTTTAGCAGAAGCAGAACATGAACTTGGTATTCCAATAACTAAAGAGCAGATAGAAGAGCTTAAAGTATATGCAGATGAAATAAATTATGATATAGCTAAGGAAAGAGAAGCCTTAGTTAGACATGATGTTATGTCACATGTATATGCATATGGTGTACAATGTCCAAATGCAAAAGGAATTATTCATTTAGGTGCTACTTCATGTTATGTAGGTGATAATACCGACATAATTATTATGAAAGAGGGTTTAGAATTAGTAAGAAATAAATTAGTAAATGTAATAGCTCAACTTTCAAAGTTTGCAAGTGAATATAAGGCACTTCCAACTTTAGGGTTTACTCATTTTCAACCAGCACAGCCAACTACAGTAGGCAAGAGAGCAACTCTTTGGTTACAAGAATTATTACTTGACTTAGAAGATATAGAGTTTGTTATTGAAAATATAAAACTTCTTGGCTCTAAAGGAACAACGGGAACACAGGCAAGTTTCTTAGAGTTATTTGACGGTAATCATGATAAGGTTAAAAAGTTAGATAGTAAAATAGCAGAAAAAATGGGATATAAAGGTGTATATCCTGTATCAGGACAAACTTACTCTCGTAAAGTAGACAGCAAAGTTGTAAATGTACTTGCAGGAATAGCACAAAGTGCACATAAATTTTCTAATGATATTCGTTTGCTTCAACATTTAAAAGAGATAGAAGAACCATTTGAAAAAAATCAAATTGGTTCATCAGCTATGGCTTATAAACGAAATCCAATGAGAACTGAAAGAATTGCCTCATTATCTAATTATGTAATGTCAGATGTTATGAATCCTATGCTGACTGCATCAACTCAATGGTTTGAAAGAACTTTAGATGATTCAGCTAATAAAAGAATTTCTATACCAGAGGCATTTTTGGCAGTAGATGGAATACTTGATTTATATTTGAATGTAGTAGATGGTTTGGTAGTTTATCCTAAGGTTATAGAAAAAAGACTTATGAGCGAACTGCCATTTATGGCTACTGAAAATATTATGATGGATGCAGTTAAGGCTGGCGGAGATAGACAGGAATTACATGAGAAAATTAGAGAGCTTTCTATGGAAGCTGGAAGAAATGTAAAAGAAAAAGGACTTGAAAATAATTTGCTTGAATTAATTGCGGCTGATGAAACTTTTAATTTATCTATAGAAGAACTGCAAAAGACTATGGAACCATCAAAATATACTGGAAGAGCAAAAGAACAAGTAGAAGAGTTTGTTGCAGAATGTATAGAACCTATAATTAAAAGATATGAGAAAGTACTTGGAATAAAAGCTGAAATTCTTGTTTAAGTTAATTAAAAATATGATAGATATTTAATAGAAACAAAATTTAAAAGCGGAAGTGTAAAGAATATAAGGAAAATATATAGTGATTTAATTAAGAGAACAACTGACACAGATATGAAAAATATAGAAAAAATGTATCTGATATATGAATGTAATATAAAAATGTTATTATATTGTTAAAAATTGATAATTAGATGAAGAATAGTATTTTGTGATAAAGTGAAAAGTCATAAGATACTATTTTTATGTCAAAAACTTGATAAAGTATATATAATGAATTTAGATTTGAAAAGATAATTGAAAAATAGATAATATTTTTGCATGAAATTATATAAAAATAAGATTATTGCAAGATGATTTATTTAATTTGATATAAATTTTAACTAATAGTACTATAAATGTTAATATAAATATTAAAAAATAAAATTGATATAATGAAATATTAATTTTTTCCTATACTAAACTAATTGAAAGCAAGTATCACTTATGTTAGAATTATGAAAGAGTAAATTGCATTTATTATGTAATTATATTAGGAGGTCACCATGATTAACAAGTTAATAGATAAAATTAAGATAACAAATGCACCTGTATGTGTAGGATTAGATCCAATGCTTGATTATATTCCAAAACATATTATTAAGGCGGCATATAATGATTTGGGTGAAACATTAGAAGGTGCAGCAGAAGCAATTTGGAGATTTAATAAAGAAATTATAGATAAAACTTATGATTTAATTCCCGCGGTAAAACCACAGATAGCTATGTATGAGCAGTTTGGCATTGCAGGTCTTTTGGCATTTAAAAAGACTGTAGACTATTGTAAGGAAAAGGGCCTTATAATTATAGGTGATATAAAACGTGGTGATATAGGTTCAACTTCATCTGCATATGCAATAGGTCACTTAGGCAAAGTTCAGGTTGGCTCCAATATATACAGGGCTTTTGATGAGGACTTTGCGACTGTAAATCCTTATCTAGGCTCTGATGGCATTAAGCCTTTTATAGATGTATGTAAAGAGGAAAATAAAGGATTATTTATTTTGGTAAAAACTTCGAATCCATCTAGCGGAGAATTTCAAGATAAACTAATAGACAAAAAACCGCTCTATGAATTAGTGGGAAGTAAGGTAGCTGAATGGGGTGAGGAACATATGGGAAATGATTACAGCTATGTAGGTGCAGTTGTGGGTGCTACTTATCCAGAAATGAGTAAAGTACTTAGAAAACTTATGCCTAAAACATATTTCCTTGTTCCAGGTTATGGTGCACAAGGCGGAACTGCTGAAAGTTTAAAATCTTGTTTTAATGAAGACGGTTTAGGGGCAATAGTTAATTCATCAAGAGGTATTATTGCGGCTTATAAATCAGAACAATATGCTTTATTTGGAGAAGTAAACTTTGCAGATGCTTCTAGGAAAGCACTTGAAGATATGATTGCAGACATAAGAAGAGTGCTATAATTTTAACTATTATTATATGAAATTATAGTTTGTAAAAATGCATTACAGGGAGAATTTATGGCTAAATATAAAGAAAAAACTAGAGTATTAAGTCAGAGCAAGATAGCCTCTGATGTATATAGTATATGGTTAGAAACAAAGGATATTGCTTGTGATGCAAAACCAGGGCAATTTGTATCAGTATACAGTAATGATGGTACTAAGTTGTTGCCTAGGCCGATAAGTATATGTGAAGTTAATAGTAATGAAGGGATTTTAAGGTTAGTATATAGAGTTGTTGGCGTTGGTACAAAAGAATTTTCAAAATATAAGTCTGGTGATACCGTAGAAGTTTTAGGACCTTTGGGAAATGGATTTCCTTTATCTAACCATAGTGCAATTTTAATTGGCGGTGGAATTGGTATTCCTCCAATGCTTGAACTTTCTAAGAATTTAAGCGGAAAGAAACAAATTATACTAGGTTATAAAGATGAGTTATTTTTAAATGATGAACTTTCACAATATGGTTATGTATATGTATCTACTGAAGATGGCAGCAGAGGGGTTAGAGGAAATGTTATTGATACCATAAAAGCTAATCGTGTGACTGGTGATGTAATATATGCTTGCGGTCCTGCACCTATGCTTAAAGCAGTTAAATCTTATGCAGAGGAAAATAATATTAAAGCATGGTTATCTTTGGAAGAAAAAATGGCATGTGGAGTAGGTGCATGTTTAGCATGTGTATGTAAAACTAAGGAAATTGATGAGCATTCAAATGTCTATAATGCAAGAGTCTGCAAAGAAGGTCCAGTATTTTCATCAGAGGAGGTAGAACTTTAATGATAAACACAAAGATTAATTTAGCAGGGGTAGAGCTTAAAAATCCAGTTATGACAGCATCAGGAACTTTTGGTTCAGGTGAGGAATACAGTGAATTTGTAGACTTAAATTTGCTTGGAGCAGTAGTTACAAAGGGGGTGGCTAATATTCCATGGAGCGGCAATCCCACACCAAGAATTGCAGAAACTTATGGCGGAATGCTTAATGCTATAGGACTTCAAAATCCTGGTATAGATGTATTTGTAAAGAGAGATATTCCTTTTCTTAAAAAATATGATACTAAAATTATAGTCAATGTATGCGGGAAATCTACTGAAGATTATTTGGAAGTGGTGGAAAGACTTGCAGATGAAGATGTGGATTTGTTGGAAATTAACATATCTTGTCCTAATGTTAAAGAGGGAGGAATTGCATTTGGTCAAGACCCTAAGGCAGTTGAGGATATTACTAAGGCAATAAAAGCTAAGGCTAAACAGCCAATTATAATGAAACTTAGTCCTAATGTTACAGATATTGTGGCTATGGCAAAAGCGGCAGAGTATGGCGGAGCGGATGTAATTTCACTTATTAATACATTAACAGGGATGAAGATAGATATAGAAAGGCAAAAATTTGCGATTGCTAATAAAACTGGCGGACTCTCAGGTCCTGCTATTAAGCCTATAGCAGTTAGAATGGTTTATCAGGTGGCTAATGCTGTAAAATTACCTATAATAGGTATGGGCGGAATTGCTAGTGCAGAGGATGCGATGGAGTTTATATTAGCGGGAGCTGCGGCTGTTTCGGTTGGAACTGCAAATTTTATAAATCCATGTACGACTGAGAAAGTTATATCAGGAATAGAAGATTACATGATTAGACACAAGGTTAAAAATATTAATGATTTAATTGGGATTGTAAAGTAGATATGTCACAGCATTATGTAAAATGATTAAAGAATAATTGCTGATTTATTAAGAACAAGATGTGCAAATACTTTTGACTTAGTGGTATTTGCAGATAAAATATATAGTTGGCAGTAATAATTATCAGTAAATACTTAATAGTAAGGCATTGTGATATAAAAATAAATTATATGTATATTGCATTATTATAAAAAAATACCATTAAACATTGTAATATTAATTATAAAAAAATATTTATATCATTGAGTGATATAATATTTCACATAATAAGGAAAGAATTATAGGTGATTAGGGTGGAACAATATAAAAAAGATTTTATAGAATTTATGGTAGATTGTAATGTTTTAAAGTTTGGAGATTTTGTTACAAAAAGCGGCAGAAATACACCGTTTTTTGTGAATACAGGATTTTATAGAACTGGTGCACAGTTAAAAAGACTTGGTGAATATTATGCCAGAGCTATTAAAGATACATTTGGAACGAATTTTGATGTATTATTTGGACCAGCTTACAAGGGGATACCTCTTGCAGTAGCAACTACAATGGCAATAAGTGAACATTATAATATTGATATAAAATATTGTTCAAACCGCAAGGAAGTAAAAGACCATGGTGATACAGGTATTCTTCTTGGAAGTCCTATAGTTGATAATGATAAAATTGTAATAATAGAAGATGTTACAACAGCGGGAACATCTATTGAAGAAACACTTCCAATTATTAATGCACAAGGGAATGTAAATGTTCTTGGGTTGGTGGTATCAGTAGATAGAATGGAAAGAGGTAATGGTGAAAAATCAGCATTATTAGAAATTCAAGAAAAGTATGGTTTCAAAACTACAGCAGTTGTAACAATGGAAGAAGTCGTGGAGTATCTTTATAATAGAGAGTATAATGGCAAGATAATTATTGATGATACAATTAAACTTGCTATTGACAATTATTATATACAATATGGAGCAAAATAATAAGGAGATGTGGTCAATGGAAGAAAAAGTATACAATACAATGAAAAATGTAGGAATAGTGAATATTATATTTGGAATAGTAAGTATTTTATTTGGGATAGCAGTAGGTGTAGTATCTATTGTTAGCGGTGTTATGTTGCTTAAAAGAAAATCAGATATTACTTTTTAGATAAAAAGTAATTTTTATAATGCGGTATTTTAATTTTAAATACTATGTTGCTGAAAAATTGAAATAAAAATTGATTTTTGTAATGTAGTGCTTTAATATTAAATACTTTGGTAAAATAAAAAATTGTTTTGTGGAAGCTATATTGAAATAAAATTAGGTGGGAGATGTTTTATGAGCAGTAAAAAAAGAAGTAAAGCACATATGTTAATTCGTATGTTAGCTTTTCTTGCATATATTCTTCTTCTAACATATTTTCTTATATTTGCGGAGCTTATGGGACGTGGAAATAAGCCTGATAATTACGCATACAATTTAGTTTTATTTAAAGAGATTGGGCGTTTTATAGAATATAGACATATATTAGGTATGAGGACAGTGTTGCTTAATCTTGTAGGAAATGTGGTAGGATTTATGCCGTTAGGGTTTATTTTACCACTTGTCAGCAGAAAAGCAAAAAATGGATTTGTAGCAATTTTGTATGTTTTTTCATTTAGTTTGATATTAGAATTAATACAGTTGGTTGCAAAAGTTGGAAGTTTTGATGTAGATGATTTATTGCTTAATACAGTCGGAGGGATTTTGGGATATATAGTATATTATATAGGAAGCTCTATGGTAAGGCGTAAGGAGATAGTTTAATGGAAAAACGTATATCATATGTAAAAAAGCCGCATGGAGAACGGGGCATAATTGGTACAGCATTAGGAATTGTGAGTCTTATACTTATAATTGTAAGTATTTACTTGGCATCTATAACTAATGGAAATGCTAAGTTAGACATGGCAGCTTATGCAGTATGTGCAATACTTACTATGGGTGTAGGTATTAGTTTTTCAATACTAGGCTTAATTGAAATTGATAAAAATAAATTGTTGCCTAAAATTGGTATAGGTATTAATATAACAGTATTAATAGTATTTGCAGGAGCATTTATTTTGGCAATTTAGTTGAAAAATTATATTTAATAAATAGTTGATAAAAAAGTTAGTTTATGTTAAAATATCCAATGTTATTAATTGATAAAAAAGTATTATAATAACCAGTAATTTTAGAAAGGGGTAAGTTATTATGTCGTATTTAGAATTGTTTAGAGAAGAAAATAATGCAGTTTTAGAACGTTTAGAACTTTCATTTGATAGAATATCAGAAATTAAAAATGAAAATAGTGTAGATGAACCTTTTTTAGATTATTTTAAAAGTGTAGTAACATTTATTGAAATTATAGAATCTTTAATAAATGAAATTAAAATCGGAGATTTTGAAAAAAAATCTATTATAGAGTTAAAAGAATTAAATAACAAATTATATGAGGATATACATTCAGTAAATTATGAGCAAAGTTATGCCAATCCTAAATATGCTGTTGATAAATTAGGTTTCGAGTATGGGCAGTTATTATCATTTTTATATGTAGAAATTAGAGGAATTATAGGTGCTGCTTTTGAATATAGGTTGGAGCCTATAACGGTAAGTCTTGAATTATTTATAGAAATTTATAATATGTTTGAATGTATTGAAGATTTAACATATAAAGCTGTTAAAGACTCTATTTATTGGTATGCAAGTGATTACTGTGATGTTTTTGTAAGTCATAGAGTACGTGAAATGGTAGATACATCCTTGGATTTTGCTAAGAAAATTGTGATAGATTCTGATTTAAACAATTTAAGTTATTTATATAAATATGGTGAGTATGTTTCTGAATCTGACTATAAATTAGCAGAATTTATGAATACTTTGCCAGAAGCTAAAGTTAAACTTATGGCTGATACTTATGTAGAGGGGTATAGAAAAGGTTTTGAATTAGAAGGTATAGATTTAACTAAAAAGGAAAGTGTAGCTATACGTTTTCCTATAGGTATGGAACGTATGGTAGCTATAGCTATAAAGAGTTTTGAAAATCTTGGCTTAAAACCTGTAATATACCGACATGCTTTAAATGCAGTGAATAAAAGTGCAAGAGGTCGTATAGGGTATAGCGGAAGCAGTGCTAATAGGCAATATGATTATGACCATAGATTTGATAATGCTTTATATACAGATAAGGAGTTTATAGATAGGAAACTAGGTGTATATAAAAGTACTTTTGAGATATATAAAGAGCAAGCTAATAAACATGCAGGTCCAGCAGTTATAGAAAGTTTTGGTGCTGTAAAGTTTGATGCAGTTAATTATAAAGAAGCTCTATCGCTTACAGAAAAGCAAAGAAAACTTGAAATTTCATATGCTAATGAGGCAGGCAGAATCACTAATACATATATTCCGGGAGATGAGAGAAGTTTTACGATTATCGCATTTCCAGTGCCGGAAATTGGTGAAAATTTTGCTGAAATTTTTGAAGAAATTATACACATAAATACTTTAGATTATAAGCTGTATGAAAATATTCAGCAGACTATTATAGATACACTTGATAAAGCTGAATATATAAGAATACTAGGTAAGGGTGAAAATAAAACTGATATTAAAGTATATTTACAGGAAATTAAAAATCCGGAAAAAGAAACTAAGTTTGAAAATTGTGTTGCAGATGTTAATATTCCATTAGGAGAAGTATTTACCTCACCTAAATTAAAGGGAACTAATGGCAAGCTATTTGTATCAGGTGTATATCTTGAGGGAACTTTCTTTAAAAATCTCTGTATAGAATTTAAAGATGGAATGATATCAGATTATTCTTGTGAAAATTTTGACAGTGAAGAAGAAAATAGAAAACTTATAGAAGCTAATATATTATTTCAGCATGACACTTTACCTCTTGGAGAGTTTGCTATAGGTACAAATACTACGGCATATGCAGTAGCTGTTAAGTATGATATATTTGACAAATTGCCTATACTTATAGCTGAAAAGATGGGACCTCATTTTGCAGTGGGAGATACTTGTTATACTTGGAGTGAAGATACTGCTATATATAACCCAAATGGCAAGGAGATTATAGCTAAAGAAAATGAAGTATCTGCGCTTAGAAAAGAGGATATATCAAAAGCATATATGAATTGCCATACTGATATTACTATACCATATCATGAACTTGGAAATATTATAGCGATAACAAGCTCTGGGGAAGAACTGCCTATTATATCAGAAGGAAAATTTGTATTAAAAGGAACAGAAGAATTAAATTATCCATTAAATAATATATAGATTGACATTTTTTACATAGTTAAAAGTTAGAAGTTTAAAAACTATCTGGCAAAGACTATTATTTAACTACATACAAAAATTATACAGAATGGAGCATTATATGTCTTATAAAACTAGAAAATGGAAACAAATTATTTGTACAATAAAATCAGGTTTGGGAATTGCTTTTTTAGTTGGATTAATCACATTTTTCATTGCAGCAGGAGTTTACAAAAAAGAACATGTGTCAATTTATTGGGACAAGATAGAAGCTGCTGTAGGACAAAGGCCAAGCACTGCTGATTTTAGAGTCAATGAATTTGAAACTGATTTAGATTCATACAGAAAAGCAGAGGCAGAATATGAGGCTGCTTATAGTAAGGAACGTGAAATACAATATGCTATTAGGGATGAAAAAAATGCTAAGATATTTGAAAAGCAGATAAAACTTGTTATAGTTGCAGGGAGTTTGGGATTTGTATTAATGAGCATTTACACCTATACTACAACTATTGTAGAAGTAGTTATAAATAATGATAGAATAAAATTTATTTATCAAAATAAAAAAGAAAAAGATTTACAAATTAAAGCCAATAATGTAGCTTTTGAAAAAATACGAGTATATGCTCGACAAAATTTGTATATACCAGTAAATGTTTTTCAATTTAGTTACAAAAATGAAAAAGGGAAACAAGTGTTGGAATGTGTCTATGTTAGCAATAAATCTGGTGAAGAAATTGCAAATTTATTATATAATAAATAATAAAACTTGTGTAAAGATATTAAAGTATTAAATATGTAACAAAAGTGTAACACTATGTATATTATTAAGTGAAATATTACATCTATAAAGTAAGTCTTTTAATTAGCTTGATGAAGTTAGATTAAAAGACTTACTTTTGTTTTAATTAAAATAACAAATATTTAAAAATTTTGTTATTATTTATTAATATTACAGATACCAAATAGCAATTATAATTAAATAAAGAGGTAGTATAATAAGTGCTCCTATTAAATATGAAATGGCTTGTTTTTGAAGAATAGGCAGATACTCTTCAACTGTCATATCAGGTGTTGCTTGACCTTTTTGTGTATTCATGTATTTATTATAATGATTGATTAATCTTTGCTCCTGTGTATGATTAAGCTGATCCATTGTTTTTTCTCTTAGTGGCATAAGCAAACATACATTGATAATAAACTTAATTAAATAAATTTCTAACATAAATTTCTTCCTCCTAAAATACTAATGTATAAAATAGACTATTTTTTACAAAGTATAATATATCAAAAAAAATATTTTTAATCAACCTTTAATTGTTGAAAAAATACAATATTTTGACAATGTTAATAAATGTTGAAGTTTTGTTGAATGATTTTGGCATACTAATTATTATTTTTAGGCTGAATATACTGTTGCTAGAAATGTAAAAACTAATAAAATAATTTATGAATGAATAGTAAAATATTGGCGAAATTATAGAAGCTATAAAAATATTATTAAGTAATTTAATTAGATTTATCGATAAAATAAGTTTGAATGGTTCATAAAAAAGCAGAAAATACAATTCCTATGACAATGCATGTATGTATATTTTAGGAGTTTTGAGAAAATATATGGTTTGCTTGAAAAGAAAATATTAGTGTGTTATAATTCCTAAAGAAGAATCATAATAAGTTAGGAACTATGAATATTAAATAAGGTTATTAGATAAATTATATGAGGTGAAAGTGTGCAAGTAAAAAGAGGAGTTTTTAAAATTATTATAATTACTATCATTTTGATTAGTGTTATAATGTTTGTTCCGTTTAATGATGGTGAATATATTTGGAATCCTTTTGATTATGCTAAAATAACAGAAGTTGATTATAAGGCTATAGTGGTAGATGAACCTGAAAGTAATGGAAAAGTTATTGTTACTGAGAGATTGACATTTGATGTTAATGCTTTTTCAAAAGATAATCTATTTTGGGAATTATGGAGAGATCTTGGTGAAGATTATATTGATGGGGTAAAGGTTGAATATAAAGTTAATTCTGTAAAACAAATATTTGATGATGGCAGGGAAGCAGTAGTATTTACAGAATCACCAAAGCTATATTGGGATGATGATGATTTTGTTAATACATCAAGAGGATTGGGACCAGGAAAGTGGTATCATAGTAAGGGACCTTATAACGAAAATCGAAGGCAATATGAATGTGTATTTTTTTATGTAGATGGTTTATACCGTGAAACAGTTGTTTTTGAAATTGAATATGAAATGTATAATGCTGCTTTACGTTGGGCTGATTCCTCTGAATTGTATATTCCATTTTTTTCTGAAGGTGATATAAATCATTTGACATCTTTTAAAGGACAGATATTATTCCCAGAAGAAAAAATGCCAAGAGCAGGGAATTATTATGCTAATACATATGGAACTAATTCAGGTAATTTTCCTTTTACAGAATCTGCGGATATAAATTCAGGTTATTATACTTTTTCATTTGAATTAAATAAATCTCAATTAAAGTTTAAAAAATATAATGAGTATATTGAATTTGCTTTAGTTGCATTTGGAGAAGACAGACATATATTTACTCAACATGCATCTAAAAATATATATTATGATGA
>JGI994J12354_10002308_pt1 | contig 18729 bp, 18 predicted proteins | sample IntmicLarv3ML3BL_FD_12354 | JGI IMG/M metagenome (IMG submission 12354)
TTATTTCCTACGCAGCAGTTGGCACCAACATGGCAGAACAGTTATACAAAATAGGCGAACTCCCGAAGGATGAGCGCAACGAAGCGGCAATAAATTATGTGACCGACGCTCTTCAGATTGCAGGTGTCGAAATCACCCCGGAGGTCGAAAGACTCACGGAGGGTGCGATAGAAGCCGCCGTTCATACGATGAATTCTGCGTCCGGGATACTGTTAGCGACAGAAGTTGAAACAGTAGTTGAGGTTGAGGAGGAAGCGGACAGTGCTTGAAATGGACTCGCTTCCTCGCCTTTTGGAAAAAACAAGGAGGGACGCCCAATGACAAGCGTCCCTCCGCGAGGCTTGATAGCTATGTTGCCATAGCTATCATAGTGACATCGCCCTTCCTCTCACGCGAGATATGCCCTGCTGTTACAGCAACAAAGCGAAAGGCTTTGGATTCACACCTCTAATAGCTTCTTAATTATATCCCCGTCCTCTCAGAATGTCAACATATCGAAATTCGAAATCCAAGCGCGGATGTAAATTACTTGCACGCGGCCAAGCTGTAACTTGGTTGGGCGTTCCCATCCGACATGCTGACACTCGTCATGGAGGGGTCTGTTGACGCAGGCTAGTCGCGGTTATTCGCGACTATACCTGCAAGTGCTATGAGTATCATAACAACTTCCGCTATTAGAGACAGCGTTTCGTAAACAGTCATTGGCGCTATTGTGAATCCTTTCTACCGCGCCCGCGCTTGGATTATATAACCAATACCGCTCTAAGTCAATAAATCAACCCCTAGTTCGGAAAGGAGGATGAAATTGCTTAATTTTGAAAAGTCCAGAATAGCGGACGGGCTGCTCGGAGTGACCGAGACAAAGCTGACCGCCGATGAGCTGCGGAACTGTCGGGTGCTTATGCAGAAGCTGCCAAAAGCAGAGACCACCCGCTATCAGTATTGGCTGCAACCCGGCACCACCTGGCTTCCCATTCAAGAATCCGGTGAGTGGGAATTCGGGATGTATGAGAGGGTTGAGGGAACGAGCTACAGGCTAATCGGCACCGCAAAGGAAAAGGTCGCGCTCTGCAACCCCCTCACTCCCTTCCTACAATCCACTATGTACATGAACTGGACGCCGGAATCACAGTGTTGCAGGTGGCTCTCCAGATTCAAGGGTACCGCATTGACCCCCTCGGAAATCATTGAGCTAATAAAGTCGCACATAAAACAAAACTTTTCATACGACTACAAACTCGCGGAGGACGTAAAGCTTAAATATGATTACTGCCCTGACCTTGATCCGATTTGGGAATCAAGGAAGGGCATTTGTTTTGGGCTGACCGCCGTATTCAACGCCGCTTTGCGATGCTATGGCATCCCGGCGAAGATGATTCACGGGTGGTGGGGCAAGGATGAAACGGCTCCGTATCACTGCTGGTCGGAGGTCTGGCTGGATGGTGAATGGAAGCTGATCGACGTTACCGCCGAAATCACTGTTCCTGCGCTGTTCCCCAAGGGAATGTTGTCGTATAAAAAACGATACGAATATTGAAAAAAGGAGATATTGCAAATGGATATTGAAAACAAAAAACAGGCTCCCGTACTCAATTATCGCTATCACAATGGCGAGATTGACGACGACCTCCCGTATGTCGGAGAGCTGAAGTTGGATGAGGCTTCCGGCAAGGTATACGACGAGGATGGCGACGTGCTGGACGCTAAAAGCTTTTTAGCCCTTTGTGGTGAAGGTGACGGGAGAGGAGATGATGAAGTTGAGTAACAGCTCTTTTGTTGCCCACACACGGTTAAGCGCTTTCATGTCGGCACCGAGAAGCGCAGAAATCACAAAAATAACGCCACACCATGTAGGGGCAAATGCCACAGTCGAAGCTATAGGGCAGGTATTCGCAACTCCGGGGCGTAACGCTTCATCGAACTATGGCATAGGCTCGGATGGGCGTTCTGGTCTGTATGTTGAAGAAAAGAATAGGTCATGGTGCAGCAGCAGCTCCGCCAATGACAACGCCGCCGTTACCATTGAAGTCGCTAATAAAAGCGGAGCCCCTTCGTGGACTGTATCAGATGCGGCATGGGAAAGCCTCATCGAGCTGTGCGTAGATATATGCCACCGCAATCCGGGCATCAAGCAAAAGGATGGCCGCCCCGGTCTCTACTGCGATGACACCCCGAACGCCTCGCTCACATTCCACTGGTACTTTGCGGCTACAGGGTGCGCACAACCTTTCATCTGGGACAGACGGCAACAACTGTGTTCCGAAGTGAACAGGCGGCTTAATCAGAAGGATAAGGAGGACGAACCTATGCAGGAACCTATTTACAGCAAAATTGAGGATGTCCCCGCTTGGGCACGACCGACGGTCGAAAAGCTTGTCGAGGCCGGTGCTTTGCAGGGTGACGACAGCGGGCTCAATCTCCCCTACTCCATGTTGAGGATGTTTGTTATCCACGACAGGATGGGGATTTACGGCAAATAATTGAGCCCATTGGTTGCTACGTCCCGCAATCGGAGCAGGGTGTAAAAGTCGAGAGGCACACCTGGGAGGAAAGGTTGCAACCAATGTGGATTGAGTTGCTAAAAATGAGTAAAAGCTTGAAGTGGAATTAGGTTTGCATGTTTTTATGCAAATCGGCTTTAGGTGTGAAATAAGGTAAAAGGGTAAAATTAAAGCGCAAATTTAATATCATATCATTTATTTCATGTGACGCTACGACCTTAACTGTAGCCCTTAAAGGCTATTTATTTGACAATAGATATATTTCCATGTATATTAATACATGACACTAATATTATCACCATTCGCTTCTTTTCTGTATTTTAAGTGTTTCGAGTTTCTAACAATGTCGAATTCTTTCTTTACAGAATTATGTGTATTTGCTATAATCGAAGTATATCAAGCATATCATGAATTGGTTCATTGCGCACGTATTATGCTCGTGTTAGCATAATATATAAGAGCGCAAATAGGTAAGTATTATATTTGTGTTATGTTTAGGTATATCAAGGAGGCGCTAATAATGCACGCAGTAAAACCACCCAAGAACTTCTTTGAGATTAGCAAAAGGCATGCGGCAGCATTCAGAAAAGCCGAGGAAGCCAATCGCGAAGCGCAAAAGAGCCGAGCACCATTTGATTTGAGCAAAATAAAGTGGGTGGATGAACAGAGGGATGAAAACCAGTCAGATTGAGTGTACAATTTACACTTCGGCAAATCACGAACGTTATAATGCTGCAATTCAGCAATTTGATTGCTCTCTTGACAGTAACACAAATGCAATTAATGAAGCTCTTAGAAGAGCGTTGCAATATAATGTAACAACAATACTATTTATTGACAGCCAAAATAACTGTATAATTGGGTTTTGTTCATTTTGTTGTTCTTCACTTAAAATTGGTGACGATGTGCGTCCAGCAATGCTTATTGAGTCATTTGGTATTGACAAAAGATATCAGAACACTTCTTTGGAAGATGATCCTCTACCATGCTCGGCATTTATTTTAGAGTATTGTGTTGCATATTTGACAGAAATCAGTCATAATTATATCTACGCAAAATATGTTATACTTTATTCTCTGCAAAACCAAAATACTCTTAGGTTTTATTTAAAGAATGGCTTTGGGCATTTTGATGCTAACAATAGGAGTCTTCGGAGGCGTGGAGAAAGTAATGATATTTATTCTCTGTTTCGAGTCATAGACACTCTTGATGTTGGCATGTAACCGTAAGAATAAACCGCCTGCTTTTTTGTAGGCGGTTTATTATGCAAACATGAGACACTTTAAATGTTCATGCTTTGCAACCCTTTACATTGTAATTGTTACGTTCACTAAACTTCGTACATCATGCAATTCGCTGGGGTACTCACTTCTAACAAGGTGGGAATGAATCGTATGATGGCGGTTGTTTGCACAATCAATTTTCATTTTATATGCCAACCGTGTCGCATTACCGCAAGGTTTCAGTTCCTTTCGAGAATCATACATTGATGCTATGTGTATTTTTATACCGCCTATGATTATTCTCCCATAAACTCTCCGTTTACCCAAGTTCCTTCTCTAACACGTCCGTCGGAATATGTGTAAGTGCCTCTGCCATTATACAAACCATCCGCAAAATCGCCCTCGTACATGTTTCCGCCAGGAAAAGTCAATGTGCCTTTGCCGTTAAACAAATCCTCCGCAAAATCGCCCTCGTACACGCCTCCGTCAGGAAAAGTCATTATGCCCCTGCCGTCAAACTTACTATCCACAAAGTCCCCTTCGTAAACGCTTCCGTCGGCAAAAGTCATTATGCCTTTGCCGGTAGGTGTACCATCCTCCCAATCTCCCTCGTATCCATAGCCATCGGCATTAGTTAATGTGCCTTTGCCGTTGAACAAGCCATCCACAAAATCCCCTTCGTATACGTCACCATCGGAATTAGTTAATGTGCCTTTGCCGTTAAACAAACCATCCACAAAATCCCCTTCGTATACGTCGCCGTTAGCATAAGTTAATGTGCCCATGCCGCTAATATTATCCTCTATAAAGTCGCCCTCGTATACATTCCCGTTAGTCCAAGTATAAGCGCCTTTGCCGATACGCATACCGTCAACAAAATCGCCCTCATATACATCCCCGTCAGTATAAGCCATTGTGCCTTTGCCGGTAGCACTATCATCTACAAAATCGCCCTCGTATACATCCCCGGTAGCAAGAGTTACTCTACCATTACCGTTAGCCACACCATCCACAATATCACCAGAATAGACACCTCCGTTTGGCCAAATCAACATGCCTATGCCGGTATAATTACCATCATCAGCCCAAGCGACATTATTTTCCGCAGAGGCCAAGCCTTCAACTAATACATCGTTATTTGTAGATAGCTTGCCAAAAACAAATGAAAGTACAACGATTAGTATTAGCGCAAGCAACAGACAAACTCTTTTTATGTTAACAAAACTTCTGTCAGGGGCAGAGCTTTCTTTTTTGTTGTCTTTGTAAGGCATTTTTCACTCCTTAGTAAACCTTCTGTCGGAATCAAAGCCGAGGCTGATTGCGAAGCAGGAAACGACGTGAGCTCGCATTCATTGTTTGATAACGATTATCGTGGCGGTATCTTGAGTGAGACCGACACTGTTCGCGGGGTGATCGGCTTGACCGTAGTTAGTGAGAATGTTGGAACCGTATTCGAAACTATCTTCGCTTGCAATTTCTGCTGTAAAGCGGATGTAGGCGTTTGCACCCGGCGCGTAGTTGCCGATATTGATACCGGTGTCGTTAATTATACGGTCGGAAACGCTGAGACCGTCGGGGTTGCTACCGTTGTAGAGATATGTAGTGCCGTCCACGAGAGTTATGCCTTCAGGCAAAACGTTGCGGATTTTAACATCATTTTGAGTCTCGTTGCCGGTGTTTTTGTAAAGAATTTGGAAGTTAATGCGGGCACCGGGCCGGGAATTAATACTGTTTTTCCAACTATCCGCCCCGGTGTCTCCGTCGTTTCGGACGGAGGTCTCTACGGTAAAGTCGTGGTCGGTGTTGGTGGTTGTTTCGGCGGTAGCTATTATTTGAAAGGTGATGTAACCGGCATAATAGTTGCAACCGGGTAGTATGCCGTCCATCGCGTGAAAACCGATCGGTGTGCCGTTCTCGGAGAACAGGTCGTCTGAGAGGTTAAATGTGCGAATTGTGTGGTCGGTTTCACTTGTGAAATTGTGAAGCACGGCGGAATCTGATACATAGGCGAGGTTAACTGTACTGTCACTTGTGAAGTTGATAATATTCCAAACCCGCGCTGGATTCGCGTTGGATGCTCCAATGAAAACGTTACCCCATGCGCTACCATTTACCGCAGCAGGGAACTCTACGCGAGCATATGCGTCACGCGCCACACCAGGCCCGTCGAAATTTGTTCCATTATAGGTGCTGGAGGCGTTGTTGTGATAATACACAAAAACATCGTAAGTTTTTCCTGGGGTGAGCTCAATGTTGTTGCAATACTGTTCGCCAAGTGCCCCAGCTTCTTTTATACGCGCAAATGAGCGTTCGTCACCGTACACAGGGTTGTTTGTAATTGAATTAAAAGTCACATAGTTGGCTGGTTCTTCTATGGTGAAAGTAGGTCTGGCTGGGCCCCAACCACCGCCAGACGAATTAGAGGCAACGATTGCCACGGTTTGCGTTTCGGCCTCCCACGACACAGTACATCCAAATGCTTCCATGACTGCTCTAATTGGCAGATATGTACGTCCCTCCAATATAACTGCGGCAGTATCAATTTGAACTTCCGTTGTTACCGCTGTAAAAACAGCTTCTTCCAGTTCTTCCTCCTCAACAGATTGAGAGGTAACTGCTTCAAAAGTCTTTACAATAATGATAGGTTTACCAATCGGAACACTCACTTCGATGTCACCCTTTGCCGCGACTGCAATACTGTTCATTGAATCCCAAGACACTTGAGCTCCGAATTGCTCCAAAACCACTCTGAAAGGCACTAACGTTCTGTCGTTCGCGTCAATAAATGGTGTGCCCATGTCTTCAGTGAACACCACTGCCTGCCCATCAAGAGTAACCGTAATACCCTCAATAGGTGCAGCGGATGCAAAGGGTACAAATGACAACACGAACGTCATTGCCAATAATATAAGCATCCTCTTTTTCATTTTTTCTCTCTTTTCATTTTTTGTTATATTTATTGGGTGCCAAAACACGGTTTTGTAACGGATAAATAAATCGGCTTCCCGATAATATTACCATCACTTTACACAAACTATGTAATATATACCAATATTAAATAATTTAACACATTTTGCGTCGAATTGCAAGATTTTCGAAAAGAGACAAGTTCGTTGACAAAAGCATTCTTTACTTACTATGTACTTTCACTAAAGTATGTTGTTTGCAAACCATTTTATCCTCCGAGGTGATTAATGTGTCAAACATAATTACAATCAAAGAGTCTCTTGAAAAATGTTTAACCCAAGAAGAGATAATTGCTTATAGAGAACTGATTGATAAACTAGACTTTATCCCGAGTGACGAAGAAATAGCACTGTGTAGCACCACTTGTATAACCTACAAATAGTATACGATGGTCGCTCGGTTTATGTCAACTTTTGTTATTGTTTGCTCATCGAAGCTGTGATGTGTAAGGGCGTGCCGATATGCGCTGTTGCGCGGAGCTTTCGGGAAGGGTTGTGTAGTGAAACCTCAAATCGGCTTAGGCTGAAAGGCTGAAAGAAAATACACTAGGAGCGCCTTGCGAAAACAGGGCGCTCTTCTCTTTGCACCTCATCCTCCGTTAAACACTCCGCTCTGTTTTATGCCAATTTGAGGAATACACAAAAACCGGGATAAATCCAAGATAAGCCGTGCTATATGTAAATTCAATGAAAAACGTAGCTTTCGAGGCGTTGAATACTTTCTTGAACGAAGCTATTTTTTTCATCAAAACCGTACCAATTTCGTAATTGTGTTTTCAGGATGGCATTGTCAAAAGAAGCCATGTCTCTGTATGCGCTTTCACCGGATATTCTTAGAGTGCGTAACGTCTCATAGTGTTTTTTGAATGTTAATGCTGCCTGTACTGCGCTGTCATAAGACTGATTATACAACGCAAGATAGTTTTTGCGTTCGTCGTCCAATTTTTTTGTAAATAAATCGCATAAATAAGCATATCCGATGGTGTATGCCGCGCCATCTGTCAACTCCCTCATTCCTAAAAATAAATTTCCAAGACTGACTCCGATTGAAAGACCAGATGTTATACTTGCAAGCACACCAGTAGATAAAAGTACCGCAATATCAACCACACCATCAATTAGCACACCGCCTATAGATCTTAGAGCATTGTTTATAATCGTTTCATAATGGCCAGTTAGCTCTTTTTCTATTTCTTGCGCCGCAACTTTTAATGCCAGCGGCAAAATGCCGGTGTCAGCCGCTATTGCTTCAAAAATATTAATATAGTTCTGATAAACCGCAGCATTTTTGCTTGCTAAAGTGAAATCTTGTATTGTGTCTGCGGTAATATTAATTACTTTTAGAGCTCTTCCGGCCCCCCCTAATATCTTTGAGAGGGAGCTATTATCGGATATTATTTGTAAGTTTTTTTCTGTACGAGATAAACTCTTTATTTCATCTAAAATGTTGTCACAGAGGGATTCTAACTCCGAGGTTTGTGTAGTCTTGATCCTTTCGGTAAGCGCGGCAATCTTTTTGACTTTTGGGTCAGCGGCTAAAGAATAGGACGTTTTCAATATATTTTCCACGAGTAATTGAACTTCTTGCGCAAGAGAAATCACCTCAAAACTGCTAGTTGTGTCTGTAATATATTTTTGTAACATGATTTTATACTTTTCTTTCTCAGGCCATTTGCCGAGGGCATAATCACCGACCTCCCCGGCGAAAACCGCACTACTAAGGTAAAGTGTTGCCCTAGCAGCAGAATCCTCCATTATATAATTTCTGAATAGGTGGGCTATATACATTCCGCTCGTTAATAACTCTTCGAGAGCCCACTTATCATCATGAGAAAAGCTATTCAAAATTTCTCCAATAGCTAAATACTTTTCTCGATCGTCAAGATTGCTATTCTCAATGATTTGTGTAAGCTCGTCATTATCAAATTTCGACGTATATGCTTTTACGCGAGATGTCAAATAGGCCTCTGAACTATCGGTAATGGCAACCGTGCGTGTGGATGCCTCCCACCATACGTAGGCATCGAAGCTCTCTGCAACAAACCTTACTGGAACGAGAGTACGCCCATCATAAATGGTTGGAGCGACATCCAGAAAGTATTTTTTGCCATCTATTATGGCCTTTGTACTGCCTATTGTTAGTTGAATTATTTTCTCGTCGCGTCGGGCGGTCACAGTTTGCGTGGCTCCGTTCCAATCGACAGTGGCCCCCATGGTTTCGAAAATAGCGCGGAGCGGAACGAGGGTGCGACCGTTTTCAATAATCGGAGATTGATCGGCAAAATTGATTTCTTCGCCGTTTAATAACACAACAATCTTCGCTAAGGGCTTGTCAGATAATAGATTAATTGTTTCGATATCCCCCATAAGTTCTCCCCAAACCCAAGTTATAATGGCTGTGCCTGTTAAAGAGTCTACTTCAATAGCGCCATAAAGTCTGTTTGGTAATCCTTGGTTTGGATATATGCCACGCAACGCGAATGAATAATTAGACGCTGTAGTATCAAACAGCTCAGAAGCAAAAATATAGGGGTCTCGTACTAAAAAATATGCGTTAACAAGTTCTTTTGCCTCGTCTTCACTTAACGGCAGGATATAGCTCCCGTCGCTAGACTGCGCGGAATAAGATGTCGGTGCTATTGAGAGAATCAGCGCACAAATGATAATAATCGCCGTGGTCTTTTTAAACGTTTTGGCCATCATAATAAGGCTCCTCCTATTTTATATACCAAAATATAATATTTTTTTACAAATGTGTTGAAATCATGTATTAGCTTATCTTCATTTTCTCACTTAGTCAACTGTATTCGGTGTGATGGCGAAACTATTCATATCCATCGTGTCTGCCCGTATGTTATATACATCTTTAAGACTTCCCATTGAATATATGCGCATGTCATCATATAGTGATAATTAAATAATACTATTATTAGTTCCGTTCTTCAGGAACAACAGCAAGGAGAAACACGAAAATGCGTAGCCTGACCTTTAAGGGATACTTAACTAAATATACGCAATCGTTGTCGCTCCACGGTTCAAAGGGAGTTTATGCGCTTGCGCGAGAAGCGGCACATGAGAATCCCCGTCTGCGCGAGCCTCTGTTCCTGTATGCTCTTTTCGCCGATAAATCCGATCTTGCCATAAAAGCTTTAAGGGCTTGGCAAACAGATAATCAATGTTATACCAGAGTAAGCCGCCTAATATTACAAGGCGGCTTACTTCTTTTTGTATGCCAAAATTGCGAATACCACTCGGGCAATTTAAATGGAGAATTAATTTTGTAAACCTTTAATTATACCAAGGAATGATGTATGGCTCTCCTGTTAGCAAGAAATCTACATTTTCGCGGCGGTCTGCTTGTACAGCCCCCTTTGCTACCAGCTCGTCTATCAGTATGCCTCCAGATTTTTCTTTAGCGGATAATGCGTGTAGGCTGATCGCCGCAAGCATTCCACGGTCAATAGGTGCGGTTGGGTTTATCAAGCCCGCTGGGTCAAGCTCCATATAGGGATCGTAATCAAATATGCCTACATCGATCGCCTTTTCGTATGCTTTCGCCCAAGAAAAATCACCCATATTGTCATTATACCCCATGGCACGTAGAATAAATGTGAAATAGTCGTTCCACGTAACTGCGTTTTCTCCTGCGTAGTTGGAGGCACTCACTCCCATTGCCAGATTATTGCGGTAAAGGTAACCAACATAAGGAGAAGCCCAATCAGGGACATCTGTGAAAGGATGCGGATAGTTGGAGGCCTTCGCCTCATTCTCCGCTCCAAGCAAGCGCACCATCATAACCGCCGCTTGATTGCGTGTCGATCCCAAGTGAAGCTCAAAGCCCTTATCTGTACCCAGAAATAGTCCAAGCTCGTTCAGTGCTTGCGCCGCGTACAGATTATAGTTGTGTGTGTTTTTAATTGCTATATCGGGAAAATCATATCTCGGCGTGCGGGTTAGGTTAATTTCCTCTTCCGAAATCATATAATATTTATCATTGCTGTATGATCCCGCATCGTTCCACGTTACGTCAAAGTAATAGAACTCCCCAAAAAGGTAAACCAGGTTCCATGCGTGTCCCGCATTGATTTCCCTTCCGATAACTTCTCCGGCAATCCGATGAACTGGGATTCCCGCCGCGTGCCCCAGAAGCTGAAACGCCGACGCGTAGCCATCACATACTGCGAGATCATTTATCAATGCGCCGTAGGCGTTATATATCGGGTTGTCGTAGGTTGCGGATCCCTCGGCCAGCCCGAGATAGTCATAAGAAATATTTTTGACTATATAGTCATTTATTGTGCGCAGCTTTTCCAAATATCCCATATCCGGTGTGATGATATTGTTGACAATACGCTCTGCCTCAACAAGGGCGGCTTCAACATATTCAGGCACTTGATATTGTATTTTGATAAAATGTACTCCCCCCTGCGTCCCGGAGTCTATACGACATGCAAACGGCACAAGTACCCGATATGCGGTATGTATTTTTGTTAAGTCTATCGCGTCCCCATATGGCGTCGTATACCAAAGAGTACCCGGCCCCGAATTGAATTTTATAACGTGGCACGAAACGAGCTCTTCAAGGTAAGCAATGTTTATAGGATTGTCAAACGTGCCGTATCCGCTAAAGTCTACAGCATTTGATAAGTCGGCAATATTGAATTCTCTTGCCGCATGTGCAAGCGGCGTATGAGAGCCCATAAGAATTGCTGCAACGAGCAGGCACAGCAGTATGCGGCGTCCTTTTTTTATGAGTTTATGCGTCATAATTTCCCCTCTCTTATACAAATACAAATTATTGAAAAATCGGTAACATTTTTACTTGACGTATCCTCCCCGTTTTCGTTAGGTTTGAGAATATCAATCCTCAGTTTCTATTATACGTTGAAACCACGCATAGTCAAATTAAATTAAGAATTAATTTTGTAAACCTTGGCATAATATGATAAAATGGGGGCATCTGAATGAATGGTGATGGTAATATGAAAATCATTTCATTATCTCTTGAAAACTATAAAGCCTTTAAAGAATTGGAATTCCAAATTGACGGGAATAATGTAGTTCTCTTTGGGATAAATGGCGCTGGTAAATCTAGTATATTACAAGGGATTAATTCAATATTTTCTCGAATCATAAATAACATTGTAGGTAAACAGTTTCGGCAAAACATTAATATTGATGTTGATGATGTTCGTATCGGATCGAGAAAGACAAAACTGTCAGCGGAATTCCAATTTGATGATGAAATATTACCTTTTGGGTTTTCATTTGATTCAATAACAAAAAACAGAACGGCAAATAGAAAGCAATTAGCAACATTCAGTGACCATTATGAAGAATATTATTTTGAGAACGAAAATCCTAATGTTGTTATGCCTATTTTTGTAAGTTATGCTGTCAATCGTTCAGTTTTAGATGTTCCGTTGCGAATCAGAACAAAACATAATTTTAATAGACTGGAAGCCTATCGAAATGCTGTAGAGCCGAGAATAGATTTCAGAACATTTTTTGAATGGTTTAGAAATCAATCAGACATTGAAAACCAAGAGAGAATTAGTAAGCGTGATTTTGAATACGTCGATAGCATTATGTCTGCTGTTCGACAAGCCATCAACAATATGATTCCCGAGTTCACCAATTTGCAAATCGAACGAACGCCTTTACGGATGGTGGTTGAAAATCGCGGGCAGATACTTGAGATAAACCAATTGTCAGATGGGCAAAAGTGCTTGCTGGCAATGATTGGAGATTTGGTGCGCCGACTAGCTTTGGCAAATCCTAACCTAGAAAATCCATTAATGGGAACAGGCATCGTTTTAATTGATGAAATTGAATTGCATCTACATCCCGCATGGCAGCGTAAGGTTGTGTCCGTTCTTCACGAGACATTTCCAAATGTTCAGTTTATTGTTTCTACTCACTCTCCCCAAGTTCTTGGTGAATTGCCCAAGACATTTTCTGTTTATCGTGTAATGCAGGAGCAGGAGAGAGGCAGGCCTTATTCTTATATTGAGCCAATGACAATGGGAATGTTTGACAGTAATTTGATTTTAGAAGATTATATGCAAACGCCATCCATAAATCAGGATGTAAAAGATTTGGAAGAGTCTGTTTTTAAGTTGATTTCCGACGGCGATTTTGATGGAGCCAAATCATTACTGTCGAAACTAGAAAAAATGACTCTAGGTACAAGCCCAGCTTTGACAAAGGCTTATGTTTTAATCCGGCGCGGAGAGAAGAAATGAAACAGATTGTTAAAGGCTCTTCCCCAAATGATTTTGACCAGTGGAAAAATGATTTTGCCGTCACATATGGACGGCAACCTACATATGATGATTTGTTGGGGGACGTTAAACAAAATTTGAAGTATGCGCTATTGCAAGAACAAGGACACATTTGTTGTTATTGCACGAAAGAGCTTGATTATGAGTGTCATATAGAGCATTTTGTGCCACAGTCGAGTACAGTACGAAGCGGAAGTTTGCTTACACTGGATTATGATAACATGCTTGTGTCTTGTAATGGAGAGGGTGACGATAGAAGTAGCTGTGGACATTATAAAAATAATGTGGACTTTGATATTTTGCTATCCCCGACTTCTAGCGAAGTGGAGAAACAATTTGAATATGATGTGCTAGGGAATATACTTGGGGCTACCGCATCGGCCAGTGAGACAATACGATGGTTAAACCTAAACAGTTTCGCTTTAAAAAGGCACAGGGAGACCGCAATATATAATTGTGGATGTATGGATGAGGATTTTGAAGACATCAGAGACGAATTGATTGAAGAGTATTCAAGCAGAGATGAGCATGGTGCTTTTGTGCCATACTGTATGGCAATACTGTTTATTATCAGATGTGGGATTAGGGATTAGAGGACGGAACGGGCAGCCGTCACCCCTCGAAAGAGGTTAGGACATGTGGGAATGTCGCCCCACCTAATTCCTGTGTCAGCATAAGCATTGTGCGAATATCGCATTGACCTTTACGGCTCTTTGGTGTATAATATTTATAGAAAAACAACAGGCCATTAGGCGGGTGCCTTTCGACTAACTTAACTGACCATGCGAATGCGTGAAAACTTCGCACAACCCAGTAAGCCGCCTACTGCAATAGGCGGCTTACTTCTTTTTGTTATTGGCAAGTGCTAAGATGCCGCAAGCTGCACTAACGCAGGTTGCCAAACAGCCAACAATCGCAATTACTTCAAAAAGTATATGTATCACCCTCCTTTCGGGAGCCACCTCTGGCAACCCGGTAGGCGAGCTATAACATCAACCCCCTTTCCGCCCGATACCGGGAGCAGGAGGCAACCGCCTAATTTTTCCACCCATTTCAAGTTTCCGACCTGTTGTTTAATATATTCTAGCATTTTTGTAGATGGCTTGCAAGCTTTCTAACAAATTGAAGCGCTGGGATATACTTTGCCTTACTGTGTGGCAACTTCCCCACAGCGCCGTAAAATCTAGGTGGGCTGACACCTGTATCAATCCGATACTGTTGCCGGACGAATGCGCCGGCGGTTGGCAGGCAACGGAAAAATCTGTTTTCTTGCTGGACGAATGTGCCAGCGGCTGGCGGACAGCAGAAAAATCAGTCGTTGAAGGGAAGCATGTAACACTGCGGTGTTTCTGCTTCCCTTTGAAATTTGGATATCATTTTACAGGAAAAACTAGCCACCGAGGATTTGTTCCCCGGTGGCTAGTTTTTTTCACCTTATTCAGTGGAGATTACCAATAGGCATACAACTCAACTGCGAACAAAGCATTACGCAATATACCACGAAGCCAAAAGCTTGCTTTCTCCGCCGTGAATGTCTACGCCGAATAAATACGCGCCGCCGCTGGCACCTTTCTTGCCCGAGGTGCAATAGTAAACCGTATCATAAGAAATGGCCATAACTCTGTTGTTGCCATGCATGTTAGTATCATCAGGGGCAAGCGTCATAATCGCTGACTCCTGCTTTGTCTGTAAGTCTTTCCTATAGAGCGTGTCGCCGGAGAAATAATAGCAATAACCAAGACAAGAAGCACTGGCCAGTTCTATGACAACCGGGAAATCATCGTATGTCTGTTGCCTCATCAAACCATTGAGGTCAAGAGAACTAACGTAGCGATCACCAGTGACCGACTCGAACTCGTAAAACAAAAGCCCTGCTACGATAACGCAGCTTGAATAAGTCTCTACTACGCTGACAAGCTTACTATTATTGCTTCCATCAAGATCACACCTGTATATCGACCCATAGACGACATCGCTCCCCGGCTCCCCAGCCACATAATAAATTACATCTTTATATATTGTGAAGCTGTATACATATTGGGTTTCGCCGAAGGACTCAAGATGCTCGGCAATCGACTGCGGCAAGGGTACAAACCCTTCATACCCGCTAACCCCGCTGAAGTTCGGCATCTCCGGCTTGGCGTATATGCTGTATATATCCCCTTTGTATTCAACAATTGTGGAAAACGGATGGATGTCGTTGGTGGACAGATGCACTGTTCTCGTATCTGCATCCCATCCCACGCCTATTAACAAAGCCTGCGCAATATAGCGCACAGGCACAAAGGTACGGTCATCCTTAATGATAGCTTCCGTGTCCATAGATATACCTTCGCCGTTTTTATACAGTATTGAACTGCCAATACTCAACTCGATTTTAGTAGTATCGAGGGTTATGGTCACGGTTCCTGTATTCCCATCCCAATCCACATCGGCGTCCAATTCCTCACTGATAAACCTGACAGGAACCATAGTTCGTCCGTTGTCGTCAATAAAAGGCGCTACATCAGTATTAACCTGAGTTCCGTCTACCATAATGCGGATTGCGTCGGTTTCTGCAAGCACGGTCAGAGGCATAAGCGCAACCGTCATCATAAGCGCCAATACAAGGGATAGTGTTTTCTTGCAAATTCTCATAGGGCATCTCCTCTCAAAATATACTGGTTCTTTGGCAGTTTAAGCACTACCTATATGATACCATATAAAAAACAAGAGTCAACTCAGATTCATTACCCGTATAGCTCTAAAAACTGTACGGTTTTATGGCGATGGTTCATAATGAGAAGCAATTAATAGCTACTTATTACAGCGCTGAACTTGTCAGCGATCTAATAAATGGTTATTGATTTTGTATTTGGCTTCTGCCTAAGAATTGCCTAAGACTTTTTTCAAAAACGCAATGTATTGATACATAAGGGTTTTTGGTAAATCCAGGTCAATATCAGTGAAAAACCATTGGAAATAAAGGGTTTTTGCAGCACTAGGCAGCCCCCCATGGCAACAGATAATAAGCGATAGACTGGAATGTTTTTCAAGTGGGTATTCAAAACCTTTATGGCCATTATGATACTGACGAACACATTTAACATTGTTATGGGTGTGTTCGATGTGGCGCAGAGCGTAGTAAACAACGCAGGGGGCCTCGTCAGCGGAAGTACGGCGGTAACGCCGGATATGCTGGCAACACTTGAAGCGGATTTACAGGCTATGGGTATTGGCTCTCTGCTCGGTCTCTGGTTACAGAGCTTCGTTATAGGTCTCACTATGACCGCGTTGAACATCGTCGTTTTCATTATTGTGTACGGCAGAATGATAGAAATATATCTGCTGACCAGTTTAGCGCCTATCCCGTTCGCCACGCTTTCTAACCGTGAGTTTGGGAGCATGGGGCAAAACTATCTCAAATCTCTGTGCGCCGTGGGCTTTCAAGGACTGCTCATGTTGGTGTGCGTGGCAATATACGCGGTGCTGATTCAAGGCATCGCCACAGGCGGCGACCCGATAGGCGCGATATGGGGCTGTATCGGATATACCATACTGCTCTGCTTCACTATGTTCAAGACGGGCAGTCTGTCAAAGGCAATTTTCAACGCTCACTGATAACAATACAACTTCTGGACATTTTGTCCAGAGGTGGAAAGGAATATATGGACGATAAAAATATAAACGGCTCCGGCATGACACTGGATGTCACTGTGCGCCCCATCGAGCCGAAGGGCAATCTGCTCGGCTTTGCAAGCGTTAAGTTTAACGATTGCTTTGTGGTAGAGGATTTTAGAATCCTGCAAAGCGATAAGGGCTTGTTTGTCGGTATGCCGAGCAAGCCGGATAAGGGCAGTAAAACCGGATACCGGGATACGGCGAAGCCTATAACCGCCGACTTCCGTACAGAGCTTACCGAGGCGGTGGTGACGGCGTATCACGCAGAGGTTGAAAAATTACAGACCCGCGCCGCCGCTGTGCGTCCGGCTCCCGAAAAACAACCGCCTATAAAGGAACAGCTAGATAAAGCGGCAAAGGAAGTCTCGCGGGATAACGCCGCCCGACCTGCTGCGCCAAAGAAAGAAAAGGCGGCGGAGCGATGAAAACACAATCCCCGAAAGGAGGAATTTTTTTATACTATGCCCTATGTAAATGTACCGAATGATTTATCAAAAATCAAGACAAAAATGGCGTTCAACCTGACAAAGCGTCAACTGCTATGCTTTGGGGCGGCGGCGGTTGTCGGTATTCCGACATTTCTTTTAACCCGTTCTGCCATCGGCAACAGTGCGGCGCTTTTCCTTATGATTGGTCTGATGATTCCGGCGTTTCTGCTTGCCATGTATGAACGTGACGGACAGCCCTTTGAAAAGGTGGTGCGGAATGTAATTCGCTCCAGATTCATGCGCCCCGGTGTGAGGCCGTATCAGACACAAAACATTTATGCTCCGTTCACAGGACGTAGCGTTATGAGGAAGGAGGCACAGAATATTGGCACAAAAACAAAATAAAAAAACGAAACCGGATAGACGCAGGGCGGCTATGTCCGCACAGCAGACAATCCCCTATGTGGCGATGCACCCGGACGGCATTTGTCAGATTCCGGGGAATTTTTTCACGAAAACGATTGAATACGAGGATATAAACTATTCCGTGGCATCTGCCGAGGATCAGTCTGCTATCTTCGGCGGGTGGAGCTTGTTTCTCAATTATTTCGACAGCTCCCTGCCGTTTGAGCTATCCTTTATCAACCGCCGTTCCCGCTTCGGCAGACGTTATACAGTGGACTTCCCGCCGCAACAGGATATAATCGCCAGTATCAGCGGCGAGTTTACGGACATGCTGAAAAACCAGATTGCCAAAAGCAATAACGGCATTGAGCGCACTAAATATATCACGTTCGGCATCCCCTCAGATACCGTGGATATAGCCCGCCCCCGCTTGGAACGCATCGAAGCGGATATTATGGGGAACTTCAAACGGCTTGATGTACCCTCTGTTTCCCTTGACGGGCGGGACAGGCTTTCCGTTCTGCATGGACAGCTACACCCCGGAGGTCGTGACAGGTTTAACTTCGCTTGGAGCGATATTACAAAAACCGGATTGGGAACGAAGGACTTTATCGCGCCGGACAGCTTTGATTTCCGACAGTCAAGAGTTTTTCGTGTCGGGCAGTATTGGGGCGCGGCATCGCACTTGCAGATTATGGCCTCCGAGCTTTCCGACAAGCTGCTTTTTGAGCTGTTGGAGCTTGATATGGAAATGACCGTCACAATGCACGTTCAGACGGTAGACCAGACCAAAGCGATAAAAACAATCAAGGCAAAAATCAGCGACATAGATAAAATGCGTGTGGAGGAACAGAAAAAGGCCGTCCGCGCGGGGTATGATATTGACATCCTCCCGCCTGACCTCATTACCTTTAGTAAGGACGCGATGGAGCTTTTGTCCGACCTGCAATCACGCAACGAGCGTATGTTTTTGCTTACATTTACCATTGTAAGACCCGTTAAGCGCGAGTTATTTCGTCCGTGTCTGGAAGATGCTACGCAAAAAGGGCTGTGTTCCGAGTGCTTTGACGCAAAACGTCAAGGATTTGCTGACCAGTCCCGCCGTGACAAATATTCTGGAAAACAGTGATTTTATGATACTGCTTTCACAGGCACAGGGCGACAGAGCGATTCTCGCTAAACAGCTCGGCATATCCGAGCATCAGCTATCGTATATTGCGCACAGCAATTCCGGCGAAGGACTATTATTCTATGGCAACACC
>JGI994J12354_10002309_pt1 | contig 18728 bp, 14 predicted proteins | sample IntmicLarv3ML3BL_FD_12354 | JGI IMG/M metagenome (IMG submission 12354)
CGGCTTGGGTGGGAATATTTACTGGTTTTTCAACCACCAATAAGTGGTTATCTTCATAGACAACAGTTATTTTCATCGTGAAAACTTTCCAAAGATACCACATGGTAGTAACATTTTATTCTTGATTGGCAGGGCTATTTCACCAGTTTCGATTTTTCCTGCATATTTTTTACCAATAGTCATGGTTAGGATATTTTCTAGCGCCAAGGATGAGAAACCGGTGGTGTAAGCATTTATCAAAAAGAAAAGAGGTTCATCATCAAGGATATCAAGACAAGCGTTTATTAATTCAGGCAACTGTTCTTCTAATTTCCACATTTCGTTATTAGGTCCTCGTCCATAACTTGGAGGGTCCATTACGATAGCATGATAAGTATGGCCACGTCTTTTTTCGCGATTAACAAACTTTAAAACATCATCAACAATGAAGCGGATTTTCCGATCTTGAAGGTTTGATAACTGCATGTTTTCTTTAGCCCAGTTAACCATGCCTTTTGCCGCATCAACATGAACTACTTCGCTGGCATTTGCATAAGCGCAAGCCATCGTGGCTCCTCCAGTGTAGGCAAATAGATTAAGAACTCTAATTTCTCTATTGGCACTACTTATTTTATCCATCATCCAATCCCAATTGCTAGCTTGCTCAGGGAAAAGGCCGGTATGTTTGAAATTGGTTGGTGACACTTTGAAAACTAGTTCCTTATAGGAAATGGTCCAAAATTCTGGAACCTTGCCTTTAAAATCCCAATGCCCTCCACCTTGCTTACTGCGGTGATAGTGCCCATGGGCTTTTTCCCATAAGGGTTCGCTTGTATCTCTATCCCAAATTGCCTGAGGATCAGGTCTTACCAGAATGATATCTTTCCATCGTTCGAGCTTCTCTTGGTTCCCCGCGTCGATACATTCATAGTCTTGCCAACTAGTTGCTACTTGTCTCATAATGTCACTCCTTATTTGTCAATTATAGCATAATAAACCATAAGTTGATAAGCGCAAGCAGTTATAGTTTGGTATAATAACTACGAGGTGAAATGGATGCTTGAGAATTTGAATGAGAACCAAAAAAGGGCAGTAATTTCTACTAGCCCTTATATTAGAATAATCGCTGGAGCTGGAAGTGGCAAGACTAGAGTATTAACCACTCGCGTGGCTTTTTTGATTGATTCTTTAGGAGTTGATCCTAAAAAAATAGTGGCTATTACTTTTACCAATAAAGCTGCTAATGAAATGAAAAGTAGAATTGCAAACATCCTTGAAACACGGGGTGTTGGTGTTCATGTTTCTACCATCCATTCCTTATGTGTAAGGATACTTCGTGAAGATATTGCTTGTATGGATATGCCGAAGAATTTCACTGTGCTTGATCAAGATGACCAAAAAACAATCTTAAAAGAAGCTTATAAAGAGCGAGGAATAGAAGCGAAAACACTTAGTTATAGTGCGATGTTGGATTATATTGCTAATAACAAAGTTGCTGGCGTTTCCTATGAACATGCCCTTAATATTGCCAGTGGTTTAAAAAAAGAAAAGGATAAAGCTGAAGTATATCGCTATTATTTAGAGCGCCAAAAATCCATGTATGCTTTGGATTTCGATGATTTGTTATTGTGGACAGTTAGGATGTTTAAGTTGTTCTCTGAGAAACTGCAGAAATGGCAGTATCGTTTTCAATATATCATGGTTGATGAGTTTCAAGACATTGACAATGTTCAATATGAACTAATTTCTCAATTGGCTGGTGCTACTAACCAAGTATATGTAGTGGGAGATCCTGACCAAACAATATATACATGGAGAGGTGCTAACGTAAATATTATCATGCACTTTGAAAAGGACTTTACTCCTTGCGAGACTATCGTATTAGATGAAAACTATCGCAGTACTCCAATGATACTAAGAGGTGCTAACAGTGTCATCAAGAATAATCGTAATCGATTAGAAAAAGAGTTATATTCACGTAAGCAAGATGGGGATAGAATTCAGCACTATTCGGCTATAAGCGAGGAACAAGAGGCGTTATGGATTTCACAACAAATCCTTAATTTGCATAAGGAAGGCAATGATTATCGAGATATTGCGATATTATATCGTGCTAACTATTTATCAAGGGCCATTGAAAAAGCGCTAAGGGATTTTAATGTTCCTTACATTATTTATGGAGGCATTAGGTTCTATGACCGAGCAGAAGTCAAAGATATTCTAAGTTATTTGAGAATGCTGGTAGCGAGTGATGATTTGTCATTAAAAAGAGTTATGAATGTGCCAAGGCGTGGCTTAGGTAATAAAACAGCAGATACTTTGCTAGATGAAGCGCGCAAAAATAATGAAACGATGTATGAAGTGATGAAAAATGCTAACCCATTTAGCGGAAAAGTTGGCAATACCATTAAGGAATTTGTTAATCAGATTGAGAATTGGAAAGAAAGACTTGAAGGAATGGAACTTGATAAAGTTCTGGAAATGGTCTTTGAGGAAAGTGGCTATCGCGCTTTACTGGAAGCAAATAAAGAGGATGATCGTGTTGCCAACGTCAAGGAATTAATGAATGACTTGCATGACTTTATGATAAATTATCCTGAATCAGATTTGGCTGAGTACTTACAAATGATTAATCTCTATACCGAAAGAGCTGATATAGTTCAAGCCGACTTCGTACAGTTAATGACGATTCATGCAGCAAAAGGTCTGGAGTTTTCCCAAGTATTCGTATGCGGTTTATCTGAAGGAGTTTTTCCTTCTGAAAGAACATTGCAAGAAGGAAGCAAAGGTCTAGAAGAAGAAAGGCGTCTAGCTTACGTTGCCTATACTAGAGCAAAAGATAAATTGTATTTATCAGAATCACAAGGTTTTTCCTTCGTTTTATCCAAAAGCCGTACTCCTTCACGTTTTATTAACGAAATCGAAGATGATTATGTCGAACATATCGGTCACCCATTTGCGATGAAAGAAAGTTCTAGTGTTCCTTTCCAACCATTTTCAATGTCAAATAGTGAGGGTAAAAAGCCAAGTAAACCACTAAATTTAAGGCCAGGCGATATGGTTGTACATGATGTTTTTAATGAAGGTATTGTTATTAAGGTTGATGGGGGGCTAGTAGATATTGCTTTTTCACATCCACACGGAGTGAAAACAATCATGGCTCATCACCCTTCAATTCATAAGAAATAGGAGGCTTAATATGAGTGTTCAAAGAATCAAGGAATTACGAAAACTGTTGACTAAATATAATATTGAATACTATAAAAATGATGCTCCAAGTGTTACTGATTTTGAGTATGATAGGCTAATGAATGAACTAAGAGAATTAGAAAATCAATTTCCTGAAGCTTATGATGCAAACTCAGTTACCCAAAGAGTAGGAGGCTATGTTTCAGAGGGGTTTAGCAAAATAAGCCACAAACGTCCAATGTTGTCATTAGGAAATGCTTATAATTTGGAAGATTTACAAAGCTTTGCCAAGAGGATTGAAGATGAAGTTGGTAAAGTTAATTACGAAGTTGAACTTAAGATTGATGGTCTAGCCATGTCCTTAACTTATCTTAATGGGGAGTTTGTTCAAGCTGTTACTAGAGGAGATGGTGAAGTTGGCGAGGATGTTACCAGCAACGTTAGGACCATTCGCTCTATTCCTTTACAAATAGAATTTGATGATGAAATTGAAATTCGTGGTGAGGTTTATATGCCGAAGAGTAGTTTCGACAAATTAAATCGCATAAAAGAAAGCAATGGTGAAGAATTATTTGCCAACCCTCGAAATGCTGCCGCTGGTTCAATTAGACAACTGGATTCTACTATTGTTGCTCAAAGAGGGTTAGATGCGTTTTGGTATCATGTTTGTGAGGCGCGCCAATGGGCCAATACTCATAGCGAATCCTTAACAATGCTAGATGAATTAGGTTTTGTGACTAATCATCTACGGCGTGTTTTTCCTACCATTGAACAGGTATGGGATTATATTCAAGAAGTAAGTGTTACTAGAAATGAGTTGGCTTATGAAATAGATGGTATGGTAGTGAAAGTAGACTCCCTTGCTATGCAAGATGAACTTGGTAGTACGATTCGCATACCAAAATGGGCAATTGCATATAAATTTCCTGCTGAAACAGTACTGACCAAATTGGAAGACATTTTTGTTACAGTGGGAAGAACTGGTAAGATAACACCTAATGCTAGATTAACTCCCGTCAGAATAGCGGGAACGCAAGTAGGTTTTGCCCAACTACATAATGAAGACATGATTGCCAGCAAAGATATTAGAATTGGTGATATGGTAGAAGTTAGAAAAGCTGGGGACATTATTCCAGAAGTAGTTAGGTCACTAGTAGAACATCGAGATTCAAGCCAAAAACCGTATCAGTTTCCCCATACTTGTCCAGTCTGTGGTTCTAAACTGACCAGGTTGGAGGATGAAGCTGATTACTACTGTATGAATAGTGAATGTGGTGCCAGAGTGGTAGAGAGTATTGCCCATTTTACCAGTAGGGATGCGATGAATATTGATGGTTTAGGAATCAAGACAATTGAAGCCTTACACAATGTAGGTATCTTGAAAAGAGTGGAAGATATTTACCAAATAGAGGATAAATATAGCGATATAATAAAAATCGATAAAATGGGTGAGCAATCATTTAGAAAGCTAGTTAATGCTATTGAGAAAAGCAAGAAAAACCCTTTGGAACGTTTATTATATGGTTTAGGAATAAGGCATGTTGGTGAAAAGGCAGCGAAAATCTTAGCAAATCATTTTGTCACCATGGACAGCCTAAGAAAAGCCGATGTTACTGAGTTGACTAGTATTCGTGATATTGGCTTAACAACTGCAGAAGCTTTAATAAGTTTCTTTGAAAATGAAAACAATGTGGCAATGCTAGAACAACTTGCTAGTTATGGTGTGCGGATGGAAAGCGATATTAAAGAAGTAGAAGAATCTATTTTTACTAATAAAACTATAGTTCTGACTGGCTCATTACAATTATATTCCAGAACTGAAGCTACTAGTTTATTAGAAAAATATGGCGCAAAAGTAACAGGCTCAGTTTCCAAAAGTACTGATTTAGTTATTTTTGGCGAAGCAGCGGGTTCTAAGTTAACGAAAGCGCAAGCATTAGGCATTAAAACAATGAGCGAAGAAGAATTTAATGAGATAGTATCAACTTTGAATTAATGGAAGAAGAGTATAAACAGTGTTATACTGTACAGGTAAAAATAGTGAGGGATGCTGATGAATACATATGATGAAAATTACTTTAAGGGTTTAGCGGAAGACTTGATGTTTGAGCTTACCACTGAAGAAGCTACAGCGATTAAAAACGAGTTTGCGATCTTGCAAAAGCAGTTAGAATTGCTAGCTGAAATTAATACTGAAGGGGTTGAGGAAATGATTTATCCATTTGAACAACCTACAACTTTTATGCGTGATGATGTCGTTGAGGATGCGCTAACTGTTGATGAAACTTTGAGTAATGCGAAACGTAGAAGAAAAGAGTATATTGTATTACCAAGGGTGGTGAAATAATGGATATTCAAGCACTTAAAAAAGTTGGGGTAACAAAAGAAACAGTATATGAAGCTATAGAAAAGGCTCAGGAAGTTCAACCATTATTAAATGCTATGGTGACTTTTTGTGAGGTTGATTCTCAGTTAGATGCACTCAAAACCATTGATAAGCAGGCCAAGTTTTATGGCATTCCTATTGTCTTAAAGGATAATGTTAGTACCAAAGGTATTAGAACTACTGCATCGAGCAATATTTTGAATAACTATATACCAGTGTATGATGCACATATCATTGATTTGCTTAAAAAGGCTGGAGCCATCGTGATTGGTAAAAGTTCGATGGACGAATTAGGCATGGGTGGTACTAATCTATCTGCTGCAACAGGTCCAGTATATAATCCCTACGATTTATCAAGAATTGCCGGAGGTAGTAGCGGCGGTTCGGCGGTTTTGGTTGCCAGCGGAGTCGTTCCTTTTGCGATTGGCACTGATACGGGCGATTCGGTGAGAAAACCAGCATCCTTTAATGGCATAGTTGGAGTTAAACCTACTTATGGCAGAATTTCTCGCTATGGGATTATCCCATATGCTTCAAGTTTAGATACAGTAGGGTATTTTACTCGTAGCATTCAAGATGCTGCGATGGCCCTAGAAGTATTAGCAGGTAGGGATGATAAAGATATGACTAGTTTGTATCATCCAGTAGATAATTACCAACAAGAAACAACAGGAAATGTAAAAGGTTTGAAAGTTGCGGTACTAAAAAACGTAACTGATATTATTAGCAAAGATGAACTTAAAAATGACTTAACTAACTTGACCACTAAACTACTAGATAAAGGAGTAGTTGTTGATGAAGTAAGTATGGATGAATCACTACTAAAAGCTTGTTTATCAGTTTATTTCATTATTTCTAATTGTGAAGCTAGTGCTAATCATTCTAATCTAGATGGTATTAGATTTGGGTTGCAGTTAGGAGAAGATAGTTATGAAGATATTATGATGAAGTCTCGCACTCAAGGATTCAGTAAGCTTATTCGTAAGCGTTTCGTAATTGGTAGTTTTGGTTTGTTTGAAGAAAACCAAGATCGTTTGTTGAGGAAAGCTCAGAAGGTTAGAAGGTTAATAGTTCAAGAAATGCAAAGGATATTTAAGGATTATGATGCTATTGTTGCTCCTGCTTCATTAAGTGGAGCTCCAGAAATTGAAAACTCACAAGATGAATTATCCTTGGAATATTTAATTGCAGAAAGTTATATGTGTATTGCCAATTTTTCTGGTGATCCAAGTATTACAGTTCCATTCTCTATGGTGGAAGGCTTACCAGTAGGTCTGAATATTATTTGCAGGGCACTAGAAGAGAAAACAATGTTCAATTTAGGACAAGCGATTGAAGATATAACCGGACTTAAAGATACGATTAAGGAGGTAAAGTAAATGAACTGGGAAATGGTAATTGGTATTGAGTTACATTGTGAACTAAAAACCAAAAGTAAAATGTTCTCTAGTGCTCCAGTAGAATTTGGTGCTATGGCGAATAGTTGTACTAATGAGATTGATTTAGCTTTTCCAGGCACCTTACCTTGTTTGAATAAAAAAGCGGTAGAATTAGCACTAAGGGCATGTATGGCAACAAATTGTTCAATAGATTCCTTAGTTAAGTTTGATCGTAAGAATTATTACTATTCGGATTTACCCAAAGGTTTCCAAATCACCCAACAGTTTCATCCCATTGGCGTCAATGGTTATGTTCCAATTGAGGTTGAGGGGGTTAGTAAAAACATACGTTTAAATAGAATTCATATGGAGGAAGATACTGCTAAGCAATTTCACCAAGCGGATGGTACATATTTAGATTTTAATAGAGCAGGGGTACCATTAATAGAGATGGTCTCAGAACCAGATATTAGAAGTGCTAAGGAAGCGGCGGCATATGTCGAAAAAGTTAGGACGCTAATCTACTACCTAGATATATCAGATGGCAAAATGGAAGAAGGTTCTATGCGTTGTGATGTCAATATTTCCTTAAGAGAAAAGGGTAGCGAAAAGTTTGGTGCAAAAGTTGAGATTAAGAATTTAAACTCAATTAGTAACATACAAAAAGCGATTGAAGTGGAGTTTGATAGACAAAAGAAACTATTGGAAAACAATGAAAAAGTTGTTCAAGCAACAGTTCGTTTTGATGAAGCGACCCGTACCACTGTCCAGATGCGTAAAAAAGAAGGTACAGTTGATTACAAGTATTTCCCAGAACCTAATATTCCGCCAATTCAATTATCTGCTGATTGGATTGAGGAAGTAAAAGAGAACTTACCAGAGTTACCAGAACAAAGAAAACTTCGTTATCAAGATAGTTATGGTTTATCAGATTATGATATTTCAGTGTTGATTGCAAATAAAGAGACTTCTGATTTCTATGATCAAACAATGAAGTTTAGTAGCAATGCCAAAATGACCGCAAATTGGGTTATTACAGAATTGTTATCAGTACTTAATAAGAACAATAGCAATATCAAGGACGTTAAGGTTACACCTGCAAACTTTGCAGAACTAATTAAAATGATAGACACTGGCGAAATATCGGGCAAACAAGCTAAAGAGATTTTTGGCGAAGTTGTAGCTGGCGAAAGCCCAAAGAGTTTGGTCGAAAAACATGGCTTGAAACAAGTAAGTGATACAAGTTCATTGCTAGCTATTATTAATGAAGTATTGGATGAACAACCGCAATCAATAACAGACTATGAAAATGGAAAAGATAGGGCAATCGGCTTTCTGGTTGGTCAAGTTATGAAAAAATCAAAAGGGCAAGCAAATCCACAAGCAACTAATGAACTTATGTTGCAAGAAATAAACAAGAGATAACTCTTGGCTATTTATGGCTAAGAGATGTACTAATTATGTGATATTTAGTCAAAATGGTGGTTAAACTAGCAATCTGGTTAAAAATTTAGTAAAATAGTACGAGTAAGGAGTGATTATATGGATTCGCACAATAAATATCCTAATCCTGAAATTAATAACAATGAATCAAATGTTAATAGAGCTGGTAGAGATGTTGTATTCGCAGACAAAACATTAGATGTTAATATTTATGAAGTAAGGCTATCAGAGGTAGCTGATGAAATGAAAGACAGTATGGGAAATAAGAAAAAAATTAGTAAAAAGACAAAAAGGCAAAAGCCACTAGGAATTAACTGGTTCTTTTGGATTGGTTCAACTATTATTGCTATTCCAGTAGTGTTTTTTCTATGGTTGTTATTAGTAGCTGCCAATGAAGGTAGTACCCCAGTTGTAAAGGGCAGATTTGTTGGTGATTTAGATCCGAAGATTGAGTCTTCTCAAGTCGAAACTTTGACTAACTCGATTCAGTCAATACAAGGTGTTGAGAAATGCACAATTAACCTCATTGTTGCTACCATGAGAATTAGTGTAGATGCTAGTGATAGTTTGACGTCAAAGGAAATTTCTGACTTAACAGTTAAGATTTATGAAAAAGTTAATGAATTATTACCAATAGTTGACTATTTCACTAATAAAGATACTCATTTGCAATATGATTTGGAAATTAATGTTTATAATGACTTGGCCAAAGAAGATGACTTTATCATGTTTAGTATTGTTAAAAACTCTCCAATGGAGAAATATATATTGCATGATGTATCTACACCAATTAACCCAGAACTTGCAAGAGAGTTATGGGAAGATGTAGAGGAACGGAAAAGAAAAGAAGCAGAGAAAAAAGAAGCTGCTGAAAAAGACACTGATGTTGAGGAAACAGAAGATGATGATAAAGAAGATGGGGAAACTGTCGAGAATGAGGGAACTGAGTAGAAAGGTTAAAGGGTCTTATGACCCTTTTTTATCAAATGGAGAAAAATGAGAGAATAGTTGGTAAATGTGTAGATTATACCTTTGATGGAATGGGAATTGTAAAACATCAGGGTTTTTGTATATTTGTAAAGAATATGTTAATTGATGAGCATGCAGAAATCGTTATCACCAAAGTAGGTAAGGATTATGGGTATGGAAAGGTGCTAAAGTTGCTAGAAGTTTCAGATGACAGGGTAGAACCTTTGTGCTCATCATTTCCACAATGTGGTGGTTGTCAAATACAACATTTTTCCTTTGAACACCAAAGAGAGTTCAAACAACAAATGGTTAAGCAAGCAATAAACCATATTGGAAAGATTGATGTTGAAGTTAATGCAGTAATGTCTATGGATGACCCTTGGAAATATCGCAACAAAATGCAACTGCCTGTTCAATATGATAATGGTCAATTTAAGATGGGTTTTTATCGAGTTAATAGTCATAATATAATTCCGTTTGGAAACTGCTGTATTCAAAGTGATTTAGCCAATAGAATTGTAAACTATATTAAAACATTACTAATGAAATATGAGGTAAAAGATGATGTTCGTCATTTAGTTTTAAAAACTCAAAATAGCACTTCACAAGTAATGGTGGTGTTGGTATGTAACAAGATAGAAGTCAACAACCTAGCAGAAATTGTAAAGGACTTAACAGCTGAATTTGAGGAAGTTTGTTCAATAATTCAAAATATCAATGACAAAAAAACAAATGTTATACTTGGCGACACAGAGATTGTGCTTTGTGGCAATGAATATGTAGTAGATTATATGGGGAATTTTGAATTCCATATTTCGGCTCGCTCTTTTTATCAAGTTAATCCTAAGCAAGCACAAATATTGTATGAAAAAGCCATTGAATTAGCGGGAATAGATTCAAATAGTAAAGTGGTTGATGTGTATTGTGGAGTAGGAACGATTACAATGTTCTTAGCAAAACATGCTAAAGAAGTTATTGGAATTGAGATTGTAACACAAGCTATCAAAAATGCTAAGAATAATGCCGAAAGAAACAACATCAACAATGTTACTTTTATGTTAGGTTCTGCCAAAGACTGTACCAAAAAACTAGTTGACGAAGAATACGATGTTGATGTAGTTGTGGTGGATCCACCGCGCAAGGGTTGTGATACTAATACATTAGAAGCAATAATTGAAATGGACCCTAAAAAAATAGTTTATGTATCATGTAATCCTGCGACCTTAGCTAGAGATTTAAGATATCTTGAAGATAATAATTATAAAGTGACAGTTGTTCAACCAGTAGATATGTTTCCTCAAACTTATCATGTGGAAACGATTGTTTCTCTGGTTAAGCAACCTCAGCGATAGAAAAAATATATAGGTTACTTTAGGAAAATAATGGACAAATATCAATAGTGTTTACAAAGAAGGCAACCGGGCCATTTGAAAATTTAATGTGTTTTCCACAAGATTTTCTATGTGGTAAGACATATTTACTTTCATTGTGTAAAGAGTGGGTTTACTAGTAAGCAAGTTAATAGTGTTCTATTTCTTGCGTGTTCTTGTTATAATACAATTAACAGAACAGTCCAATAGGGTGAGGTAATAATCCGGGATATAAGAGGTAATTAATGGTTAAAGGAATGATTGTCGAGAAACTACAGAAGGAAGAAGTTTTAGCTGCTAGCGAACTAAGTAAACAGCTAAATGTTTCTATTCGAACAATTCACTCCTTGTTAAAGGAACTTCGTGATGATGGAAATCACCATGGCTTTACAATAGGTACTGTCAGGGGTAATGGTTATAGTCTAGTAGTTACTGATGAAAATATGTTTAATGACTACCTTAACGTTTCATTGTCTACTGAGGTTAGCAGCAATCGTTATTTTAGAATACCTAAATTATTCTATCACTTATTGTTGGCACAAGACTATACATCCATACAGGAATTAGCTGACTCTTTTCAAATTAGTAGAAATACCCTGCTAAAAGACCTTGGTGAGCTCAAGGAGTTCATGAAAGATTTTAACCTTGTTTTGGATTCTAAATCACATCATGGAGTGAAAATTGTTGGTGATGAATTATCAATTAGAAAAGCGATGTCTCGTTTTGTGATAAGTGAGAACGAGCATCTTGATTCCATTAAGGCCTATCTAGATTTCATAAATCAAGTGCCAATTAAGGAGTTGTCAGAAGAACTACAGTGGTTATTCAATAAGTATCACTTTAAAATAACCAAGTTGGCTTTTGATTCTATTATTGAACATTTGAAGGTTCTACTGTATCGTGCTTATGATTCAAACTTCATCACAGAATTAAATGTGGAACCTAAAATCATTGATGAACCATTCCATTCAATGGCTATTAGGGTTGTTGAAGAAATAGAGAAACTTTATGGCCTAACTGTACCTGCTTTGGAAATAGATTACTTAGCTACTCAAATTGCCGGTAAGTGCACGGTGGAGAATGTTTCCAAGAAAGATAGAACCATGGTTTATCAAGAGGTAAGTCGAGTTTTAAAACAAGTTGATAGTGAATATCTAACAGATTTTTCTGGAGATAAAGACCTTAAAAACAACCTGCTAATTCATATGATTCCATTACTAACAAGAGTGGCATCGAATTTGGAACTTGCTAATCCATTAGTGGATTTTGTAAGCAGTCGTTATGCAAATGTCTTTTTGATAGCCTTAAGGTTTATTGAGCTTTGGAATTATGACACCAAAATTGAATTATCACGTGATGAAGTGGGTTATTTAGCTTTGCACTTTGCGAGCCATATTGAGCGACTAAAAAAGAAAACATTGGAAAGTTATAAGCGAATCTTGATTATTTCTGAAATTGGCAGAGCTAATACTTATTTGGTTAGAGATAAATTGACAGAAGTATTTCCAAAAGCAACTATCGTTATGAATACTCTAATAGATACTGATCAGATTAATCAAGCGCAAGCGGATCTGGTTTTATCAACAATTGACTTAAACGTTGCTAATATCAAAGCTACAACCATTAAGATTAATGAATTATTGACAGATAAGGATGTTTCGGATTTAAAGGATTATGTGATTTTAGTCACTAATGTAAAACAGAAAATTGAAAAAGGTAATTTATTCTCACAACTATTTAGTGAGAAACTCTTCTTTGTTCAAACTGCTGATGATTACATTGACACAATTTTTCAATGTGCAACTAAAGTAGTTGAAGAGGGTTACGCCGCTGATGATTTTCCTGAGCATGTATTAGAGCGAGAGCGACACTTTTCCACGATTTACGAAAATGGTGTTGCAGGTCCTCATAGTATGTTACTAAATGGGCATAAAGATATTGTTGCGGTGGTAATTTTGGAGAATAGTATATCTTATGAGCGCAGAGAAGTGAAAATAATCTTTGTTATCAATATGTGCAAAGGAAACCTTTTCTTATATCGGGAGGTTAGTCGTTTGATTCAGGAAATTATCGATAATAAAGAATTGTTGGACAAATTAACTAGTTGTCGAGATTTTGGTAGTTTCATGAATACCATCAATAAAATAGAATATTAGTTGTGAATTTTTGCAAAGTTAATATGCAAATGTTGATTAAAAAAGCTCTATAATGCTTGTTTTAGCGGTAAAATAGGCTTTTTTTTGTATTGTCACAATTTGCATAAAGACCATGCAAAAAATGGTTGTGTTATTTTATGGATAAGCAAATATAATTGATTATAGGAAGGGCGGATTAGTAATTATTTCGTTAGGGTTAATTTATGAGTAGTAAATTTCCAAAAGGATTTCTATGGGGCGGCGCCACAGCAGCAAACCAATGTGAAGGTGCATGGGATGTAGATGGTAAAGGACCAACTACAGCTGATACGGCTATTTTTGTAGAAAAAAATAAAAGAACTGGAATGGAATTTTTTAATGTAAAGAGCATTGAGGATATAGATAGTGTTCTAAAGGACACTGAAAATCATTATCCAAAAAGACATGGCATTGATTTCTATCACAATTACAAAGAAGATATCGCCTTATTTGCAGAAATGGGCTTTAAGACATATCGGATGTCAATAGCTTGGAGTAGAATTTTCCCCAATGGTGATGAAGAAACTCCAAATGAGAAAGGTCTAGAATTCTATGATTCGGTGTTTGATGAATTGTTGAAGTATGGGATTGAACCACTGGTGACTATTTCTCATTATGAATTTCCACTAGGCTTAACTCGTAAATGCAATGGTTGGTTAAGCAGAGAAACAGTGGGGTATTTTGAACGTTATGCTAGAACAGTTCTTACCCGCTATAAAGACAAGGTTAAATACTGGCTGACCTTTAATGAAATAAATATTATTGGTATGTTCGGATATTTAAGTGGTGGTATTGTTGGTGATAATTCACCTCAAACTTTATTCCAAGCAGCACATCACCAGTTTGTAGCAAGCGCTTTAGCGGTTAAGGCTTGTCATGAAATAATCCCTGATGCCAAGATTGGTTGCATGTTAGCAAGGATGGAATCCTATCCAGAAACATGTAGACCTGAAGATGTTTTGAAGTCATTGGAAACAGACCATAATAATTTCTTCTTTACAGATGTTCAAGTAAGAGGGTATTATCCAAGTTATAGTGAAAAAATCTTTAGGGATAAAAATGTAGTTATTAAAAAAGAAGCTGGTGATGATGAATTATTGAAAGATGGGAAGGTAGATTTCTTATCATTTAGTTATTACATGTCTAGTGTAGTAGGTGTTACTCCAGTTGAAAATGAAGCGCCTGGTAATTTGTTCATGGGCAGGAAAAATCCATATCTTGAGGCAAGCGAATGGGGTTGGCAAATCGATCCAATTGGCTTAAGAATTACCTTGCACAAGATGTATGACCGTTATCAAGTTCCACTATTCATCGTTGAAAACGGCTTAGGAGCCAACGATGTTTTAGAAGGTGATGGTAGTGTTCATGATTCATATCGCATTAATTATCTGAAGTCTCATATTGAACAGATGGCATTAGCGATTGAAGAAGGAGTCGAACTGATGGGCTACACACCTTGGGGTTGCATTGATATAGTAGCTGCAAGTACAAGTGAAATGAGTAAGCGTTATGGCTTTATCTATGTTGATTTAGATGACTATCATCAAGGTAGTGGGAAAAGATATCGTAAAGATTCATTTGCTTGGTATAAGAAGGTTATTTCAAGCAATGGAGAAGATTTAGATTGATAAAGATATGAAGGTTTTATTAGTTTGTGTATCTGAAAGATTGGCCAAACTATTAGTGCATAAAAAAGTGTGCAAATAAGATAGTTATGTTGAAAAAAGTCTATGTAACCATGGGCCATGAAAAAATATCTGATTTGATTAAGAAAGCATGAGGAAAAGATTAATGGAAGGACTAGAACTAATTTGTTTCAAGATTATTTCAGCAGTAGGAACTGCAAGAAGTATGTATGTAGAAGCTATTACATTAGCGAAACAAGGGAAGAGCAAGGAAGCTAGACAGCAAATAAATGAAGGAGAAATTGTTTTCGCTGAAGGACATGCAGAGCATGCGAAAATCATTACAAATGAAGCTAATGGGATTAAAACCGAAATCAATTTGTTGTTAATGCATGCGGAAGACCAATTAATGAGTGCTGAAACATTAAGAATAATTGCTGCTGAATTTGTTGATGTTTATGAAGAAATGCAAGAATTGAAGGGCACAAAGGAGGGTATAGAATAATAGTAAATGAATGTAGTTTGATGTTTTGTAAGTATTAAAGTATGTACTCGAAAAGAGTCGAAATTGAAAGGGAAAAATATGAAGAAATTTTTTACACAAAAATTACCCGAGGGAATAGTTAAGTTTACTGAACTTAGCTTCATGAAGATTATCATGAACAGTTTTCTTGGAATCTCAGCATTAACAATTGCTGGTTCACTATTTATGTTAGTAAGTTCATTACCATTGGGGAGCTGGTATACTGATTTTTTAGCTAATTCAGGATTATCGACAATTCTTAACTTTCCAGTTAGGATTACTACAGAATTAATATCGTTATATCTTATCATTGCGGTTGGTTATAATACAGCGAAAGAAAAGGGTTCGAATCCATTTAGTGGAGCAATAATCTCCTTAGCTGCATTTTTAATCCTAACGCCATTGCAAATGGCAGTAACCTTAACTACTGAAGCTGGTGAAACAGTTAGTGGTTTGGTTGATGGAATTGCTATGGGGCTTGGTGGACCATTTACTGCTAATGGAATGTTCTTAGCACTATTTGTTGGTTATTTTGCTACGTCATTATATTCTTGGTTATTGAAAAAGAATATTAAAATTAAGATGCCTCAAGGTGTACCAGCAAATGTATCTAATATGTTTGAAACCATGCTTCCAGCGACAATAGTGTTTATTGTATTTATGGTTGTTCGCTATGGAGTCAGCTTGACACCATTTGAAACTTGCCAAAGAATAGTATTCTTCTTTGTACAATTACCTCTTACTAATGTTAGTGGTGGTATTGGTGGCTACGTTGCTTTCATAGTTGCTGGTTCATTATTGTGGTTATTTGGTGTTCATGGTGGAATGATTGCTTATGTAACACTACTACCTGTTATAACTGTAATTAATCAAGCTAATATTGCAGCATTCTTAGCTGGAACTCCAGTACCACATCCAGAGTGGTTATTCCAACCTTGGACTTTCATGGGGGGAGCTGGTAGTACCTTTGCTTTTGTGATATTAATGACGTTCTTTGCGAAGAGCACGCATTTGAAAACACTAGGAAAGTTGAGTTTAGGTCCAGGGCTATTTGAGATTAATGAGCCGGTTACTTTTGGTGCACCAATCATCATGAACCCGTTTCTAGCGATACCATTTGTTATTACACCAGTAATTAACTTCTTCTTAACTTATTTTGTAATGAATATTGGACTTGTAGCATGGCCTACAGGAGCAACTATCAACAACTTCATGCCGGTTGGTATTTTCGGATCATTAGTTAATGCGCACTGGACTGGATTTGTGTGGTCGTTGGTAATTATTGTAGTTGATGTAGTAGTCTGGTACCCATTCTTTAAAGGTTATGATAATTCAAAAGTTGTTGAAGAGAGTAAATTTGCAGAAGCAACTGTTGAAGTAGAAAGTGCAAGTAAGTAATGGAAAAGTTGATAAGTGATTATATCAATAAAATGATAGCTGAGCAGTTAAAAGAGCAACAGGGTACTTTAGGAATATCTCTCTATCCTGATAAATCTGATTTTGAGGACGACAAAGCTTATATTGAATTAGCTGCAAAATATGGATTCACTAAAATCTTTACAGCACTATTAAATGTTAAGCCAGATAATGCTGAAGAGGTATTTGCGAAGATTAAGAAACTTGGGGCCGTAGCAAAAACTAATTCAATGGAACTAATGCTAGATATTGGTCCCCAAGTGTTTAAGATGCTAAATATTTCAGTAGATGACTTATCATTCTTCACAGATTTAGGTGCGACTGGAATACGCCTAGATATCGGTTTTGGTTCTGAAAAAGATGCTGCTTTGACTAGAAATGAACAAGGAATTGCAATCGAGGTAAATGCTAGCTTTCCAAATGCGATAGATAGTATTATGGCATGTCAACCAAATATTGATAATTTGATAGCTTGCCACAATTATTTTCCTCAAAAGTATACAGGTTTAGGAGAGAAACTTTTCAAAGCTTGTAATAAAAGCATCAAACAATATGGTGTAAAAATTGCAGCCTTTGTACGTACACAAAATGAAGATAATTTTGGAGTATGGGCTGTTAGCGAGGGGTTATGTACCCTAGAAGTTTCTCGTCAAATGTCTACTGATTTACAGACAAGACATTTGTGGGCGCTTGGTGATATTGATCAGGTTATCGTTGGTGATACTTATGCCACAGAAGCAGAATTATTGGCAATGAGTAAAGCGCGACCTAAGGTAGCGACAATGAGAATTGAAGTAACTGAAGACAATTCAGAAGCTGAAAATGAGATTCTATTTGCGAATTACCATGTTGCTAGAAATGATATGAGTGATTATATGGCTAGATCAATTGTTGCTAGATTCACTCATTCTCAAAGTGATATTCCAGCCAATAACACGCGAAACTTAAAAAGAGGTGATGTGGTTATTTGTAACAATGGGTATGGACATTACAAAGCAGAGTTGCAATTGGTGCTTCAGGAAATGGAAAATGATGGCAACAAAAATGTTGTAGCTAGAGTAATTGATGAGGAACTATTCTTACTTGATTACATTACTCCAGGAAAACCATTTGCGTTTATTAAGTAGAAGTTAGATTTCAACTTTACACAACAACAGAATTACTACCAGCCACAATGATTGAAACTATTATCATGGTGATGGTTGGCAAAAAAGGTTATTAATGGAGTAAAAGCATAGTTGATAATTAGAAAACAGTTGCTTTTAGTCCAAATAGAGTATTATAGTAAGAATAGTATTATTAGAGGTAATTTACCAAATATTTAGAAGGAGTGTATATGAAAAAAATTGTGTTGCTTTGTGCTGGCGGTTTATCTACAAGTATGTTAGTTGCTAAGATGAAAGAGGTAGCAGCTACAGAGGGCTACGATTGCGAAATTGATGCCTTTGGAATAACAGCGGCAGAATCAGTGGTGCCTAGTAGTGATATTACTTTGTTGGGGCCACAAATAAAGTTCAAATTGGATAGTTTGCGTGAGAAATATCCAGGTAAAGTTATTGAGGCCATTGACATGGTAGCTTATGGCATGATGGATGGCAAAAAAGTTATTGATATGATTAGGGAAACCATTGGTTAGCAAAGGTTTTGCAAGGTATAGTATCAATGAAAAAGAGAAATAAGTTGTTATAATGACAACTTATTTTTTTCAGCCAATGGTAATAGAAATCAATAGTCAAAAACTTAGAAGAAAAAATATATCAAATCAGAAAACGATTTAGTTGCATTTTGCAAAGATCATCTAGGCTTATTTTCCAATAATACAAATTGCTATACGTATTTCTATTGTTTTCTGGCAATCTATATTATCCGCAGACATTATGTAAAAAATATTATTGAGCCTTAAAACGTGTTTTGTTAGGTTGAAGTAGGTGATGTTGCCTATCGTCTTGCTTTGCATTTTGTAGTAATTGTAATATCGTTAGCTAAAGTGGTAATAGAATAGTTAAGAAAAGGCAAAATTTTTTTGCAGGATTTTGTCTTTTCTTTTGCTTGAATCAATGAAATAATTATATTAGGAGATGGATGATGTGACAAGGCATGGACAATTAATAGAAGTGCTAATATCTCAGAATATCGTTTCAATGGAGAGTTTATGTAGTAAACTGTCGTTTTCAGAGCGCAGGATTCGTGAAATGCTTCGTGAGCTGCGGCAAGATGAGGAAGAAAACGGATTTAAGATTGTTACAGTTAGTAAAGAGGGGTACTTTTTACGAAT
>JGI994J12354_10002310_pt1 | contig 18726 bp, 19 predicted proteins | sample IntmicLarv3ML3BL_FD_12354 | JGI IMG/M metagenome (IMG submission 12354)
GNANCATTACTTGAGTGAAGGGTTTAATGAGTATATGTCTAAACCAATTGATAAGAATGAACTTAATAGAATTATTAATTTATTTGTACTTAAAGATTAGATAGTTTATAAGCATTGGTACTAGAATAACAGGTTATAAAAAAGGAATAAAAGGTGAAAATATGTTTGGAAAGATTATTTATATTAGTGACAATGTAGCACAGATTGAGATACCTGATGGTACACCAGTAGCTGAAAATTTAATGAATATGCATGTTATTTTTGAAGATAATGCTAAGAAAATTTTAGGTGAAGTAGAAGATATTGATGCTAAAATAATTAAAGTTAGGTTTCTTGGTGAATTTGTTGAGAACAGATTTATCACTGGAGTTATAAGAAAACCTACATTATCAGCATCACTTAGAATAATAACTAAAGAAGAATTAGATTTAGTTTTAAGAGAAAGTAATTCTATAAGTATGCTTTTAGGCTATTCACCTTTATATGATGGATATCCTGTAACTGTTAGCATAAATGAACTTTTTAGTAATCATATGGCAGTTTTTGGTAATAGTGGAAGTGGTAAATCATGGGGAGTTGCTAGACTTTTACAAAATATTTTTTATAGTAAAGGTTATGCACCTGTAAAGTCTAACTTCTTTATATTTGATGCTTATGGAGAATACCATAATGCTTTTAAGAGTATTAATCAAGCAAATCCTAATTATCAATTTAAGTATTATACAACTAACAAAAATACTGATTCAGAACATTTATTAAGAATACCTTTATGGCTTTTAACAGTAGATGATTATGCACATTTATTAAATGCAGATACCCATGCTCAACTAACAATTATTGAGAAAATGTTAAAAATAAATAAAATATTTACTAGTAAAACTGAAGAATCTGTTAACTATAAAAACCATATAATATCTAAGGCGATTACATCAGTTATATATAGTAATCAATCTGAAAGTAGTAAAAGAAATGATATTTTTGCAATAGTTAATGGTTGTCCAACTGAAGCTTTTAATATGGAAGCAGTTATTAATGGGATTGGATATACTAGAAAGTTTAAAGATTGTTTTCATATTGACAGAGAAGGGAATTTTTCTGAAAGGGTATTGATAGGAGAATATATATCTTCATATATTCATGAAGAATATGATACATTAGATATTTTTGAAAATAATTTTTATACATTAAATGATTTAGAAAAAGCACTTAATTTTACACTTATATCTGAAGGCTTACTTCAAAATGAGAAAATGTATAATGAAGCAGTTACACTTAAAGTTAGATTGCATTCAGTAGCAATAGGAGAAAATAAAGAATATTTTTCATATCCTAATTATATAACACTTGATGATTATATATCGAATTTAGTGACTTATAATGGTATTAAGGCACAAATAATTAATTTTAATCTTGATGATATAGAAGATAGTATGGCAAAAGTTATTACTAAAATCTATAATAGAATGCTTTTTGATTTTACTAAGAAACAAACAAATAGAGCATCGATTCCTTTTCATATTTTCTTAGAGGAAGCACATCGTTATGTTCAAGATGATAAAGATAAATTTTTAATTGGTTATAATATTTTTGAGCGTATAGCAAAAGAAGGTCGAAAATATGGACTTATATTAAATTTGATATCGCAGCGACCTGTTGAGTTATCGGATACAGCATTATCACAATGTAGTAACTTCTTAATATTTAAAATGAATCATCCAAGAGATCTTGATTATATAAAAAATATGTTACCTAATATAAGTAGTGAAATAATTGAAAAACAAAAAATATTACAGCCAGGAACATGTATAGCTTTTGGTAAAGCTTTTAAAATACCAATGATTGTAAAAATGGATCAACCAAATCCAGCACCATATAGTGATAATAGTGATGTAGCAAAAATATGGAATAGTTAAACGATTGGTTCAGTACCTAAGTTTTCATCAGAATCATAATTAGAAGTTACTACATGAAGTAGAATAAATGTTGAAATAAGGGATATACCAAATGCTATGATTCTAAGTTCATTACCAGTTAGTTTATAACCCATTTTCTTATCTAAAAAATATTCTTTAAAACAAATATAGATACTAGCACTAATTATAAGGACAGAAGATATAGATATACCAATATTTAGATTATGAGATTCATATTTATTAAGACTAGGAATAGCTCCTAGTTTTTCTTTTTTCTTATTATTATTAAAATATATTGTGGCAAACAAAACAATTATAGCAGCACTAGTTATAATGTTTTTTAATTCTATAATGTCTATACTTTCTTTAGTATAATAGTCACCAATTTTATTTACCATATTAAATAATATGAAATATATTGTATTTATATAGATAAAATAATAACAATTATGGTATTATATATATAGGATTAAAGGAGGATATATGAAAGAGTTTATAAAAGAAAATAGAGAAAAAGTTGAAGAGTTAGAACATTTTATTAGTGAGCATAATGATAAGAATAACTTAATACTAATACTTCATAAGGGACAAGAAATATTTGGTTATTTGCCTAAAGAAGTTCAAAAAATAATTGCAGAAAAGTTATCTATTCCAGTGTCAAAAGTGTATGGAGTAGTAACATTTTATTCATTCTTTAAAACAGAAAGTAAGGGTAAATATACAATTAGTGTTTGTATGGGAACAGCATGTTTTGTAAAAGGTGCTGATAAATTACTAGAAGAGTTTGAGAAAATCCTAAATATAAAATCTGGTGAAACAACTGAAGATGGTAAGTTTACAATTGATTCTTTAAGATGTGTTGGTGCTTGTGGACTAGCGCCAGTTGTTACAATAAATGGTAAAGTATATGGTAAAGTAACAAGGGATCAAGTAAAAGAAATATTAAAAGAATATCAGGAGGCGTAAATATGAAAATAAAAACATATGAAGAATTTTTAAAAGCAAATGAAGAGTCGAAAAGACTTTTAAGCCTTAGAGTTGATAGTAAAACGGATGAAAAAAGAGAGATATTAATTTGTGGTGGAACAGGATGTCATTCATCAAAGAGTGAAGAGATATTGGAAATTTTTAATTCTGAGATAAGTAAGTTAAATATAGGTGATAAAGTAGCAGCTAAGGTGACTGGTTGTTTTGGATTTTGTGAAAAAGGACCTATTGTAAAGATATTTCCTGATGATGTCTTTTATGTTGAAGTTAAACCAGAGGATGTTAATGAGATATTGACTAGTCATATTATAAATAATATTAAAGTTGAGAGATTGTTATATGTTCTTCCTGCAACAGAAAATAGAGTGGAACAGCAACATGATATTCCTTTTTATAAGAAGCAAATGCGTATAGCACTTCGTAATTGTGGGCTTATTAATCCAGAAGATATTATGGAATATATTGCAAATGATGGTTATTTAGCATTAGCTAAGTGTTTGAATGAAGTTAGTAGAGAAGATATTATAAAAACAATTAAGGAATCAGGACTTCGTGGCAGAGGTGGAGCTGGATTTCCTACTGGTATAAAGTGGGAAGGTGCAGCTAAAGAAGTTAATTCAGAGAAGTATATTGTTTGTAATGCTGATGAGGGTGATCCTGGTGCATTTATGGACCGTTCTATATTAGAAGGGGACCCAAATACAATATTAGAAGCAATGGCAATAGCTGGATATGCAACTGGAGCAAATCATGGTTATATTTATATTAGAGCTGAATATCCGTTAGCAATTCATAGATTATCTATTGCTATAAAACAAGCAGAAGAGATTGGTCTTTTAGGGACTAATATATTAGGTAGTGAATTTTCTTTTAGTATTGATATTAAGTATGGGGCAGGAGCATTTGTTTGTGGTGAAGAGACTGCACTTCTTAACTCAATTGAAGGTAAGCGTGGAGAACCAACAAGTAAGCCTCCATTCCCAGCTCAAAAGGGTTTGTTTGGTAAGCCAACTGTAATTAACAATGTTGAAACATTGGCTAATGTATGTCAGATAATCTTAAAGGGACCTGATTGGTTTAGTAGTATTGGTACAGAGAAATCAAAGGGAACAAAAGTTTTTGCACTTGCTGGTAAAGTAAATAATGTGGGGCTTGTTGAAGTGCCTATGGGAACAACTTTAAGAGAGATTATTTATGATATTGGTGGAGGAATAAAAGATGGTAAAGAATTCTTAGCTGTTCAAACTGGAGGACCTTCTGGAGGATGTCTTACTAAAGCAGAACTAGATGTACCTATAGATTATGAATCATTAATGGCTTCGGGATCGATGATGGGTTCTGGTGGAATGATTATAATGGATGAAGATAACTGTATGGTTGATATAGCTAAGTTTTATATGGAATTCTGTGTTGAGGAATCATGTGGTAAATGTACGCCTTGCCGTATTGGTAATGTTAGAATGCTTGAGATACTAGAGCGTATTACTAAAGGTGAAGGAGTTATGGAAGATATAGATAATTTATTAGAGCTAGGAGAAACTATTAAAGATACTGCATTGTGTGGCTTAGGACAAACTTCTCCAAACCCAATTCTTTCAACGATAAAAAACTTTCATGATGAATATGTAGAACATATAAAAGAACATAAATGTCGTGCTGGTAAATGTAAAGCAATGCAAAAATATGTAATAACAGATAAATGTATTGGATGTACTAAGTGTGCTAGAAATTGTCCAGTAACTTGCATTGAAGGTGAAGTAAAAACTAAGCATAAAATTGATCAAGAAAAATGTATTAAATGTGGGGCTTGTTATGATTGCTGTGCATTTAAGGCAATAGTAAAGGAGTAGTTTATGGCGAAGATAACTATTAATGACAAAGAGATAGAAGTAGAAAATGGAACAACTATTTTAGATGCTGCTAAAATGTTAAACATTCCGATACCAACATTATGTCACCTTAACTTGCATAAAGCAGGGATGGTAAATGATTGTGCATCATGTAGAGTTTGTGTTGTAGAAGTAGAAGGTAGAAGAAATTTAGTTCCATCTTGTTCAACTAAAGTAGTTGAAGGAATGAATATTAAAACTAATACTAAAAGAGCAGTTAAATCAAGAAGAACAATGGTTGAACTTATATTATCAGATCATCCACATGATTGTTTGATTTGTTCTAAGAGTGGTAAGTGTGAACTTCAAAAATTAGCTAGTGATTTACCTATTAGAAATATAAAATATACAGGTAAGAAAGCAAAAAGACCACTTGATATTTCCAGTCTTTCACTAGTAAGAGATCTTGATAAATGTATTCTTTGTGGAAGATGCGAAACAATGTGTAATAGTATTCAAACAGTGGGAGTATATTCAAAAACACATAGAGGGTTTAATACGGTAATGACTACTGCTTTTGATAATCCAATAGTAGAATCTCCTTGTACATTTTGTGGTCAATGTGTGTCAGTTTGTCCAACTGGAGCATTGACGCAAGTAGATAATACTAAGGAAGTGTGGGAATCTATAAATGACCCAGAAAAAATTGTTATTGTGCAAACTGCACCGGCTATTAGAGCAGCACTTGGTGAAATGTTTGATATGGAACCTGGAACTAATGTGACTGGTAAAATGGTTACAGCACTTAGAAAAATTGGCTTTGATAAAGTTTTTGATACTGACTTTGCAGCTGATTTGACTGTTGTTGAAGAGACTAAAGAGTTTCTTGACCGTGTTCAAAATGGTGGTAAGTTACCAATACTTACAAGTTGCTGCCCAGCATGGGTAAACTTTATTGAATTTTATTATCCTGATTTACTTGATATACCATCATCTTGTAAGTCACCACATGAGATGTTTGGGGCAATAGCTAAAACTTATTTAGCAAAAAAATTAAATATAGATTCTAAAAATATGGTTGTAGTATCTGTTATGCCATGTTTAGCGAAAAAATATGAAGCAGCTAGAAGTGAGTTAAGTGAAAATGACTTGAAGAATGTTGATTATGTAATAACTACTAGAGAACTATCAAGAATGATTAGAGAAGCAGGGCTTGATTTTAGTACTCTTGAAGATGAAAAGTTTGATGAATTAATGGGTGAATCTAGTGGAGCATCAGTTATTTTTGGTGCTACTGGTGGTGTAATAGAAGCAGTTGTTCGTAATGCATCATATTTACTGTCTAATGAGAAACTACCTAAAATTGATTTCAAAGAGTTACGTGGTATGGAAGGATTTAGAGAAGCTGTTGTTAATGTAGCAGGTAATGAATTAAAAATAGCAATTGCTAATGGTTTAGGTAATGCTAGAGCTTTACTTGAAAAAGTAAAAAATAAGGAAGTGCATTATGATGCTATAGAGATAATGGCATGCCCAGGTGGATGTATTGGCGGCGGAGGACAACCTTCATACTTAAATCAGGATGAAGAATTATTGTCTAGAAGAGCAGCAGCTTTATATCAGGAAGACTTAAATAATGAATTAAGAATATCATCATTAAATCCTGAAATACAGAAGTTATATAAAGAATTTTTAGGAGAACCTGGTGGTGAACTTGCTCATAAATTACTACATACTCATTACCATAAAAGAGAAGTAGATACAGATAATTAAAGCTATCTTTTGTAGTTATATTATAATAGTAGACAAGTGAGATGAACTTGTTTACTTTTTTTATGAAATTTTTATAAAAAATATAAATATAATATAATTATACAGTGTTATTATGTTATAATTTTAATATACTGCAAAGGAGGATTAACATGGCGAGAACAAAATTAGCAGATAGACTATTGCCTGATTATACAAGAGGGGAAGAAATATTTAATATGACTTCACATATAGTAGGTGGTTCACTTGGAGTTGTGGCACTTGTTTTATGTGTGGTTTTTGCGGCAGTGCATAAAAATGGATATGGTGTTGTTACAGGTGCTATATATGGAACAACTATGATTTTGCTTTATACAATGTCTAGTATATATCATGGATTAAGTCCAAAAAAGGAGACAGCAAAAAAAGTATTTCAGATACTTGATCACTGTTCTATCTTTTTATTAATTGCTGGATCATATACACCATTTACTTTGGCTGGTATACGTCTTATTGATGCAGCAGCTGGTTGGTGGATATTTGGTATAATATGGGGGATAACAATTCTTGGTATTGTTCTAAATTCAATTGATTTAAAAATGTTTAAAAAGTTTTCAATGTTTTGTTATTTAGGAATGGGATGGTGCATTATAGTTAAAGCTAATGTACTAGCAGAAGTTCTTAATAGTACTGGATTAGCTCTATTAATACTAGGAGGTCTATCTTATACAGTTGGGTCACTATTCTATGTATTAGATAAAAAGCGTAGATATATGCATTCAATTTTTCATTTGTTTATTTTACTTGGAAGTATATTACATTTTTTCTGTATATTGCTTTACATAATGTAAAACTTAATTTTATAGATTGGAAATAATTGTAAAATAGAATAAGGAGGGTGCTAATGATAAAACAAACAATGCAAAAGAAAGATAAAGATATTAAGAAATCACCATTAATGTTCGTATTAATAGGTATAGTTGTTTTATTAATAGTTGTAAGCAGTTATTTTGGATATCAGTATTTTTGGGATAATAGTGAAGAGGAAAGTACTAATAAAGAGGCAAATCCAAATAAGGAAACTAATTCAAATAATGATGATGGTCAAAATAAAAGGTTTGGTTCAGTGGAGACAGGATATATAAGTCTTCCAGGTGACTTGAAGGAAAAATCAAGAGATATAAGTTCTTCTAATTCAGCAATTGTATTGGAGTCTTTAGTAGAAGATGGTAAAAAGTTAGGTGCCTATATTAGATTAGACTCTAGTAATGAGATAGATAATATATCTAAAGCATTAGCGGAGGAAAAGTATGAAATTGAGAATAGAAACAATCAAGATAAAATGTATGATATTGAAGAAAAGACAATAAAAATAAAAGAATATGATGCATACTTGATTAGTAAATATTATGAATATGGTGGTTATCCTTTTGAATATTATGTATTCTTAGATGCTAATGATAAGCAATATCAAATTACTATTTTTGGTAGTGAAGATTTAGAGGAAGCAATTAGTACGTTTGATTTTAAAGAATAATACTTCTAGAATAAAAATGTAGGATATGAAGAATGAGGAGCAATTTGAATGAAGTGTCAAAATTGTGGTAAGGTTTTGGCTCCAGAAGCTAAAAATTTGTATAGGGTGTGGTAAATAGTATTGTAGAAGATAATAATATTTCTAATGAGCAATCCAAATACAACCTCAGGTGCACCCAGTGAATGATTCTAAATCAGTTCCAGTGGTTCAAACTGTCCAGCAGTCTACTCAGCAATCAGTTCAAACTTTAAGTAATGGGAATAAAAGTAATTACCTTTAATATTTATATTAATAGGCGTAGCTGTAATATTAGTAGCTGGTAGGGGATTTTTTGCCTATAGTTATTTTTCTGATAATGGTGGTGACTTTAAAACGGAAAATAATAACAACAAAGATGATTCAACAGATAAAAAAGGGAAGCCAAGTGATGATGACAAATCAGGTAAAAATAATGCAGTTGATGTTCTTGACGGATATAAGAGAATTGGAGTAGAGGATACTGGTTATATAAATGTTCCAGAGAGTTGGAGGGAGACTTCTAAAAGTGTAAATGCTGATTACTCAAAAATTATATATGGATATGATTGATGCACATTATATAGAATTGGAAGTTGATAATAATCCAAAGGAAGCTGCTAAAGATGTAGCAAATACTATTGCAGAAGATGAATATAAAGTATATATTGAAGATTACTATAAAGATAGAGAAACTATTAAACTAGGAAATGCAAAAATAGATGGTCATGATGTATATTTTATCAATACTTATGGTGATTATAATCCTAACGATTATAGACTTATTGTAATATTTGATTTTGATGGTAAGCAATATAAAATTTTGTTAGATACATTCCGTAAAGATTACAAAGAATTATATGATACATATAGTATTGAAAAATAAGAATATAAGTAAATAGGAACATCAGTTTTGAGTTAAATGTACTGATATTTTTTTATTTTGTTAAATTCTTGTAATAAATTTAATGTAAGGGATTGCCTAAATTAAAGAATAATGCTATACTGTATAAGTCAATTAAGGAAATGGGCTGTTAGCTCAGTTGGTAGAGCAACTGACTCTTAATCAGTGGGTCTGGGGTTCGAATCCCTAACAGCCCACCATAATGACTTGCAATCGAACTTTTTTAATTAAGAAGTTCGTTTTATTTTATCTTTATGTTTATGTTTTAACAATTTCCAGTATGTTAAAATCTTGTTTATAGTGACATTTAATTATACTTGTTTTGTTCTTTCAAAAACTTTATTCAATTGAGTTATGACTTCTCCATCATGGGAGCATTGATACGATATTCCATTATTTTTGAAGATTTGATATAATATTTGTATAAAGTGAATTAGAAAGGAGGTATACTAAAATGCCATACAATTTGATGATAGATAATCCATATATTGTTGAGAATGAAGATTTTTGTATTTATTCAAATCAATCTTTAAAAAAATTGTCAAATAAAAGTTTTGAGGAGTTAAAACTGAATAAACAAAGAATATTAGATTTCTTTAAAGTGAATGAGTTCAGAAAAGTTATAATGATAAATTTTGATGATATAGAAGAATTTAGAAAATATGTGTTAAGCTTGAGAGAGCTTGGGGCTCATTTACCAAAATATGCAACAGGAGTTTTTGATAAAGGAATGATTATTAGTTATGTTGACCCAGAGATATTAAAAGATAAAGAGGGCCTTAATAGAAAAATAAAAACTGGTGTACACGAATTTATTCATATTGTTAACAAAGAAAAAATATATCAAGAACGAGTTATTTGGTTAGATGAAGGACTTGCTACTAATTTAGATACTACAAATGATGATTTGAATAATGATGATAAGTTTATTGAATATTTGAAAGACGAGATATTATGCATAAAAGATTTGCCAATAATGAATGATTTAACTCATCACGGAACAGGATTTAAGCAGGAAAATTACGATGGGTATGATTTGGTTTACGTTTGTGTTAGGTATTTGATGGAAATAACCGAAAAAAATAGATTGTTAGAAATATTAAAAGATTATAATTTATCAATTGAAGTTGGTAAAAACATTTTACAAGATGCTGTAAATTATTATAAAAACAAATATGATTTGAAATAAAATAATTTTTCAATAAGTTACAAGATAATATGTAAAAAATTAAAATATTTATTAGTACTTATGTTAGAAATTTTAAAAAGAAAAGTATAAAGTATCTATTGCAAAAATATACATAGTATATTAGAATTAATATATAAATGTGATGACGGATGTGGAATTCCTGAGCAATATGAGAAAAGTGATTCTTCTAGAATAAGTAAGGTGGAACCGCGCTATTTGCGTCCTTACAATATTCTGGGAGTTTTTGTATTTTTGGAGGTGATTAATATTAAAATACCACTTAGATATCAGATGACAAAAGTTGATTGTGGTCCTACAACATTTACAAATGCTATAAGTTATTTATTCGAAAGAGAAGAAATACCTGCTGAGGCGTTAAAAGCAATTTATCAATATACACTTGATATGTATGGAAAAAGTGGTAGAGCTTCTGGAACTAGTAGGCAGGCAACAAGTCATTTAAGCTATTGGTTTAATGAGTTTAGTTCAAAACATAAATTTAAACTTAAAAGTGAGTGGTTTAGTGGCAGGGAAGTAGATATTAACTTTCTAAAAAAAGAGCTAACTGATAATAGTGTTATAGTTTTAAGAGTGTGGTCAGTCTATGAACATTATGTATTAGTAACAAAAATAGATGATGACTATGTATATTTATTTGATTCTTATTATGAACTAGCTAAAACATATAAAAATGATTCTAATATAAAAGTGATAAGTGACGAGATGTACTATAATAGAAAAGTGAAAACAGAGCGACTAGACTCATTAGATAGTAGTAAAGTATATGCTATGGGAGAGTTAGAAAAAAGAGAATGTATTATTATGAGGAGGATATAATATGAAGAATGAATTGACTTTAGAAAAATTAGTGAACTTTTGTAAACAATATGGATTTATATTCCAGGGAAGTGAAATATATGGAGGGTTAGCAAATACTTGGGATTATGGTCCAATTGGAACAAGACTTAAAAATAATATTAAAGATGCATGGCGTAAGAGATTTATTCAAATGCGAAAAAATAGTTATGAACTTGATCCAAGTATTTTAATGCATCCTAGAGTTTGGGAAGCAAGTGGACATGTGGCAAGTTTTAGTGACCCATTAATTGATTGTAAAGAGTGTAAGGCAAGGCATAGAGTAGATACTTTAATTGAAGGGTTTGATAAGGCAGCAAGACCTGATGCTATGAGTAAAGAAGAACAGGTAGAATATATTAATGAGCATAAGGTACCATGTCCTAAATGTGGTAAATCAAATTATACTGGTATTAGAGACTTCAATTTACTATTTGAAACTTATAGAGGAATTACAGAAGAAAATAAAACTAAAATATATTTACGTCCTGAAAATGCTCAAGGAGAATATGTTAACTTCTTAAATGTGCTTAGAAGTATGAGAACTAAATTACCATTTAGTATTGGTCAAATAGGTAAAGCATTTAGAAATGAGATAACACCAGGAAATTTTACTTTTAGAACTATTGAATTCGAACAAATGGAGTTTCAAACTTTCTGTAAAGAAGGGGATGACATGGAATTCTATGAATATTTTAAAGATTATGCTAAAAAGTTTTATGTTGATTTAGGGATAAATACTGATAAGTTTAGTTTCAAAGATCATGATAAATTAGCACATTATGCTAAAGCGGCATGTGACTTATACTATGATTTTCCAACTCTTGGACCTGCTGAACTTAATGGTACTCATAATAGAACTAATTATGATTTATCAAGACATGAGGAATATAGTGGAGTATCACAAGAATATTTAGATATTGAAACTAATGAAAAGTATATTCCATTTATAGTGGAGAGTACTTATGGAGTAGATAGAAGTGTATTAGCTGTATTATGTGATGCTTATAACGAAGAAGAATTAGCTGATGGAGAGATGAGAGAAGTATTGAAAATACATCCATATCTAGCACCATATAAAGTGGCAGTTCTTCCATTAATAAAGAAATATCATGCTGATAAAGCAGTAGAAGTATATGAGGAACTATCGAAAAGCTTTATGACTACATATGATGAAGCAGCTACTATTGGGAAACGTTATAGAAGACAAGATGTAATTGGGACACCATTTTGTATTACAATAGATGATGATACTTTAAAAGATAATACTGTTACTATAAGAGATAGAGATACAATGGAACAGATTAGAATAGAGCTTAGTAAAGTAGAGGAATATGTTAAAGAAAGAATAATCTTTTAAAAACAAAAATAAAATGTTATAATTAGGGTGAAAAAGTATATAAGTATTGTAATTGGGACTTAAAAACACTGGTGACTCATTAATTGATACAGTTATTTGTAATTATAAAAAAAATGCTTGCAAATAAGCTGAATATAATGTAATATTATTGATGTTGTTTTACCTAGGTTTTTGGATTCCTCATCCACTACTTGGATAAAATGAATAAATTAAATAGGAGGAACATATGGCTTTAACAAAAGAAAGAAAGCAAAGTATAATTAAGGAGTTTGCAAAAGATGAGAAGGATACTGGATCATCAACTGTACAAATAGCAATATTAACAGCAGAGATTAATGAATTAACAGAGCATATGAAAGAACATAAACATGACTTTCATTCAAATCGTGGACTACTAAAGAAAGTTGGTCAACGTAAAAGCTTACTTAGTTATATTGCTAAAAATGATATTAATACATATCGTGAAGTAATTAAAAAACTTGGCTTAAGAAAATAATAAAGATAAAAGTAGACACTCTTTTTTGAGTGTCTTTAATTTAGAAAGAGGTAATATGAAGAAAATATTTGAACTGGATTTTAATGGTAAGAAAATAATTGTAGAACATGGAGAAATGGCAAAACAAGCACATGGTTCAGTATTGGTTAGATATGGAGATACAGTTGTTTTATCAACTGTAGTAGTGTCGAAAACGGCTAATCTTTTATCTGACTTCTTCCCACTTATGGTTTTATATCAAGAGAAGTTATATTCAGTAGGTAAAATACCTGGTGGATTTATTAAGAGAGAAGGGCGTCCTACAGACAATGCAACTCTTGCTGCAAGAATGATAGATAGACCAATGAGGCCGTTGTTTCCAGAAGGATTTAGAAATGAAGTTCAAATTGTTAATACTGTTTTATCAGTTGAACAAGATTGTTCTCCTGAGCTTACTGCACTGCTTGGTTCAAGTCTTTGTGTAGCAATTAGTAAAATACCATTTAATGGACCGATTGCTGGTGTTAAGGTTGGTAGATTAGGTAGGGAATTCGTAATAAATCCAACACCTGAACAATTAGAACAAAGTGATATAGATTTAACAGTGGCTGGTACAGTTGATGCTATTAATATGGTAGAATCTAGTGCTAAAGAAGTTAGTGAAAAAGATATGCTAGAAGCATTAATGTTAGGTCATGATGCTGTAAAAGAGTTGGTTAAGTTCCAGGAAAAAATCATTGCTGAAATTGGCGATGAAAAAATGGAATATGATACTCTTGAAATAACAAATGAATTAAGAAATGAAATTAAAAATTTAATAGCAGATGATTTAGATAAAGCAATTAGAATATTTGATAAACAAGAAAAATATGATGCTATTGCTAAAATAAAAGAAGATACACTTATTAAATATGAAGGTGAAGCAGAAGATATTACAACACCAGAAGAATTACGTGAACATTTAGCAAAAGTTAAGATAGTAATGGAAGAAATTGAATATGAGATATTTAGACGTATTGTAGTTAATGAAAAGACTAGAGCTGATGGTAGAAAGATGACTGAAATAAGAGATTTAGCAGCATCTATAGATATTTTACCTAGAACTCATGGGTCAGCATTATTTACAAGAGGAGAGACTCAAAGTTTAAGTATTGTAACTTTAGGGGCATTAGGAGAACATCAAATTCTTGATGGATTATCTCTAGAAGATGAAAAACGTTTTATGCTTCATTATAACTTTCCACAGTTTTCTGTAGGAGAGACTGGAAGATATGGAGCACCTGGTAGAAGAGAAATAGGGCATGGATACTTGGGAGAAAAAGCACTTCTTCAAGTAATACCTAGTGAAGAAGAGTTTCCATATACAATCCGTGTAGTATCAGAAACATTAGAAAGTAATGGTTCAAGTTCTCAGGCTAGTATTTGTGCTGGTTGTATGGCATTAATGGCTGCTGGAGTTCCTATTAAAGCACCGGTTGCAGGTATTGCAATGGGTCTTATTACAAATGAAACAGATTATACAGTATTAACTGATATAGCTGGTATGGAAGATCACTTAGGTGATATGGACTTTAAGGTAGCAGGAACAAAAAATGGTATTTGTGCACTTCAAATGGATATTAAAATTAGTGGAATAAATAAGAAGATACTTAAAGAAGCACTTGACCAAGCAAAAGTGGCAAGACTTGAAATACTAGATGTAATTACAAATACTATTAGTAAACCGAGAGCTGAAGTTAGTAAGTATGCACCTAAAACAGTAACATTTATGATTAAACCTGAAAAGATTAAAGATGTTATTGGTAAGGGTGGAGAGATGATTACTAAGATTATTCTTGAAGCTAGTAATGTAAATACAGTTAATGATATGAATGCTGTAAAAGTTGATTTAGAGGATGATGGAAGAGTAATTATATATCATTCTGATCAAACTATAATTGATAAAACAAGAGATATGATTCTTGATTGTGTTAAAGAAGTTGAAGAAGGACAAGTATATACAGCTAAGGTTGTTAAAGTAGAAGATTTTGGAGCATTTGTACAGTTGTGGCCTGGATGTGAAGGATTAGTTCATATATCAGAACTAGCAGCTGAGAGAGTAGAGAAGACTTCTGATGTTGTAAAGCTAGGAGATGAGATAGTAGTAAAAGCTATGGGTCTTGATAAAAGAGGTAAACTAAATTTTTCTAGAAAAGCTATTTTAAAACCAGCAAAGAAAGAAGAAGCATCAAAAGAGGATGAAACTAAAGAAGTTAAAAAAACTAAAAAGGATAAAGAATGAAAATAGAAATTGGCAAAACTTATAAGCACTTTAAAGGTCATATCTATAAAGTAATAGCTATAGCTAAACATTCAGAAACACTAGAAGAGCTTGTAGTATATGAAAATCAAAATGAACAAAAAGATGTTTGGGTAAGACCAATAGCTATGTTTAAAGAAAAAGTAGATAAAGAAAAATATCCTGAAGTTGAACAAACTTATAGATTTCAAATAATTGATTAAAAGAGAGCAATCTGTATTTAGTAATAAGTATAGGTTGTTTTTTTATTAATAATACTATTTAAAACTAATAAAAATTATGATATATTAAACCATAGTGGAGTGATAATAATGTTAGAACAAGAAGAGCGATATAAAATATCAGAAGTGCAATTGAAAAAAATACTTGAAATCTCTCAGCCTTTAATTGAAGAAATGGATATGCTTGATGTAAGTTTTTATGAGAATGGTAATAACTTATATGATTTATATAAATATATAATAAGAATTAGGCAAAAGGATACAAAAAAGACTTTGGAGATAAAAAATTACAATGATGACAATACATGCTTAGAGGGAGCTATTAATTTAGATTCTATAGGTGATGCTGTGAATTTCTTGTCGTTAATGAATTTACAACCAGCAATTTATTTGAAAAGAAAAAGAGAAGTGCGAAAATTTAAAGGTTTAAAAATATTTATTGATAAATTTGATATTATAGACAATTATGTAGAAATAGAATATCAAGATTCAATGGATTACATAGGTGAAATCTTGGAATTTAAATCTTTATGCAAAATTGATGGTGCTAAAGAAAGTTTATATGGCAAAATTATTCATGATAAATTGAAAAAAGATTCTAAATTTAAAGAAATTTTTGATAAAAAAATGAAAGAAATAATTCAAAATTTATAGTTATAAACAATAAAATTGGGATGTGATAATTATTTTAGGTTCTACAGTACCAGTTAGAAATGGAATTAATAATTGTTTTATTTATGGTGATTTATGGGAATGTGAGTGCATTCAAATATATTCTACTTCATCTAGAAAATGGGATATAAAAGATAAACCTGATAATGATATGGTTGTAAAATTTAAGTCTGCATACAAAAAAAGTAATGTTAGGATGGTAGTATCACATATTCCTTTTTTAGTTAATCTTTGTGCTGAAGATATGGAACTACAAAAAAAGTCTGTAGCAAGACTTAGAACAGAGCTAGTTTATAACAACAAGTTTGGAATTCAATATACTGTTCTTCATCCTGGAAGTCATAAGGATAAAGAAAAAGCTATTGAAGTAATAGCAAAAAATATTAATATGGTGTTAGATGAATTTGATAATTTAAATCAATGTGTGATATTACTTGAGACAATGTCTGGTCAAGGCAACTATTTGGGTAGTTTAGAAGAAATTGCACAGATAATAAATTTAATTAAAAATAAAAATTGTATAGGTGTTTGTTTAGATATAGCACATATTTATCAAAATGGCTATGATATTAATAATAATTATGATGATATAAAAAAAATCATAGATAAAATAATCGGATTAGAGTTTATAAAAGCTTTACATATTAATGATTCTTTAACTAGATTGGAATCACATGTGGATAGGCATGCATTTAATGGTGAAGGATATATTAATATTGAAACATTTAGAAAAATAGTTAATGATTCTAATTTTCTTAGTTTACCTAAAATTTTAGAATTACCAGATATTTATAGAAGTCAGGAAGCTTTGAATATTTTGAAAAGTTTAAAAGAGTGATATATAATGCATATCCATTATATAGATAATAATGAAATAAAAAGGAGAAAATATGAAACCAGAGTTTAATAATGGAAGATTTTTTGTCAGCCCTATATTGGGGTGTGAAGGTAGATGTTTATATTGTTATCTTATCATAAATAATTATAAAAAGCCTTATGCTAATACTTTTGACATTGATGATACCATAGAATATATGAAAAAACATAAAGATTTTGTTTCAGGTAAAAATGGAACGATTATTTCAGTTGGTGCTTGGGGGGACTTATTTCCGAGTTCTAATGAATTACGAAGACATTCTATTAGGTGGATAAAAGAATTACTTTCTTTAGAAAACCCACTACAAATAATGAGTAAAAACGAATTGACTGATGAAGAGATAGATGAAATAACTGCATCAATAAAATACAAAAATCAATTATTGTATTCTACAACTATAATTACATTTGATTTTTTCGGTACAATTGAGAAGGGACTTAGTGACCCGTTTAAGAGATTGTTAGTATTAAAGAAATTTGCAAAAAAAGCAGTGCCAATCAATATAATGATAAAACCATTCATTCCTAATATAACAAAAACAGAAATGTTTATAAAAGAACTAGAAAATATGCCTGAGATTCATTGTGTTGTTGGAAAGCTTTATGTTGATGAGGCGATTCTTAACAACTTGATAAGAAATGAAGAGTTGAAAGAAATTATTGGTAATAATTTTTTTGATGATACAGGTCAAATAAGTTGTGTTAAAGATAATATTTTAAATACTTATAATGACAAAGTAATAGAAGATTTTATTTCGCAACTAATTGGCAAAAATATTAAGGTATTTAAAAAGTCTTCTTGTGTTAATGCAAATATTTTAAAACAGAAAAATAAAAATATGGAGAAATATAAGTCTGAAGGATTTTGCATGAATTGTGGCAATTGTATGTGATAGATAGAGAATAGAGTAATAATTCTACTATAATTTAAATTTAAAATTTATTGTTAGTAGCATCAAAATGTGTGCAAATAATAAAAAAATGTTGTATAAAAACGATTATTGTGTTAGAATACACCCATATTTAAAGGAGGGATGTTTATATGAGTTTAAACATAAAAAGTGTTATCACAGGATTGGCAATTGGAGTTGGAGTAGCAATTACTATACCAACTACAATACAAACTACAATGTTACTAAAAGATACTATAGAAGGAGTTAAATTGATGAGAAGAAATGAATTTAACTGTATGGTTGATGACTGGAAATGGCAAAATGCAAAAGTTTGTGAACATTCGCCAGACAATATAGCTGAATATGGATATGTCAAGGCAGTTCATTTTAGGGATGGTATAATGCCACCACATTGTAATGAAGAAACTCATTATGAATTATTGGATATTCATGAAAGACAAAGTTTATTAGGACAAATGTTATGGATAGATTATTCAGGAAGAAGTGCTTTGAGAAAAAAATTAGTAGAATAAATTGTTCGAAAATGTTATAATTAGTCAATAATTATATGGAGGTTATTATGATAATAACAACAACACCTTCAATTGAAGGAAGAACTATTAAAGAATACAAGAGTATTGTATTTGGAGAAGTTGTAAATGGGGTTAATTTTGCAAAAGATTTTGCTGCAGGTCTTACAAATATTTTTGGAGGACGTTCTAATTCTTATGAAGGGGAACTACTTAAAGCAAGAGATGATGCATTAAAGGAAATGGAACATAGAGCACATCAAATGGGAGCTAATGCTGTAGTAGGAGTAGATATTGATTACGAAGTGTTAGGCCAAGGTATTATGGTAACTGCTTCAGGAACTGCAGTAATAATAGAATAATTAGTAAACAGATTAGAACTTAAGCACTAAGAAATTGGTGCTTTTTAATTTGTAAAAAAG
>JGI994J12354_10002311_pt1 | contig 18719 bp, 15 predicted proteins | sample IntmicLarv3ML3BL_FD_12354 | JGI IMG/M metagenome (IMG submission 12354)
CTTGCGGCGGCCGCCGTTCTCGGTTTGGACATAGACAAAGCTGATGTGGTGCTCGGGAGTTTGGGGGTGGAGTTCCGAGCCGATGGTGACGGTGAAACCACAATCACAGCACTCGTCCTCGCAACCGCAGCCACACTCGCAGTCGTCGTCTCCACAGCCGCCGTCGCAGTCGTGATCCTCGCAACCGCAGTCACAACCACATTCGCATTCATGATCTTGGCAACCGCACTCATCGCCACAGCCGCAATCGTGGCCTTCTTGGCATCCGCAGCCGTCACCGCAACCGCCATCACAGCCGCAGGTGCACTCTTTGCCCTCCTGACAGCCGCAGTCGCAGTCGGGACCACAACCACAACCGCAGGCGCATTCGCCGCAGTCGTAGCAGCCCAGCGTGACGACGGGCAGGTGTTTTTCACGGGAGGCGTCAACGGTGTTGGGCACCAGTTCGGTCATGTTTTGGCCACAGCAGACGATGGAAACACCCTTGTTATCGATCATACCAATGAGGTTGCCGCAAAGGTCGCAACGGAAGAATTTTGTCATAGCATTTGCCCTCCTTGTGTTGGTACTGCCAGTATAGTCGTTTTGCGGCGGTTTGGCAAGTTGTTTGTTCACCTTATGGCCCTCTGCGCATATTTGGAAGAACGCACCGTTAAAAAAGCCCAGGCGGGGATCAAAAAGCTGGTGCAGTTGACGCCGACGACGGCACGCGTTGTCCGGGATGGTGAAGAACTCATGATTCCCGCAGACCGGATTCAAGTGGGAGAGATTTTGCGCGTCTTTGCGGGCGAAACCATCGCGGTTGATGGCGTCATCATCAAAGGGCAAACGGCAATTGACCAATCCGTGATGACCGGCGAGCCCCTGCCTGTTGACAAAAGCCAAGGTGACGAGGTGCAAAGCGGGACGGTCAATCAGTTTGGCACCTTTGATATGACGGCGCGACGAGTGGGTAAAGATAGTTCGCTCCAACGCATGATCCGGCTGGCCAAGTCCGCCGATGCGGGCAAGGCTAAGATCGTTGGCGTCGCAGACAAATGGGCGACGTGGATTGTGGTGACGGCGTTGACCGCCGCCGCGGTTACGTGGGCCCTAACCGGCCTGCTCAATCCGGTGTGGGGAACATTGGTTCACAATGCCGGATCGATGGCCGTTATCCTTCATTCCGTGCTGTTGCTCACGTGGCGGAGCAAGCGCTGACGCTCAACGCTCATTCTCGCCGCTTTTCTGTTACCCGCTTCCGCACCTCACCTCCTACACATCGCTGACCACGGGTGTCTGCCCCACTTTGCGCGGGGCGGACACCCGTGGTATAATACATGTTCGCTCATACTATTTTTTGCTTTGTTTTTTAATCGGGAGGTTTTTTGGAATGACTCAGGACAAACCTGTGATGAGAACTCGCGTCAAGCCTGCGGCTTGGATACTGGCCGGCGGGTGTTTTTTGGTGGTGTTTATTGTGACACTGCTGCTGCGCTCCTGCCTGGGCGGCACCGCCCTGACGCTGGAGGGCAACGCCGTGACCTCGACGCTGAATAAAGGGTATTACGCGCCCGGCAACGGCGAGTACATCTCCGCCGGCGGCGAGAACCAGGACATTCAGATTACCAAAGTCGAGGCGACGGGCAACGATCAAAAGACGCGACTGACCTTTACCCTGGTGGAAGGGGTCAACGAAGTCGACCTTTCTGACACACCGTATTTTGAGGTAGCCTCCTTCGCCGGGCCCTCGCGGCTGGTGCTGTGGTTTGAGCACATCCAAAAATTTGACGAGTTGAAGGTGGTCGACGCCGGGCTTGTGACGGATGGGGCGAGCTTTGTCTCGTACAGCCAGGTGGGCCGCGTTGGGTATTTTATCAATCTGACCGGCCCCTGCGCCTATCGCGTCGAGCGCCGTGGCAATGACATCATTGTCGAGCTGGTGCCCGAGGGCGAGCGCCAGGCGGGCTGGGTGGTGTCGTGGTATGCCATCGCGCGGCTGCACCAGCAAGTGGGCACCGCCCTGCAAAACTACGACATGTGGCCTGCGCTGTGCACGGATCGGGCGCACATGTTGCTGTGCTCTAAGGTTTACGCAAGCCAGACCGAGGCCCAGGCCAAGATGGACGAGTTGCAAGCCGCGCTTGGCGAGGACGCGAGCAACTACTATATGGAAGTCTGCCAGCTGACCCAAGACGGCGGCGTGACTTACAACGCGGTCGGTGACACCAGCGCGGTGCTCGACCGCCAGCTTGTGCGCATTGACAACGCCCCCGCCATCCTGCCCCTGCAAAACGCCAACGGCAGGCTGATCGCCGTTGGCCCCGACGGCACCTTGGCCTATGCCGCCTGTGAGGAAACCGACGCCGGCGACTTCCTGTACATCGCCAAGCCCGGGCAGACCCCTCAATTGCTGATCACCGATATGTTTGCCAATATCCGCAGTGCCAGCTTTTCGCCCGATGGCCTGCGGTTGTGCCTGATCGACAACTGGTCGGAGGAGGACAGCCGGATCTTTGTCATTGATCTGACGACGGCGAATTACGACAACCTGTCGGAGATGGGTATGGGATCGGTCGACCCCAACGTCGGCAACGCCATCTGGCGGCAAGACGGCCGCGCCATCATCGCCATCTCGGGCACCGACCAAATGGCCGGCGGCACGGGCTACCAACTGCACGAGGCCGTGCTGACCGACACCAGCTGGAATGTTAACCAAACCCTGGACGAGCGGCGCGCGACGATGGGACACATCGCCTACGGCGCGGATGGCGGCTACTATTTCACCCAAGAGAGCGACGACACACAAAAGGAAAACGGCTATGACTTGTACGCCCTGCGCAACGGGGTTCGGGTCAAGCTCGCCGCAGCGGACAACGGCATCGCCGCCTCGCCCGACGGCAAATTCATCGCCTATGCCAGCCTGGACATCAATGGCGAGGCGGTGACCTACTCACTGTGGCTGTATGATGTGATTAACAACAGCCATGAAAAAGTATTGCAAAGCGACACGCCTATCGCCAAGCCCTCCTTTGCCCCCGACGCTAACACGCTGTACTGGATCGTCGAGTCTCCCGACGACGTCGAGTTCCCCCTGCAAATATGGCGCACCTCTGCCGAGGATCATTCACAATCGACCCACCTGTTTGATTTGGCGAACGAGCCGCAAATGGAACTGGCCGCGGCCAACGGCGGGCAGTTGTTCATCTATATTAAGACCTGGGCAAGCGGCGTGTGCTCGAACACCAGCTATGTATGGACGGCGGCGGAGTAACCCGACGATGAAAGTTTGCCACAAGTGCGGGCGACGACATAGTGATACCTCGATTGTCTGCACCGATTGCGGCGAGGTGCTGGGGCCGCCTATCACCCCGGAGGAAGTGCAGGTGATCGAGAATGCCGTTCGGCGCGAGATAGAGATCGCCTCCGCCTATAACGATGATCCTTTTACCCCCACACTCTTGGAGAAAGTGCTCGCCTACAGCTCAATGGGTTTGTGCTTGGTGCTTGCGATTCTTTTTGTGGTGTTTTGGGGCAACCTTAACTTGGCGAGTGTGATGGAATCCATTTTTTCGCTTTTGTTTTTTGGCGGTTGCATCGTAAGCTGCCTGTTCTCGCGGCAGATTTGGGAGTTCGAGAAATTCCGTTTACACTTTAAAATACACGATGCGGACTTGGCAGAACCCTCCGGCGCTTATTGGACCGGCCGGGGAATTTCTATTTATGTGACTTTTATCCTTGCCCTGGTATGCCTGGTCGCCGCGATCGTGCACATGATCAACCCAACAGAGGGATTGGGAATTTTGGCGGTTTTTGAGTAGTCTTGCGCTTTGTCACAAACGCAAAGAGCGGAAACCCAATCGGGGTTCCGCTCTTTTTTGTGGCGCGTGGATTACTGCGCTTTGGGTGCCCGTGCGCGTTGGATGAGGGCGACGGCGGCGGGAATGATGACCAGTTGGGCGGCGATGCCGGGCAACCCTGTGACGATGGCGGCGGCGATGTATTGGAGGGGGGTGCCGTTGGGAATCTTCAGACCCATGGGGCCCGACAACACCCAGGCCATGCCGCCCGCAGCGACGCGGCCCGCCGCCATGGCGGCGACCAGGGCGATCAGCGCACCCCAATAGTTCCACTTGCGCAACTTGGGGTAGACCAGCGAAGCGACCAGGGCATAGACGGGCAGTTCAACGACCATGATTTGCAGCATGGGCATGGGGGCAACAGGAGGCATGGCACCACCCGTGACAACAAAAGACAGCAGGGGGCAAAGCACCCCAATGCCCAGCGCCCAGGGCCAGGACACCAGCATGGCGCCCAACAACACGGGCAAGTGCATGGGCAAGAAGATCTTGCCCGCATCGGGGATTGAGTGGAAGACCATCGGCAGGACGACGCCCATGGCGACAAAGAGGGCGGACAGGGTTAGTTGACGGGTTTTGTTGTTCATTGATTGGCTCCTGTATCTATAAAAAATACGCCGAGAAGATCTGCTACCTTCGTGGCGCATGTTGTTGCGGGCAATATGGGGCCGGAAACTTAAATGGTCTTGCCCCGTTGGGCCATGAAATCGGCGGCGGCTTGGGCCATCTCCAGCGGCGTCGTGGCCAAGGCGGAGAGAACTTCCATGGGGCAGGGGCCGTTTTGATCGCGGTTGAGGATGGCTGGGACTTCGTGTCCCACAATGACCTCAAAGGCGGTCGACCACGACCTGGCGTTGGTGCTGTACAACTTGGCATAAACAGCAACCGGATCCAGGGCCGTGTAGAGCATCTGGGCCGCGCGGCCAACCACAGCGTCAGCGACGCAGGCCCCGCGAAGTACGGGGCTTTGGTCCAGCACCAGCCGGGCCAAGCAGGCCACACCACGGGCTTGGCTGCGGAAGACGACCTGCCCNTCGCGCACGGCGCACAGGGAAAGGCCTTCGGCTTCCAAAACCTGACAGGCAAGGGCAAGATCAGAATACTCCATGCCCGAAGTATANAAGATTCTAGGNGGATTGTCAAGGCTGTGGTACGCAGCCTTCCCCCAGACCCCTGCCCCCAAAAACTTATTATTTTATGATACTTTTCGAACGAGCACAATTGACTGCCCTATTCCAAAAAATATATGTTAATACAAGCTTCTAAAAGCAGGGGATGCAAAACCCCATATGATAACCACGTATGAAGCGGCCGCGGCCGGGGCATGTTAGGGCGGTAACCAAAACAAGGAGTAGTGACATGGATCAAATTCCCGACAACCAAAACCCCGACGTCAACGTCGACGACATGGACACCCCCACCGCCAACCACAGCAAACGGTTGTGGGATGTGACTGCGTGGCTTTCGCTGGGCCTCGGATTGTGCCTGGTGGCGGGCGCGGCCTTGCTAGCCTTTTGGCCCATGCGCTTGGTCGATCAAATGCCACCCGTGGCGCAAACGACCCCCTCGGCTCGTCCCGCCGAGGCCGCGACGCCGCCCGCCCTGAGCAACCCATCTACTCCCCTTCCTGTCCCCACCGTACCGCACGCCTCCACCCCGACCGTCGCCGCACCGACACCCACGCCCGCCCTGCAATCCACGCCAACGGCACAGCCAGCCCTCAATGCCGCGACAGTGTTTGCCGGCATGGTGTTGCCCGTCAACGGCACCGTGGGCCAGGGGTATGCGCTGGAAGTGCTATTGTATAACAGCACGCTGCGGCAATGGCAGGTGCACCGCGGCGTCGATATCCAAGCCCCTGCGGGCACGCCCGTCAAAGCCGCCTTGGAAGGGCAAGTGGCCAGCGTGACCAATGACCCGCTGCTGGGCGTAATGGTGGTGGTCAACCACGGCGAACACGGCCAAACCATCTACGCAGGCCTGACCGAAAACCCGCCCGTCGCGCAGGGCGACAAGGTCAAGGCTGGCGACACCATCGGCTCAGTCGGCACCACCGCCATCAGCGAGAGCGACGATGGCCCGCATCTGCACTTCGAAGTCTTGCTGGACGGCGTGTCCATCAACCCCGCTGACTTTTTGCCGGAGGCGTAGGCGATAGGGGGCGCGAATATTTTTCCCGGGGGAGGGGCCCTACCCCGAAAAACTTATTATTTGATGATATTCTTGGTTGCATGATTACAGGAGGTTCTGTATGTGACTATTTCCTATAAAAATTCAAGTTTTTAAAAGTGGGGCGCGGGGAAAGGAAAATCGTTACCCCACTGTACGTTGCGACAACCCCTTGATACCGGCAATGACCCAGTCGTAGTCGGCTCGCGAGACGATGGAACCGCAGTAGGGGCACTTGGCGGCGGCGTTGATGTCGATGGCGGCGCCGCAGTTGGGGCAGTTGCAGGTGCTGAGGGGTTGGCCGCCGCTTTGGGTTTTTGTGCCCTTGGGACGCACGAGCGTCCACTCATAGGTCATGAATTTTTCTGCCGTTCGACTGCCACTCACGACCTGGCCTGCTTTGTCTAAGGTGTAGGTGGTGATGCGGGTGTAGAGGTTGGCGATAAGGATGTCGTGCTGCTCGTCCTGCTTGCAGCCCATCAGCGAGACATCCAGCACGGCGATGCGCTCGACGACGGGGGTGTGACCAGCGTCACGGTAAGCTTGGAGCTGGCGGTCGTATTGGGCGAATTGATCATCGGTAAAATTGCCGCGCAACGAAGAGATATCACAGGCCGTCCAACCGTTTTGCATTTGGACGTATAGATTGCTCAAGCGTTGTTTGACGGCCTCTGGATCGAAGTCGGGGTCGTCCTGTTGCAAGCGGTCGATGGGTTGCAATGCGGTTGTGGGTGTCGCGCCCGGCGCGACGGAACCGGTGCCCGAGCGGGTGCGGTTCTTGTTTTGGTTGCTCACGGCGATGATCACCGGAATGGCGACGGCGATCAGGATAATGATGACGGTTTCCGGATCGGTTTCTCCGTCCCCAACGCTGCTCCCCGAATAACTTCCACTATCGCTGTCGTAGCTGCCGCCCGAATCCGAACCGCCGTAGTCTGAGCCGCCATAATCTGATCCGCCGCTGAAATCACCAAAGTCCGCGCGGACACTCAGGGGCGCGGCAAAGATCACCAGCAGAATGAGCAGGGACAGCAAAATCGCAAGGCGCTTTTTCATGGGGGCTCCTTTGTGATGAATCAGGGCAGGACGTCCTCGTGGGGTTGGCCGTTGCCCATAATGGGGCCATGCCAAACCGACGAGCCAAAGCAGGCGATGTACAGTTGGGTGGGATCACCCGGATCGACAGTAACCTTGTGGGCGGCGCGGAAATTAAAGCCGGCAATGCGTTGCCAGGTTTGGCCGTGGTCGTCGGAACGCATGAGGCTGTTCTCAAAGGTCGAGAGGAAAATGCGGCCCGGCGTGTTAGGATCGAAGGAGATGTTGTGGGGATAGATCAGCGGGAAAGGCAGTTTGGCAAAATGCTCGCCATCGGCAGCATAGTAGAGACCGCTGTCGCCTTGATCCTCCTGCTCGTAGGGCCTTGCCACCAGATAGACGCCGCCCCGCCATGGGTTGGCCTCGATGTCGCACGGGGCTTGGATGTCGCCGGGCAGGGCGATCTCTCGCCAACTGGCCGCGCCGTCGTCTGAGACGTAGAGTTTGCCGGGGATATTGCGGGTGGCCCCGTGGACGCGCACAGTAATCAGATAGAGTTTACCGTCGGCGAGGGTCAGTCTATAGGCATAGTTTTCCTCGGGTAACCCCTGATTGCAGGGGGTCCAGGTTTCGCCGGAGTCAGTGGACTTGTAGACGCCTTTGCCCGTCATGGCGGCGTAAATCGTGCGTTGGTTGGCGGCCGTGGCAAAGTCGATGACAAAATGGCTGGTGCAGAGGCCCTGCAAGGTAGGCCGCCAGGTGCAGCCGTCGTCGTCGGAGATGCACATGCCGCCGTAGTTGGCTTCGAACCAGGTGTCTTGCAGAAACATCTTGTCCAGGGGCAAGTCGTGTTTGCTCGACCAGCAGGAATAGACGCGGCCTTTGATGTCAGGATCGTACTCAAGCCAATAACAGGTGTTGACCCAGCTGTGGGGGACACCTTTCATGGCAGGAAACCACGAGATGCCGCCGTCCTGCGAGCGCGAGCAGCCGATGTCAGTGTAGCTGATCATGCGCTGATTGGCGTCGTGGGGCGAGTAGTGGTAGCCGTAACAAGTGGTGACGTCCAGCCCCCGGGTGGTGCTCGCGCCCTCGGTGGTCATAGCAGAATAGAGGCAGCGCCAGTTTTTGCCGCCGTCGTCGCTGCGGTGCGACGAACCCAGGGTGGTGTAAACGGCGACATCGGGGTTGTTGGGTGCGACGCCGATGCCGATGGGGGGCTCGGGCCACTCGATGCCGTATTCGATGTCCATCCAGCCCAGCTGGACGTTATCGGGGTAGTCCTCGGTACAGGCCATGACCCACTGCCACGTGTCACCACCGTCGGTGGTTTTCATAACCCCCTCGTATTGATTGGCCTTGGCATAAGGGGCATAGCGGAAGACCGAGATATAGCAAGTGTCGGCAGCATTGGCACAGCAGCCGATGAAGCGACCATTGGCAAATCCGGGTTTTGGCGGGCGGAACCCCAGGGGTTTGTGCTGCCAGCCGCTCTGCCAGCGCCACATATCGACGCTGCCGTCGGGCAGAACTGCCATGCAGTAGCCGACCACATCACCATCGGCCCGTCCCATATCAAAGGCGGCGACGCCCGTGGTGTCGGGGGGCAGGGGGATCTCTTCAAGGGCCCCGACGGCGAAATCCCAGCGCAGGATTTTTTGGTCGGTGGCGGCGTAGAGGTAGGGTTTGCCGTCTTGGGTGAAGATCTTCATGCAATGGACGGTTTCGCCGGGGATTTGTTTGGAGAGGATGGTGAAATTCTCGCCGTCATCGCGGGATTCGTAGAGCCACAGACCCAGCTTATCTTCCATCATATAGGCGCCGTGGCCGACGATGGCGGTGATGTGCCGGGGGTTATCGGGATTAACCGCCATCAGCGCGACGTGGCCGCCTGGGTAGTCGGGGGCCTGGTATTGCAGGATGGCCTCGCCCGTGAAATGATTGCGGCGCTCGCTCGTGGTGTGCTCGGGGTTGGGCAGCATTCGCCGCCACAGGATGCCGCCGTCGTCCGAGCGCATCAGGCCGGTCGAACAGCCCCACAGGCGTTTGGGGTTGGTGGGGTCGTAGACGACGGCATTGGCGTAGATGCCCCAGCTGCCCTGGACAAAGCTCTCGCCGGCGTTATCCGAGCGGTACCAGCCCGACATATCGCACATGATGAACATGTCGCGGTCGTCGTGGAAGGAGATGGCAGGGTGGAACTGGGCTCCGCCGCCGCCGGGGCCGACGACGCGCCAGCCGTTTTTGGCGCGGGGGTGGATGTGTCGGGGCATGATTATTCTCCCTTATGGTATCCGCCCCCAAAGATGGGCGGCATATTCCGCTTGTGCGCGGTGACGGCGTGGAGTTTTTCGATGCGGGCAGCGATGGCCGGATCGATGGCTTCGCCCCGCATGTGGGCGTCGAGCTGGGCATAAGAAAAGCCTAACTCGCCCTCGTCGGTTTGACCCTCGTAAAGGCCTGCCGAGGGAGCTTTTTCGATGATGCTCGTTGGCGCGTTGAGGTGCTTAAGATAGGTAAAAACGGTCGTGGCAGGCAAGTCGCCGATGGGGTTGACGTCGATACCGCCGTCGCCGAACTTGGTAAAATAGCCGATGTAAAGCTCCGATGCGTTGCCCGTGCCCACGACCAGACCTCCCTTGGCCGCGGCGACGGCGTGCACAGCCGTCATGCGCAGGCGGGGGTTGATGTTGGCCGCCGCCAGGCCCGTGACATCGGCGGGCAAATTAGCCATCAGGGCGCGCTTGGCGTCGGTCAGGTCGACGGTGATTGGGCAGATGCCAAACTGCGCCATCAGAGCATTGGCATCGGACAGATCCGTCGTATAGTTGATCGAGGATTCGCAAGGCATCATGACGCCGTAAACCGTTTCAGAAGCCATCGAGCACAGGATGCCCGTCAACGCGGCATCCTTGCCCCCCGAGTTGGCAAACACCAGGCATTTTGCCCCCGCCGCGCGCATGTGCCCGCGCAAAAATTCTACCCGCTCGGCGATGTCCCTGTCCAGATCCTTCATGCCGCACCCCCTGTTTTTTCTATTTTATCATACCTGCACGGCGCGGGCCATATGGTTTTGTGTCGAAGATGCTCATCGCGGGGTTTTTTAGGGGGTTTTATGATCAAAGTCATCGCGATCAAGCCGTGGGGCCTGCGGATTGCCGCCCTTACCGCGGCGGCAGTCTTGATGTTCCTGGCCGCCCGCACCGTCACGCTGGCCGTCATCACGCCCACGGCCAGTCAGGAATGGGGCTTATCCTTTACCGAGCCCGGCACGCCGCCCATCCCGCCCATCTCCGCCGCCGATTTGCTGCAATACCGCGGCTACTACATCGGCGACACGGCGAAAAAGACCATCTACCTGACCTTTGACGCGGGCTATGAGGCGGGGTACTCACATGGGATTCTGGACACCCTGGCGCAAAAGGGCGTGACGGCGACCTTTTTCCTGGTCGGGCACATGCTGTCCTCCCAGCCCGAGTTGGTGCGGCGCATGGTGGCCGACGGGCACATCGTGGGCAACCACACCATGACCCACCCCACAGGGCGCAAACTGGACGATGCGACAGCCTTTGCCGGGGAGTTGACGGGGTTTGAGGACTTGTTCACCTCCGTCGTCGGGGCCGTACCCGTCAAACTCTACCGCCCGCCGGGTGGCGCCCTGCGCCAAGCCAACCTGACCCACGCGCGGGAGGCTGAGTACGCAACGATCTTTTGGTCGCTGGCCTATGCCGACTGGGATCGCGACAACCAGCCCGATCCCGCCGCCTCGCTGAATCTGCTCATGCGTCGCCTGCACCCGGGGGCCGTGGTGCTGTTGCACTCGACCTCGGCGACCTCAGCTGCCCTGCTGGGGGATTTGATTGACGCGGCGCGAGCGCAGGGGTATACTTTTGGCACCCTGTTGGAGTTGACAGCAGGGTAAGAGGCATTGGAGGATTCTGTGAGAAAGACTTTTTTGGTCTCGCGGCTCAACCGCACTTTGGTAGCGATCACGGCCATTGCCCTGACCATCGCCGTGGCGTGGTGGACGCTTCCCCACATTGCCAAGACCGACAAACAGGGCATTCGGCTGCCGATTGTCATGTATCACTCGCTGATGAACAATTCCGCACAGTGGGGCAAGTGGACCTGCTCGCCCGATGTGCTGGAGGAAGATTTGCAATACCTGGCCCAGGCCGGCTACCGCGCCGTGACACTGGAGCAAGTATACGCCCACCTGATCACCGGGGAGCCTCTGCCCGAAAACCCCATCGTGCTGACCTTTGACGATGGGTTCATGAACAACCTGGTTTACGGATTGCCCCTGCTGGAGAAGTATGACCAGTGCGGGGTGATTTTCCCCGTGGGAGCCTATGTCTATGATCCGCCCGCCGGGCCGCGCTCAGCCGACTACTCCTATTGTCTGCCCGAGGAACTGCGCGAGCTGTATGAGTCCGGGCGGTTCGAGATCGGCAGCCACTCCTATGGGATGCACCGGGATGGGGCGCGCTATGGCATGAAGCGGCAGCGGGGAGAGTCGGTCGCGGCTTATGCCGATGCCCTGTCGGCTGATCTGATCCCCTATCAGCAGTTGTTGCAACGCGATGTGGGGGTGGCTCCGATGAGCCTGGCCTACCCCTTTGGCGTAGTGTCCAACGAGGCGGACGGCGTGCTGAGGAGTTTGGGATTCCGCGCGACCTTGACCTGCTATGAGCGGGTGAGTGTTGTCGCAGGGGTAGACGATTTGTTTTCGCTGGGCCGGTTCAATCGCCCCTCGGGAGTGTCGGCGGCGGCGTTTTTTAAGAAAGTAGGGATATAGGGCGGGATTTTTAAACAAAAAACGAGCGGTGGGCAAGTGACGATTGTGGTATAATGATGCCATCAATGTGGGGAGGATCGTGATGACGACCAACCGTAATTTATTTGTTCAAGCCGCTCCGGGACAGCCGGCGCAATCCTACGCCTTTGAAACGCCTTTTTGCGCGCCGGGGCCGATGGAAGTTTGCTTTGATTTGCAGGCCTCGCCCGATGCCGTGGGCACGATTTGTTTTAACTCGGCGCTGCGGTGTTTGATCGGGGCCGAGGAGCACTTGATGCCCATCGTCTTTGGCGGGGGGACGATTTCAGCTTGCAATGAAACGCCGCGCGCCTTTAGCGGCTCGGCGGCGATCGTGATTTGCCTGGTCTGGGGCGAGGATGGCGGGATGGTGACAGTGACGGCCGACGGCCAAGCGCTGTGCAAAACCGCCGTCACCGCGCCGACGCGGGGCGGACCCATGCGGCGGGCGGCCTCGGGCGAGGCTCCGCGGCGGATTGGGCTGGACTTACCCTTGCAGGATATTTCCATCCTCGGTGTTTTGTGCCAGGCGGGGGAATTCCGCATCAACAACCTATCCTGCCCCATCTTGGGCGGGGTGGATGGCGAAACTTTAGATGAGGTCAATCCCCGCACCACGCCCTCGGGGCGGGTGTTTGCCGTGGGCCCCAACCGCGCCTACAAGACTGTGCAGGCCGTCGTACACCAACTGCGGCCCGGCGACGTCGTCGAGGTCGACGGCGGGACGGTTTATCCCGGCAACGTGCATATCGCGGCGGGCGTTTCGGGCACGCGCGAGCGGCCCATCGTCATCCGCGGCGTCAACGTCAACGGCAAGCGGCCCGTTTTTTATACGGCGGGCGGCAAGTATTTGTTCGAGTGTTTTGCCCACCACTATGTGCTGGAGAACTTGGAGCTCAAGGGCAACATGGATGCAATGCTGGCGCGGCATGGCATGGACCATGACACCTATCAAAAGACCGTGCCCATGAAGCAAAAGCGGCTGGATCGCCAGGGCGTCAACTTCTTTGGCGTGCACCACGGGTGCGACAACCTGCTCGTCGACAACTGCGAGATCTACGACACGCGCCAGGGTGTCATCGGCTCGGACTATCTGGCGGGCGACATCACCGTCAGGCGCTGCCACATCCACCACCACGGCGTGACGCCGGGCGAGCACAACATGTATTTGGCAACCTGCGAGGCCCTTTACCCCGCCGCGCGCTCGCGGGTAGAGCGCTGTTACATCCACGACAGCCAATGCGGCAACGGCCTGAAAACCCGCTCGGCGCGCAATGAGATCTACGAAAACTGGTTCGAGGGCAACTACTACCAGTCGCTGGAGCTGATCGGGCCCGACCCCGGGTATGCCGAGGATCGCGGGTATTTGACGGCCGACAACCTGCGCAAGATCAACCCCGATTACGGCGACCTGTATGTGCGCGAGGACTCGGACGTGGTGGGCAACGTCATCATCCATAACGTCGGGGCCTGCGTGCGGTGCGGCGGCGACGGCACGGGCACCCTGAGCATGGATGAGAACAAAAAAGGCCCCGGCCATGGCCACACCTGGGGGCGCTATCGCTTTGTCAACAACACCTTCCTGCACCGCAACACGGGCGAAATCGCCTGCATCCGTGTGGAGTTCGCCGTCGAGAGCCTGGAGTTCTATAACAACTGCTTCGCCTATGCTCCCGCCGACGGCGTGGCCAAGAAGTACGACGTCATCGCCGTGTGCAACGACGGTATCCTCAATGACGTGCAATGGGCCGCCGGAATCCCCCTGCTGGCCGGAGCCAACAACTGGGTGCCGGCGGGTGCCATTGGCGTGCCCGACGAGTGGGTGGGCACGCGCACGGAGGATCCGGGACTGATGAATATGGCCGTGCCCAAGGGCTTGACCCTGGCCGACAACTCGCCCCTGCGCGATGCGGGCGTGGCGATTGCCGCGACCCAAAAGACCGATTGGCCCGACTGGGCGCGCGAACTGCCCGAGTTTGGCCCCTGGTCGCCCGACGGCAGCCGGGTGCTGGGCCTGTTCCTGACCAACGAGGCCGAGTATCAGCCCGCTATGGTGCCCATGCGCAACGCCGACAACGCCTTCCCGCGGCCCCGCATGACGATTTATACGCGCCCCGTTAACCCCGAGACCATGGTGTTTGACGCCGCGCCCGCCACGGGAGCGGTGACGGTTGGAGCCTTGCAATGAAGGGCTTTTCCAGACGGGCCTTGTGCCTGATTTGCTTGCCAGTTTTGCTGCTGTCCGCCGCCTGCAGCGGGCGGGCGGCGCGGGACTTTTCCTCGCCGCGAGCGGCGGTAGACACCCTGATGGCCGCCTGGGCCAAGGGTGACCGCACGACCCTGCTGGACGTGTGCGGTCCCACCATTGATGAATGGATGGTGGGCTGGAGCGACGATCGATGCTTTATGGCGCTGGGCAAGACGGCGACCTACACCATCACCAAGGTCACCAATGAGGACGACATGACCCTGCACTCCGAGGTGACCATCGCCATCGACAACGTCGATTGCTATTGGGTGGCCGCGCAGGTCGAAGCCTCGGCGACTTATCAAAAGCAAAAAGAACGCTACGGTGCCCAGTACATCGCACTGACCGAGCAGTTGGCGGCGGGCGAGCTGAGCGATGAGGACAAGGCCACGCTGGAGGGCCAGATGGAAAAGGTCGCCGCCGCGCTTTACAAGGCCTATTCCGACACCTTTGCCAAGCAAGCCAAGCGCGCCGATGCCGTGCGCGTGCAGTATGAAGTCACCATCGCCGTGCGCCATATGCCCATGGACAACAACCAGAGCGGCTGGGTGCTGTCCGCCGACGGCACCCTGGGCGACACACTGATGGGGCGCGACCCTTCACGCGAAGTGGACGAGTAATTCTCAAGGAGACTTTTTGATGATCGCAACCAAAACGCCTTTGCCCATGCCTCTGCCCTGCTTGGGTGGGCGCAAACTTTATGCCGCGCCTGATGGCAACGATGCCAACGACGGCTTGTCGCTCGCGACGGCCTTTGCCACCCTGCAACGCGGTGCCGAAGCCCTGCAACCCGGCGACACCCTGCTGGTCGCGCCGGGCAACTACGCAGGCATTTGCACTCGGGCCGAGTTTTTCCATGGGGAGCCCTCGGGCAACGACGGCGGTTGGAAATGCGTGGCGGCGCTGGATCCTCAGAACAAGCCCGTCATCGACCGCGACGCCGGGCTGTGCTCGCGCCGCTCGGGGATTTTGATTGAGGGCACCGAGACAAAATACGTCACTCATTGGGTGCTGGACGGACTGGTGGTGGTCGATCAAAATAACTGGGGCATCGACATGGTGTACACCAGCCACATGATCGTGCGCAACTGCGAGGCCTATCGCAACGGTTACAACGGCGGCGGCCGCGCGGCGACGGGGATTTTCGCGGCGTTTTCCGACTGGTATGTCTGCGAGAATAACATCTCGTGCGGGAATTTCGAGCACGGCTTCTATTACAACAACTCGGCGGACAACTTTGTCTTCCGCGGCAACGTCTCGCGCGACAACGCCGGTTGCGGCTTCCACCTCAACGCCGATTACGACATGCAACCCGGCAAGGGCATCCACCGCAACGGGCTGTACGAGCACAACCTGGCCGCCGACAACGGCGCGGGCAAAAACGGCAAGCACGGCGGCGGGGCGCAGTACAACTTCTCTGGCCTGCACGGCGGTATCGTGCGCTACAACACCGCCATGGCCGGGCACGCCAGCGGCATGACTTTTTATCAGGGGAATTCCTTTGATACTTCGCGAAATGTCGAGGTTTACGGCAATACTATCGTGCAATCGGGGCTGCCCGAGTACCGCAACTGCCTGCTCTTCCAAGTCGACGCCGGCGACTACGATGGCGAGGTGGGGCGGCGCCACAACACCTATACGGGGACGCCGGTCAACCTGCGGTTCTGGAACAACGTGTTTGCCTGCCTGAACCCGTCGGAAGGCTATCGCATTGTCGAGAATGGCTGGGACGACGGGGCGGTGACGCCGGACAGCGGCGTGGTGTTTGAGGATAACATCTTTGGCGCACCGGGCTTTGACGAGGGCTTCTCGGGGCTTTGGAGCGACGAGATGCGGACCCAGGTCATTGCCAAGAACCGCTTTGTGGCCAACCTCGGGGAGATTTTTTCGCTCAAGTGATGGAAACGTTGTTACTTCCCGCAAGCGATGGGCTGGACGCCGCCGCCGACATTTTGCGCGGCGGCGGCGTTGTCGGCATGCCCACGGAAACCGTCTATGGCCTGGCGGCGATGGCGCTGGACGCCGAGGCGGTCGCGGGGATTTTTGCCACCAAGGGGCGGCCGGGCGACAACCCTTTGATCGTGCATATTGCCGATGCCGCGCAGGCGGATGAATTGGCACAAGTCTCCCCTGCCGCGCGGGATTTGATGACGGCCTTTTGGCCGGGGCCGCTGACGCTGGTTTTGCCCAAGCAGGATGTGGTGCCCGAGATTGTCACGGCGGGGCTGGATAGCGTGGCCTTGCGCTTGCCCTCTCACCCTGTTGCACGGGAGTTGATCTCGCGCGTGGGGCCACTCGCTGCGCCCTCGGCCAACCGCTCTGGCTCGCCCTCGCCCACGACGGCGACGCATGTGGTGGCAGATTTGAGCGGGGTGATTCCGCTGGTGCTCGATGGCGGGGCCTGCGCTGTGGGCCTGGAGTCGACGGTGGTTTCGCTGTGCGGCGCGCCGACGCTGTTGCGGCCGGGGTTTGTTACCTTGACGGAGCTGGAAGCCGTTGTCGGCAAAGTCGAGGTGTCGCCGGGGGTCCTGGCGCAGCTGCCCGAAGGCGCGCGCGCCGCGAGCCCGGGGATGCTGCACAAACATTACGCGCCCAAGGCGACGGTGCATTTGTGTTTAACGATTGATCGGGCGAGGGCTTTGATGAAGCAGTTGCCCGGGGCGGTGTTTTTGGCGGCGGACAAGGCATATGATTTGGCCCCGGTTCTGGAGATGGGGGCCGATTACGCGGGGTTGTATGGGGCCTTGCGGGGTGTCGATGACGCGGGATATGCGCACGCCGTGGTGGTGTTGCCACAGGGAGATGGCATTGGATTGGCAGCGCGCAATCGGCTGTTGCGGGCGGCAGAGTTCCGGGTGGAGTGATTTTTCTTCAAGGAATACTTAGGCGATACTCAGGCAGGGGCGATCACACAGGGTCGCCCCTACTACCCCGTAAACGCTAAGACATGACAAACGAAGAAAGATATGATATGCTAAGAGGGAAGTTTGTAGGGGAGGCATATCAGATGGAAAACAATGTGGTCATGCTCAGCGAAGAGCAGCGAGAAGAGCTGAAGCGATTTGCGGGGAGCGGAGTGCACAGTGCGAAGTTAATTTTGCGTGCGAGGGTAATCTTGGCTTTAGACAGGAACGGAAAAAAAGACCACTTGCGCGTGGGCAGAATCAGCGAGGAACTGAGGATATCGCGACAAAATATATACGCTATCAGAAAGGATTTTTTGGCAGCAGCGAGTGTTGGAGAGTTTTTGCAACGCAAGAAGCGGGAAACTCCGCCGGTAGCATCTAAAATCACGGGTGAAGTGGAAGCACATGTCATTGCATTGGCGTGCAGTCAACCGCCGGAAGGTTGCGCGAGATGGACATTGCGTATATTGGCGCAACGGTGTGTGGAGATGCAATTTGTGGAAAGCTTGTCCCACACGGCAGTGTCAAAGCTTTTAAAAAAACGAAACATAAGCCTCACCTAGAGAAAATGTGGTGCATCCCGCCGGGTCAGAACCTGCTCGATATTCCTTTTCACAGAACCTCTCGCCGGATGGAGACACAGCAAGGCCTTTGCCCAGCGCACCCGCCTGGAATGGGCGCATGAAGTCAAGTGGCTTCTGGATGAGCAGTATCCGGACGCCAAGAAAGTCGTCTTGATAAACGACAACCTTAACACCCATTCCATCTCATCTCTCTACACCTGTTTTCCTCCCACAGAAGCTTTTCGCTTAGCCCAGCGTCTCGAAATACACTTCACCCCCAAACATGGTTCCTGGCTCAATATAGCCGAACTCGAACTCTCCGCCATGACCATACAGTGCCTCGCCAAACGCCGTATCCCTTCCATCGACTATCTCAATCGCGAACTCTCTGCCTGGCACTCCGCGCGCAACGCCAAGCAAAAAGGCGTAGACTGGCACTTCTCTACCGCCGATGCAAGAATCAAGCTCCTACACCTCTATCCCTATGTTATCTTTTAGCGTTTACGGGGTGCTACACAATAATAAGAACACCCTCCGCATTTTTGATACGGAGGGTATTCTTTATCCCTGTGGTTTTGGGGATCACGATCCCCCCATAAAAATCCCCAACAGACGCCATGCGCGTCTGTTGGGGGAGGCAAAGGTGTAGTGTCCGCTTTCTACCGATCAGTGCCCGTCTGAAAAGCCTGTGGGCTTTTCAGACGGATCAATTAGGCCCGCGGACCCGCGTCCTTGACCGCCTGAGGAACATCAGGGTACTTCTCGAAGTTCTTTTGGAACATACCGGCCAGGCGCTTGGCTTGGATGGTGTATTGCTCCTTATCGGCCCACATGTTGATGGGGTCGAGCTCTTCGGTGGGCACGCCGGCGCAGGTGGTGGGGATATCCAGGTTGAAGATCTCGTGCTTTTTGAAGGGCGCATCGTTGATCGAGCCGGTCAGCACCGCCGTGATCATGGCGCGGGTGTGGGAGATGGAGATGCGGTTGTCCTTGCCGGCTTGGCCACCCATCCAGCCCGTATTGACCAGGTAAACTTGAGCACCCGTGCGGGCCAGGCACTCGCCAAGCAGCTTGGCGTAAACGCTGGGGCGCATCGGCATGAAGGGCCCGCCGAAGCAGGTCGAGAAGGTGGCCTGGGGCTCG
>JGI994J12354_10002312_pt1 | contig 18713 bp, 14 predicted proteins | sample IntmicLarv3ML3BL_FD_12354 | JGI IMG/M metagenome (IMG submission 12354)
TGTTGAATTGTTGCCAATCAAATAGCTTCTAATTGTGTATGCGGTGATGCCACTCCCAGTGTTCCAGTTGATGCACGAGAAAATAGAACCCCGGAGCGGCCCGACGGGCTGCTCCGGGGTTCTGTTTTTGTTGGGTGGTTCTTTAGCGGATGATGAGGGTGCCTTCCAGCACGCCGTTGTTGATTTTGTAATAGACAATGACGGAGTCGCCGAGGGTGAGGCGGTTGATGGTCATGGTCTCGCCCGTGGTGCTGGTGACAGTGGTGTTGCTGCCGATGCGCAGGTTCACGTCTGCGCCGGTGACCTGATCGCGGACGATGATGGTGCGCCAGCCGCCGCTGGCCTCGCTGATATAGGTGATGGAGCCGCTGACGCTGCTGGTGGTGGCGGCCTCGTTTTTCAGCTCGATGGCCTGCATCTGCTCGCCGGCGACAATCATGGCGATGCGGTCGCCGTATTTCAGCGCCGTGGCGGCGATGGCGTTGCCGTCCTGCGTGACGGGGATACTCTTGGGCACGGTGTAGGTGACCAGCTCGCCGTTTTCAAGCAGCACCTCGAAGGTGATGACTGTGGCCTCCTGCGTCAACTTTTGAATCACGCCGATATAGTCGGCCTCCTGTGCCACGGCGGTGATGCGCTCAACCACCTGATAGCGCAGGGAGAGGGAGATTTTGTCGCCCATGACAAGCTTGTCGATGGTGACGGTTTTGTCGTTGCGGGTGATATTGGGCATTTTCGCCGGATCGACGATGTAGCTCAAAATCACGCCGTCGGTGCGCTCAACGGTGAGCGTAATCGGGCTGCCGTAAGCGATGCCAGAGAGCTTGCCCTCGACTTCGTTCGTGCCGACGGAGGTATACAGCTCGACGATTTCGCCTTGCATGACCTGCGCCGTGGCGAAGGTGTCACGGGTAATGAGGTTGAAGCTCTCGAGCACCTCGCCCTCGTAGAGAAGCTTAGCATCGGTGCTGACCTTGTACTGCTCGCTCTGCTTGGTGATGCTGTTTTCGATGGTCACGAGCCGATTGGTGTAGCTGTTGACACGGCTGAGCGTGCCTTGCACGTAGGTGACGGTGGTGTCCACGCTCAAGGCGGTGAGCTGGCCGTTGTCGTTTTTAAGCTGGTAGCTAGCGTAAGCACCGATGTAGTTGGTGCGCAGGTCGGCGGTCATGGCGTTGATCGTGACAGTGACATCCGCCGTGACGGCGAAGCGGGCGGGGATGCCATCGAAGCCGCTGATGCGCACGTACTGCACGCCGCCGGAGGTCTCCACAGCAGTGATGATGCCCTGCTCGCTGCGGGTGCCCCCGGAGAGCTGGACTTGCACGAGATTGCCGTGGCTGTCGAGCTTGCACACTGCGGCGACGTAGCCCGTACCGCCGAGGATGAGGTTGCGGTCGCCCACGGTTTCGCCCGCCTTCACCTCAGTGAAGCGGGTGAGGGGGAAGGTGTAAGTCGTCGCACCGGAGGTGATGGTGATGGCGCCGTTGTCAATTTCGTTGACGGCACCGGAGATGGTGGTGAGACTGCCAGTGAGGCGAATCACGGCGGCTTCTCCCCTGCTGTCCAGGGCGATGCGGGCATACTGCCCGACCTTGACATCGCTGATGGTACCGGCCATGTTGTTGACGACGATGGCGGTTTTTGTCGGGTCAAAGGTGACCTGGCGACCGCCGGAAATGTCGTTGGCGAGGCTGACCACCGTTTCACCCTTGCTGTTTTTCTCCACCTTGGAGATGGCACCGGCGGCGAAGCGGTAGTTGGTGTATTCGCCGAGCTCCACGCTGATGCCGCGCAGAGCCATTTGCTTCAAACTGCGCGAGAGCATGGTGGCCATGACGGCGCGGTTGACGCTGGAATAGGGGGCGAATTGGTTTTGCTCGTCGCCCTTGACGATGCCGTACATGGTCATGAGATAGACGTAGGGCTTGCGCTCGACGGCGATGGTGACCTCGTCGTTGTAGTTGGTTTTTGTGACGGCTTGGCTCTGCGCCAGGGGCTCGAGCTGCATGGCACGAATCATGTACATGGCCAGATCCTGCTTGGAAATCACGTTATTGCTGGTGATTTCGGCGGTACTCAGCGCACCGCTGGTGTTGAGGGCAACCATTTCGTCATGGGAGAGGATGCCGCTCTCGAGGCAGAGGGCGAAGTCGCGATACGCCCACGAGAGGGCACTATTGAGGCCGAAAATCCCGTTGAGCTCGGACGTGCGGTCGGCGAGCACCTGCGCCGCCGTGGTGCTGTTGACGCCCATCATGCGGGCGCAGAGCACCAGCGCCTCCGTGGTGGTCAAGGTGGCGTTGGGACGGAACGTTCCGTCGGTGTAGCCGGTGAAAAGACCCGCATCCACCATTTCGCGGCAGTCCGTTTCGCCCCAGTGACCGTTCAGATCGGCAAAGGCAGGTGCGGCGGTGGCCGGAGCGAGCAGGGAGAGAACCAGCAGAAATGCCAGTCCAAGAGAGAGCAGTCGGCTTCGTTTCATGAGCGCATACCTCCATATGTTGTGCTTATTATAGTTCTATGATACCAATTATAGCGTTTTTTGCTTCAGATTGCAACAAAATATTATGTAAATTAACATTAAATTTTAAGAGAGTTCTGCCAGCTTTTTGCGCAGCAAGTCCAGCGCAGTCATGGCGGCCATGCGGCGCACCCGCTGGCGGGTGCTGCCGAATTCGAGCTTTTTCACCTGCGTCTCCCCTGCGCCTGCCAAAGCGACGAATACGAGGCCGACGGGATTGCCCCGCTCGTCCGCATCGGGGCCGGCAACGCCGGTGACGGCGAGGGCGAAGTCGCTGTGCATGCACGCACGTGCGCCCTCGGCCATTGCGGTTGCCACCTCTGCGGAAACGGCGGTGTGGGTCTCAATCATGGCGGCGGGGACGGCGAGCAGGTCGGTTTTCGCCCGGTTGGAGTAAGTGATGAAGCCGCCGGAGAACACGACGGAAGCGCCGGGCACGTCGGTAATCATGTTGGCGACGAGTCCGCCCGTGCAGGATTCGGCGACGGAGACGGTTTTGTTTTGCTCTCGAAGCGCCTGCACCACAACGGTTTGGAGGTCGGCGACATCGGCACCGTAAATTTTATCGCCCAGAATGTCACGTACCTGCGCCTCGACGGGGGCAATCATGGCCCGGGCGGTCTCCAGCGTTTCTGCCTTGGCGGTGATGCGCAGCTCCACTTCGCTCTCCTTGGCGTAGGGGGCGAGGGTGGGGTTGTCGAGGCTCTGCATCAGCGGGCGCAGCTGCATCTCCAGCGAGGATTCGCCCACCCCGTAAATGCGCAGGCTGCGGGAGTGAATCACACCGTCGGTGAAGGCGGCGAGGTAGGGGATGCCCCGTGTGCGAAACACGCCCATGCACTCGCGCGGCGGGCCGGGGAGCATCATGACGTGGGTGCCGCCGACTTCAAAGGCGCAGGCGGGGGCGGTGCCGAAGTCGTTTTTGAAGATGGTGCAGCCCTCGGGCAGATAGGCCTGCTGGAGGTTATTTTCCGTCATGGGGCGGTGGAACTGCGCAAAATAGTTGCGGATGATGTCGGCGCTCTCGGGGTCAAAGACGAGCTGCTTGCCGAAGGCCTCGGCGACAACGGTTTTGGTGAGGTCGTCGTAGGTGGGGCCGAGGCCGCCGGTGGTGATGATGAGGTCGGCGCGGGTTCTGGCGAGGTCGATGGCTTCCCGCAGACGGGCGGGGTTGTCGCCGACGACGGTGTGGTGGTACACGCCGATACCGAGGGCGGAGAGTTCCTGCGAGAGCATGGCGGCATCGGAGTTGACGGTGCTGCCGAGGAGCAGCTCCGTGCCGACGGCGATGAGTTCTGCGTTCATACTAACAACCTTCTTTTTATGATTATGGTGCAAGCGTTTTGTTGTGCTCGTTGTCTATTTTGTGCGGGAAAATAAGTACAGCTGAAATACGCCCATAAGCGTGAGTAAAATCGAAAGGATGAGTATGCCAAGCCATTTTATCATGATTTCGCCGTTGATGAAAAAGACAATCGCTGCGACAATACCTGCAAGTCCCATGAGAATTTTGATGATTGTGATGATGTAGATATAGGCCTTCATATCTTCTCCTTTTACTGCGCAGGAAACAGCGGGATTTTGATGCGCTCGATGCCTTGGATGGCCTCCCGGGTGAGGGCTTCTACGTCGAGGTTTGCTTCGGCCTCTAGGATTTCTTCAAGCGTCGGCTTGATGCGGGGGCGGCGGGGGGTGAATACGGTGCAGCAGTCCTCGAAGGGCAGGATGGAGGTTTCAAACGTGCCGATGCGGCGGGAGTAAGCGATGATTTCGGTCTTGTCCATGCCGATGAGGGGGCGCAGGACGGGCAGGGTGGTGACCGCCTCGGTGACGGCCATCGCCTCAATGGTTTGGCTGGCGACTTGGCCGAGATTTTCGCCCGTGATGAGGGCGTGGGCTTTGATGAAAATGGCGACATCCTCGGCAATGCGCATCATGAAGCGGCGCATGAGGACGGTGAAGAGCTCCTCGGGGCAGCAGCGGCGGATTTCCTCTTGAATTTTCGTAAACGGCACGACGTGGATGATGTGTCCACCCACCCACGGGGCGAGGATGCGGGCGAGGTCGAGGACTTTTTCTTTCGCCTCGACGGAGGTGTACGGGTGGCTCCAGAAGTGTACCATGTCCACGGCGAGGCCGCGGCGCGCCATCATCCACGAGGAGACGGGCGAGTCGATGCCGCCGGAGAGCAGGCTCACGGCGCGGCCGCCCATGCCGACAGGCAGGCCGCCTGCGCCGCCGTCGGGGCTGGCGTGGACATAGGCGGCGTCCTCGCGGACTTCGAGATAGACGGTGAGTGCGGGGTTGCGGACATCGACGGAGAGATTGGAAAAGCGCTCGTGCAGCTCGCCGCCAACCCATTGGGAGAGCTGGATGCTGGTCATGGGGAACTGCTTGTCAGCGCGCCTGCTCTCGACTTTGAAGGTCTGCGCCTTGCGCAGACGGTCGCCGAGGTAGTCAGTGGCGAGGGCGAGCATGGCCTCCTTCGTTTTTTCACAGGCGGCAGCACGGCAGAGCCCGGCCACGCCGAAGAGCTTGGTCATGGCGTCGAAGGCGGCGTCCATGTCACAGGCGTCGGTTTGGGGTTCAATATAGGTGGTGGACTGCTTGGTGTAAACCCGAAACTGGCCGAAATGGCGCAGGCGGCGCTGGGCGTTGGCCATGAGCTTGTCCTCGAAGGCACGGCGGTTGAGGCCCTTCAGGACGATTTCGCCGTGTTTGAGGAGGATGATTTCGTTCATTGTGGTACTTCCTTTTTGTGTGAAATTATATTGCAAATGATTGGCGGGGCAGACGGCGGGAGAAGAGGAAGCAGATGACCAGCCCCAGCACAAGGCGCACCATTTGGAGGGCGAACATTATGCCTTCTTCTAAATCGGGCAGAAGAATCCACTGGACTGAGGCGATGGCGGCGGTAAACAGGATAGCGGAGATAAAGGCGGTGAGCAGAATCAGGACGTGGCGGGAGAAGTCTACGTCGTCCTGTAAAATCCGGTCGAAATCAACATTAAAAAATTCAATTGAAAAAACTTTAATTGTATTTGCTTGCGAAGAATTTTGTGCTGAAAAGGTGCATGCGACATCTGCCGCATGCACAGCGCAGCTATAGTTATTGCGCCGATGAGGAGGAAGGTAAAGCTGATGAAAAAGGAGGGAAAGGGGGAATAGATGGGAAATAAGTTCATATTTTACTCCTTTACTCTCGGGGGTAGGTAGGTATGTTTCCATCGGGCGGCGGTGCAGCCGTCTTGCGCTTATGGTCTGTATTGCAGCGCTTCGGCGAGGTGGTCGGTTTGGATTTGCTCGCCGGCGGCGAGGTCGGCGATGGTACGGGCAACACGCAAAATGCGGTCGTAAGAGCGGCCGGTGAGGTTCATTTTATCATAGGCACGGCGCATGAGCATTTGGGCTGCGTCGTCGAGTTGGCAGTATGTGCGCAGCGCCTGCTGATCCATTTGGGCGTTGCAGACGAAGTCCGTGCCGGAGAAGCGGGCGGTCTGGCGGGCTCTGGCGGCGTTGACACGGGTGCGGATGGTGGCGGAACGCTCGCCGCTCTCACGGGTGGAGAGTTCCTCATAGTTGAGGGACTGGACGTTGACGTGGAGGTCGATGCGGTCGAGGATGGGGCCGGAGAGCTTGGCGGTGTAACGGGTGCGCTCTAAGTCGCTGCAACGGCATTTGCCGCTGGGATGGCCGAACCAGCCGCATTTGCAGGGGTTCATGGCGCAGACCATCATGAAGTGAGCGGAGTAGACGACTGTGCCGGAAATGCGGGAGATTTGCACCTGGCCGTCCTCGATGGGGGCGCGCAGGGCTTCTAATACGTCCCGCTGGAATTCGGGGAATTCGTCGAGGAAGATGACGCCGTTGTGGGCGAGGGAAATCTCGCCCGGGCGAATGTTGCCGCCCGCACCGCCGCCGGTCATGGCGACGGAGGACAATGTGTGGTGCGGCGAGCGGAAGGGGCGGCGCAGGAGCATGGGCTCATTGCGGCTGGTGAGCCCCATGACGGAGTAGATTTCCGTGACCTCCATCGCCTCCTGTCGGGTCATGTCGGGCAGGATGGAGGGCAGACGCTTGGCGAGCATGCTCTTGCCCGCACCGGGCGGACCGGACATGAGAATGTGATGCCCGCCTGCGGCGGCGATTTCCAGCGCACGCTTGGCAGCCTCCTGCCCCTTCACGTCGGCGAAGTCGGGGTAGAGATTGGGTTGCTCCGTCGGCTGCCATTTGGGCTCAGGCGTGATGGGTGATTCTCCCCGCAGGTGGGCGATGAGCCGGTTGACGGTTTGGACGGGATAGACGGTGAGGCCGTCGGCCAGCGTCGCTTCCGGGGCGTTTTCGGCGGGGACGAAGAGCGTGTCGATGCCCGCACGCACGGCGGCCATCGCCATGGGCAGCATGCCCGTGGCGGGGCGGAGCTCGCCGCTGAGGCTCAGTTCGCCAAGAAAGGCGGCGGTGTTCGGCAGGGCGAAGCCGCCATTGACGGCGAGGATGCCGAGCAGAATGGGCAGGTCGTAGATGGTGCCGCTTTTGCGGACGTTGGCGGGGGCGAGGTTGACGGTGACACGACTCACGGGGAAGCCGAAGCCGCAGTTTTTCGCCGCCGCACGCACGCGGTCGCGGGCTTCCTTCACCGCTGCGTCCGGTAAGCCGACAATGTCAAAGGCGGGGAGTCCACCGCTTAAATCGCACTCGGCGCAGACCTCATACCCGGTCATGCCGCTGATGCCCAGCGAGCGAATGTTGCATACCATCGTGCTGCACCTTCTTTCATAATTACCCTATATTGTATCATATCCCGCTCGCTTTGGCAACGAAAGGGCGGAGATTCCCGTGGATTTTCGCCGAAAAAAACGCAGGGAAAAGCCAACATTTAAGAATGATGAAAGTACCATTATAATTTTACAAAAAGACTATCTTTTTTCGTCTGCGCTATGCTATACTTGAAAAAAAAGATTTCATTCTTGTGAAAGGGGACAAGCTTGTGACTCAGTCCTATTTGCCCTGGCGGGAACGGCTGGAATTATGGTTTCGTCTGCTGCTGCGTTTGCTCATTGTGGGCGTGGTGCTTGTGTTTTTGTCCATGTGGCTGCCGCAGATGCTCTCCGCCTTTATGCCCTTCTGCCTTGCCCTTCTCTTTGCATGGCTGGTGAATCCGCCGATGCGCTTTCTCAACCGCAAGCTGGGGATTTCGAGAAAACCGATGGCACTGCTGTTCATGCTCATTATGATGGGCGTGTTTGCGCTGGTGCTGGGTAAGTTCGCTGTGGTGATTGGCACGGAGGTGATTTCCTTCGCACGCAATTGGAGTGTACACGCCGACTCGCTGCTGCGGTATCTCACCATGTTTGAGGACTGGGTGAGCAGCCTGTCGCCCTCGGTGGGCAATCAGCTCGAGCGGCTGATTGACGAGCTGTTTCTCTGGTTGCAAACCTGGATGCAGGGGCTCATTACGAGCGCAGGTCTCTATGCGGGGGCGGGTAATTTCATCAAGCAGATTCCCGACTTTTTCGTGGCGACTATCATTTTTTTAATGGGGAGCTACTTCATCGCCTGCGACTTCCCCACGATTCGTGCGACGGCGGCGGATCGACTGCCGGAGAATCTGCGCAGTTTTCTTTCCGGGATTCGGGGCATCGTCTCCTCCGCCTTTGGCGGTTATGTGAAGGCGCAGCTTTTGCTCAGTGCAGGCGTGTTTGTGATTTTGCTGGTGGGTTTTTTGATGACGAGGCAGAGCTATGCGCTGCTGCTGGCGCTGGGGCTGGCGCTGGTGGACTTCATCCCCATTGTGGGGGCGGGCACGTTTATTGTGCCGTGGGCGGCGATTGACCTCATCAATGAGCGGTATCAGCACGCCGTCGGGCTGCTGGTGATTTGGGGCGTGATTGTGCTCTTTCGCCGCGTGGCGGAGCCGAAGGTGCTCGGCGACCAGACGGGGCTGCATCCCATTGTGTCGCTGCTCGCGATTTTCCTCGGCATGAAAATGGGCGGGCTGCTGGGCATGGTGCTAGGGCCGGTGCTGTTTCTCACGGCGATTAACATTGTCAAGGCCGGGGGCTTCAACGGACTGTTTATCGACGTGAAGGCCGCTGTGGACGATGTGTACGGTCTTTTGAAGGTGCGGCCGAGCAATGCGCCGCCACCGCCGGAATAAGCAAGCATAACCTGCGTCGGAGCGGCGGACAGAGCGGCAGGCTCGGTTCGTGTGCTTCGGCGCAGTTGTTGTTATGATGAGAGAGAAGCAGGTGAGGGTAATGACAGCACAGGAAATCGTGCAAACCGCTTTGGCGCTCGGGTATGAGAGCTACAATTTCGGGCATACACGGGGATGCCCTTGATGCAACAAAGCCGATGGGGAAACGCTTGCCAAAAGTGGAAGTGTACATAGAAGCGCCAGATACTGCCGTGGATGACGGTGGAGGCTTTGCATGTGCGGTGAGTATCTTGGCGGCCTGTGGCCGCTTTCTGTGGAAATGCGGGGCGAGTGCATGTGGAGGAAAATGCGAAGCATTGTCATTCCGAGCGTAGTGAAGAATGACAGGAGGGCGGGACGCTGAGGACAGCGTCCCCTACGTTTTTGCGCACAGACCAGACATTTTCACCGCAAGAGGGCACAGCCCGACTAGAATACGTTTGCAAACACAAAGCTTGCACCAGATGATCTCTGTACTTTGTCGTAGGATGATGGGGGCTATCTCTATTCCTGCACGCCAACCCCTCGCACGCTGGGGTTGCCCATGAGGGGATTCCCCCGTGAGAATGCCCGAAATGGAAGAGCAAACCAGCGGAAAAGGGCGTTTTTTGGTGACTTTTGGTCGCCCCGGACAAAAAGTCACTCGCCTCGGCCGAAACACGAGAAGAGTATAGGAGAAGTAAGATTCCTCGCTGCGCTCAGAATGACAGATAGAGGAGAACGGCGGGACGCTGGGGACAGCGTCCCCTACAAAATGAAAACACAGCACGAAGAGAGCCGTGAAAACATCTCTTGACAGCCGACTTGTCGGCGGCTACAATGTATGAAACAAAAACATGCCGAAATGTTGCACATTTCGGCATATAACTTAATGAAAAACGGGAGTGGTTCTTGTGATACTGGCACCAAAGCTGAAAAAAGGCGATGCCATCGGCATTTTTTCGCCGTCCTCGCCTGCGACGGCGACGGCACCTGTGCGCTATGAGCGGGCGAAGGCGTTTTTGAAGGAGAAGGGGTTTCGTTTGGTCGAAGGCTCGCTGACAGGGAAATCCGATTTTTACCGCTCGGGGACGATTGCCGAGCGTGTGGCGGAGTTTAACGAGCTGCTGCGCAACCCGGAGGTCAAGTGCATCATCTCCACGATTGGCGGGATGGTGAGCAATTCCATGCTGCCGTATATTGACTACGAGCAGCTGCGCAAGACACCGAAGATTATCATGGGATATTCAGATGTGACGGCGCTGCTGCTGGGGATTTATGCGCAGACGGAGCTGGTGACGTATTACGGCCCGGCGGTGGTGGCGAGCTTTGGAGAGTTTTCGCCGTATGCGGATTTGGCGTTTGAGTATTTCTGGCCGCTGGTGAGCGGGGAGGCGCCTGCGCCGCACACGCTGCCGACGCCGGAATTTTGGACGGATGAAATGATTCCCTGGGAGGCGCAGACCCGCTCGAAAACGCAGGTTCCGAATGAGCTGATTACCGTGCAGGGCGGGCAGGCGCAGGGGCGTATCATCGGCGGGAATCTGAACACCATGGTCGGTTTTTGGGGTAGTCCGTATATGCCGGAGATTCAGCAGGGGGATATTTTGCTCATTGAGGACTGTATGAAAAGCACGACCACCGTGGAGCGGTGGTTTTCCTTCCTAAAGCTCAATGGGATTTATGACCGCATCGGCGGCTTGATTTTGGGTAAGCACGAGCTCTACAAGGACATGGGCACGGGGCGGCGGCCTTATCAAGTGCTGCTGGAGGTGCTGGACGGGAAGTACAATTTCCCGATTCTGGCGGAATATGACTGCTGCCACACGCATCCGATGCTGACGATGCCGCTGGGCAGTGAGGTGATTTTGGATGCGACGGCGCAGACCGTGACGCTCGTTGGCCCCTGGGTTGGATGACATGAGGCGCATTTCCTTGTTTATTTGGACAAGGGAATGCGCTTTTTGTGCGAAATTGGCAGGAAATGTGCAAAAAACGACGTTTTCCTTTCGCATTCATAGCTACTTTACCTGTTGACGGCGGCAGAGATTTATTGTATACTATCCACGTTGAACAAAGGCGTTCATCAGATGGTGCAGGTATCAAATTGAGCCCTGAATCATGTGGTGGGCGTTTTATGTTTTTTCGGAGAGAACATGAAAGGTGGCTGCGGCATAGACTGTCTGCGGCGGAAGTCTACCACAAATATAAGGAGTGATACCATGTGCGGCATTATTGGCTATGTGGGAAGTGAAAATGCGGTCCCTGTGATTGTTGAGGGACTGAAGAAGCTGGAGTATCGGGGCTATGACTCGGCGGGGATTGCGATTTACGGCGCTGATGGCTTCGACGTTGCGAAGCAGAAAGGGCGGCTCTCGGCGTTGGAGGAGCAGTTGGAGGGACGACCGATGTGCGGCACAATGGGCATCGGGCACACACGCTGGGCGACGCACGGCGAGCCCTCGGACGTGAACTCGCACCCCCATGTGGGCAGCGAGCAGAAAATCGCCGTGGTACACAACGGCATCATTGAGAATTATCGGCAGTTGAAAGAGCGGCTGGAGCAAAAGGGCATCGCCTTTGTCTCCCAGACGGACAGCGAGGTGATTGCGCAGCTGGCGGAGTATTACTACAACGGGGATTTGCTCGAGACGGTGATTAAGACCGCCAATGCGCTCGAGGGCTCGTATGCGCTGGGGATTATGTGCCTTGACAAGCCCGATACGCTTGTGGCGATTAAGAAGGACAGTCCGCTGATAATCGGCGTGTCNGAGAGCGGGAANTACATTGCCTCGGATGTGCCGGCGGTGCTCAAGCACACAAAGCAGGTGTATTATCTCGAGGATAAGGAGATTGCGGTTTTGACCAAAGACGGCGTGTCCTTCTTCGATTTGGACAGAGAGCCGCTGGAAAAACAGCTGGAGACCATCACATGGAGCATGGACAGCGCAGAAAAGGACGGCTATCCGCACTTCATGCTCAAGGAGATTATGGAGCAGCCGAAGGTGCTGCGGGACACGATTCGCTCCGCAGCCGAGGCGGGGGCGAACCGAGATGTGATGGATGCGCTGGACATCAGCCGCTATCGCAAACTGGTGATTACCGCCTGCGGGTCGGCATACAATGCGGGGGTCGTGGCCAAGTACGTGTTTGAACGGCTGTGCCGCATGAGCACGGAAGTGGAGCTTGCGAGCGAGTTTCGGTACAAGGATGCGCTCATCGACGAGGAGAGCCTGGTGATTTTAGTGAGCCAGTCCGGCGAGACGGCGGACACCATCGCCGCCATGCGGGAGGCGAAGAGCAAAGGTGCGGCGACGCTGGCCATCGTGAATGTGATTGGCAGCACGATTGCGAAAGAGGCGGACTATGTGGTGTACACCGCCGCCGGGCCGGAGATTGCCGTGGCGACCACGAAGGCGTTTTCGGCGCAGCTGATTTTGCTCTATGCGCTGGCGATTCGCTTTGCGGAGAAGCTGGGGAGGGTAAGCGCTGACGAGGCGGCGGCGCTGTCGGCGGAGCTGGCGACGCTGCCGAAGAAAACAGCGCAAATTTTGGAGCAGATTGATGCGGTGCAGAAATACGCCTCCACCTGCGTGGGGTATAAGAGCATTTTCTTTATCGGACGCAATATTGACTACGCCATTGCACTGGAGGGCTCGCTCAAGCTCAAAGAGATTTCGTACATCCACTCGGAGGCCTATGCGGGCGGCGAGCTCAAGCACGGCACGATTTCCCTCGTGGAGGAGGATACGCTCGTGGTGGCGCTGGCCTGCTGTCAGCGGCTGTTCGGCAAGATTTACAGCAATGCGGAGCAGGTGATCAGTCGCGGGGCGAAGGTGCTGCTCATCGGCAATTGCGAAGGGGCGGAGGAGGACGAGAAGCTCTCGCTGGTTCGTATTCCCGATGTCAATGAGTTGTTCTCCCCTTCCCTGTCCGTAATTGTGTTGCAGCTGTTTAGCTACTACGTGGCGGCGAACAAGGGGCTGGATATTGACAAGCCGAGGAATTTGGCGAAAAGCGTAACCGTAGAATAGGAGGCGAAGGAATATGAACAGCACCATCAACGACGTGCTGGCCTTTGTGAAAGAAAACGACGTAAAATTTGTCCGGCTGGGCTTTTGCGACCCCTTTGGTTTTCAAAAGAATATCTCGATTATGGCCGACGAGCTGCCCGCCGCCTTTGAGCAGGGGGTTTCCTTTGATGCACATGCCATTCGGGGCTTTCGGGATGCGGTTCGCTCGGACCTGCTGCTCTTCCCCGTGGCGGGTACGCTCACAGTGCTGCCGTGGCGGCCGGGACCGGGGCGGGTGATGCGGTTTTACTGCGACATCAAGAACCCGGACGGCACGCCCTTTGCAAGCGACGGGCGGTATCTGCTCCATCGGGTGGTGCAGCGGGCAGAGGCGATGGGTTATGTGTGCAAGGTGGGCGCAGAGTGCGAATTTTATCTCTTCAAGACCGATGAGCACGGCCAGCCGACAGAGGCAACGCTTGACCGGGGCGGGTATTTGGATATTTCGCCGCTGGACAAGGGCGAGGACATTCGGCGGGAAATTTGCCTCACACTCGAGGAGATGGGAATTGCGCCCGAAGCCTCGCACCACGAGCAGGGGCCGGGGCAAAACGAGGTGGATTTCAAATTCAGCGATGCGATGCGCTGTGCGGACAATCTGCTGACATTCAAGTCGGTGGTGAAGGCGATTGCGGCGCGAAACGGCCTGTTTGCGTCCTTTATGCCCAAGCCCATTGCCGGTGCGCCGGGGAGCGGGATGCACGTGAACTTGTCTCTGTCCAAAGACGGGCGCAATCTCTTTGCGCCGGGCGCTGCGCAGGGCACGGCGGCGGAGAGCTTTATCGCAGGGATTTTAGAAAAGGCGGCGGAGATTACCTTGTTTCTCAATCCGCTGGCCAATTCTTACGAGCGGTTTGGTGCGTTTGAAGCGCCGCAGTATGTGTCCTGGTCGCCGCAGAACCGCTCGCAGCTGGTGCGAATTCCTGCGGCGAGCGGCGAGAAGCGGCGCATGGAGCTGCGCTCGCCCGATCCTGCGGCGAATCCGCATCTCGCCTTTGCGCTGATTTTGGCGGCGGGGCTGGACGGCATTGAGCAAGGCTTGCACCTGCCCGAGCCGGTGGAGGCGGATTTGTTCACGGCGGAGGCGTGCGTGACGGACGGACTTGCCCGCCTGCCGGAGAGCTTGGCCGAGGCGATTGCTCTGGCGCAGGGCAGCGAGCTGGTCAAGCGGGTTCTGGGAGAGGGTTTTCTCGCCCGCTATCTGGCGATTCAAGCGGCGGAGGCGGCGGAGTTCGCCATCGCCGAGGACAAGCAGGCTTTTTATCGGGCGCAGTATTTTCCTCTGATTTAGGGGGCAAATTCAGAAACAGAACGGTGGCGATGGGATGGAATATGCACTAATCGTGACGGCTTCGGAGAAGAGCGCCGCCGTGTTTTCTGAGCTGCTGCACGCCGCAAGCATCCATCAAATCACCGCCGTGCCGACCTGCGGCGACGCCAGGCGCATGTTCGTGGAGCGGGATTTCGACCTGGTGATTATCAACGCACCGCTCGCCGACGAGAGCGGCGAGGCGCTGGCGCGGTATATTGCGGGCACAGGCATCACGCAAGTGCTGCTCGTGGTGCCCGCCGAGCACTTCGAGGCGATTTCCGCCATCTGCGAGGCGGACGGCGTGCTGACCATCGGGAAGCCGCTCAACCGGAGCGTGCTGTGGTCGGCGCTGAAGATGGCGATTGCGATGCGAAGCCGCTTGCAGCGGTTTCAGAGCGAAAATCACAGGCTGCGCCAGCGGATTGCGGACATTCGCATTGTGGAGCGGGCGAAGAGCTTGCTCATGTCCTATCTGAGCATGAGCGAACAGGAGGCGCACCGGTATATTGAGCGGCAGGCCATGGACAGCCGCATGACCAAGCGGGCGGTGGCCGAGGGGATTTTGAAAACCTATGAGAGCTGAGCGGAGAAAGGAACGGGCATGAGAGATTATCAGCGGGAGACGGAGCAGCGGGTGGCATTCATCCGCCGGATTTTGGATGAGGCGCAGGCGGCGGGCATTGTGTACGGCAACAGCGGCGGCAAGGACAGTGCGCTGGTGGGGATTTTGTGCAAAATGGCCTGCGAGCACACGCTGGGCGTGATGATGCCCTGCGGCTCGAAACGCAATTACGAGGCGGACATGGAGGATGCGCTGCTGGTGGCGCAGCAGTTCGGCATCGCCTGTCGCACGGTGGATTTGTCTGCGGTGCGGGCGGCGATGCTTGCCGCCCTGGGTGAGAGCCTCTCACCTGCGGCGGTGGCAAATCTTGCGCCCCGGTTGCGGATGGCGGCGCTCTACGCTGTGGCAGCCAATGAGGGCCGCCTCGTCGTCGGAACGGGCAATCGGAGCGAGGGTTATATGGGCTACTTCACCAAGTGGGGCGACGGCGCTTTTGACCTCAATCCCATCGGGGATTTGACCGTGACGGAAATCTACCAGTTCCTGCGCTATCTGGGTGCGCCTGCGGGCATCATTGAAAAAGCGCCGTCGGCGGGGCTCTTTGACGGGCAGACCGACGAGTGCGAAATGGGCATCAGCTACGCCACGATTGATGCGTTTTTGCTCGACGGCTACGCAAACCGACAGGACAAGGCGGTGATGAACCGCTTTCATCAAGCAAGTGAGCACAAACGGCGGCCTGTGGCGGTGTTTGGCGCAGAGGCGGGCTGAAAAGCCGCTTGGCAAATCCGCAAGAGCGGTTTATCATCACAGCAACGCAAGCAGCAAAGGCGCTGTGGACAAGGAGTCCACAGCGCCTTTTTTATTTGAGAAAGGGAGTTTTTCACATGAGCACGCTATTTCTACCTACGCACTATCAACCGACACTGACCCTGTACGAAACCCAGACCGCCATCAGCTTTATCAAGCGAAATTTTGAGGACAGCCTCTCGGCAGCGCTCAACCTGCGGCGGGTGTCTGCGCCCCTGTTTGTAGAGCCGCAAAGCGGGCTCAACGACGACCTCAACGGCGTGGAGCGCCCCGTGGAGTTCGAGGTTGCGGAGCTTGGGCACACGGCGCAGATTGTACACTCGCTGGCGAAGTGGAAGCGCATGGCGCTGCATCAGTATGGCTTTCCCGTGGGCGAGGGGCTGTACACCGACATGAACGCTGTGCGGCGGGACGAGGAGATGGATAACCTGCACTCGATTTACGTTGACCAGTGGGACTGGGAGAAGGTCATCAGTCTGCCCGGGCGGACAGCGGAGCGGCTCAAGGTTACGGCGGAGGACATTGTGGGGGCAATTTGCGACACGCAGGAGAAGCTGGCGGCAGTTTACCCGACGCTGGGCGGACGGTTGGAACGGACGGTGCGCTTTGTCACCACGCAGGAGCTGGAGGATTTGTACCCCGACCTAACGCCGAAGCAGCGGGAGAACCGCTATGTACAGATACACAAGACAGTTTTTGTCATGGAGATTGGCGACCGCCTCCAGTCGGGCATCAAGCACGACGGGCGGGCACCGGATTATGACGACTGGAAGCTCAACGGGGACATTCTCTTTTGGAATGAGGTGTTGCAGCAAGCCTTCGAGGTGTCCTCCATGGGGATTCGGGTGGATGAGAAAGCGCTGGATGAGCAGCTGAGCAAGGCGGGCGCAGACGAGCGGCGGGCGTTTCCCTTCCATGCGATGCTGCTGGGCGGCAAGCTGCCGCTGACCATGGGCGGGGGCATCGGGCAGTCCCGCCTGTGCATGCTGCTGCTGCAAAAGGCGCACATCGGCGAGGTGCAGGTTTCACTGTGGGATGCGGCGACCCGAATTGGCTGTCGGGCGGCCGGGATTACATTGTTATAAGGAGGCAACGGGGATGATGAATGACGTTCCAAATTTATTCGGCAGTATGGTTTTTGGCGATTCGGTGATGCAGGCGAGGCTGCCGAAGAGCATGTATCGGGCGCTCCGCCGCACCATAGACGAGGGCACACATCTGGAGGCGGGGGTGGCCGATGCAGTGGCGAGCGCCATGAAGGACTGGGCGACCGAGCAGGGTGCGACGCACTTCACGCATTGGTTCCAACCCATGACGGGCATCACCGCCGAGAAGCACGATAGTTTTATTTCACCCTGCGGGCCGGACAAGGTCATTATGGAGTTTTCCGGCAAGGAGCTGGTGCGGGGCGAGCCGGATGCGTCGAGCTTCCCCTCCGGCGGACTGCGGGCGACCTTTGAGGCGAGAGGCTACACGGTGTGGGACACCAGCTCTTACGCCTTTATCAAGGACGGCACGCTGTGTATCCCCACCGCATTTTGCTCGTACAGTGGCGAGGCGCTGGACAAGAAAACGCCACTGCTGCGCTCGATGGAGGCGATTAGCCGACAGGCGCTGCGGATTGTGCGGCTGTTCGGCAACGAGACGGTGCAACGCATCGTGACCACCGTGGGGCCGGAGCAGGAATATTTTCTCATTGACAAGGCGCTGTATCTCCAGCGGCCGGATTTGGTTTATACAGGAAGGACCTTATTCGGTGCACGGCCGCCCAAGGGGCAGGAGCTGGACGACCACTACTTTGGCAGTCTCAAGCCGCGGGTTGCCGCCTTTATGCGAGAGCTGGAAGAGGAGCTGTGGAAGCTGGGGGTGTTCGCCAAGACGAAGCACAACGAAGTGGCACCTGCGCAGCACGAGCTTGCGCCGATTTTCACCACGACCAATGTCGCCACCGACCATAATCAGCTGACGATGGAGCTGATGAAAAGCGTGGCGAATCGGCACGGGCTGGCCTGTTTGCTGCACGAAAAGCCCTTTGCGGGCGTGAACGGCAGCGGGAAGCACAACAATTGGTCGCTCTCCACCGATGCGGGGGTGAATTTGCTCGAGCCGGGGGAAACGCCCTTTGAAAATGCGCAGTTTTTGCTGTTTCTGGTGGCGGTTATCAAGGCGGTGGACGAGCATCAGGATTTGCTGCGGGTGTCTGTGGCGAGTGCGGCAAATGACCACCGCTTGGGGGCGAACGAAGCGCCGCCCGCCATTGTGTCGATGTTCCTCGGCGATGAGCTGACGGATATTTTGGAGGCCATCGAGCTGCGGGCGGATTATCAAGGGCGGGAGAATCCGGAGATGGAGATTGGCACCACGGCGCTGCCCTACTTCCCCAGGGACACCACCGACCGCAACCGCACCTCGCCCTTTGCCTTCACGGGCAACAAGTTTGAATTTCGCATGCCGGGCTCGACGTTTTCCATTGCGGGGCCGAACATCGTGCTCAACACCATTGTGGCCGATGTGCTGGCGGAGTTTGCCGACCGTTTGGAAGCTTCGGGCGATTTTAAGGCCGAGTTGTCGGCGCTGATTGCGGCCACGATCCGGCGGCACAAACGGATTATTTTTAACGGGAACAACTATGCCGACGAATGGGTGGCGGAGGCGAAAAAGCGGGGGCTCTCCAACCTAAAAACCACTGTGGAGGCGCTGCCCGCCTTCGTTGCGCCGGAGAGCATCGCCATGTTTGAAGCGCACCACGTGTTTAGCGAGACGGAGATTCGCTCACGGTATGAAATCTTGCTGGAGGCTTACTGCAAGAGCGTGCGCATTGAGGGACTGACCATGGTGGATTTGGTGAAAAAGGAGGTGATTCCCTCGGTGCTGGGGTATCAGGCGGAGCTTGTGGGGCTGCTGGCGCAGAAGAAAGCCTGCGGCGGCTACGGCTGCGAGCTGGAGAGCTACTTACTGGACGGACTGTCCCGCCGAGGGAGCCGTCTGCTGCTGCGGTTGGAGGACCTGGAATCGGCTCTGCTGACGGCGAAATCCGTGGGTGAGCGTCTGACGCTGGCGGCGTATTACAGAGACGAGGTGCTGCGCAGCATGGCGGAGCTGCGCATCGTGGTGGACGAGCTGGAGACGATGGTTGCCCGGCGGCATTGGAGCCTGCCGACCTATGCCCAGCTGCTGTACAGCGTGAACTAAATTTGCGTCTCCCGCTCTTTTGAAACAGGCAGCCCGCCGTCCGGTTCGACGGCGGGCTGCCTGTT
>JGI994J12354_10002313_pt1 | contig 18708 bp, 16 predicted proteins | sample IntmicLarv3ML3BL_FD_12354 | JGI IMG/M metagenome (IMG submission 12354)
TCGGCTATTAATTTGGCATTGCTTGCGTCCGTCATTTCTGCTGTGATGACTAATTGATTCAGGTATTTGGCTCTGACTATTTCGTAATTTTCGTTTGCTAATTGCATTGATTCATCCATCAAAACGACTTGTTGTCCGGCTTCTTTGTATTTCAGAAAAGCGGTATTAATGCCTGTTTCAACATTCTGTTGGGTATATATCAAAGTCTCCTGCGTCGTGCGAGCGTATGTTTTACTTAAATTGATTTTGCTCTTTGATTTGAATAAATTATCAATATTGTAGTTAAGACTGATACCTGCCTGCCATGCGTTGTTGTATAAATCCATCACAGGAGTGCTTGATGTCAAAGGTCGTTGCATATTATATCCGCCAAAAAGAGAAATGGTTGGGAACCGGTCTGTTTTGGCAATGCTGATGTTTTTTTCGGCTATTTCTACATTTTTTTCAGCCAGCTGTAATGTGGGGTGTTGTTGCGCCAAACTTATATAATCGGTTTGTGAAATCCCTGATACTTTAGATTCTATAACATCCGTAGGCATGATTAATACATTGTGAGGCAGCCCCAGCGCATAGCTTAGCTGATTGCTCAGAATAGCATGGTTATTCTGCATGGTAAGGATTGTCTGGCTAAGGTTTTTTATCTGCAACTCCGCCCTAATGACTTCGTTACGTGTTACCATATTTTCCTCGTACAATTTTGTGATATTACCAAGTAACTGTTCCGCAAGCGTCTTGTTTTGCTCCAATACCTGCAACTGGTTTATCAGCTTATAAATATCCAGATAGTTAGAAATAATCAAAAATTTGATATCCTGTTCGTTGCTTGTCAGATTCAACTTCGCGAGTTGCTGTTGAAGTTCCGCCGCTTCGATGTTTTTTTTGATTACACCACCCTTATACAATACCTGTGAAGCCTGTAATGCAAAGCTATTCCCAAAGTGAGGCATATCAACAGTCTGCAACTTCGACCAATCCGTATCCAGCAACACAACATCGCCTAAATAAGAGGCATTTGCAGAGAAGGATACTGTTGGTAATTGCTGCAATTTTGAGACATTGACCTGTTGTTCGCCCGTTTGAACCTGCGCCTCCGCTATTTTTAACTGCTGATGATTCTGCAATCCCATTTCAATGGCTTGTGAAAGAGAAAGATTGTGAGGCACCAATTCTTGTGAAAATACCGCAAACGAAATACTTAAAAGGATAAATACCAGGACAATATATTTTTTAATTACTAAGGCTGCCGGTAAAATAATCTTTTTCATGACCAATACGTTTTAAATTATTATTAAAATTTTCCGATTTCACTTTTATGATTGAAATCCGGCGCAAAGGTATGGTGGCATTTTAGCTGCGAAAAGGTCTTTACGGTTGCAATATTGGACGAAAAGTCGGATTGATTTTGCATATCCAACCAAATGACCTATCTTTACTCGAAAAATAAGAAAAAATGGAAAATAAAATCACCCCTTTGAATTGGCAATCGGAATTAAAAGACAAGTTAGATATTGTTTCTATTGGCCATGATTTCATGTTGTTCGACAATGCTCATATCTTGCCGGCATTCAAATATCCTTTTAAGGTAGATGTTACAACCGCAATGATTTGCCTGCGAGGAAGTACTAAGGGTTTTCTTAATATGAAACCGACTCTGACGCAGGCTCCCTGTTTCAATGTAATACTTGCAGACCAAATATTACAATACGAAGAATTCAGCGATGATTTTGAGGGGCTTTTTATTGTTCTGTCAAAAAAGTTTACTGAAAATCTTTTTTCCAGTGCATACGACCGCATGTCTTTATTCTTGTCCGTTAAAAGTCGTTCATACTTTCCGTTGAGTAATGAGGAATTGGAGCTAATGAAAACCTATTATGGCATGTTTCACAAAATAATAAGCCAAAAAGAGAATCCCAACCGCTTGGAGATTGTAAAACATCTTACTCTGGCGTTTTTCTATTTAACAGGTTCACAAATGCACAGACCTCCGGAAGAAGAAAAGAAATCAAAGCAGGATGTATTACTGGAAGAATTTCTGGATTTCGTACAAAAACACCACAAGGAAGAGCGGAGTGTGGAGTTTTATGCGGATAAATTATGCCTTACACCCAAGTATTTATCGACAGTCATTCGACAAACGAGCGGCAAAACCGCCGGAGAATGGATTGATGAATATGTGGTATTAGAAGCTAAGGCTTTGCTAAAATCAACAAAAATGACGATTCAGCAAATCAGCGAGGAGTTGAATTTTCCTTCACAATCGTTTTTCGGGAAGTATTTTAAACGATTATCGGGAGTATCACCGAAAGAGTACAAGTTGAAATAATTACATCCTAAACCTGTGGTACAAGTGACATTAAACAAAAAAACCAACGCTGTAAAGCATTGATTTTCAAGTAGCGAGAGCCGGGGATGATCCGGCGACCTCATGATTATGAATCATGCGCTCTAACCAACTGAGCTATCTCGCCATTACCAAAAAGCGGTGCAAAGGTAGTAAAATATTTGTATTTCACAAACTGTCTGAAATATTTTTTTACAAAACAGAGACATCACAATGCAGATGCCTCTGTTTTGTATGATTTATAGTCCTCTCAGATACTGAGAACCTTTCTGAATTTATTCAAAAACTCTTCAGCTTCGGCTTTTGAAAGGCATAGAGGAGGAAGGAGGCGAATCGTATTTGTGCCGGCAACCCCGGTGAAGATTTTTTCTTCAAATAGGAGTTTTGTGCGAGCTTCTTTTATTGATTCCTTGAACTCAATACCTATCATTAATCCGCGACCNCGCACTTCCTTGATTCCGTCGTAAGGCAGGGCNTTCAACTCATTAATTAAAAAGTCNCCTATGCTCTTTGCATTTTCGACAAGGTTTTCTTCTTCCATNATNTCGAGGACAGATATTGCAGCAGCGCAAGCAAGGTGGTTTCCGCCGAATGTTGTTCCCAACATCCCGTAGACGGGTGTAAACAACGGGCTTATAAGCATACCGCTCATGGGAAAGCCGTTCGCAATACCTTTTGCGACAGTTATAATATCGGGACGTATTCCGACATATTGATGGGCGAAGAATTTTCCGCTACGCCCGTAGCCTGACTGTATCTCGTCGAAGATAAGCACGACCTCATACTTGGTACATAAATCGCGCAAGCTTACCAGAAACTTATCATCGGGCATTTGGATACCTCCTACNCCCTGTATCCCTTCAATGATAACGGACGACACATCGCCTTTCTTCAACTCCGCTTCGACAGCATCGGCATCGTTAATTTGNACATATGTCACCGGAAGCATCTCGTTTACNGGAGCTATAATCTTCGGGTTATCGGTCACTCGTACTGCCGCTGATGTACGACCNTGGAATGACTGACGNAAAGANACGATACGTTTTTTACCGTTATGGAACGACGCGAGCTTCATGGCGTTCTCGTTCGCTTCCGCACCGCTGTTTACAAGGAAAAGCGAGTAATCATCATAACCGCTTGCCTTGCCTAACTTGTCCGCAAACTTTTGTTGCAGACTGTTTATCACCGAGTTTGAATAAAAGCCCAGATTTTGTATCTGCTCGGTTATCGCTTTCACATAAGCAGGATGGCTGTGTCCGACGGAAATAACCGCATGCCCGCCGTAAAGGTCGAGGTACTTTGTACCTTCGGCATCCCATACGTGGCATCCCTGCCCTTTTACTATCTCTATATTAAAAAGAGGATATACATCAAATAATTTCATTTTTTCAAAATTGACAATTGACAATTGACAATTGACAATTAAATACTTACAAAGTATAATTTAATTTACAATTACAATTTTCAATTATAGTTAATATTTTTCACTTTTCATTTTTAACTCCGTTGAAACACCTCACGCTCGGCATTTTTCACTTTTCACTTTTCACTTTTGGCGTTAGCCAAACTGCTCGCTTAATCGGTGTTTTCATTTTTCACTCAAAAGCTCTGCTTTTGTTAAAACGCTGACGGTTTGAGATGCAGTCCTACAGTTTCTTCGAGGTTGAACAGGAGGTTCATGTTATGAACGGCCTGTCCGCTTGCGCCTTTCAACAAGTTGTCGATAACGGATATTATGAGCAGCTTACTTCCGACTTTCCGGAGGTGAAGCAGGCATTTATTTGTATTGACAACTTGCTTCAAATCAGGATTTTCGTCTGTAACAAAAGTAAACGAATGGTCATCGTAATAATCGTCATACAGCTTTTTTATCTCGTCAAGCTCTACATTAATATCCATATATGCCGTAGTAAAAATACCACGCGTAAAATCACCGCGTACCGGGATAAAGTCTATCGAAGACTTGAAACTCATTTGCAACTGCTCCAGACTCTGACGAATCTCCGCAAGATGCTGATGTTCGAACGGTTTGTAAATGGAGATATTATTGTTTCGCCAACTGAAATGAGTTGTTGACGAAGGCTTAACTCCTGCTCCGGTGGAGCCTGTTATTGCATTTACGTGAATACTTTGATTGAGCATCAGATGTTTGGCAAGAGGCAATAATGCGAGTTGTATACCTGTGGCAAAACATCCGGGATTTGCGACATACTTGGATTTGCATATTGCGCGCCTGTTAAGCTCCGGCAAGCCGTAAATAAACTCATGTGACGGTGAAGCAATGCGGTAATCCTGACTCAAATCGATTATTTTCAGCTTTTCGGGAAGTGTATGTGACTCAATAAAATTCTTTGTATCGCCGTGTGCGGTACAGAAAAACAGAAGGTCTACTTCATCAAGTGGCAGTTCGCTTGTGAACACCAAATCGGTTTCACCGTAAAGCCCTTCGTGCACCTGCGTAATTTTATTTCCTGCATTACTCTTACTGTTTACGAATATAATCTCTACATCGGGATGGTTTATCAGCAAGCGTATCAGTTCGCCTGCAGTATATCCCGCTCCTCCGATAATTCCTATCTTAATCATAGCTCATCCTTGTGATTTGTATAAAACACGCGCAACGGTGTTGATGTAACCTTAATAAACCCTTTAGCTTCATCGGCTGTCCAGCCTTTCTGTGTCTCTCCGTACTCTCCGAACTTTGTCTTGACAAGGTCATCTTTCGACTCAACGCCTACCGTCGAGAACGATTGCGGTCGCAGTTCAAGAATGACCGTACCATTAACGTTACGCTGACTTTCCGTAAGCATCGCTTCGATATCGCGCATTACAGGTTCGAGATACTGGCTCTCGTGCAGGAACATACCGTACCAGTTGGCTACCTGATCTTTCCAGTACTGCTGCCATTTGCTCAAAGTATATTTCTCGAGGAAGCGGTGTGCTCCGATAATAAGCATCGGAGCAGCGGCTTCAAACCCTACGCGTCCCTTTATGCCTATAATTGTATCGCCAACATGCATGTCGCGCCCTATTCCGTAAGCAGCTCCAATTTCTTCGACAGCCTGAATTGCTTTTATCTTATCCTTATAAACTTTGTCATTAACAGAGGTGATTTCACCGTTTTTGAAGCCTAAACGCAACTGTTCGCTTCCTTTTTTTGTAACCTTTTTAAGGTAAGCGCCTTCGGGCAAACCTTGTGCAGAGTCAAGTATTTCGCCTCCGCAAATCGACGTACCCCACAGCCCTACGTTATATGAATATTTCAACTTTTTAAAGTCAGCTTTGAATCCGTTTTTATTCAGATAATCAACCTCTTCCTGACGTGTAAGTGTCATATCACGCGTAAGGGTTATTATCTCTATTCCGGGTGCCATAACAAGGAATGTCATATCAAATCGTACCTGGTCGTTTCCTGCACCTGTCGAACCGTGTGCTATAGCATCAGCGCCTATCTCTTTGGCATAACGTGCTATCGCCAATCCCTGAAAAATTCGTTCGGATGATACGGATATCGGATATGTACCGTTACGAAGAACGTTTCCATATACCATGTACTTGATACTCTTTTCGTAATATTCTTTTGTCACATCAATTGTAACGTACGCCTTAGCCCCAAGCTTATAAGCATTCTCTTCGTTTGCTTTAAGCTGCGCTTTACTGAATCCGCCGGTATCTGCACAGGCGGCATAAACCTCATAACCCATCTCTTTTGCGAGATACATGACGGTATATGATGTGTCAAGACCGCCACTGAATGCTACTACTACTTTTTTCTTTTTATTTTTCATTTTTATATTTAGTTGTTTAATTATTAATTGTGGATTGCGTTTCTGCATTTTTAATTGTCAACTGTTTTTTTGTATTTTTAATTGTCAATTGTTTTTTATTACTCTTCTTTTCCGTTTTATTGCGATTTTTTGATTCTTTTCTGTTTAATGCTCCGAATAATTTTTCGAGCAACAAGCATCGCTTATCTTCAGGGTCAAAAAGCATTGCCGTACAAATACAATATCGTCGTTGCGTGCGTATGAGTACATCTTGGTTGACACAACCGTTACAACCACGCCAGAACGCTTCATCGTCGGTAAGGTCGGCAAACGTTACAGGAAAATACCCAAGTTCAGTATTCATCTTCATAACAGCGCTTCCTGATGTCAGACTAAAAAGTTTCGCCTTCGGCCATCGCAATCGGGCTAATTGAAATGCTGCATATTTTATACGTTTGGCAAGTCCTATATTACGATATTTATCTGCTACGATAAGTCCCGAGGTAGCTACATACTGTTTATTACCCCATGATTCGATATAACTGAATCCGGCAAACTCTTCCCCGCATAAGGCAATTATAACCTTCCCTTCACGCATCTTTTGCGTCACATACTCGTGCGAACGTTTAGCAATACCTGTTCCGCGAACTTGTGCTGCTGCTTCTATTGTGTCGAGTATGGTATCAACATATTTTTCATGGTTATCATCAGCAACCATCACATCAATACTGTCATATATATTTTTATCTTTTTCCATTTATTTATTTTATTGTCAATCGTGCATTTACTTCTTTAATTGAAAACTTCATTAATTGAAAATTGAAAATTGATTTTAATTGTGCATTGTTTTTATTGTATTTTAATTGTCAATTGTGCATTGTCAATTGTCAATTGTTTTTTATTGTCAATTGTTTTTTAATTGTTTTATTTGTTTAAAAACCTCAATAGCGCATCCTTTACTTGTGAACGATCATATCCTTCACGAGGAATAACAAGTATCGTATCATCGCCTGCTATCGTACCGAGTATTTCACCTGAAACATGTTCGTCAATATCTGACGCCAAACCCATCGCATAACCCGGTCGGGTTTTAATAACGGCAAGATTTCCGGAAAATTCAACCGTCGATCTGTCAAGTAATGTTGTAGGCAAACGAGGATCGGGCATCGCCATATCAGGCAGTGAGTAAACATAACGTCCTTTATCATCCTGTGTCTTAACGATTTTAAGCTTCTTTATATCACGCGATAATGTTGCCTGAGTCACATCAAATCCCTTGCCAATCAGGACTTTTTGTAAATCATCCTGACTTCGTATATTTTCTTTTTGTATTATATCTTCAATCAATAATAATCGTTGTTTCTTCGCATTCATAATGTATAAATATTCAAAAAACGCCGCAAATATACATCTTATTTTTGAATAAATATACATTTCGATTTATTATTTTCAAAAAATTTTCACCTCCTCCGAATAATTAGTTACTTTTGCAACTTAAACAGTTCAACGATTACACGATTCAACAATTAAACAATAAAAAAATGCACAACTGGTTTGAATGTAAGATTAACTACGAGAAAGTAGGAGAAGACGGGATACAAAAGAAAGTTACAGAACCGTATTTGGTCGATGCACTGTCATTTACTGAAGCTGAGACTCGTATAATAGAGGAAATGCGCCCTTATATAAGCGGTGAATTTACGGTAAGGGATATTAAGCGCGCACGTTATTCCGAAACATTTCTTAACGATAAAGGTGACAGATATTACCGCGTCAAAGTTAATTTGATAACACTTGATGAAAAAAGCGGTACAGAAAAGAAAACTCCTATTCAGATGCTTGCACAGGCGACTACGATTCATGAGGCAATCAAAGTTGTTGACGAAGGTATGAAAGGAACAATGGCCGACTATGTTATAGCTGCGGTCACAGAAACAGCATTAATGAATGTATTTCCGTTTGCAGCTAAATCCAACGCCAATTAATAATTAACAATGCACAATTAAGAAAACAATTGACAATGCACAATTGACAACGTACCTTGATGTAAAAAATAAAAATAATGTGTCTTTTTCACAAAGTGGAAAAAATTAAAATACAATAAATCAATAAAAAAACATTTTAAATTTTGCTCCCTTCCAGAAAGCGACCGTTGGTTCGGAACGGAAGCAATTGTCAATTGTTTTATAATTGTCACTTCTTATTATGGATATTAAAAAAAATATATCGGAAATACGTTCTTCAATACCTGATGGAGTGAAGTTGGTTGCGGTTTCAAAATTTCATCCGGCGGAAACGGTTCAAAAAGCATATGATGCAGGACAAAGGATATTCGGCGAAAGCCGCGTACAAGAGATTGCAGCAAAACAAACAATGCTGCCAGCAGATATCGAGTGGCATTTTATCGGAACACTGCAAAAGAACAAAGTGAAATATATTGCGCCTTTTATTTCGATGATACAAAGCGTAGATTCCATAAAACTTTTGCAGGAGATAGACAGGCAAGCAGAAAAATGCAACAGGAAAATACGCGTATTGATCGAAGTACACATCGCCGAAGAAGAAAGTAAACACGGCTTTTCTCCCGATGAATGTGCAGAGCTTTTTACAAACAAAATACAAGAAAATTATCCAAACATTCAAGTATGCGGACTAATGGGAATGGCGACATTTACTGACAATTCGGAACAGGTTGCCCGCGAATTTGCAAAACTTCAAAGCCTTTTTGTCAAAATAAAATCAAAACCCGAAATAGATAAATTTATGTTTACAGAATTGTCAATGGGCATGAGTGACGATTATAAAATTGCCGTTGAAAAAGGCAGCACAATCGTTCGTATAGGAACAGCGATTTTTGGTACAAGAAAAAAAACATTTGCCAATTAAAAATTAAGAATTAAGAATTAAAAAAAACAATGAATTTTGGATCCTCTAAAAATCATAGAAAAATATTATAATACGCAATCGGATGTTTATCATATTCTGATTAGCCACAGTAGAAGTGTCGCCAACAAGGCGTTATTAATTGCAGAAGAGCATCCTGAGATGAACCTCGACCTACGGTTTATAGAAGAAGCAGCAATGTTGCATGATATCGGCATCATTAAATGCAATGCTCCGGATATTGATTGTCACGGAACATTCGAATATATTTGCCATGGATACCTCGGAGCAGATATGTTACGTGAAGAAGGATACCCTATACACGCACTCGTTTGTGAAAGACATACCGGAACCGGTCTGTCACGCAGAATGATAGAAGAAAAGAATTTGCCTTTACCGCACAAAGATTTTATGCCGGTTTCATTGGAAGAACAGCTTATCTGTTTTGCCGATAAGTTTTTCAGTAAAACAAAACTTGACAAAGAAAAAAAAATCAATAAAATACAAGAATCTTTAACAAAGCGCGGAAACGACGTTGTTTTACGTTTTAATCACTGGTGTAAACTCTTTTTAGGATAAGTCCATTTTGTTCTTCTCTCGGCTTGCACTATCTTTGCGCCAAAATGTCCGCAAAAAGAATGTTTTGAAACGGATCTTATTTTTTATACTACTTATAATCGGCACAGGGTGTAAAGTATCGCAACAACCTGTAAGTAAGGCCGAAAAACAACCGGAGTCTTCTATACGGATGACGTCGGAAGATGCTTCGTTTGCAGCAACAGAAGCAGCAAACAATACTGAAAGATCTACCTTATTCGCACAAGAAGACTCTATTAATGTCCAAAATGATATAACGGGGCTTACGATGAATGATGACGACAAAACTGACCCGGACTCAATAACAACAATTCATCCTGACAGCACGATTCTGGCTGCAATTGACGGTAAACTTACTACAGACAGCCTTACGACAGATACCGTCCCTCCTAAAAAAAGCTCCTTAGAGGCAAATGTTGAATATCAGGCAAAAGATTCCATTGTATGGACCGCGGGAAACATGGCTTTTTTATACGGAGAAGGGGATGTTAAATATCAGGATATAGCACTTACATCCGAGATCATACATATAAAAATGGACAGCAGTCTTGTCTATGCGATACATGGAACAGATTCTTTGGGAGAGGAATTCGGGTATCCTGTGTTTGTACCTGGTGGCGACCAGAGTCTTGAAGCCAAAGAGATGCTATATAACTTTAAAACAAGGAAAGCTTTTGCAAAACATGTCGTAACGCAACAGGGTGAAGGGTATGTAACTGCTGATGTTTCAAAGAAGCTGGAAGACGGCACAATAAATATGGAAGGCGGAAAGTACACAACATGTGAAGAAGATCATCCGCATTTCTACATAAAAATGACAAAAGCAAAAACACGCCCGGGAAAAGATGTTGTATCAGGACCTGCTTATCTTGTAATAGAAGATGTTCCTTTGTTTCCTTTAGTTCTGCCATTTGCTTTTTTCCCGTTCACCGATTCGTATTCCTCCGGTATCCTGATGCCTACATACGGAGATGAGATGAGCCGCGGATTTTATTTGCGAGAAGGAGGATACTATTTTGCACTAAGTGATTATTTCGATTTTGCACTGACAGGCGAATTATATACAAAAGGCTCATGGGGATTATCCGGAAGGTCGTCATACCGGAAACGTTACAAATATTCGGGAAGTTTTGATTTATCATATCTTATTACTAAACTTGGAGACAAAGGGCTTGATGATTACAGTAAATCAAAGGATTTCAAAGTTAGATTGTCACATACACAAGACCCTCGTTCAAATCCTTTCCGCACAATATCTGCAAGTGTGGACTATTCGACAAGCAGTTTTGATCGCAAGAGCCTTAACACACTATACACCCCCAGCGCAACACAAAACAATAAAGGTTCAAGCGTAAGCATCTCACAGAGATTCCCCAACAAACCGCTGAGCCTCTCCGCAACAATGAATATCAACCAACGCTCGCAGGACTCGACTGTGGCGGTAACACTGCCCGACATGACAATATCCATGAGTCGTATTTATCCTTTAAAACGCAAAAATGCCGTAGGGAAAGAACGATGGTATGAAAAGGTATCAATCAACTACAACGGGCAACTGCGAAACTCCATCACAACAAAAGAAGACAAGCTGTTTAACTCAAGCTTGGTAAAAGATTGGAAAAACGCCATGCAGCACAAAAGTGATGTAAGCGCCACGTACAATCTTTTCGATGTAATAAATTTAACGCCAAATGTGAGCTATACGGAAAGATGGTACTCAAACAAGATAGATAGGAGCTACGATCCCATTACCGAAAGAGTGGAGGCTTCCGATACTACATACGGTTTTTATCGCGTTTATAACTACAGCGCTTCAGTATCGGCATCGACAACAATATACGGTTTTTTTGAACCAATCAAACCTCTTCGTAAGTTTGTAACAAGAATACGCCACCGTATGGATCCTTCAATATCATTCAGCGCTACTCCCGATTTTGGCGATCCAAGATACGGTTTTCATAACACATACACTTATTATAACGGAATAAACGGCTTTCCTGCGGATACGATAACAGGGTCTTATTCACCTTTCGAAGAACAACTATTCGGCGTACCCGGGAGAGGAAAAAGCGGTAGTATTAATTTCACGTTAGACAATAATATTGAAGCTAAAATACCTGATGAAGATGACCCTACCGGAGAAAGGAAGGTTACTATTATAGATAAGTTGTCAGCAAGCATGAGCTATGACCTTGTCAAAGAAACATTTAAATGGAGTGACCTGAGTACAAGCCTGCGATTTAAACTCCCCGGAAGCAGTTATACGGTCAATATTAATGCATTGTTTGATACTTATACTTACGATTATGACGAAAATAAAAAAAATAACACCATAACCCCGAAAAGAGTAAATAAAACACGTTGGGAAGCAGGTAAGGGCATCGGGCGATTGAAGTCAACAGGAACAAGCTTTTCATATACACTTAATAACGAAGTCATAAAAAAATTATTCGGAGGAGGGGATGAGAAAGCCGATAAAAAGAAGAAAAGGTCTGACATGGATATGTTGGGAGAAGATGAATATGACCCGATGAACCCTAATGACCCGTATGGACCGGAAGAAGACATGATGGCTGAAGAAGAACGAGAAAGCGGCGGAAAACTGAATAAAAAGAAAAAATCAAACGACGGTGAATATGACGGCGACGGTTATTACAACGTTGCCATACCATGGAGTTTCTCGTTCAATTACAATGTTTCCGTAGGATATGATTCGAAAAAATTTGACATAGAGAAAAAAGAGTATAAATATAAATTCACCCATGCGTTGAGTTTTAACGGAAGTATACAGCCGACAAAAAACTGGCGTGTACAATTCAACGCCACTTATGATGTTGAACGCAACAAACTGGCATATATGACTTGCAACATATCGCGCAGCATGCACTGCTGGCAAATGTCGGCAAGTATCATCCCCATAGGACCGCTTAAGTCATACTCTTTCTCAATATCCGCAAATGCTTCAATGCTCAAAGACCTAAAATACGACCAGAGCAGCAGCCCGTATAACAACAGCATGAATACGTGGTACTAAATAATGAAAAATGAAAACACCGATTAAGTGAGTGCAGAGGAAAGCTTGCTTTTCTTTGCCGAGCGTGAGGTGTTTCAACGGAGTGAAAAATGAAAAGTGAAAAATCAAAAATCAATAGTGAAAAATGAATTGAAAATAAGCCTTAGCAATGACAAAAAAATAACATGGAACTATTTTATTTTGCTGGCGCGGATTTGCAATCCGTGCCTTTCCTGTATTGTGAGGCACAGATTCAAGAGACTTAGCCAAAAGTGAAAAAATCAAATAGTCAAATAGTATCCTTTTTTGGTTAATTGCAAATATGAGACTATACTATCGGATTAGTTTTGTATTTTTGCGCACAAAAAAAACCGGTAATGAAACACGAATTATGCTGTATCGGACACATCACCTTAGATAAGGTGACTACTCCTCAAAAGACTGTATATATGCCCGGCGGAACATCATTTTATGTTTCGCATGCACTGAAAAAATTCAACGATTTGGACTACGCACTTGTTACGGCAGTAGGCGCAACGGAGCGCAATGTTGCGGATGAAATGCAGAAACAGGGCATAAATACGACTGTCTTTCCGAGTAAAAAATCCGTCTTTTTTGAAAATATATACGAGGGTAACAGTGACGAACGCAAACAGCGTGTATGGGCAAAAGCCGACCCCTTCACTGTCGGACAGTTTAATGATATTGATGCGGAAATATTTCACCTCGGAGCATTGCTTGCCGACGACTTTTCTTTGGATACGGTAAAACATCTGGCATCGAAGGGTATGGTTTCGATCGACTCGCAGGGCTACCTGAGAGAGGTACGCGATACTCACGTTTATGCCATTGACTGGGCAAATAAATCCGAAGCACTCAGACACACCCATTTCCTGAAAGCCAATGAGCATGAGATGGAAGTACTGACAGGATGTAAAGATGAAAAAAAAGCTGCAAGACAATTATATGAATGGGGAGTAAAGGAAGTGTTGCTGACTTTCGGAAGCATGGGTTCGCTTATTTACGACGGGAAAACATTTTATAATATTCCGGCATATATACCTCACGAAATTGTTGACGCCACAGGATGCGGCGACACTTATATGGCAGGATACCTTTACAAAAGGGCTAAAGGCGTTTCAATCGAAGAGGCGGGACACTTCGCAGCAGCTCTGTCCACTCTCAAAATAGAACGTTCAGGACCTGTCGATGCAGACATAGTGGATGTAAAACGGGTACTGGATAACAATGAAAAAATCTTCACAACCTTTGGTTGAGCAAAAATCATCCCCTATCCTTTCGCAAAATAAAAACGGAATATATAAGAATCACAACGAAACCTACTAACGGAACAAAGAACGAGAATGTCATATCGCGATGGTCGGCAGCTATTCCCATCAGAACAGTTCCTACAGCTCCTCCGATAGGGGTCATCATAAGAACCGCCGACGCTTTCTGTGTCAATCCTCCCAAGCCTCTTATCGAAATAGCGAATATTGTAGGGAACATTATTGATTCGAAAACAAATATAAGTATTGAGGAAACAAACGAAACTATATGAATATCCATCACTACCAACGCAGTCATCGCAACCGTACCAATAGCACAACATAGCAACACGTATTCGGCACGCACGAAACTCATTATCCAGCTTCCCGCAAAACGGCCACACATAAACAGAAACAAACCTACCGAAAGAACTATTGACGCAATAAAATTATGATCGAGAGTCGCACCGAAAGTATTTTCGATAAACGTACTGATCCATTGAGCCATATTATTTTCCGTTGCATAATTGATAAAAAATGAGTTTATTGCTATCTCAGCCACTTCATAACAAAACAGGGCGAAAAGGCCAAACAGGAACATAGGATGCTTCATCAGACCAAGAGGAGCGGCAGAGGTTTCGGAAACCGAAGTGCTATCGGGAGTCGTCGATTGCGATTCTTGTGCATGCTTACGGTTGTCTTCAATAACGAACTCCGGCAATTTTACTCGCGAAAAGATAACGGCAATCAATAAAACAACAACACCAATCATTATATACGGAGCAGAGATATTCGGGCTATCGCCCAGAAAACAGTATGCACCGCCGAGCATTGCACCGAAAATACATCCCAACCCGTTGAACGACTGTGCACGGTTTATACGGCTTGCAGCCGTCTCAGGCTCGCCAAGCAATGTGACATAAGGATTGGCAGCCACCTCAAGACATGCCAAACCGCAACCTATAACGAACAACAGTGTAAGGTAAAACCAAAATATATAACCTCCGAAAAATTGGCTCAACACAAAAGACAACGCCGCGCCTCCGAAAGCGATAAGACCTATAACGACACCGTGACGTGTACCGTATTTACGTATCAGCATGCCTGCCGGTATTGCCATAAGAAAATATGCAATATACGTAACAAACTGAATAAGTGACGCTTGCGTTTTGTTTATTTGAAATGTCTGCTGAAAAAAAGGATTCAACACATCAAGTATTGCCCTGGCAAATCCCCAGAGAAAAAAGAAAAAAGTAATCAGGACAAAAGGCAGCCAATAACCTTTACCAACCAACGAATGTTTATTGTTCTTCATGTTTTTATTATATTGCATTTGGCAGCAAAGTAAGTATTTTTTTTTGACGAAATCAAATAAATTAACTACTTTTACACCCTTAAAAAATCTATTAATCGTAACAAAGGATGAAATTTGCAATCATCGCAGCCGGTGATGGTTCGCGGTTGGCAAACGAAGGGGTAGCAATACCGAAACCATTGGTTCGTATAAACAACGAGCCGATGATAGACCGTCTGATACGTATATTTATTGCGAACAATGCATCGTCAATAAGTATAATTGTTAACAAGGAGATGGACGAGGTTTATGAGCATGTGTGCAATCTTAAGCCTTCTGTTCCCTTGCATATCATACATAAAAGTACTCCAAGCTCAATGCACAGCTTCTACGAATTGTCGCATACTCTCGGAAACGACAGGTTTTGCCTCACTACGGTCGATACTATTTTTCGCGAAGATGAGTTTGCGCAATATATAAACTCATTCATTAAAAGTGAGACAGATGGTCTTATGGCTGTAACAAGCTATATCGACGATGAAAAACCGTTATATGTGGAAACCGGTGATAATATGATTATAAAAGGCTTTCATGACGAAAATACACACAGGTTCGGGTATATCTCAGGCGGTATTTATTGCCTTAACGAAAAAAGCATTCCCGTCCTTATATCTTCAATTGAAGAAAAAATGTCAAGAATGCGTAACTACCAGCGAAAACTTGTTGAGCGAGGATTGAATTTGCAAGCTTGGCAATTCTCAAAAATAATAGATGTTGACCACCGGGAAGATATCGGCAAAGCGGAATCGTTCCTGAGGACGATTATTTAAAAGAAAAATAAAAACAATGATAAAACAAACTGTTACAGGCATACAACGCGCATCTGTTTTTTCGCCCAACCATATCGGCAATGATGCCGCTATATTTCAGGGCGTTGCGGGATATCTCAGGGATAAAGGTTATGAAGTGACGATTCTTACCGAGCAGGAATTTCTGTCCTTACCGGAAAGACCGGAATACATATTTACAATGCTTCGCAACAGAAATGCCTTGAAACGTCTGCAACAATGTGAAAAAGAAGGGTGCATATCCGTCAATTCCTCTTTCGGGATCGAAAACTGTGAGCGTGATAATATGACAAGACTGCTTACCGAAAACGGTATCCCTCACCCGGACAGTATAATTGCCGACACTCACGAGAATGTGATACCTCTTCTCGAACAGCGCAGGTACTCGTCTTGTTGGATCAAACGCAGTGATTTTCATGCTATCCACCGCGAAGACGTCACCTACGCCCGCCACCCCGAAGAGGTCCGGGATATGCTTGCGGAATATGCCTTGCGCGGCATAAACAGAGTAGTTATAAACGAACATCTTGAAGGAGACCTCATAAAGTTCTACGGAGTTGTCAATTCACCGTTTTTTCATTGGTTTTATCCGTTTGATAACAGCCACAGCAAATTCGGATATGAAAAGATCAACGGAAAAGCTAAAGGAATACCGTTTGAGGAAGAACGTCTCCGCGATATTTGCGACAAGGCGGCAAAAGTGCTGCAACTCGCAGTATACGGCGGCGACTGCATCGTATCGCCCGACGGCAATATCCGTGTAATAGACTTTAACGACTGGCCGTCGTTCGCCCCATGCCGTAAGGAAGCGATACCCGCCATAGGAGAAAGCATAATAAAACAATTGACAGTTGACAATTGACAATTGACAATTAAAATACATTTTCAACTTTCAACTTTAACTACGTTGAAGCACCTACGCTCAACAAAGACAAGCAAGCTTGCTTTTGTACTCACTTAAACGGTGCTTTCAATTTTCAATTAAATAAGTGCTTGGAAACTAAAACAACATTAAGGGATACTCTGAAATCGCAGGACACAGAAGAATGGATAGACCTAATCTTCTATCGTCCGATAGGCTACATGTGGGCTTTGTTTTTCAAAAAGATAAACGTGACACCCAACGCTGTTACCATCATGTCCATCATACTCGGTGTAGCAGCAGGGGTAATGTTTTATTTCACTGACCTGTGGATAAATATCATCGGGATGATCCTCCTTGTTTGGGCAGACTCGTTCGACAGCGCCGATGGGCAGCTCGCACGCATGACAGGCAATTATTCACGCATCGGACGCATACTCGACGGCGTTGCAGGCGATTTTTGGTTCATCTCAATATATGCCGCTATATGCTTTCGCCTTATGCCGGAGTGGGGTTTCCAAATATGGATACTTGCAGCAATAACAGGTTATTTCCACACCAAGCAGGCTGCAATGGCCGATTATATTCGTAACTTCCACATCATGTTCGTTAAAGGCAAGAAAGGAAGTGAATTCGACGACTACAAAAAGATTCGCGAACATGCAAAACATCTGACATGGAAAGGCGATTTCATTGAAAAACTCTTCATGGTATTTTATGTTCCTTATACAAAAGAGCAGGAAAAATGGACACCACGCCTACAAGCATTCAGGCAGGCTTTAGCGGAAAAATACGGCGATAATGAGCCTCCTGAAAAATTCCGCGAAGAATTTCGTAAAGAAAGCAAGCCTATGATGAAATACACAAATATCCTGTCATTCAACACTCGTGTGTTTGCACTATTCATAAGTCTCTTTGCCGGCTTTCCTTGGGCTTATTTCATCTTCGAACTCACAATCTTGAACTTTCTGTTAATCTATATGTTACGCAAATATGGAACTATCTGCAAAAGGTTTGATCTTCGACTACGGGGGAACAATTGACACAAACGGCATCCACTGGGGAGAAGTGATTTGGCAGGCATACACCGTCGCCGGCGTACCTGTCTCGCGCGAGGAATTCCGCGATGCTTACGTCCATGTGGAGCGTACGTTGGGAAGCAAACCGATAATAATGCCCTGTCACACATTCCATGATGTTCTCGACATCAAGATAAGCATGCAGTTTGAAAAAATGGGATTGCAGGATATGGCGCAGGCAAAAAAAATTGCCGGATACTGTTACGAAAACACCTCGCAAACAATACTTCGCGCATCAAAAACTCTCGATACATTAGCCGCCCGTTATCCCATGGTACTTGTTTCCAATTTTTACGGCAACATTCGTACAGTCCTTAACGAGTTCGACCTCATAAAATATTTTAATGAGATCATCGAATCAGCAGAAGTCGGAATACGCAAACCCGACCCCGAAATTTATAAACTTGGCATCGACAAACTTGGATTAATTCCTAAAGATGTAATAATAATCGGCGACTCCTACAAAAACGATATCGCCCCCGCCAACATTCTCGGATGCCCGTCAATATGGCTCAAAGGTAAAGGCTGGGACGACAAAGACGACACCATCGAACACCCCCATATCATAAAAGACTTTTCAGAATTAAAAGACATATTTCTTTAATTGAAAACTTCAACAATTGAAAGTTGAATTGTAAATCGGCCTTAGCCAAAATTGAACGTTCCTTGATGTTAAAATTAAACTAATGTGTCGCTTTGCTTCCAAAGAAAGCGACCGTTGGTTCTAAAGGAAGCAAAATTGAAAATTGAAAATGT
>JGI994J12354_10002314_pt1 | contig 18699 bp, 15 predicted proteins | sample IntmicLarv3ML3BL_FD_12354 | JGI IMG/M metagenome (IMG submission 12354)
TCGACGAAGAAAAGAACGTCATCTTAAAAGACGCTACCATTAGGGATGTAATATCTTATCTCAAACGATTGTAATTTTCTTAAATCTTCTTAATGTGTCATGAAAGACACGCTGTAGCTATGCTGTATGCCGTTTTTTGTGATGTCAGCGTAGCCTCCGCCAGTCACACTTTTTTTTTTAGACAGACAATCCGAGGCTCGGCTGACAACACTTTTTTTTTAATTCTTTAAATCTGCAATGCGTTTTGCCACACTTTTTTTTTAATTCTTTAAATCTGCAATGCATTTTGCCACACTTTTTTTTGAAGTGTTGCCGGCGGAGACTCCGCTGAGGTTACTTTTTTTTTGTGTGTTGTCGGGAGCGATGCTTTTGAATCTTATTTCAAAAAAAGAGATTTCGGAAGCGGTTTTTTCAAAGTTGTATTGTACATAAGCGTTAAAAAGCTATCTTTGTTATCAGTTAGTGAAAATTAAAGGTATCAAAATGAACGGTTTTACAGCATCACTTCTTCTTTTGCTTACTCTGTCTGCGCCTGCAAAGGCACAAACAGCGGCTGAAGTGTTCGTAAATATGCCTGATTCTCATATCCCTCAATTGGAAGATGCGTGGAGGAAGGATCTTTTGGACTTGCATAATGCAGGACGCGAGGCGCGGTTGCAAAATACGATGGGAGGATTTTCAACACTAATCGCATTAACAGAGGATTACGCATTACTCCAATCCACAGAGAACACAACGGTGGAGTTGAAGCTATTACCGCTCGTTAATAACACGAAGATTGTGTGTCTGATAACTACAGTCAACGCTCCGGTATCGGACAGCAGACTGGCTTTTTATACAACCGAATGGCAACCAATCGAAGCGGCGACGATTTTTACTCCTGTTGAAAGTGACTGGTTTATCCGCGAAGACGCCGACAGGGATAGTTTCGATTTTAATGATTTCGTTGCACGCCTTGACATCGAGTTGATACATTATACTCTTAGTGCCGACGACAATACTTTGACAGCCACATATACAACTCCTCTGTACTTAGGCGCGAATTATCAAGCCAAGTCAGGGAAATATATTAAAGACGTACCCAAGCTTTATAGTTGGGTGCACTCTCATTTTAGATGAGACAATGACGCAGGGTTCTGAACACATGCAAAACGTGATGGAGACGACCTCTTTAGCATTGCTAAAGAGGTCTCTTTTTGCGTAGACGTTTTTTGTATCTTATTGGATTATTTGCCTGATGGCTCCGGTTTCGGGATAGAAGTTACTTTGACAGGCTGTCTTCTGTCTTCGAACATTTCAGCAGCCAAGACTTCTTTATTGCCGAATTGTGCTACGAGGATTTCCCCTTTGTGGAGGCTGTTGTTGTTCATGACGATTTCTACGTTAGCCTTTCCGGGTATATTGTAGATGATGCCTCTTCTCATTGCTCTTTCCTTTTTGGCTTTCTCTTTTTCGTCTAATATCTCAGGAATATCAGTTGCGGTGAGGTTCATGTAGACTGGCGTGCCTCCAAAATCGTCAGCATCTATGATGCCTAAGTGTGAGGAGAAGCGAAACAAAACGTCTCTCTCCAAATTGCCGTAGGGAATAATTGTAAAATCTTTGTAGGTAGTCTCGGTGGAGATTACTCCGGTGAAAAGATTTGTCAAAGCCCTCTCTTGTTCCTCTAAGTGTTGGATAACTATTCTCATAGCCTCGCCGTCGGGGGGTAAGTTGTCGGCATCGCCTGTTAGAATGTTCATGCGGCTCTCGCGGATTCTGTAAATTTGTCTTGCGGCAACCTCAGCTTGCTTTGCGATTGATCCAGCCATAAGCAATTCCTCCGAGAAAACGGATGCGTCGGTAGCTCTCAGCGGAGCGGTTCTATTCTTGATGTCGCTTTCCATATCAGATTCTTCAGGGGTGAACTCGGCGTTGATGGAGCAGAGCAGACCTTCCTCTGTGAGATAGGCGTAAGGGGCAACGGTGCCTGAACGGAACTCGACGATGTATGTATTGTCTTTGTCGGGAACGCCCTTTGTGTAGAGATGGACGTTGCCAATCTCGTAGTAGACCTTATCCTCAGTCACAACATCCTTGATGCCGAGGTATCTGTCGGCATAGTTGTAGTAAAGGCCCGCCTTGTGGGTGTTTTTCTTAACCTCGACATTTACGATGATAGAAGTATTGGGTAGGGAGTATGTAATTCCGAAATTATTGCTTCTGAGAGCATTTCGTTTAACTACCTTGGTTTGAGCAAATAATTGAAAAGAGCATAATAAAGCTATAACGATAAGGACATTCTTCATGTTCGATTTGTTTAATAGATAAGCTGTTACAAAGATAGAAAGATATGCGTAGGAGATAAGCACTTCGAGGTAAAAAACTATCCCGAATACTTAATTAATACTAAGATTGCAGATTATTCTTGCTTCTCGGTAAGGTATTTCCAGAAGCGTACAGGCATAAATGAGCGTTGCTGCTTGTGATTTGTCCTCTCTGAGATTGAGATGTGCTTGAAGTAGGCTTTCCACATCTTCTGGAAAAGCAATTCGTCCTTGTCCATGATGCTTTCGTCGAGAAATCCTGTCAGCAGATGCTTGTCTTTGTGTTCAAACCTTACCTCCAGCGTCTCTTTGAGGTCGTAGTAGTATCCGTACTCCCGACTTATATCGTAGATGAGCCATTTTTGATCTGCATATCTATCCCTGAAATGCTGAATGCTAAGAGGCAAGACGTTGTAGAGAGGATCTATGGGAGCGAAGTATGTGTCGTCGGCTGCTTTCTGGAACCTTACGAATTGGATGATGCGCAATCTCTCTCGGTCGACCTTCTTCCAGAGCTTAGCCAAGTCGAGAACGTCTTCGTCGGCAAAGTTCAATTCCATCCTTATGGGAGAATCGATTGCCTTGCGGATATATCGGAATAGCAGTATGTCGACTTCGGGTAATTCAGACAGCCAGCAAGTAGTAATAGCCGACAAAGCGGATGCAGAGAGCTTCCTTTCAAGTCCCCTCATAACGCGGTTGGCTTTCTCGTCGTCAGTGATAACGGCGTACTCTTCATCGCAGAATAATGGCGGTATATCCTTCTCTCCAAGCAGCACATCGGGGAATACTCGCCGATTATATGCATCGAATACAGCCGTGAGCAAGCCTTCGAACGACTTATCGTATCTGAAGATTATCGCCATGTTTAGTCATTGAAGGTTAGTTTGAGTTGCCGGCTATCGTCCTTACCCTCTTTGCGTATGAATAGGGAACGAATCATCTCGGGACGCACCTCGTTTATCGTCCGTGATGGTAGCTCGTGACAAGTAATAAAGTACTGCGCCTTCTTCATAACGATGCCCATCTTCTTCAGCTGATACGCTCCGAGCCTTGAGAATCGCCTTGATGTTACAATCAGCTGTGCCGACTTAACGCCAATTCCCGGTACGCGTAGCAGCATCTCATATTCCGCAGTATTGATGTCGAGCGGGAAGTACTGAGGGTTTCTCAATGCCCATGAAAGTTTAGGATCTACCTCCAGATCCAAATCGGGGAAGGCATCGTTTACTATTTCATCTACCTTAAACTGATAGAACCTCATCAACCAATCAGCTTGATATAACCTATTCTCCCTAACCAATGGTGGTTGCTTGAGCGCAGGCAATCTACTATCATACGAATTGACCGGAACAAAACCGGAATAGTAGACGCGCCTCATCGTAGGGCGTTCGTACAGAGCGGATGATAGTACTAGGATATCTTTGTCTGTCTCCGGCGTTGCGCCTATAATCATTTGAGTACTTTGTCCTGCCGGAGCGAATCTTGGAGCGTATCTATACCTGCGACGCTCTTCGACACTTTGTAGGACACCCTGTTGTATATATTTCATGGGATTGTATACACTTTTGAAGTCCTTATCGGGAGCTAATATCTTAAGACTTGCTTCGTTGGGAATCTCTATGTTGACGCTTAGACGGTCAGCGTATAATCCGGCTTCGTTGACTAACTCTTGACTAGCCCCGGGTATACTCTTCATGTGTATATATCCGTTGAATCGGTGGATAGTCCGCAAATCCTTGACAGCCCTTACGAGTCTTTCCATAGTATAGTCCGGACTTCTCACTACGCCGGAGCTAAGGAAAAGTCCCTCTATATAATTGCGCCTGTAGAATTCAATTACCAGATTAACCAATTCAGTTACTGACAGAGTAGCTCGCCTGATATCATTGCTAGTTCGGTTGATGCAGTATGCGCAGTCGTACATGCAGTAGTTGGTTAGCATTATTTTCAACAGAGAGATGCATCGACCGTCTTCTGCAAAGCTGTGACAGATACCCCAGCCGGCTGCGCTGCCGATTGCTCCCTTTTGGGAAGAACGAGAAGTGCCACTAGAGGAGCAGGAGACGTCGTACTTTGCCGACTCTGCCAATACTTTAAGCTTCTCTAAAACGTTCTCGTCCATCTGGGATAAGTAATATTAGTGATGTAATCGGGAAGGTTATTTCCCGAACGAATATATTAGTTGCCAGCTAACGTTCTTGCCTTCGTCTTGCGGCATTTTGTTTCCCCTTGATACCGATTGGGTTTTGCCTGTAGTCTTTCCTACTACTCTCCACACTCCGCTTTGTCGGCATTTGTCTCCTGTTCGTAGTGTCATCCCAATACGGGGTTTAAGCATTTTCATTTTTTATTGTATTTAGTCTGTTTGTTATTTAAAATGGATACCCGATAGCAAGGTGCAATCCGTAGTTGCCACTACGCATAAAGGGTGCGTTGAAGTAATTGGAAGACTCGGACGAAGGATTGTGTAATGCGATACCAAGGTCGAGACGGACTACAAGGAAGTCCATGTCGTATCGCATACCAAAGCCTGTGCCGAGAGCAAGATCAGCTGGGAAATTACTCTCGGAGATATGTCCGCCCGGTCGTTTAGACTCTTCGCTATTACTTAGTATCCATACATTGCCGGCATCGAGGAATGCAGCTCCGTATAGGTCGCCGAGTAGTCGGAAGCGGTGTTCGATATTTGCTTCAAACTTAACATCGCCCATTTGGTCGATATATGAATATACCGAACTTCTGTCTGGCTTGAATCTTCCTGGTCCGATGCTTCTGATTGTGTATGCCCTAATGCTGTTTGCTCCTCCGATGTAGAACTGTTCGTTGAATGGTGCTACCGATGCATTCCCGTAGCTGTAAATAGCTCCTGCCATTATGCGTGTAACGAATGTGTTGTTACGGTCTATCCTTCGGGAGTAGCGGAATTCATTAGTTACCTTAATGAATTGTGCGAATGTGTTTCCGAAGATCGTCTTGTCTGCCTCTCCGTATTTCCTCCCGTTGAGCGCATAAACGCTTGATAGAATATTACCGGCCTCAGTGACGGACGTTTCCCACCATATCCGATCACGACTATTTGTGCGGTTGCGCATTACATTCTCGTATGTATAAGTGTACGACATCGCAGGAACGAACTGATCCTTGAGACTTAGGAAAAGTATCGGGTTCTGTTCTACTACCTGATTGAACTCCTCCGTCGGGTTTCTTAATTTGTTGAATGAGATGCGAAGCGGTGTTATCGTATGCAAACTCGAGCGGGTAGGGCGGTAGTCATACGAAACACTTCCTCCGAACGATAGCATCCTGAAGAAGCGTGTCCTGTTGAGCTGGCTACCATTAAGCCTGAATGTGCTGCGGGAGTAATTATCAATGCCGCGATTAATCAACCCGGGGAAAATAACACGTGGGAAGGTAAGCGATGCCGTAGCTCCCAATTCGTAGCTATTGATAGCTGAGTTGTTACCATCAGAGGAATGTCTGCGAGTCTTTGCCACTCATAAGAACCATTGATGCTGGCGTTGAACGTTTCTCCTCCTCCGAATACATTGCGCTTCGTAAGTCCGAGTATTATCCCCGGACCTGTCTGGTTATTACTCTTAGTTGTTGCATTGAACTCAAGCTCTCCATCAAGTGGTAGATCATGAGCAGCGTTGATTATAACATTAAGTGTGTCGCACGTCCTTGTCGTGTCTTTCGGAATGTATTGTATGTCGGTATATCGGAATATGCCGAGGCGTGATATTGCGGCGTGTGTGCGTTCTTGTCTGCGCTCGGAATAGGTGTTGCCCGTCTTGAAACGTAATTGACGATGAAGTACATCGGGGCGCACGCGCAGCTTTCCTTCATAGCGGATAAGGATATCCTTGTAGAATAATGAATCGGTAGGTCGCTCGTTGTTATACCCATATAGGTTGACAGTGATGCTGCCGATATTCCACGGGCGCAGGGCATTGCGAGGCATAGTCGGCGCACGAGTTACACGCAGTGACACCTTGCCGGGTGTTTCAGTTGTGTCTGCCTGATAAGTAATATACTCCGGACGATAGTAGAAATAGCCTTCGTTTCTTAATAACGTAGCGATGCGTTTCCGTTCCTCATCAAGAGTGACTACGTTGAAGTTATTGCCCGACCTTAGTAATTGTCTGTGCGAATACATCTGTATAACCGTGTCGGCACGATGGCGGAAGCGTATATGGCGAATACTATCTAACACATACGGGTCGTTCATTGTTATCTTGTAGTCGATAGATGCCTTTCGTGGATTCTTCTTGTCAGGTATAATCTCGTATGATGTACTGCCGTTGAAGTATCCGTATTCGTGAAGAAGGTTTTGCGCCACTTTAACACGTACATCAGGATTTACTGCATCGACATATACGGGTGAGACAGCAAATGTGTTGAAGATCCATTTATTGAATACTCCGTTCCTGTTTACAAACGAATTATATACCCAAAGTCCGAAAGGAATAGGCACGCGTATGCTCGAACTCCCGAGTAGTGAATTATTAGGAGGATAGGAGAGGGCAGCCTCAACTTCATCTATAGTGTTCTCTCCTGCTCTTGATTCGTCCTTATTCTCTATTGTAATGCTTCTTATGCCTGTATATAATACTTCGTTCTCCGGTAGATTGCGTGTTGTCGAACACGACGCCAGAGTCGTTGTAAGTATTATATATAATGTGATATATCTGTTTAGCATCATTCTTCTGTGTTGGGTTTCTCTTCTTCCTCTTGAGGAACCGGTTTAACTCGTGTCTTTCTGAAGTTGAACAGCTCGTGCCATGATCGCATCTTGCGTTTCAGCACAATGCCAGCTCCAGTCTCTGTTACTTCTCCTTCCAATATGCTTTCGTAGTTCTTGTCGTGGAATAGCTTGACGAAGCGATTACCACTTGCATCGAGAAGATATTCGACTGATACGTTGTCGATAAAGTTATCGTCTTGCCCTTGATCAACTTCTCCCGAGGATAATCTTGCACCTAAGACTACGCGGATACGGTCGTTGTAGAATCTCTTTGAGAAGCTAAAGGTGTAATCCGTGCGATTCGTTCCTAAGCCTGTTTCATCATAGCTTTCCATTCCGAATGATAAATCTACATTCCTAAATGCATTGCCTGCGATATTGTTGATTTCGTTAGAAAGGAAGTTATTAAGCGCATTACCCATATTGAAGTTTCCTCGTCCTCCGCTGCCGAGGTATACTCCTGAAACGAGGAGTGCGACAGCCTGCTTGCGTTGTTCCTCCTCGCCGATGCGGATTAGATCGCTCTTTATAGCCATGTCTTCCGGAGCATCGAGCGTGAAGTCGAGCGACATATTCTCTAACGTCTCCTGAACTTTTATTCCTACGTCGAAGTTAACCATCCTTGCTGTTGCTCCCTCAGGTGCGGCGGATACTCGCATTCGCTCGGTTGCTGTGATGTTCAGTCGTGGATTCATCACGTTGCCACTCCATTCTACATAGCTACCGTTTTGTATGCTGAAGTTCTTGTTGGATACTATCGGCATTTTGTATTGTACGCTTCCGCCTGATAGGGTATAGCGTCCGTTGAGTAACATATCGCCAATTTCTGAATACTGAAGCGTAAGATCGCCGCCGCCTCTCAGTTCTATTCGGCTCGACTGATCCTGTGTCAGGTCTACCTTCAGTTGTACTGCAGGATCTATCTTCATTGTCAACAGAGAATTCATTCCACCGATGCGTAGTGGAGGTCTTCTTCTTGACTGATTGAATAATGTATCACCAAAGGATATGAATGTAACAAGTCCCGATAGTCTGTCCTGAACTGTAAGCTGTGATTCCGTCATCACGTACGTCATGTTCGTATTGCCAAGCAATTGCAGATTCCCCCGCATATTGAGAGCAGACAGAGGCCCTCTGAGGGTAGAGTTTAGATTGATGAATGTCCTGCCATATACGAGGCTGTTTCTTGTACGCGGAGCATTAAGCAATTCCATATTATTGGCGTTAATCGACATATCCGCCGTCATATTCGCAAAATCATTCATGTCGATTACTCCATCAATGACGAGAGGATTATCCCCATAGGCATATATACGATATTTATCGAACGAGAGCAGACTGTTTTGTATAGTGATAGGCTTGCTGTCGAAGCGATAACGCGAAGCTGCCGCACCGAGATAAACAGATCCGGTATCTATCTTCATAAAGCCATTCAATTCTGCTGATTTTGTATTGCCACTGATAGACAGATTTGCCTGCAATGCTCCGTTGAGGCTTGCCATATTATCAGGAATAAAGGCGGTGAACATTTCTAACGGCAAATCGTTTATGTCGATGCTACCATCGAGATAATCTTCTGCACCACCTTGATACAAGGTCGTAAGGCTACCAATTTGATTCCTATCGCGGAACAGATGAACATCTATCTGGGAAGTAGTTGCATCTAAAGGCAGATAAACAGCATTAAGTGCCATTTCGCCAACGCGCGATCCTTCGTAAAGAAGATTATCTACGTTCATGTCTGCGACAAGGATGTACGAACTATCCATCGGCGCATATTGCAGGTCTACATTCAGTATACCTTGTAGATTGGGGGTGAAATCGAATCCGCTCGTAATCGTTTTAAGATTGAAATGACTTAGTTCGATGTGAAGCTCGTCCATCTTCTCCTCTCCCGCAATAGAATGAATCCACAGCGAACGGTTCTCCTGTCCGAGAAGTCTTATGTTGGCAGAGATATTATCCCAATCCCTTATAAGGATATGATTCTCGTTATTGATATTAAACTTATGGAATGCCAGCGTCACCTGTTCGGGATAGACTTGTATATTGATGCCTTCGTCCAGCTTCTCAACCTTTATGCCTAACTCCAGACCTTTCTCGCCAGCTTGATTTGTGTATGATAGTTCTGCGTTGGCAAAGTCCTTTCGGATTAATCCTTTCAATCCTGTGGAGAATGCCTCTTGCTGCATATACCTTTTCTTTATAATGTCTGCGTTATAAAGAAAGCCGAGCGAGTCCTGTGTGATACCGACGCGAACCGTATCGAGCAATAGGGAATCCCGAATGAACATATGTACGCCAGCCTCCATCTTAAACCCATCGATAGGAGAAAGGTTTGCCTCCATCTCCATTCCTGAGAAGAACATATTATAGTTCTGCAAAATATTATATATCGGATTATCCCTGTTCGCACGCATACTGAAATGCATTTCCGGCATTTCCTGACGAAGTATATTAACATCAATAGTAGAATCCTTCTCTATCTGTGCGAGTAGATTTGCCTGAGTCTTTAATAGCTTATCCTGTATTGTGATCAGATCGGATGATCCTGAGAGAACCATGTTGAGGTCGCCTGTGTTGAGGGATACCGTGCTGGTGTCGGGATTACTGCGAAGCAATAATGTGAGCGTCTTAGGTCTCGAACGCGAACGCCTTCTTGTCGTCACCATATCCCAGTTGCCAAGCGTAATATCCAAATTATGATTCTTCTTAAAGTCGCTGCTAAACTCCGAGAACACCTGAAAAGACATTGCCAAAGGCTCCTTCGATAAATGGAAACCCTGCAAGTCAATCGTATCAACATCAGCAATCAGCATACCGCTAAGTTTGTCTTTCTCAATGGAACCTAATAAAGACAGGCTCATCCTTGCCAGAGGATAATCGCTTATGAGTTCGGTATCAAACTGGTGTTGTTTAAGCGAACCGTTAATCGAAATATCGGAAACTGAAGTGCCGCCGTAACGTATATCAGAGAATCGTCCCTTAACCGTTGCCCATGTCTTGTCGGAGAAGATGTCAGTGCCTTGCCCTTCTGCCTTGACAGAGGCAGTAAGCCACATCAACGAATCGTTAGGCATGAAGTGAACAGGCTCAAGACTGTCAATATCCAAGACGGCAGAATAACGATTGTTCCTTGCATTATAAGACGCTTTAAGGCTTACCTTCCCGCTGCTCTCTGTAAATAATACATTCGCATTGTACTCCTGATTCTTGAGCTTTGCCGTCCCTTCCAATCTCATTACAGAAGGCAGATTGTACATTTCGTGCATTTTTGGAGGAAGCAGACTTAGCAGGAAGTCCGTATCACCCGTTTCAGCAAGAAAGGCTATATCTGCCGAGCGGTTAACGTTATCCATTGCCGACTTAACCTCGCCGATCATATTAAAGCAGAATGTTCCGAGCAATTCCGCTTTCATTTCTCCAATCTTCAGATTCGACAGATTGCCTTCTATATCTGCTGCGATAGTGATGTCCTTGTTGGGATATTCTTCCTCAAACTTCTTTGCATTATTTCCCATTATGTAGAGAACATCCCTTTTCCCTAAATTGGCAGAGAAGACTGTGCTAAGTCTTCCCGCTGCTCCCTGTTCCTTTATTGCTTCCCAAGGAATTGATGCTTGTAGATCAGCATCAGAATAAGGTGTCATTAACGACAGCGTTGGGATAGAAATATGCGTACTATCCATCTGTATGCGACCTGTGAGGGAGGAAATGTTCAAGCCTGAACGCTCTTGGGCGAAGAAATCCCTTATCACTACATTGAAATCCATTCCATGACTAACGATAGAGTCAAAATGGAAACACATATTATATAATGCAAGATGTTCGCCGTCCAATCCTATTGCCGGCTTGTTTCTGTTTGCGTCGTACTCCGCATTAGCTCCGTCGATAAGCAACTCGCCGACTTCATATCGGGAAATCCCTAAGTCTGCAAACCCATGCGCAAGGTCGGCTCTGTCTATAAATGAGTGCACCTGCATCGAGTCGGACTCCATTCGGAAATCAAATCCGAGTTCGTTTATACTGACCTTTTCGATAAATATTTTCCAACTCAAAGATGTCGAGTCGGGTTCTTTTGCAGTTGTGGAGTCTTTCAACAATAAGGATAGGTTCGAGTTCCTTAGTCTTATCGTGTTGAGTGTTGCGACCTCGTTCACAAGGTCTATCTTATCAGCATTGGCAGAAAGTTCTCCGATTGTTCCCTGCAAGGTCATGCCGTCGACGAAATCGCCCGTGTTTATTCGTCCGCCTTCAATACTTATTTCCTTAACCGTAACCTCCTTATTAAACAGAGGCAGCAGCATAATATCTACGGAAGCCTTTCTGAGGGCAACCAAAGTGTCTGCCTCAGCGGTAATGACTTCAATATTTTTTGCAGAAAAATTAAGGGGGAAATATAATCTGATTTGGTCGATGTTGACCTTCATGCCGAGAGCCTCCGAAGCGTTAGAAGTAGCCTTCCTTACAGCGAAATTTTGGATAAACGGTACATATAAAAGTGCAGAAAGGAATAACACCAATAATATTGGTATCATACATATAATCCCTATTCTTCTAACCCATACCCTCATAAATAATACACGATCTGTATTGTAATCTTAAACTAAATACGGATGATATGATTTCGTATTGTCTGTTTATGAATATTTAAGACATAATCCATCTGTAAAGCCCCAAAAGAATGACGAGCAAAAGGATTAATCTGATGACAGACATTATATACAGAACGATTTTCTCAGGCTTCTTTTTCTCCATCGTAAAATTTATTTACTGTAAATATATAAACTATTCGACGATTTCTAAGCCTCGTTGAGTGCAAGATTGTGCTCAACAGAGTGAGGACGCAGAATAGAAATACAGCATTACTAGTGTAACAATAGCAATTACTATATAATCGATTCGGTTTAATGGAATAATCTTTCCGAGAGTCCTTTTTTTGTATCCTATACGACAAATGATAATAAAAAGACACATTATGGCAAATTCTTTAGGCATATTACAATTTGGTTTAATTTATTTCTGTGATAAAGTTACTCTAAAAATTTAAATAGCAGCAACAACAACTACCAACCCCATAGCAGATAGCACAAGAACGTGTCGTAGGAATGTTGGATTCCAATCCGAAAGACTAACCTCATGCAATTTCTCCTTTGCGTATCAATACGTGGACGCCATCAGAACCTTGCCGGAGCTTTTTCTCCGAAGAAAATGTATCATCAGAACTCTCCCGGAGCTTTTTCTTTGGAGAAAAAGCAAGAATATCAGTCTTTTAGCTCAAAAATGCAAAAAATACTATTGCTGCAACCCTCTACGAGAAAGGAAAAGCCCTGCCAACCATATGGTCGACAGGGCTCTTCATCTCGAAAGATTGTGTTGCTGAATATTCGGCAGCTTACAATTTAGGCAATTCCCAAGGTGCGCGATAATGCGCCTTAGCTAATTGGTTCGCCTCAGCGTCGTTGACGAAGGATAGTGTTGATTCGTCCCAACGCAGTTCGCGGTTTAGCCTTGAGGATATATTCGCGAAGTGACACATCTTAGCAACCTTTGCACCTATTGCTACATCTGCCGCAGGGAGCTTTTTGTCTACCATGCAATTCAAGAAATTGCCTACGTGGTTGTATAGCCCCTTGTTTTCCCCTGCCTTGAATGGAACAGCTTCCATGCGTTGGTCGCTTCCTGCGACTATTGGGATAACCTCCCAGCCGGCACGGGTTAGTACCATCGTGCCGTTCTCGCCATAGAATGCCAAGCCTTCTTTCTTGTCGAACAAACCATGATTCACACCACAGGCATGATCCCATATAATATTATAATCATCGTAGGCGTATGTCGCCATCAATGTATCAGGCGTCTCCATTGCATCGTCAGGATAAGCAAACTTACCTCCGTTTGAGAAGATGTGACTTGGAATTTCTGCCTTCATGCCTTCAAGAGCATAGTCGAGAAGATGCACGCCCCAGTCAGACATCAGTCCGCCGGCATAGTCCCAGAAGAATCGGAAGTTGTAATGGAATCTGTGAGGATTGAACGGACGCTTAGGCGCAGGACCGAGCCACATATCATAATCCACTCCGGCGGGAACAGACGTGTCGGCTACCACCGGCAGAGTATGTTTGCTATCCTGATAAGCCCATACTTTGACAGTACGTACTCGTCCCATTTTACCAGTGTGAAGGAATCTTGCAGCCTCGTCCCAGTGTGGGTCGCTGCGTTGCCATTGTCCTACTTGCACTACGCGATTGTATTTGCGAGCAGCCTTTACCATAAGGTCACACTCCTCGATTGTATTTGCGAGAGGCTTCTCTACGTAAACGTCTTTTCCAGCCTGACAGGCGAAAATCGTAGGAAGGCAATGCCAATGTTCAGGAGTACCAATGATAACAGCATCTACGTCCTTATTATCGATAACCTTTCTCCAATCCTTGTAAAGGTGTGGAACCTTCTTACCAGATTTCTTTTCAACATCGGCTGCACGTTTGTTCAGCCACTCATCATCAACATCACAAAGAGCTACACATTCTACCTGAGGATAATCGAGGAATGTATTAAGATTATCCCAGCCCATGCTGCGACAACCGATGAGGGCTACTTTTACTTTGTTACTTGGTGCATTTTGTCCGAAGACTGATTGATAAGACCCTCCGACAAGCGGAGAAAGACCTAATGTTGCTGCGGTCATTGCAGACTTCTGGATAAAATCTCTTCTGTCCATTATATATACTTTTTGTTTTAGATAACAATGATTTATTACTACAATGATAGTAAAAATCTGCGTATATTCGCTGTTCTCAAACCGTGAAAACGACAATTATGCATAAACAAGACTGGTTTGTCTTATATACATCTCCACGTGCAGAGAAGAAAGTACACGAGAGAATTTCAGCCAAGGGTTATAATAGTTGGCTGCCGTTGCATCGTACTCCGCGTGCATGGTCAGACCGTGTGAAGTTGGTAGATGTGCCGTTGTTTAATTCGTATGTTTTTGTTCAATGTGCGGAGAGTGATTTGCGTGATCTTCTGAAGATATACGGCGTGGTGCGAATAGTCTACTATGATGAAAAGCCTGCTGTAATGCGCCTGAATGAAATAGACGCAATCAAAGCCTTTCTCGAAGCAGCAGCCAATAATGAACTATGCCCCGGCGAAGAAGTCGAAATATTATGCGGAGCAATGAAGTCCGTCTCCGGTAAGATTAAGAAGATTAAGAAAGACTACCTTGTACTATACATAGAGCAACTTGGTGCTACAATTGGAGTCAAGAGAAGTAATGTCGCCAAAGTCGACCGTATCCGATAAAAGGATAGGCATGATAAAATCCTATAAAAACGCTTAAATCGCATAAGTATTTACTCAATTAACTGCTCGGCTGTGGACAAAAAAATGTATTTTTGTAAGGAAATGAATTTATTTTATAATCAAATTATATGCTATGGCAAAGGAATTTAAGTATCAGGAGCCTTTTCCGTTAGGGAAGGAAAAAACCGAGTATTATCTACTAACTAAGGATTATGTGTCGGTTTCAGAGTTTGAAGGAAAAGAAATATTAAAAGTGGAGAAGGAAGGACTTGTGGCCTTGTCGCGTGCTGCGATGCGTGATTGTTCTTTCTTGTTACGCCCTGACCACCAACGTCAGGTAACGACTATCCTTGAAGACCCTGAAGCAAGCGAAAACGATAAATATGTTGCACTAACAATGCTTCGTAATGCTGAAATCTCAGCAAAGGGAGTATTGCCTTTTTGTCAAGATACAGGTACGGCAACTATCGTAGCAAAGAAAGGACAAGGAGTCTGGACTGGCGGTGGCGACGAAGAAGCATTGTCGAAGGGAGTTTATGATACTTATGTTAATGAGAACCTTCGTTACTCTCAAAATGCTGCCCTTGATATGTACGAGGAAGTTAATACAGGAACAAATCTTCCTGCACAAATAGATATAATGTCTGTTGATGGAAATGAGTATAAGTTCCTTTTCATGGCAAAGGGTGGTGGCTCTTCTAATAAGTCATATCTTTTCCAAGAGACTAAGGCTTTGCTGAATCCTGTGTCGTTGGAAAAGTTCCTTACAGAAAAGATGAAGACATTAGGTACAGCTGCTTGTCCTCCTTATCATATTGCATTCGTAATCGGTGGAACTTCTGCTGATGCTTGTATGAAGACTGTTAAACTGGCGTCTACTAAATACTACGATGAGCTACCAACAGTAGGTAACGAGCACGGACAAGCATTCCGCGACCTTGATATGGAAGCTAAGATATTGAAGGCTGCACAGAACTCAGGTTTAGGCGCACAATTCGGTGGTAAATACTTTGCTCATGATATCCGTATTATTAGACTTCCACGTCATGGCGCATCATGTTGCGTAGGTATGGCTGTTTCATGTTCGGCAGATCGTAACATAAAGGGTAAAATCAATAAAGACGGTATCTGGGTTGAGAAGTTGGAAGATAATCCGGGCAAATATATCCCTGAGGCATTGCGTAATGCAGGCGAAGGTGATGCTGTGAAGATTAACCTTAACCAACCAATGAAGGATATCCTTGCTGAATTGAAGAAACATCCTGTTTCAACTCGTTTGTCATTGAGCGGAACTATTGTCGTAGGTCGTGATATCGCACATGCTAAGCTCAAAGAATTACTTGATTCGGGAAAAGAGCTTCCTCAGTATATGAAGGATCATCCGATTTATTACGCCGGGCCTGCTAAGACTCCGGAAGGAATGCCATCAGGATCATTTGGTCCGACAACTGCCGGACGTATGGACTCATACGTAGATTTGCTTCAAGCAAATGGTGGAAGTATGGTTATGATTGCAAAAGGTAATCGTACGCAACAAGTAACTGATGCTTGTCATAAGCACGGAGGTTTCTATCTTGGTTCTATCGGTGGACCAGCTGCGATTCTTGCTGAACAAAACATTAAGAAGGTTGCTTGTCTTGAATATCCTGAATTAGGAATGGAAGCAATCTGGCAAATAGAGGTTGTAGATTTCCCTGCATTTATCCTTGTAGATGATAAAGGCAATGACTTCTTCAAACAAATAAAGCCGATATGTAACTGCTAATACACAAAATGCTATAGATAGAAAAAGGATTGTCCGAACGGGCAATCCTTTTTTTTTTGTTATCCCTGCTTTCGGTTATCAAAATAGAGCGAGTATCGTTTGCATTTTCGCAACGCTGAGGTGGCTAAAAGCGCTTACTCTAATTGCGAAAAATGAAATTTTCGGTATCAAAATGCAAAAAGTGAATCGTTTTTTCTATACTTTTGACAAAAGTGTCTGACATTAGTGTCGAATAATGAAAAGAAACAAACAATATGAGTAATAAAGAAGAACAATCAGATGTAGAAGCTCGGATAATAGAGGCGGCTAAGCGTGTGTTTATAAACAAAGGGTATGAGGCGGCTAAGATGGGGGATATTGCTGCTGAAGCAGGAATCGGTCGTACATCGCTCAACTATTATTTCCGTACGAAGGAAATGTTGTTTGCTGCAATCTTCGGTCAATTGATGGATGCCCTGTTACCAAATATTGCTATTCTGGTTGATGAAGAAGGGCATTATACGGAAAAGTTGCGTAAGCTGATTCATCTCTATCTTACTACACTTAGTAAGAATCCCTTATTCCCATTATTTGTTGTCAACGAACTGCATCGTGATCCTGAACATCTCTTTAATACAATAATGAAAGAGCCATCACGAGTGCAGCCGATGTTGAAGTTACAACGGTTGGTTTTAAGTGAAATGGAAAAAGGAACGATCCGACGCGTTCCGCTAATTGATCTGGTAGCGAATCTGATTAGTTTGGTAATATTTCCATTTTTGATACGTACGCCACTTTCCGTTGTTTTCACGGAGGATAAGAATAGTAGTAATGTTGAGGAGTTTTTCAATCGCAGGGAAGAGGTGGTATATAATCTGATACTTGACTTCCTTGATCCGAATAATAATAATACTAAAAAATAGAAGCATGAAACGTATCTTGTTAATTGCGAGCTTGGTATTACTTTTCTTTCCGATATACGGACAACAATCGTCTGTTACGATTGAGGCGTGCTATCAATGGGCGGAGGAGAATTATCCTCAGATAAAGCGATATGATTTGATTGAACAGACCAAGCAATACGATTTGTCGAATGCAGCAAAGGCTTGGTTGCCACAATTGACGATTGGCGCGAAGGCGAGTTACCAAAGCGATGTGACGAAGTTGCCACTAGACTTTAGTGAAATGCCTGCCCCGATGAATCAGTTTTCGGTGCCGACGATGAGTAAAGACCAGTATCAGGTGACCGCCGAAGTATCGCAGACGATTTGGGATGGTGGGATGACACAGTCAGCACGACAAAGAATTCGTGCACAGGCTGAGGCAGAGCACAAGCAAATGGAAAGTGATTTGTATGCTTTGAAGGAGCGCGTTAATCAGTTGTACTTCGGCTGCTTGCTGCAGGATGATCTCTTAAAACAAAACCGTCTCTTGCAGCAGGAGCTAAATAATAATCTGGAACGTATTGACGCAATGATAAAGAATGGTGTTGCGAATGAGTCGGACAGAGATTTACTGTTGGTCGAACTACTGAACGTTCGTCAGAAGGAAACAGAACTGGAGGCTTCACGCTCGGCATTTGTCCGAATGCTTTCTTACTTTACCGGACAAACAATTACTACGAATACGGAATTTAAACAGCCAACCGTACCAACAAATCAGTTACGGATGACGATAAACCGTCCGGAGTTGGCAGCATTAGATGCCGGCTTGCAGGTAGCCGAGACAAACGATAAGATGATTAGTGCAGGACTAATGCCACGCCTTGGTGCGTTTGTGCAGGTAGGCTACGGTCGACCAGGCTTGAATATGTTGGAGGATAGTTTTAATCCGTTTTACGTTGCCGGTGTACGCTTGTCGTGGAATCTGGGTAATTTATATACGTTGAAAAACGACCGCCGCAAGGTGGATATAGCCCGTAGCAATATCAACGTGGCTCGTGAGACATTCCTGTTCAATACGCAAATGCAACTTATCCAGCAGGATGAAAATGTGCGTAAGATAAAGCAATTGATAAGCACAGACGAAGAGATTGTCAGTCTGCGTACAAGCGTAAAGAAGGCATCAGAGGTGAAATTGGAGAACGGCGTGATTGCTGTTGCCGATTTGGTACGGGATATTACTTCGGAGGATTTAGCTAAGCAGTCTGCATCTATCCATCGCACGCAATATCTGATGGCTGTTTATAAATTTATGTATATTACTAATTAGGGAGTTATAGAAATAAGATGTTAATGATTATGAAACGATTTGTTTATTCATTTTTTATTGCTGCTATATGTATGGGCTTTATGGCTTGTGGTAATGACAAAGGAGGATTTGATGCTACTGGAGCGTTCGAGGCAACAGAAGTGATTGTCTCTTCTGAAGCAAATGGGAGAGTCTTATGGTTGTCCGTTCAAGAGGGTGATCGACTGATGGCAGGGGATGTTGTGGGTAGCGTAGATAGCTTACAGTTGTATTATAAGAAGGAGCAACTTCGTGCCGGACTTCGCGCTGTTGATATCCGTAAGCCGGATATTCGTAAGCAGATAGCCGTGTTAGAGCAGCAGATTGCAACAGCAGAATCCGAACGCCAGCGTATGGAGAATCTTGTGCAG
>JGI994J12354_10002315_pt1 | contig 18698 bp, 17 predicted proteins | sample IntmicLarv3ML3BL_FD_12354 | JGI IMG/M metagenome (IMG submission 12354)
AGCGAAGCGCCGCCATAAGCATACCCGGCACGATTTTATCACAGTTAGGAATAAACACTAATGCATCAAAAGGATGAGCCATTGCCATTATTTCCACGGAATCTGCTATATGTTCACGACTAATAAGAGAATATTTCATTCCTGCATGACCCATTGCGATACCATCACAAACACCTATAGCAGGAAATACAAAAGGTGTGCCTCCTGCAATTCTAACACCGTCTTTTACTGCTGTAGCTATTCTGTCAAGGTACATATGTCCTGGGATAATTTCATTTTGAGCACAGACAATCCCTATCATCGGTCTTTTTATTTCCTCGTCTGTCAACCCTAATGCTTTAAATAAAGACCTATGTGGAATTTTTGTATTACCTTTCTTCATTGAATCACTTCTCATACTAATCACTCCTCTTCAAAGTTGTCTGACAACCTGCTTTTTATATCAAGATAATACTAGATACAAAGGATAAAGTCAACGTTTTTCAGCGCACTTGTCCGACAACTTTTGATGGTTTTTTCGAATATCCTATGGTATAATACGAGAAAACAGCCAACAGGCGTTTTTGAGATAAAGACTGCTCGAAATGATTCTATGAGAATATCTTTATAATACAGGAGTTTCAATAAAGGAGCCTTTCTAACTAAAAAGTTCAGCGAGCATATCTTTCTAATTATAATAAAAAAAGCCCCTACATAAAAGGACTGTGAAAAATGATAAATGAATTTATACCTATTTCCCAAACTATTGCCAATAGAATCAGTGATATGATTTTTTTGGAAAAAAAATATGAGCCTAATGACAAACTGCCTAACGAATATGAACTATCCAAACACCTTGGCATAAGCAGAGCAACACTAAGGGAAGCTATCAAAATTTTAGCGGCCAACGGTGTTTTAACAATAAAGAGAGGGAGTGGGACTTTTGTTTCTGCCACCCCCGAAAACCAAAGCGACCCTTTTGGAATGAAATACCTTGAAGATAAGAAAAAATTAGTTAAAAACTGGTTCGAGTTTAGACTTATTCTGGAGCCACCTAATGCACGTTTAGCTGCAAATAATGGCTCCGACAAAGAACTCAAAGCAATCACAGACTCTGCTCAAAGGCTGATTATTTTGGCTGAAAATAACAAGTCAATTATTGAGGAGGACCAAATATTTCACGCAGCAATTGCTACCGCAACACACAACGATATTATTAAACTTACAATGCCTATGTTAGAAGAGGCCGTTCGAGATGCTATCATAACATCAACTAAAATCGGCACCTCTAACATTTCTTTAAACAATGCCCTTACATACCATAAAGCTATTGCAGACTTTATTGCCACAAGAGACGGTGACGGAGCAGAAATAGCAATGCGGTATCATATTTTGCGGGGGCTAAAAGATCTAAACATAAAATAAAAAATCGAAACAGTCTCAATTTTTTGCCACCTGTTCTATCTCCTATATAAATCGCTTCACCAATATAAATACTAAAGGGCTCGTCTACTGTAAATTACAGAGGACAAACCCTTTAATTTTTTTGGTATATAGTACTACTCCATTAACAACACTTCTAATATCCTTAAATTTTATTTGTACTGCACCAAATAATCATACCATTCCCATTCAGTACTCATAATCTCTTCTATTGTTTCCTCAGAAGGCTCTTCTGATAGCTCAAATTCTATTTCAAAATCCTTATAAGCTTCGCCATCAATTATCGCTTCTCCTGTAATGATATAGGATTTTCCTTCACCTTCAATAAATTCCCCACTCAAGGTAACATCCTCTTCTTCAAGGTATACATTGTTAATCTCTCTGTTTTTTTGTTCCTCACTAAAATATTCTTTCATAAACAACACTCCTCTTATTGCTTATCTAGTTTTTTGACAATACTTTCTGCCAAGCCTCTTCGTTTCGCTCAATAACTGCCTCGTTTATCCATTTTTCCACTTCATTGCTAAATATTTGTTGCCATATAGCATTTTTATAATCCTCACGTAGTTTTTCCACTACCCTTTCTTCACTACTTTGGATTATATCCCTAACCTTAAATATTCGCCATGTTCCGTCCTCAAACTCTATAGGGTCTGATACAAATCCTGCCTCTACTTCCAGCTCTCTGCCAAAGGTGTCCTCTACATCTTTTTGAAGCATTTCCAAAAAGTTATTATCTTTAGATATACTGTACATGACAATTAAAGAATCAAAGCTTTCCCCTTCAACTGCTTTTTCATAAACCGCTTCTGCAAAAACCTCATTATCACAAACAATAAACTGTATAACTATCTCCTGCATTTGCTTCGAGGTCTCTTCAAAATAATTAGCATTATAAGCAAAATACTCACTTTCACTAATAGAAACGCCTTTTACTGTTTCCTGTCTGATTAAAGAATGTAGTTTCCTATCTCTCATAATTATAGCCATGGCATCTTCTGTCTTTTTTGAAACATTTTCATAAGTCGATAATAGTCTTTCAATTTCCAATTCTATTTCTTTTTTATCTTCACCACTTAGGGTCACCCCTATTTCCTTCGCTTTTTGTGCGCTGACTTTAACAACTATCATACTGTTTAACGCACTTTCTCTTGCTACTTCAAAAGCATTCCTTCCGTCGAAATCTGTTTCCCATATGTCAATACCACCAATTTCCTCGAAATTGTGCTTTGTTTCGTCTAAATAAATTTGATACTCCTCAGCGCTTATTTCTGCCGAATTTATACGCATAAACTCTGTCGGTATAACAGGTGTATCTTCTTTGCACCCTGAAAAAAGCACCACCACACATAAAATCAAAAACAGACTTTTTCGCAAAATATCACACCCTTATTATTCTAGCTTTCTAGTTCATCTACTAACATTTTAACATATTCTACTGCATCTATACCATCTTTTTCTTTCATTCTTATGGTTATATAAGGATTTGTTGCAGAAGTAAATAAATATTTTTTGGGAAACTTTGCAACTGTACCTATAATCCTTGCAGGGTCAGGGCAAGCATCACTTTTAAATGACACAACAATACTATCTTTTTTCTGCACAATAGAGATAATATCTAATTTATGGGCTTTCCCCTTTATTAAAACAATATCTAATAATTTTTGAACACTCCTAGGCAGAGTTCCATACCTATCCTCGATTTCTTCTTGGATATCAAAATAATCATCTTCGGTTTGGATAAGGGCAATTTTTTTGTATATTTCCAATTTTTGCGTTTCATTTTTAATATAAAAAGGAGGTATATATGCGCTGATATTCAAGTCAATTTGTGTTTCAAAGTCCTCTTCAATGCTCTCACCTTTAAGCTCTTTTACTGCATCATTAAGAAGTTTGCAATACATATCATAGCCCACCGCCTCCATGTGCCCATGTTGCTGCGCCCCAAGAAGATTTCCTGCACCTCTTATTTCTAAATCACGCATTGCTATTTTAAAACCACTCCCAAATTCAGTAAAATCCTTTATTGTTTGTAAGCGTTTTTCTGATATTTCACTCATTATTTTATCTTTTTTGTAGCACAAATACGCATATGCCACTCGGTTACTTCTGCCTACCCTACCCCTTAACTGGTATAACTGACTAAGCCCCATTTTATCCGCATCTTGTATTATAATTGTGTTTACATTCGGTATATCAAGGCCTGTTTCAATAATTGTTGTGCAAACCAGAACATCTATATCTCCTTCAATAAAGTCCTTCATGATTACTTCTAGTTCCCGCTCTGTCATTTGTCCATGGGCAAATGCAATATTAGCATCCGATAGAAGATTTTGAAGCTTTTGCGCCTCTTTGGATATTGAATTTACTTTATTATGCAGATAGTACACCTGCCCACCCCTTGATAATTCTCTTGCTATGGCATCTTTTATAAACTCAGGCTCGCTTTCTAAAACAAAAGTCTGTACAGGGTGGCGTTCCTCAGGTGGTTCCTCTAACACGCTCATATCTCTTATGCCTGAAAGAGACATATGCAAAGTTCTTGGTATTGGTGTTGCAGTGAGGGTAAGCACATCAACATTGTCTTTCATTCGTTTCATTTTTTCTTTATGCGACACTCCAAAACGCTGTTCCTCGTCAACAATAACAAGCCCTAAATTTTTAAATTTTACATCCTTGGACAAAATCCTGTGGGTGCCTATGGCAACATCAGCATATCCTTGTTCCAGCTCTTTTATTGCCACTTTTTGTTCTTTCCCTTTTCTAAACCTGCTTAGCATTTCAATCTTCACAGGATAATTTTTCATACGCTCCAAAAACGTGTTGTAGTGCTGTTGGGCTAAAATTGTAGTAGGTACTAAATAGGCAACTTGTTTCCCGTCCTGCACTGCTTTAAACGCCGCTCTAATGGCTACTTCCGTTTTACCGTAACCAACATCGCCGCAAATAAGACGGTCCATAACTCGCTCACTTTCCATATCTTTTTTTACATCTTCTATAGCATCTAATTGGTCATCTGTTTCCTCAAAAGGAAAATCTTCCTCAAACTCTCTTTGCCACACACTATCAAAGGAGTACCTGTACCCCTTCGCCATTTGGCGCTTGGCATAAAGTTCAATTAAATCCTGTGCCAAAATCTCTACAGCAGCTCTTACCTTTGCTTTTGCTTTATTCCAATCCTGTCCCCCAAGTTTACTAAGCTTAACCCGCTCACCGCCAGAGCCAATATATTTTTGTATAGCATCCATTTGATTTACAGGAACAAAAAGACTGCCCCCGTCGGCATAGCTAATTTTTATATAGTCTTTGTTTGCACCGTCAACAATTATCTTTTCAAGTCCACGAAAAACACCTATTCCATGGGCATAATGAACAACATAATCACCAACTTTAAGGTCGGTAAAGCTTTCAATACCTTTGTTCCTCTTCTTTTTCTTATTTAAACGAGTGTGTCTTTTTTCCTCAAAAAGTTGGCTTTCGCTAAAAACAATTAGCTTTAAATCTGTGTATTCAAATCCTTTGCTCAAGTTCCCTTTTGCAACAAGTATACAATTTTCTTCTAGTGCGCCTTCTCTAATATTTTCAGAAAACCCTGCATCTATGCCATTTTCCAGTAACTCTTTTACTATTCTTTCCCCTTTACTTTGGCTATTTGTAAGTATAATACAGGTGTATCCATTATTTTTTAGATTTTTCAATTCTTCAAAAAATAAATCTGTACGATTATTAAACGCTGGTGTATTTTTTGTGGACAAAGAAATAATATCCTTGAACTTAAAATCATGGATATTCTTTGTTATCGTAGTTAAAACAACCTGTCTATACGCGCTACTTATACTTAGCACTTCTTTATAATTAAAAAGAAGGTTCCCTTCTTTTGCCAGCATATACCCTTTTTCTATTCTACTTTTAACACTTTCGCTAAAACGAGTAAAGGCCACATCTCCACCAGCTTTTACTCTGCTTGAATCATCATAAAACACAACTGTATCTTTAGGCATATAGTTTAAAATACTTACCGTATCCTCATAAAAATATTCAATAAACCTATCTACTCCCGAAACATACTTTTTTGTTTTAAGCCTGTCTATTATCTGTCCCACATGCTCATCAAGTTTTTCTACTTCCTCTTTCGCCTCTTTTTTCAAAAAAAGATTTCGTGCCTTTTTATAATCTTTTTCCAGCGCTAAAATAGCGCCTTCCCCTTCAGCCTCTGAATAAATAAATTCACAGGCAGGGAAGATTTCTACTTCCTTTGCCCTATCTATAGAACGTTGAGAGTATATATCCATTGTACGTATTGAATCAATTTCATCGTCCCACATTTCAATACGCATAGCTGTTTCCTCAATCGGAGAATATATATCCAATATCCCCCCTCTTACACAAAACTGGCCTATTCCTTCAACTAGCTCGCATCTTTCATAGCCCATATAAATCAGCTTGCTTATAAACTGGTCTATATCAAAAGTCTCCCCCTCTTTTAGCGAAAAAATATGCTCTTTAAACCTTTCTTTCGTCACTCGGCGCCCAAACAGCGCCTCTATCGATAGCACTACAATAGGCCTTTTTTCTTTAATTAAGGCATTTACTACCTGATGCCTTTGCTTGTCATTTTCACCACTATGCACATCTGCACTATAAAAAATAAAATCCTTTGCCGGATAGAACATAGTATTTTTGTTAAAAAATCTAATATCTTCATATATTTTTTTTGCTTTTAATTCATTTTCAGCTATCACTAGCCCTGACCCACCAACGCTTTCCACTACAGAAGCAATTAAGTGACAGCTTTGTACGTCAATAGCACCTGTTAATAAAACAGGTGTATTATTATTTTCTATATTTTCAATCGTCTTTCTAAAACCTTTTAGCTTTTGCAAAGGTTTAAAAAAAGCATTCTCCAAACTATCACTTCCTACTTTTTTACTCATTCTTTCTCTTTTTTTACAGCCGGATTAATATTGTTCATAGCGTACTGCACACCTTGTTTTATCACCATTTCAACTGCCTCTGCACCTTTTTCACAGCCACTTATAGCCAAAGGCTCCTCATCTTTATTAAAATGGCTTAATACATAGTCGGCTAAATCCCATCCGTTTGGTTTTTCGCCTATACCTATACGTACTCTTAAAAAATCTTCTCTGCCTAAATGTGCAATTATACTCTTCATACCATTATGCCCGCCAGCGCTACCTTTTTCACGTATCCTTACCGCACCTAATGGCAAGCTTGTATCATCATAAACAACTATAATATCGTTAATCTCTGCTTTATAAAAAGAAACAGCCTCTCTAACGCTTTCACCGCTAAGGTTCATAAATGTTTGAGGCTTTAGCAATAAAACCTTTTCATCGCCTATACGACCTTCGCCAAAAAATCCTTTATGCTTAATTTTAGCTATATCTATATTATATTTAGAACAAACTTTATCGATAACTCCAAACCCTACATTATGCTTTGTTCCAACATAATTTTTTCCCGGATTTCCCAGTCCTATTATCAGTTTCATCTTAATCCCTCCAAACGCGGAAAATGACCCAAGGTAAGCTCCTTCGGCCATTTCATTTTAATGTAAATTACTGTGTTTGTCTATTGTTTTGCTAATTTAATTTCATTTTCTAACGGTGCGCCTTCCATTGCCGCTTTTAGGTTTTCAAATGAAGTTCTTGCTATTGCTTCCAAGGACTCCTCTGTAAAGAACGCCTGATGCGACGTAATTAAGACATTAGGATAAGACATAAGCTTTATAAGCTCTGTATCCGTAATAATATCATCTGACCTGTCCTCGAAGAAATAATCCTCTTCCTCTTCGTAAACATCGAGCGCAACCCCTCTAAATTTCTTTTCTTGAAGGCCTGTGTTAAGAGCTTGTGTGTCAACCAACCCGCCTCTTGATGTGTTAATCAAAATTACTCCGTCTTTCATTTTTGAAATAGTATTTTTGTTTATTATATATTTCGTATCTGCGTTAAGAGGGCAATGCAAAGATATAACATCGCTTTTTTTAACCAGTTCGTCAAAGCCTACATAATTTATGTCTAACGATGTATCAGGAAACGGGTCATATGCTAAAATATTCATTCCAAACCCTTTTAAAATCTCTATCATAATACGCCCTATTTTGCCTGTGCCAATAACTCCTGCTGTTTTCCCCTTTAATGTAACACCCATAAGACCGCTTATTTTAAAGTTAAACTCTCTTGTTCTAGTATAAGCTTTATGAGTTTTTCTATTTAAAGTAAGCAATAGCGCCATAGCATATTCCGCAACAGCCTCAGGCGAGTAACTTGGCACACGTAAAACTGTAATTTTATCTTTTACTGCTTTTAAATCTACATTATCATATCCTGCACATCTCAAAAGAATTGTTTTTATCCCTAAATCATATAAAACGTTTATAGCTTTTTCATCTATTATATCATTTACAAAAAGGCATACTGCATCGCACCCGCTGGCAAGTATGGCTGTTTCTGCTACAAATTTATTTTCGAAAAACAAAATTTCACAATTATAATCCTTCGAAAGCTTTTCAAACCAAAGTTTATCATATTCTTTTGTATCGTAAAACGCTATCTTCATTTCATTCCTCCTACCGTTAATTTATAATATGTAGTTTTACCGCTAATTACAAACCTTATCCTAATAAAAAAGATACCTTAAAGCTGTAAAAAAGTCAATCACTTTTCGTTAAAAAAATAACTTTATTTGGCGGTATGACCACCTTGTCATCAACCATTTTTTTGAAATTCCTTTATTTTGCCTACTTTTTTAAAAAATCAATTGTTAATTTTTTTTCTATTTCACCCGTTAATAACACTTTTATGATTTTTTCGAATAAAAAAAGCAGGTACAAATGCACCTGCAATAAACTGCTTTTAGTCAAACAATCTTGAAATAGAAGTTCCCTCATGAATACGCGTAATGGATTCAGAGAAAATTTGTGCAACTGAAAGTTCAGTTATTTTATCAATCTTTTTTGTGCCTGAAAGCTCTATAGTGTTTAACACAACAAGTTCACTTATCGCTGACTTTTGTATTCTTTCTATAGCAGGGCCTGAAAGAACAGCGTGTGTACAACAGGCATCCACCTCCACAGCCCCTCTTTCTTTAAGTGCATTTGCTGCATTTGTTATCGTCCCAGCAGTATCAATCATATCATCAACTAATATAACTTTTTTGCCTTCAACATTTCCGATTATATTCATAATCTCAGAAACATTTGCCTTTGGACGTCTTTTGTCAATAATGGCAATAGGAATATCAAGCTTTGTTGCAAACGCTCTTGTTCTTCCAACACTACCTAAATCAGGTGATACTGCAACAAAATCATCCATTTTATCACCGTATTTTTCACGGTAATAGTTTGCAAGGATAGGCATTCCCACTAAATGGTCAAGAGGAATATCAAAGAACCCTTGAATTTGTGCACAATGAAGATCCATTGTAAGCACTCTGTCTGCACCAGCTGTTGTTATAAGGTTTGCAACCAACTTCGCACTAATCGGGTCTCTCGCTCTTGCCTTTCTATCCTGTCTTGCATAGCCATAATATGGCATAACCGCAGTGATTCTTTCTGCCGATGCACGCTTCATCGCATCAATCATAATCAGAAGCTCCATTAAATTATCGTTTACAGGCTCTGATGTTGACTGAATAATAAATACATCTGCTCCTCTTATTGTCTCATCAATTTTTACTGAAATCTCTCCATCGCTAAACTGAGTCACTTCGCTGGCTCCAAGATTTAAGCCTAAATTTTTGGCAATAGCCCCCGCCAATTTTTTATTGGCATTACAAGAGAAGACCTTGATATTGCTTCTTTCTGCGTACATCATAATTACATTTCCTCCCAACAAGATATTTGACACCCACTAAAAATAAAATTCTCGTCCTTTATGTTACACTGTCAAGAATTAAAATTCAAGCTAATTTAACAAAACATTTATTTTTTCGACCAACCATTTAGATTTTCCTGGCGATTTCTTGCAATTCCAAGAGCCTTTTCAGGGACATCTTTTGTAATTGTAGATCCCGCTCCAACGTAACTTTCTTTTTCTAGGGTAACAGGCGCAACTAAATTGGCATTGCAACCTATAAAAACATCGTCTTTTATTGTTGTTCTAAACTTATTCTTTCCATCATAATTAACTGTTACTGTTCCACAGCCAAAATTAACTCTTTTTCCAACATCGCTGTCGCCTACATATGTTAAATGAGATATTTTCGTTCCGTCCCCTATTACAGAGTTTTTTACTTCAACAAAATCCCCAACTTTAACATTATCGCCGATTTGGCTTTCAGGGCGAATATACGCATATGGCCCCACAACAGTATTGTTACCTATAGATGAATCCATTGCTGTTGAAAACTGTATCTTAGTTCCAATACCTACTTTAACGTTTGTTAAACGACAATTTGGGCCAATCTCGCAGTCCTCGCCAATTGCTGTATTCCCTTCTAAAAACGTGCTCGGGTAAATAATCGTATCTCGCTCTATGGTCACATCATCTGCTATGTAGGTTTGTTCCGGATTAATTATCGTTACACCGTTTTCCATATGTTGTAAGTTTATTCTTTTTCTTAAAATTTCCTCTGCAATAGCAAGCTGTGCTCTGGAATTCACTCCAAAAAATTCACTTACATCGCCCTTTGTCATTGCATCAACTTTCTCTCCACTTTTTAATATAATTTCCAATGTATCAGGAAGATAATATTCACCTTGTATGTTATCATTTTTCAAATTTCCAAGAGCTTTTTTTAGGGAAGAACCTTTATAACAATAAATGCCTGTATTTATTTCTTTTACGTCCTTTTCTTCCTCGGTACAATCCTTATACTCTACATTTTTCAAAAAATTACTGTTATTGTCGCGAATTATATGACCATAGCCTGCCGAATCCTCTACTATTGCCGATATAATAGATACTCCATTATTGTTTTTTTCGTGAAACTCTATTAAATTTTTCAAAGTTTCTTCTCTGATTAAAGGGGTATCTCCATATAAAATAATATAGTCGTCTTTATCGTTTATAAAGTCTATTGCCTGCATTACTGCATGACCTGTGCCTAACTGCTGTTGCTGAACAAAAAATTTTATTCCCTCTGCCGAAATATTTTCTTTAACTTTTTCAGCTTTATAGCCAACAATAACCGCCAGTTCATTGGCCCCTGATTTTTTTGCAACATCCACAACTCTTTGTACCATTGCTTTGTTCATTACTTTATGCAGAACCTTAGACATTTTACTTTTCATCCTTGTGCCTTCACCAGCAGCAAGAATTATAGCTTTCAATTCTTTCATATAGCACCCTGTCTCCTTCTTCTTAATCCAATAGTTTTATTTTTACACATAAATCAATTTTTTTCAACCTTTTGTACATTTATATAATTATTTTTCACCCTTTACGTTTTAATAATATTGTGTAATAATAATTATATACACTTCTTTATAAAGCGACCCGCACTAAGGGTTAATATAAAATAAGCATCGTCTTATTGAAGGGAGTTGTCTTTATGATTTATAATATTAAAGAAAAAAACATTTCTCTTGGTACCACAACAAAGGAAAAAATTACGAATAAGCTTAGTAGAATTGAAAAGCTGTTTCCTGATGATGCCACTGCGGTGGTAAAAGTTTCCTTAGAAAAACAGAGTTATACAGTAGAAATAACAATTCCTATCTCCAAACGCCTTGTAAGAGCCGAGGTAACTCAAAGCGATATGATGGCCTCTTTAGACAAAGCAATTGATATAGTGGAGAACCAAATAATCCGCCATAAAGGTCGTATCAAAAGCAAAATACGCCATAGTGGGGCTTTTAAAGATGAGTATGAAACAATTTCTACTGCGGAAGAGCTCTCGTCTGTAAATGACGACGATATTTTAATAGAAAAAAATAAATGTTTCGAACTGCGCCCAATGGACGCTGAAGAGGCTATTATGCAAATGGAACTTCTCGGACATATGTTTTTTGTTTTCCTTAACTCACAAACAGAAACAATAAATGTTGTCTACAAAAGAAAAAATGGTACTTACGGATTAATCGAACCTGAAGCATAATTTTTAGGAAAATATTTCCAATATATATGAGGAAGTGCATACTTGCGCTTCCTTTTTTTATTTTTAAATATTACCTATTGAAAAATATGTAAATTTTTAGTATATATAATGCTATAAGGTATGCACAATTTAGCAATAAACCATTTTAGCGGTACACCTTTGTAATAAATACATGTTATTCATTAACAATAGGCATTTTTTGAGAGTGCATAAGTAAGAAAAGAGGGGATACCTTGTCACAGGATGAAATCAGAAACATTACTGATGTTATCACAATTGATTATTTGCATACAATTCAAAACAATTTAAGTGTACTAGCAAAGGTATCTGCCATTTTATTTGACTCAGACGGAGTCCTTTTATCTGCGCCTACAAATGCTTGTATCCTTTATAATACTATGCCTACAAATGAATTAGGCAAAAAAACATGTCCGAACGCTCATACACAGTTGATTGAAAACAGCCGAAACACTCAACTGACCTTAGTAAATATATGCCCAAATTTAGGGCTAAAAATAGGAGCTATCCCCATTTTTCTTGATTCAAAGTTTATTGGAAGTTGGTTAGTTAGCCAATCCTCCAATACTTCTACCGAAAAAAGATTTACACCTAATACCGACCCTATTCCCATTGTTTCTGACAACCAATTTGATAATGCTATCAGCCTTCTTAAAAATATAGCTCTTTCTTTCACCAAAACAATTGAATCCAGCACATCTTTGAGCGAGCAAAATACCGAGTTTCTTAATCTTACCAATAAGCTTGATAGCTCTCTTCAAACATTTAAAGAATTTATAGATAACACCTGTTTAGGGGCATGTCTTGTTTACTATCATACTGGTGAACTTATAATGTGTAACACTATTTATTCTGATTTTCTAAAAAAAGCAAATGAAAACAGTCAAATTTGTGACAGTTTTGAAGATATGTACCCATTTAGTGAAAAACACCAGCTATTAGACAAGTTGCCTCATATAAAGGAACAGTACAACCCTATTTTAGATAAATGGCTTTGCATAACCAGTCGCGCATTATACTGGATAGATGGGCACTTAGCTATTATGACAACTTTTTTTGAAATAACCAAGTATAAAAAAGAAACTGAACAAATAAAATATTTAGCTTATAACGACCCTCAGCTAGGTATCCCTAATGATGTTAAGCTTAACCTTGACCTTAAAGATAACGCCGGCTCTGACTCCTATCTGATTTGTCTTAATATTAAAGGCTTAAAAGAAACCAACAGTGTATACGGACGAGAAATCGGAGATAATTTACTACATAAAGTAGTATCTTGGATACATAATCTCCTTGATGATAAATATGTTTTATACCGAATAGTTAATAACGATTTTACTATCCTTGTTAGAAACAGTACTCAGGAAAATGCCTTGTCTATAGCAAATGCTATTTACAATCGTTTTGATGCACATTGGATTATTGATTTAGCTGAAATAAAGCATAAGATTTTCAGTAGCGCCCATGTAGGTACATTTCAAATAAATGACCCTACTCGTTCTCATTCTGCCCTTATAAATATTATTGAAAAAGTGCTTTTGTTCGCCAGAAGAGAGAACAAACCTATTCTTTTTGATGCCGTAATGGACAAAGAATATATGCAACACACCCGATTAATGGTTAGTTTAAAATCCTGCGTTTTAAACAATATGGAAGGATTTTCTCTTAACTACCAGCCAGTAGTACATAGCGATACAGGAAAATGGACAGATATTGAGGCTTTGTGCCGTTGGGAAAGCCCTGAATTAGGTACTGTCTCTCCAAATGTATTTATCGAAAAAGTTGAGCAAATCGAAATAATTGACCTTATAGGCGATTGGGTTTTGGAAAAAGCTATCGGCCAAACCAAGGCTTTTGGATTTGACAAGATACCTGGCTTTTCACTGTCAGTAAATATATCTCCACTCCAATTATCAAACAAAAGGCTTTTCCTAAAATTTTGGACCTTTTAAAAAAATACAACTATCCTGTCAGCAAGTTGAATTTAGAAATAACCGAATCAGCAGAGGTACATTTTGACAGCGCTACAATGAAAATTCTTAACAGCATACGTGATGCAGGCATTTCTCTTTCTCTTGACGATTTCGGTATCGGCTACGCTACCTTTTCCAGCCTAAGAGATTTACCTGTTAATGTACTAAAAATCGACCGTTCTTTTATCAACAGAATAGAAAATAACGAATACATTCAACGTACAATGCAGGTAATAGTTGAGTTTGCTCACTCAGCAGGACTAAGCGTTACAGTTGAAGGAATAGAAACGCAGGCACAATACGAAATTATAAACCTAAACAGAGTAAGTTTATTACAAGGGTTCTATTTTTCGAAACCTCTTACTGCGGAAATACTGGCAAAAAATATCGATAATTTTAAATAATAAAAAATTCGAATAAAACCTTCTTTTTCTGTAAATTAATAATATTGAAAGGAGGTTTTTTATATGTCCAAAAAAAATTCAAAATCCAAACCTGCTGTTCCAAATAATAATCAGCCAATAGAAATGATTAAAGAAAACACAAACTATAACGACAGAGGCAAAGTTAGCCCTATAAACGATATTTTTTATGACGAAAAGTGCAACCCTTTAAGTAGTAAAGGGAATTAATATCTTTTATTTACAATTATCTTAACAAAAAAGCCAGCTATAATTGAAGTACAATTCAATCATAGTTGGCTTTCAATTTTATTTATATAGCTTAATTATTCCTTTATCACTTAAGTGTTTTGCAAATGTAAGCAAAATAGGTGCTAAGAAAAATCCAGCCATTCCAAATAGCCACAGTCCCATAAACATCGCCATTATTGTTATAAGAGGGTGCAGTCCCATTTGGCTACCAACAATCCTTGGCTCCATTATATTCCTTACAACCAACACCACAACATATAAAATAAGAAGTCCAATCCCTAAAAATGTATTGCCTTGTAACAAGCTTATAATCGCCCACGGAATTACAACGCCTCCTGTACCAAGTATAGGAATTATATCAAAAATAGCAATACCAACAGCGATTAAAACTGCGTTTTCAACCCTAAGTATTGTAAGCCCGATTGCCATTTCTACAAAAGTAATACTCATTATAATAATATAAGATTTGAAAAGCACAAACAGTTTGCTGGCAAAAAACCAATTAGCCTCTTCCAATATATTTTTCCAATTGTTCGGAAACTGCTTAAGCATAAATTCTTTGATTTTGTCATAATCAGTAGCTATAAAAAACGACGTTATTATTGTAAGAAATGTTTTAAGTACAAACATTGGTAAAGATGTGGCACCATTGGATATAATTGACACCATTTTCACCGAAATACTTGTAAGCAAGCCATATAAACTTTGGCTAAACTGTAAAAACAAATCATTTAACACAGCTGTTGTAGCAGGGTCAATTTCATAAAAAGCATTTTCAACAACTCTAAATGCCTGCATTAAAAACGGTTCCATAGATATTCGGTAAGTCTCAGGAAGGGACATCATAGCCCCTGCTAGCCACCCAAAAAGTTTTATGCCTGAAAAAACCATAAGCAATACAATCAAGCAATAAAAAACTATCAAAACTATCAGTGACACAATTTTCTTTTTTACTTTAAACCTGTCTGCAAGTTTTTGCGATACCCCATTAAGGCATGTTGCTATAATAAATGCAATAACAAAAGGTGCAATATAGGTAAATCCATATTCAAAAAATATATAAATACCTACTATAATGATAAGCCAGTAGCATACATTTACAACAAAACTTTTCTTCTTTTCATTCTCCATAACCATTCTCCTGTAGTTGTATATTTATAGAAGGTTTTAAGCTTAAAAACCCTCTTAATGAATCCTTGGTAAATAAAGACTCTCTCTTCGAACCTCTTCAAGCTGTCTTTATCTCAAAAATACCTCTTGGCTGTTTTCTCGCCTTATATCATAAAGACTCTCTCTTCGAACCCCTTCAAGATGTCTTTATCTCAAAAATGTTCCTTGGCTGTTTTCTCGTATTATATCATAAACGCCTACTCATTGAACCCCTTATATTCGCCTATAATCGTAATTTTTTCTTAAAAGTTTTTTAATTTTCTCCTTTTTTTGCCAAAATAAAGAAAAGACCTTCAACATGGTCTTTTCAAACATTGTTAGATATAAAACTCTAAATTCAACGCACCTTACGGGGATCGAACCCATGGCCTACCGGTTCGGAGCCGGTCACTCTATCCACTGAGCTAAAGGTGCACTTGTTTTCAGTGATGCAACTACAGTATTTTACCCTTTTTAGGCACTACTGTCAATTTCAACTATAAAAAATTTTCGACACAACAATAAACGCGCCTATCAATCCGCCTATATTTGCAATCAATCCTCCTTTTAAAGTATATCTGGTATTTCCAATCCCTCTGCCTGCAAAATAAATACTCATTGTATATATAATTGTTTCTGTCGAACACATCATTACACTGGCAACTCTGCCAGCAAAAGAATCCGGCCCCTCTGTTTTAAATATATCCGTTAAAAACCCTGTAGCACCTGAGGCGGATACAACTTTCATAAACCCAAGAGGTATAATTTGTGTTGGTATATGAAAAAATTCAGAAACAGGCAATAACACGGCACAAACCATGTCTATCAAATTGCTTTCTCTTAACACAAAAACCGCTGTAATTAACCCAATTAAGGTCGGAAGTATACCCATAACTGTTTTAATCCCTTCTGTTGCACCTTGGACAAAACAGTTGTATATATCAACCTTTTCCAAGCAACCATACAGCACCACCAACACAACAATAAATGGCATTATTAAAGAAGAGATATAAATCAAGAAATTCAAATTTCACCCCTTCTTTCCTGAATTTTTCCATAAATAATTCCCGTCGCTGTTGAAATAGTTGTTGCAATAATAGACGGTATCACTATTTCACTTGGGTTTTGGCTAAAGTATTCACTTCTTAGCGCTATCACACTAACTGACAATAACTGCACAGACGACATATTGACTATAAGAAACATGCACATAGGGTCACTTGCAACATTTTTATCCTTATTTATCTTTTGTAGTTCATCCATTGCCAAAAGTCCCGCTGGTGTGGCTGCCCAGCCTAAACCCAAAAAATTTGCGGCTAAGTTTGTCGCTATTAAATCTCTTGCTTTATGATTTTGGGGAATAGAAGGAAATAAAAATGTTAAAATAGGCGAAATCTTTTTTGCCATTGCCATTATCATCCCACTTTCCTCTGCAATTCTCATAATCCCGCACCAAAAAGCTATTACTCCACACATTCCAATTGCTAAAGTAACCGCCTCTTTGCTTCCATTTATTATTGCACCAACCATGTTCTCACCATTTCCTGTAACAATACCGAAAAAAATCCCAAAAACCAGCATTCCTGACCATATGTAATTTAACATTTCCACCTCGAAAACTTTTTTATATACTATATTTACATCAAAAATCTCATAATCATGCCTCTTTTATAAAGTCATTAGGTAATATTTGGTAAAAGTCTTGCTCATTTTTTAGTATATATTGACTTTTTTTAACTATCGTGATATTGTTGTTTCGTGGAGTAAGAGAATTGTTTAAGTGGCGGCTTGAAGCGAAAAGAGGTGCAAAATTTTATGAAATCCACCGGTATCGTTCGTAAGATTGATGAACTAGGAAGAATTGTTTTACCTATTGAACTAAGGAGAAACTTTGATATTGAAGTCGGTGTTTCTTTAGAAATTTTTGTTGATAGTGATAAAATAGTTCTTAGAAAGTATGAGCCTGCTGATATTTTTACAGGCAATATGGACAATCTTATTGAGTATAAGGGCAAAAAAGTATCCCTTGCCTCAATAAAGGAAATGGCGGCACTTGCCGGCCTAACTGTTACTAAATAAAAAGAGAGTCCTTTTTATCAAAGGACCCTCTTTTTTTGTATAGAATAACCCCTGTTGTTTGATTCTTCATCTTACAAACAAGGGTTATTTTTTATTTGAATTTTCTTAATATTTTTCTATATCAATTTCTGTTGCTGTATATTTTTTCTTCAGTGCCTCTTCACAAATTTTTTCAAACATATCTGTCCTGTCGCTTATGAAAAAAGAATGCTCTTTTTCCTCTTCTCCCTGACATAACATGTCATTCTCCCGCAAATAGCTTTCAAGTGCCACAGAAACCTCTTTTGCAGGTTCAACCAACATTACATCCCTACCTACCGTTTCTTGTATACAGCCACGTAACAATGGATAATGGGTGCATCCCATTAAAATTGTGTCCACGTCTTTATAAATTAACTCATTTAAGTATTTTTTCACTGTAAGTTTTGTTATTTCATCGTCCCACAAACCTTCTTCAGCCAAGGGCACAAATAGAGGGCAGGCTTTTGCAAAAACCTTAACTTCAGCATCTCTATCATGTATAGCATTTTGAAATGCATTACTTTTTATGGTACTGCTGGTCGCTATTATCCCTACTTTTTTATTTTTAGTCATCCTTAACGCTTCTTCTGCACCAGGCTCAACCACTCCAAAAATAGGTACGTCAAATGTTTCTTTTAATGCCGACAAACTATTAGCACTAGCAGTATTACAAGCAACGACTATTGCTTTTACATTTTGGCTAAGCAAAAATCGCACATCTTGTTTAGAAAATTTTGTTACAGTCTCTCTGGTTTTCGTTCCATATGGCACTCTGGCAGTATCGCCAAAATACACTATTTTTTCATTCTTCAGCCGCTTTATGATTTGGCTCGCTACTGTTAAACCGCCAACGCCCGAATCAAAAACTCCAATAGGCCTGTTATCCATAATTCACCTCTATTTGCCAACATATGCAAGCTCAATAAGCTCATCAACAAGTGTTTCTATAGGCATTCCAACATCTTCCCATAGCTTAGGATACATACTAATAGATGTAAAGCCGGGAAGTGTATTAATCTCGTTAAATATAACTTTATTGGTATCCTTTTCTACAAAAAAGTCCACTCTGGCCAGCCCTGAACCGCCTACAGCCTTAAACACTTTTATTGCCTCTTTTTGTACCTGCTTTACTATTTTTTCATCAAGGAGCGCAGGGATTACTGTCTTTGATTCTGCGTTATTATATTTTGCATCATAATCATAAAATTCTGCCGCAGGTAAAACCTCCCCAACAGACGACGCCACAACATGATCATTGCCCAAAACTGAGCATTCAACTTCTCTGCCCACAACAGTTTCTTCTATGATAATTTTTCTATCA
>JGI994J12354_10002316_pt1 | contig 18690 bp, 15 predicted proteins | sample IntmicLarv3ML3BL_FD_12354 | JGI IMG/M metagenome (IMG submission 12354)
TCATTACGCTTAACCAGTCAGAGCCGAACAAAGAACTTATACCATAATCCTGTTTTCCGGCGGGTATGTACCTGTAAACAGCTATAAGTTTAAGCAGCTCAATATACCTTGATGAAATAAGCAAAATTCAACCTCCTCTCAACGTAATGCTTACTACTCTCGGTATACGAACCTGCATAATAAGCTGTTGCGGTGTATCTAGTAGGCAGGGGAACATAATCAACTGTTGATGTTTCATGGGCTGTCCAGCTGATGTCTTTCAATTTCAACTGCACACCGTTTTTAGTAGCTGTTTGTGAAATAGCAGATGGGTCATTTCGCTCCAATATGATGCGTTTTTGGATAGAACTATTTTAGTTTTTGAAGATTATAAAATACGAATTGATGAGAAGTTTTGGGCTTATGTAATCCAACAAAAATTTGAATTAGAGAAAGAAAAAGCCCCGGGTGGAACTATAAAAACAATAACAAAAGAAGCTTTATCAGATTTCACCGTTTCACTACCTGAGTTTCCCGAACAAACCGCCATTGGCACATTCTTCCGCACCCTTGACGACACTATCACCCTACATAAGCGAAAGCTGGATGGGCTGAAAGAGTTGAAAAAGGGCTATTTGCAGCAGATGTTTCCGCAGGCAGGCGAAAGCGTGCCGAGGGTGAGATTTGCGGGGTTTACGAAGCCGTGGAAAATCAAAAAAGCGGGAGAGATATTCGTTTCGGTGTCTGACAAAAACTGTCCGCATCTCCCTGTATTATCCGCTTCACAGGAAAAAGGCATGGTGTTTCGGTCGGAATTGGGAATAGATATTAAATATGATATAAATTCACTTAATACATACAAAAGAATACGGCAAGGGCAATTTGCAATTCATTTACGTTCTTTTCAAGGGGGATTTGCCCATTCGGATTTAGAAGGAATAACATCTCCTGCTTACACTATCTTGGACTATAAAAATAGCAATGAACACGACTCGAATTACTGGAAAGAAATTTTTGTTAGCCGGTTATTCATAAAACGACTGGAAACAATAACTTATGGAATAAGAGATGGCAGAAGCATAAGCTTTTCTGAATTTTCAACTCTGGAATTTTCTTGTCCGAGCAAACCTGAACAAGCTACAATAGGAAATTTTTTCTGTAAGTTTGATAATATAATTAATAGTCAACAAAGTAAATTAGACAAACTTAAACGGCTAAAATCCACATATCTTCAAAAGATGTTTATATAGTACATAGCAACGCTTCAAATTTATCCCCGGGGAAAAGTATTCGTACAGCAATTCGGGGTATATACTATTAGGCGCTATAATTGAAAAGGTAAGCGGACAAGATTATTATGAATATATTGAAGACAAGGTTTTCGCGCCTGCAAAAATGAAAAATTCAGGAAGTTTCCTCAAAACCGAAGAAGTACCTAATTTAGCAATCGGCTATATAAATGATATGCAACCGGGACAAAATACTGAAATTAAAAGAAATACCGACACACTTCCTTCAAAGGGAAGCTCTGCCGGTGGGGGGTATTCAACCGCAGAGGATATGCTAAACTTTATAAATGCTCTTAAAAATGATGTTTTATTAGAAAATACCTTTTCAGAAATTTTCTTTAATGCAATTCCAAATATTCCGGGAGCAACAGATTATGGTTTCGGAGTTGGAGAATTTTCGTCAAACAGAAATGTAGCAATAGGACATAATGGCGGTGCGCCGGGAATAAGCGCACATTATGAAACATATCTCAATAGCGGTTACAGTGTTGTGGTAATTGCAAATCTTGGCGACAGCAGGCAACCCTTATCAGAAATCCGACGCCAAATTTCCCCCAAAGAAGCCTTGGTAGTCGGTTATGATAATAAAATTTATATTAACGACAAAGCATTTGCAACCTATGTACAACCAACAATAATTGATGAAATAACATATCTGCCATTTGATGAAGTAGCCTTTGCCTTTGGGTGCAGAATTATGATAGGTGGGCAAATAACATTATCTAAGGACGATTTGAGAGCTGTATTTGAGATAGGAAGCGCAAAAGTGATTGTAAATGACACAGAAGTGGTCTTATCCTCGGCAATCAAAAATATAAATGGAGTACAAATGATCCCCGTAGATTTTGTTTCAAAAGTGTTTGGTTATGATGTGCACGTAGTCGATGGAATTGTTTATATCAATACTGTAAAGTAATGTATTTTAGTAAATGTGCAATTGCTGCTATGCGTGCGCGAAGTGTTCATTCCTATGCTCTAAGATTTCTAATTTTGGTGAAATCTTTTCTTTTACTTGATGTATAGCTTAGGCTTGAACCCAAAGGTTTTCCGTTTTTTGAAGTAAGCATTTTGCCTGATATACAAATGCCATCATAGTTTAACAAAAGCAAAACAAAGCCTACAACCCATTGGCAAGGCTAAAATGAACCGAGTGCTTTCAATGGAATAATCAAAAACAATTGTGTCATCTCCAATAGAGGTAGATGTAAACAGAGGATACTGTGACAGCCACAGTATCCTCTGTTCTCGCTGCAAGACCCTGCTATGGGTTGTATATTTCACGAAGCAACATATTTTTTCAAACTTTGTTAAAAAAGTAGGCAGAAAATAAACCATTAAGTTGACTTCAAAAAATCATTGGTAAACTCACGATTCATACGCCCTTTAATCAGCGTCTGCTCTGCCATGTAATCTGCCAGAGCGTTCCAGCGTGCAGGTTCAATATGGCCCCATTGTCCGTTTTTGTCAAGAAAGCGTGTTGAAATATAGCGCAAGCTGTCCAGTATTAGTTCAGGGTCGCGTTTATCAGCTTTTTCCATATATTGCACCAAAATTTCAGATGTAGTATCAGGGTCTTTTACCGCCTCAACATAACCTCTGCTGGTTTGTTCTAAAAACGTCCGCAATATATTCGGATTAGAATCAATTAATTCATGTGTCGCAACAACAGCAGGGGCACAATAATCGTATACAGAGCCGTAGTCGGCAAACTCGAAATAATTTACAGGTATACCTGCGTGCTGCATTACAAAATATTCCCAGCTTTTGTATATCCATACAGCATCTACTTCCGTACCTAATGATGCTTCAATATCTCCCACTTCTTTTTGTATCAGGCAAACATTCGAATATTTCCCGCCGTTTTCATTTACAGCTTTGCCTACAAGACTATCGAACCACGCAGTTTTCCAGTAGGATAATCGCTTGCCCTCTAAGTCCCCGGGATTGTTAATTCCGCTTTGCTTTAACGACAATATTCCGGAATCATTGCGCTGAGTCAAAGTGGCTACGGCGGTTATTTTATCGCCTTTATCCATGCCGGTTAAAATCGAAGGCTGCGGCGCAATTGTAATATCGGAGTATCCATTCCCTCCGATACTTTGCGTATTGTCATAAATATTTACATCTAAGCCAGCCTCTCTGTAATAACCTTTGTGCAATGCAACAAAAAAGCCCGCATGATTGGTATTAACAAACCAATCCAATAACACATTGAGCGTTCTCATTATTCCCCCCCCTATTCTTCAAAAATAGCCGATGCAAGCCTATCAACAGCCGCATGGAACGTACTACTTGCCGTTGTTGTGCGGTAGCCGTTTTTATCCACATCAATCTTCATTTCTAAAGCAATGTTGGCAGGCCTGCCCTTAATGATATAAACTTTGTCCGATAAATATACGGCTTCGTTTATGTCATGTGTAACAAGCACCGCTGTCATTTTCAATTCACGAACAGTGGTTAAAAACCATTCGTATACAGCTATCCTGGTAAGTGTATCAAGTGATGAAAAGGGCTCATCAAGCAGCAATATGTCTGACGAAAACAAATATGCCCGCAGCAGGGATACTCTTTTTGCCATGCCGCCCGATATTTGTGACGGATACAGATTTTTACATGATTCCAAGCCAAAGTATTCAAGATATTGTTCAGCCCACCTGTATGCTTCACTCTTTTTTACACCGCCTATGGTTAAGGGGAGTATAATATTGTCCAGAACAGTTTTCCACGGCATGAGCAGACTGTCTTGTCTCATAAAGCTGACTTTTCCTGTCTTGCCCGTGCAATCTTCGCCGCTGATAATTACACTTCCGAAGTCCGGCTCAGTTAATCCGGATACTATTTTCAACAGCGTACTCTTGCCGCTTCCTGACATACCCAGTACTGAAATGATTTCTCCCTCCCGCGCGCTCAAACTGACCGAAGATAAAATAGCATCATTTCCGTATGTTTTGCTTATATTGATACATTCAAGTTTAGGGGAGGTATGCATTTGTAAAGGCGGCATTAACATCAAGCTCCCTCTCGATAATACTATGTTCCAAACAAAACTCGGAAAACATTGACCAGATTTCCTCTCTCATATAGCCGAATCTTCCGTTGTCGTCGATATAATAATCATTTAGGTACATTATGGAACGTTTCAGAAGTTCAAAGTCGGTTTCAGGTGTGTATTGATGCAATATTTCTGCGGCTTCCTCCGGGTTGTTTATGGCAAATTCATACCCGCGGCTTACAGCGCGCAAAAACTTTTTAGCTGTTTCGGGATTTTTTTCAAGATAATCTTCGTTTGATATAATAATCGGGGTGTAGAAGTCAAATCTCTCATCTTCTTCGCCAATCATGACATAGTTAACGTCAATTTCATGCAATTCTGCTTGAATCCCTGTCCAACCGCGAAAAACCAGCACCAAATCAATTTCGGACTCCAATAACTGGATTGCATCAATAGCACCGCCATGTGCAACGCTTCTAAGTTTGCTCGGATCGGCATTGTGGAGTCTCATCAATGTTTCAATAATTGGCAGTCCTGTAGGCATATTGTTATGCCCGTTAACTTTCCCTTCAAAATCTTTCGGTGTGATAATATTCTCGCTTGCCAGCGACATATACCCTGTCGTATTGTGCTGAAGAATCGCGGCGACTGCGATAACAGGTTGAGGGTTATCGGCAGTTCGTGCAAATGTAACCTGCTCTTGCGCCGCTATCCCGAAATCTGCCTTGCCCTGCCCAACTACAACTAGCGAAGCATCTTGCCCTCTTTCCTTTATATCAACCTCAATGCCTTCTTCATCAAAATAGCCATTAGTTAAAGCCACGAACAACCCTGTATGGTTCGTGTTCGGTACCCAGTCAAGCATTACGATTACAGGCTCGGCACTATTTTCATTTTCGCTTTTGGAGCAGCCCGAAAGCTGTGCAATTATCAGAAAAATACTTAGAGTCAAGAAAATGATTTTTTTCATAGGTTTTCAGTCTCCTTTTTGTCAATCGAATTTGTCTTATTTACCATTTGGCAACAGTGCATTATTCAATGTAATTAATGAAAAGCGACTCAGTATGCCGCGAAAAACACGGTCTTTTTCGTTAGAAAGAGAGAGACCAAAGCGCAAGCTTTTTTTATAAATTACTACACTTTTGCACCGTTACCATTTGTTATTTTTTTGAATAATGACTTTCAAAAGATTGATAGCGGAATAAACCGTTAGGCTCAATAAGCAAACCGCCGCAATCACCACAAACATCTGCGAATACTTAAATGCGTTTTTATACCTTATCATCAATGTGCCAAGCCCGCCGTCACCAGCTAGCCACTCACCTATAACAGCTCCGGTTACACAGTATGTTCCCGCAATTTTCAACCCTGAAAACAGCGATGGAACACTCGCGGGCAGCTTTAGATGCAGGAGTGTCTGTATATAATTCGCATTTATACAGCGCATATATTCAATCATATCCTCCTGAACAGAAGTTAAGCCTTCATACAAACCAATAAGTATCGGAAATGTGCATATAAGCGTAACTACTATTATCTTAGGCGTTACGCCAAAACCGAACCATATTACAAACATAGGCGCAATTGCAAATGTGGGAACAGCCTGTGTGATGATAAGCAAAGGTTTAACCGCTTGCGCTACCGGAACAAACCTGTCCATTAGCATCGCAATAGTAAATGCCACTGCTGTTGAAATCGCAAAGCCTATGCCTGCCGCCGAGAGTGTTTGCGGAAGATATTCAAGTAGCGGTGATATAGTTGAGGGTACTGCGCTGATTATATTTGTTGGCGACGGGAACACCGCCCGCGACAAAATACCTATATTTACAGAAAGCTCCCAAACACCAATCAGCACAGCGGCGAGTATAATCGTGGGTATTTGCGCTTTAATTTTATCAATCATGATGTTTTGTGGTTAATGCTCCACACCCCGTTACCTGGACAGTAGTCAATTTTGACATAAGACATTACATGCGCTGCTCCTTCACGTATGCAAATTTTTTGGCAGTCTTTAACTATGTTCATTAATGTATCGAAATCGCCTTCAATCGTCGTTTCAAACGGGCCAACAACATAAGGCAAACCGGCAGAACGGATGTAATCAATGACCCTATCGACAATCGGGATTACGCAATCTTCCTCAACCTGCGGCAATACCTGAATGGCCACGCTGCATTCAAAATTTTTCTCCACTTAGACATCTCCTTTCTATTGTTTCTATAGCGTTTTACAAAAAAATACCCCATGCAGAAGCATAGAGTATCACCATTCACTACAATTCCCTACGTTGGCATTATCCAAATCAGGTACGGTCAAAGCACTCCTGCTTCCTCTCAGCCTGTAATCCAAGCTCCCGGTAATTTATTCAATTTTTATAACTATAGCACATAAAAAGACTTTGTACAAGTAGCGCTTTTTATATTTAGTAGCTAAAAGAAAATCAACAATAGCAAACTGTAAAGACAGATAACCATTTCGAACCTATTATAAGAGTATTAACCCGTCAGTAAAAGCAATGCTATGGTTGATTAAATTCCCTTGACGGGAATTTCCAACAGGGGTGAGAGGAATTTGTTGCCGAAAGCACAAATAATTATTTATATCAACTAAGCTCACGAACCATTTGAATGGTTTTTAATACCCATTCCAAGGCGCCTTCAAGCCGATAGCCCTCAAACCCCGATTCTTTTAGTATCTTGAAAATATCATCTTTTCCAATATCTAAATTGACAAGATTTTTCAACCCACCGCGCTCCTTGGCAATCTCTTTAACATAATCCCAATAAGTACCTGAGTATCCAAAGGTAGTGGCATATTCCGCAGGGGCTGCGATTGCTTGCATTGTCATTTCATGCGTATCCTCATAAAACAAGCTGCGACCATTGTCATAAAGAGGGTAAAACGATTCTTCTATGGCGCTAATCTTTATAGCGATGTTCGAAAGATGCCTGTCATCTTGCCTTGTAATAAAGTCCAATAAAATCATTCGGGCAATGTCATCTTTGTATTGCGGCCGAACTGCAATCAGATTCTGATACTCATTATCAGAGCGAGCACCTTCAAATAAACGCCGAAAATGCACAATATACTCTTTGGAAAAATCATAGAGAAAAGCGGAAAAAACTGTATCTTTGTCAATACGATATGCAGGGCAGCAGGGCACTCCCAACTTCTCCGCGAGCAAATACACAGCAACCTCAGACTCCACATCGGTGGTCAATGGGCTTATTCGTTGCTTATAAATTCCATATTGCCCATTGTAGACCCCATAGCGTTTAATATTATAACCTTCAGGTGTGTCAATGCTGTCGCCTGCCATGTCAATTTTCTGATGAAATATCGAATCAAATACATCAGTAATCACATCTTCCAGTTTTTCATTTTTATCATTTGCTACCCACAGCAAATCTTTCGGATGAATGCCCATTGTTATTTCGGCAATTCGCAAAACATCATAGTACGAAAGCCCGCAGCGAAACAATATCTTTTCAATATCACGGCGGTCACGGCTTACTACTCTTTCTGATAAAAATTCCGAAAACTGTTCCGAGGTCCATTTCTCTGCTCCGCAAACATAAAGTGAAACAACTTCATTATAATTCGGCTGTGTGAATATAACAGAATTTGCGCTATCAATCGCGCCAATAATGTCATTTTCCCATTTGAGCCAACGCACAGCAGCGCCCTCTGCGGCCTTTTTTTCCCTGCCATCGGCAGGTTTGACAGCATTTATCGGTATTTTATATGATTTTCCAGCTTTAAGCGCTCCCGGAATTTTACCTTCACTACAAAGAACACGAACTCGCCTGTCAGAAATATTCCATTTTCCTGCCGCTTGCTGGGCAGTAATATATTCATTGTCCATATCTTTACACCTGCCTTTCAAAATAGCATATCAGGCATACGGAATAATGTCAACTGCATTATTCCGTATGCCTGTAGATATAAGAAGCTCCCCTTTATCTTGGGAAGCTTCTCATATTGATGATAATTTTACTATATTTACTGCTAATACGTCTTTATACGCCCATAATACGTCTAAGCCGATGCCACAAGCAGGTTAGTACGTTACTAATACGTCTTCAATTGTGAGTATCGCTTACATCATTTCAGTTTGTTCCTGCTCTTTCCTATTTCTTTTGTAAAGAATGATTACCTTCCGTAACGATTTTGCTTTGCATTGAACTTATTTCTTACTGCTATACGTTGCCATTCATCATGCTTTATTGTTTTTAGCGAACAGGCATGGTATAATGAAAATTTAGCAATAACGAAATTTCGATTTGGAGTGTTCATAATGACTAGCGTAATTGTCCTGTTTTTTGTTTCAATAATAGTATGCTGTGCAACAGCTTATATGCTGGGATTATTCTGGTTCAGCGATATTAGAAACCGCAGATTTCGCAGTTTCTTTATTCTTGGCATCGGAGTGTTTTTTTGGACACTGCTAAATGCAATTACTATGGTAATTGACGTTGAATATTTTCCTATCATGTATACTATTCGCATGATTGCGGTTTGTATAATGCCTTTTGCTGCCACTTGGTTTGTTCTTAATTTTTCGAATTCTCCACTGATAAATATTCGGTTTGTGCAATTGCTGCATGTAGCGCTTCCGGCAATTGACATTTTAATCATGATTACAAACCCTTTGCACCATCTTTATTTTTTGGATTATGATAATATTTCTCCAGCTAGAGGTCCAATTTTTTATGTGCATTTGGTACTGAACCTTTTATTTGTTATCATAGCATTTACTATTTTAATTAGATTTATCGTAAAAGGAGTCAGACGCCATCCAATCTTGATTCTCACGGGATTCGGAATGATAGCTCCTTATGCGTTGAACTTGATTTATATCTTTGGTGTATTTCCCTTCCCCCATGATACTACTCCGCTGGGTTTCTTTCTTGCTCTTATGATGTTTGTACTTGCGTCCTACAAATTGAGGCTGTTTAATATTAAAACAGCACTTTTTGCCAGTACTATGGATACGATTAATGATCTTATTATTCTGTTTAATGAAAAGCAAATTATAATGGACATAAACCAAAACGCTCTAAGCATATTCCCTGAACTAGAACCCATGCTCGGAAGAAATAATCTGAAAGCGTTTTTAACTTATCTTGACAATCGATTTTCCGATGCGGATTCTGCGGATTCTCTTAATCAGATCAGTAATGTTCAGCAATTTAACGGAGAATGCTCCATCAATTTGCAGGATGGGACAGTAAAAACCTACACATTTATTTGGGATACTGTTTATGAGCAAAAAAAGATATCTGGATATATTCTTATGCTGTCAGACGTGAGCAGCTATAAACAGCAAAATCAAAGATTATTTGAGTTGAAGGAGCTTGCAGAGGAAGCATCAAAGGCCAAAGGTGAATTCTTGTCACGAATGAGCCACGAAATCAGGACACCACTCAACGCGATCATCGGTATGGCACATATAGCAAAGAAGAGCACCGGAGACGAGGATAAAACGGTTAGTTCTATTGATGAAATATTAAGCGCATCTAAGCATCTGATGGGACTTATCAATGATGTACTGGACTTGTCTAAAATCCAGTCTGGAAAAATGGAACTTGTGATGGATGGATTTAGCCTTATGCAAACCATACATGAGGTTGAGTCGCTCATTCAATCACGCTGCGCGGAAAAAGGGATTGCGTTTAAAATAAACATTGATCAACTTCCTGAGGCGACAGTAATAGGTGATAAACTGAGGCTTAAACAAGTGTTGATTAACCTCCTTGGCAATTCGGTTAAATTTACTGAAACAGGTGGAGAAATTCGGCTGCATGTAGATGTTTTGGAGCAGGAAGATGACAATATTACGCTGAGATTTTCTGTGAGTGACAGCGGCATAGGAATGACAAAAGAGCAACAATCTCATCTGTTTGCCGCGTTCGAACAAGGGGATAGTTCAATCGCAATCAGTCACGGAGGAACCGGATTGGGTCTTGCGATTAGCCAGAGCCTGGTACATGCGATGGGTGGAGAAATAACTGTTGAAAGTACTCAGGGCGAAGGCTCTGTGTTCACTTATATCATTAAGCTTACCAAAACGACTCTGCCGAAGGCAATTCAGAATCAAGGTATACAGATTGGAAAAATTGATCTTACCGGCAAGCGAATTCTGCTGGCAGAAGATATTAAAATCAACAGGATTATTTTGAAAGAACTGCTGGCAGATACACATGTCGAAATAGATGAAGCAGGTGATGGAGCACATGCACTTCGGATATTTAAAGATTCTGCGCCGAACTACTACAATCTTATCTTTATGGATATTCAGATGCCAAACATGGATGGATATCAGACCGCAGAAGCAATTCGCCAGCTTGATCATCCTAACGCAAAATCCATTACGATTATTGCAATGACGGCAAATGCGTATCGCGAAGATATTGAGCGCGCTTTTGAGGCCGGCATGAACGGACATATAGCAAAACCGCTCGATATAGAAATAATCATGAGAATTCTCCATGAAAAATTAATTGAGAATTGAATGATAACATAAATATTTTCTGTCTCAAGGAGGCTTAATAACTCCCAGCAGGCTTATGCTTATATGAAAAAATGTTGAAAAATTGTAGTGATTACGCGGAACTTGTTCCGAATAATCACTATTTTTTCCATTGGGATAATTTCATCCGAAATTCGCTCTCTCTATGTAACTGCTCTTGCCCATTTGAGAGGCGCGATCTTATAGATATAATCTAAAATACTTCATATGGCAACAAATATGTTTTGCTCAAGCATCACGTTGCACTTTAGCATGTAAGCCTCAACACTGTCATTAAGCAAAAGCTGACCCGTTTTAGCTAAACAGCAACCTTGATAATAGAACAAAAGCTTGTTAATCATTTACAATCAATACCTTCCGCATATTTTAATATTCTCTTAAAGCCGGCACCGTGCCCTGTTGATGAACACGACATTCTGACGGTTCTACTTTAATTCAAGGCCCATTATTTCAGCATATTGGTTGAGGATAACCGCAAGGTCTTGCCTGCTGATATTCGTATCAGGCGCGAAGGAATTATCGCCCAAGCCACTTACAATTCCGCTTTCATCTGTCCATTTAATGAATGGCGCATAGCTTAAAGATATATTTTAAAGTACCGATACATATTATAGACAATAAAATGATAAGAAACAAGCTATGCAAAAATTAGTTCGTTTTATAAATTGTAATAAATAATTACCAAGAATGACATTTTAATTTAGTTAAGGAGAGTGCCAAAATGCTCAAAAGAAGAAAAATAGGAACCATATTGTACACTAGCTTTGGTTTGGTTATTTTATTCATATTTATTCTGATATTCGGAAACTTGATTGCAAGACAATTAATGCTAAGTAATTACACTCATTTGAGCAGCGGTATTTTAAACAGGCAGGTTATCCTTTCGAAAATCGAGAAGGATTACTATCTGTTAGCTAATATTGCGGCTGACAATAGCGAGACATTGGATATTTCTGCAAAAAAGAAAAGGATAGACTCGGTTTCTGCGGATATAAGCGATAACTTCAGCAAGGCTTACTCGTCGCTGGAAAACGATATACATAAAAATCTTGTTGATGAAAACGGTGAAGAGTTTGAAAGGCAAGCTTTGCTGAATATAGAAGCGGCTTTTGAGGCATCATATTTTACAAAGATTGATTCGCTTATGAATGTGGATTCGGATAACAAAGCTGTACTTCAAAGTGAGCTGGTTCGTATTGGGGCTGATATTGAAAAAGAACTCAATGCACATATTGCATTTATAGATGATAAAGCAGCGAAGGTGGAATTGACCCTTATTGAGAATTCCGCAGGGTTCACAACCCTTATACTTTCAGTAAGCGCAGTCGTAGCTCTATTTGTAATAGGATTAGCAGTAATTTCAACAAGAACTATTCGTGCCCAGATAAAACCGCTTTCTTTGGCTGCAAATGCGGTAGTTAAAGGGGACTTTAATGCAAACTTGCTGACTAATTCCACAAATGAAATGGGGAGGCTCTCAAATGATATAGGCGCTGTAGTCGGGGTTTTCCAATCACTGCTTGATGAGATTAATCGAGTGGCTGATGATTTTGACTCAGGGCATCTTTCTTCAAAAATTGATACTTCTAAATTTGTAGGCGAATATAAAAACACTGCCGAATCCATAAATAATCTTTTAGCCGGCTTGGTCGGTGATGTTAAAGACATTCTAACATGCATAAATAACTTTTCTAATGGAGAGTTTGATATATCTCTAAAAGAATACAGTGGCGAAAAGACTTCCATCAATGAAACAATGGACAAAATCAGCCTTAATTTAAAAGCAGTTAATTATGAGATAAATGAAATTGTAGAACAAGCTACAGAGGGCAACTTGAATGCAAGAATTAATGAAGAAAAGTATAATGGTGACTGGAAGAAGATCATGTATAGTCTCAATCAGCTTGTGGTTGAGGTGAAAAATCCTGTTGATGAAGTTTTGGAAGTTCTAAAAGCTGTTTCAGATGCAAACTTTAACGTAAGAGTGGAAAACGAGTATAGAGGACAATTCAATGATATGAAGGTTGCGCTCAACTTTACGGTTACCACAATATCAGGCTATATTCAGGACATCAGCGATGTTTTAAATCAGATAGCCAACCAAAATTTAAGCGTAAAAGTTGAAAAGGAATATCTCGGCGATTTCATGGTAATTAAACGGGATATAAATACGGTGGTTGAAAACTTCTCAAGGCTCATAAGTGAGTTTAACGATTCGGCGACTCAACTTGCTATGGGTGTGAAGCAAATATCGGAAAACAGCAATGTGCTTGCGCAAGGCGCATCTGTTCAAACCCAATCTGTTGCCGAACTTAATTCTTCGCTAATTCAGATAGGCGATAAAAATACAGTTAATGCACAAGTAACCAGAGAAAGCAGTAAGTTATCAAAGCAAACTCAAGCACAAGGCATTGTTGGTAAAGAAAAAATGGAAGATATGCTTGTTTCAATAGATAAAATACAGGATTCATCGGAAAATATTTTAAGGATTATAAATGTAATAAACGATATTTCTTTCCAAATCAACCTGCTCTCTCTAAATGCAGCCGTTGAGGCGGCAAGGGCAGGGGAAGCCGGTAAAGGCTTCAGCGTTGTTGCGGACGAGGTGCGTTCGCTTGCAGGTCGCAGCAAAGATGCCGTTATGGAAACGGAAGAGTATGTTATTCAGGCAATCGAAGCAATTAAGCATGGCTCTAAAACAACGAGCGAAACCGCAGATGCAATCAATCTGATCCTGACTAATCTCGATCAAATTAATAATACGATTGTAGAAGTTGAGCAAACATCGCTTGAACAGGAACAGCATCTATCGGAAGTTAAAGATGAATTGACGCAGATTGTTCAAATTGTTCAACAAAATATGGCTACCTCTGAAGAAAACGCCTCGGCATCGGAGGAGTTAGCAAGTCAGGCAGACATACTCAAAAGTATGCTTAGCGATTTCACTTATCAAAACACAATCAAGTAATTAGTGCAAAACCTTGGTATGTTTTGTCGATAAGCATGTAATATCGCCCAAATACAGCAAAGGTAGTGATCTCTTTGTGTGAGGGAAATGACGCAGCGCAAGCGATACATCTATTATCTCTATAACGGTTCATTTTTCGGAAAGGGGAAATACAGAACGACGGAATGGAGATGCAAAGAAACCGGCTCTGAGATATTTGCCGCCAGTCGGGGGTCATTGATAGCAAGCCTTGGGTAATAAACTCGAAAGCGTAATTAAAAACAAAAGCGTTAATCAATGTATTGTAAAAGCAATACAGCAAAAAAATCCCTCGCTCCAATTATTTTTGGCGAGGGATTTTTTTTGTACTGATTTATATAATTCGTAAGCCGTGCAGCTTAGAATATTTCGCGTTTATAATAACTCTGGTGCGTTTATAAATCTTTAGCCTTTGCAATTAAAAACGACTTAAAGCATTTCGATAAAAGCGGCAATTCTTGTGTTCATCTGGCCTATGTCTGTTTGAGAAAAATCGGTTTCCAGAGACATATAGGGTACATTGTTCTCTTTGCAAATAGAACGTATTGTATCCGTTTCCACATTATATGTGTGACAGGCCATGAGGATTATATCAACTACGCCATCAACATTAAACTCCTCAAGAAGCCCCGGAAACATGTTGTTTCTGTGGATATTCGGGGTCATAACCGAGCAACCGATTGTTAAGTAATGCTCGGCAATAGCTTCCATAATATTCTCGGCTTCACTATCTACCAAGTTTCTGGTCGGTTTAATTCCGCCGCAGTTTTCGAAACATACAACAATGCCGCCGTTTTCTTCAATGGCGCCGATTGCCTTTTCGGCAACTCCGCCTATGGGGCAGCCTGTTATTAATATTCTTTTCTTGGTTTCTTTCTCGGCATGGGGCTTTGAATTATATTCAGCAAGGGTGTTTTCCACAAAAGCTTCCATATCGCTTATGCTGGTATCTAAATCAAATTTAAAGCCGGCCCCTTCGAAAAATTTATAAAGAGTGCTTCCGTCAACCGGCGCCGGGTTGAATTTTTGGAGTTCCATCATTGAGCATTTTGCTTTTCTAAAACGGTTTCTTTTTTTACTTGCTTCTCTTAAGGCTTCATCGGTGATAGTAAGGGAAAATCGTTCTTCAATGAATTCCTTAAACCGTATTAACTCCTTTGTCCACATATCTTTTGCATAAGGGCGGTCAATGCCTTGAGGAAGCTGGAGCACATACATTTCTTTTAATTTGCCCAAAAGCTCGTACATTTTTTTCTTGCCGTCGCAGGTGGTTTCGCCTACGATTAAATCGGCAAAATATGTATAGGGGCATTTGTCGCTTACGGCAAAACCATAGCTTGATTTTACCAAAGGGCATAGATTTTTAGGCAAGGTTTCTTCCGCAATGGGTATTGTTTCATTGCTGGAGCCGCAAAGGCTTACCGGGAAAAAGCCGGCTGCCTCCAAAATTTCCGACGGGGTAAAAGCACAAAATGTTCCGGCAATACGCCCGCCTTCATCTTTTATTTTCTTAGCTTTAAGAAATCCGTTTTTTCGGGCTTCCCCATATTGAACAAAAGATTCCGGCATTTTATATTCTTCCAACTTTATTCCTCCTCTTAAAGCGTTTCAGCCTTTAAAGCCGCGCCTACGGCGCCTGCATAGCGCGCCAGTGGATTGCTTTTTACAGGCGAACCTGTTTTTTGCGAAAGAGATTCTATTATATAATCAATTTCACACAATCCGCCTGTCAAATAAACTTCTTTTTTACCTGAAAGCAATTTGCCGCATTGGGATCTAACTTTATTTGTAATAGATTCAACAACGCCGAAAGCGATATCTTTTTGAGCGGTTCCGTTTCCTATAAGGCTTATTACTTCGGATTCGGCAAAAACAGTACACATTGATGAAATGCTTATTCCTGAGCCGCTTCTTGCAAGCTCGCACATTTCATTTAGCTCAAGGGCCATAGTGTTAGACATAATTTCCAGAAAGCGCCCTGTTCCGGCGGAGCATTTATCATTCATAACAAAATCGTTAACCATGCCGTTTTCAATAGAAATTATTTTTGTATCTTGGCCGCCTATGTCAATAATAAGGCAATCCCTATCTTTAAATATGTAAGCCGCGCCCAGCCCGTGGCATGAAATTTCGGTTATTGTTTTGTTTGCATAAGGAACGCTAACTCTCCCGTAACCGGTGGCTACATATTTAATTTCCGCCTCATTGTATTCGGGCAGGGCTTCAATTTCTTTTTTTATGAGACCGGCCGCCTGTATACTGCTCCAGCCTGTGGGGATTAAATTTTTAAATATAATTTCTTTATTTTCGTTCATGACTATGGTTTTTGCGCAAGTGGAGCCGATATCAATTCCAACAAATAACTTCATTATTTTTCTCCCGGTTTTTGATAATCATTTCTAAAGCATTTACAGTTCTGTGACTTTTTATTGCAGCATTTCTAAGAAGGCTTCAATTCTGGTTCTTAGCTGGCCTTCATCCCCTGGGGAGAAATCCGACTGAATATGCATGAAAGGAATACCTTTTTCCTCGCAAACCTTGCCGATATTATAAGATTCCACCGTGAAAGTAGTGCACGCATGTAAAGTTATACTTACAACCCCGTCGATTTTCCATTCGTCAATGGTTTGAGCAACCTGATCCATTCTCCTCTGATTAGGTGACATTACAGCGCAGGGAACCTCAAGATATTTATCTGCAATGGCTACTATAGGGTCAATATTTTCGTCATCATCAACCATTCTTCTCATAGATACAATGCCAGAGCAGCCTTCATAGCATACAATTGCGCCGCCTAATTCCTCGATAACATGAACTGTTTTAGATGCAACGCCGTCAAGGCTTGCACCTGAAACCAGAATGCGAGGCGGATGAGTGTTTCTCGGAAACGGCCCGTTATCCGATTCATACTGTTCAAGGCAAAAATCAATAATTTCTTGAAGTTTTTGGGTTCTGGCAACTTTATCGGACATAAATGTCGTGCCGCTTATGGCCGCCCGCATGATTTTGCCTGTAATAGGCGGCGGGTCCAGCTTGCCAAGCTCATATATTGCGCCTCTGAGCCTTCTGAATTCGTTATTAATTTTTATTTGTTCCCTAAGGGATTCTTCTGTAATTTCAAGATCAAATTTTTCTTCAAGCGATTGTTTTAAATACCTAAGCTCCTCAACCCAGCCTTCAAGCGAGCGATCTTTATCAGGCATATTGGGCAAATGAACAACATGCATAGGCTTATGGCGCTCAAGCATTTCAAACATTTTCTTTTTGCCGTCACAAGTGGTTTCGCCTATTACAATATCCGAGAAAAAAGCAAAAGGACAGGTATCGCCCAAAACATGCCCGTAGCTTGATTTAACGAGAGGGCAAAGATTGGCCGGAAGTTCTGTTTCCGCCAGAGGAATAGGCTCGTAACTTTTCCCGCATAGACCCACATTAAAGAACCCGGCGGCATTTATAATTTCAGTAGGGGCATATTGGCAAAAGGTGCCGGCTATCATTTCGCCTCGCTCCTTCATTTCTTTCAGCTCTATAAAAGCATTGCGCCTTGCGTCGTTAAGCTCATCAAACATTTCTTCCCATTTTGTTTTAGTTTCCATAGAAATCCCCTTGAATAAGTTTTATAGAACAAAACAAAGGCAGACCGATACTGTAAAATCAATCTGCCTACGTATTGTTGATAAATAATCATTTAATGTTTTAGCGTCGCAGACTGAATTCACTTTGGCAGAATTCATTTCTGTCAAAGTGCAAGAAACAGCGTAGCTTCGAGCTTTAAAAAGCGAGGGAACGAAGCTGTTTCATCCAACGGAAAACTTCGATGAAAATCATAGATTTTCATCGAAAGGCAGACCGATACTGTAAAATCAATCTGCCTTTGTTTAAATATTAAAGAGTTATAACTTGATCAATTCCTGCGCCGCCAAGGCAAGTATATAAATTAGGGAAGCAACCGATACCGGCGGAATCCACCAGCTTATCTTCAATGCCTCTTTTAATAGCGCATTGGTCGCATGCCATGAGAATTGTGCCGTATTTTTCGGAAATTTTTTGCAGATTTTCACCCATTTCTGTACCTTTAAGTAGGAAATAACTGTTGTCGAAGAAAAACATCATACCTGCAACTTCCGCGCCGTGGCGTTCGTCAAGAAGCTGCGGAATAATCATTGTTCTAAGTATTTCTTCACTGTTTGTTGTGGAAAAAACATAAGCTACTTTCATTTTGTTACCTCCGTTTTATTATATTTTATATAGCTTTTAACTTCTCTATTTCCTTACCCTTGCCCATGTAAAAAGCTTCTGTGAGATACTCGGTAAGCCGGCCTACATAATCGCGGTATTCTCTGCTTGAGCGATCCGGCGGGTTTTTCAGCTCAATCGGGTAATCGGCTAAGGGCTTTCCCTTATCCGGTGTCATAACTATTACTCTTGAGCCCATAAATATCGCTTCTTCAACATCATGTGTTACCATAATCGTCGTGCTGCCCGCTCTGTCCAGCAGCTCCTTAAGCTCCTCTTGCATATGCTGGCGCATTTGGAAATCCACCGCCGCCAAAGGCTCATCTAAGAGAAGAACCTCCGGATTAGCCGCAAGGGCGCGCATAACGGCTACCCTTTGTTTCATGCCGCCGGATAATTCTTTAGGATATTTTTTAGCGCTTTGCGTAAGTTGGGATAAATTAAGCAAATACTCCAGCCGTTCTTTCTTTTCGGCGGCACTTGCTTTTTTTAGTTTAAGAGGATAGAGTATATTCTCCTCAACGCTCATCCATGGAAATAACGCATAGCCTTGAAAAACAAATCCTCTGTCAACGGCCGGCTTTGTAACCTTGTTTCCGCCGACATAAACCGCGCCGCTGCTGATGGGCATAAATCCGGCGATTATAGAAAGAAGCGTCGTTTTCCCGCAGCCGGA
>JGI994J12354_10002317_pt1 | contig 18683 bp, 16 predicted proteins | sample IntmicLarv3ML3BL_FD_12354 | JGI IMG/M metagenome (IMG submission 12354)
CTTGGAACCGTCTCTCCTAAATGCCTGTATCAGCCTTTCCGCTAGTTCCATTTTTTCTTCGACACTCCATTCTGGGACGATTTCGAAATTTGCCGGGTCTATTTCGGCGCTGAATTCTGGTGATTCTTGTTCTTCTGTTGGCTCGGTGTTGGCGGCTGTCTCGTTGTCATCTATTGTCTTAGGGAAACTTTCGGAACCTGTGTCATATTGAGGGTCAGCCCATTCATCATATTGTTCGTTCTCGTCATTATTTGCCTCTACGCCTTGCTCTTGTCCTGGGACTGGTTTTACTGTGGTGTTTGTGGCACAACCTGATAGTGCGACAGCGCCTAGAATGATGCTCGTTCCTAATCCAAGCAGCTTCTTGTAGAGTGGTTTCTTATTAATTTTTTCATCAGTGTTTTTTAATTTCATAATGAGTTTCTCCTCTAAATACACAGCCATTTGGACTATGTATTTTTTGTTATATTTTGTGTTTTAGAGTTTATTCCTCTTAGATATAATCTATACATTTGCTAGTAAACGGAAAATAGTTGCCTTTATTTAAGGTATACGCTATTATGTACGTAACAAATATATGAAGTGTTTGAAGTGGAGAGAATAGTAAAAATGATGTGTAAAAATATATAATGCGGAAGATGGGACTTGAACCCACACGAGCGCATTGCTCACAAGATCCTTAGTCTTGCTCGTCTGCCAGTTCCGACACTTCCGCATAGACAATTTGCTGTCCAAAAGTTATAATACTATGAAACAGTAGGTATGTCAATTATTAATTCTTATATATGGAGGTAAATGTTATGACGATTCGTGAAGAACTAGAACTTAGAGAAGAAACATATCTTAGCCCTTATGCGACATTAAGCAAACATACAAAAGGAAGAGGGCGCAAAGAAAAAGAGTGTGACATTCGACCAGCATTTCAAAGAGACAGAGATCGCATTTTGCATTCTAAGGCATTTCGTCGCTTAAAGCAAAAGACACAAGTATTCTTGCTGCCACATGGAGACCATTATAGAACACGTTTAACACATACATTAGAAGTTTCACAAAATGCAAGGACGATTGCAAAGGCACTTCGTCTAAATGAGGACTTAGTAGAGGCGATAGCACTGGGTCATGATTTGGGGCACACTCCTTATGGACATGCAGGCGAACGAGCGTTGAATGCGATTGCAAATGTGAAATTTTCACATAGCGTGCAAAGTGTTCGAGTGGTAGAGTTGATAGAAAAGCAAGGACAGGGATTAAACCTAACAAGTGAAGTTTTAGATGGCATTTTAAACCATCAAACGGTTGGCAGCCCAAGCACATTAGAGGGGCAAATTGTACGTCTTTCAGATAAGATTGCATATATAAATCACGATATGGACGATGCAATACGGGGAGATATTTTAGAAGAAAATGCGATTCCAAAAGAATTAAGAAAGACATTAGGAGAAACCACACGAGCAAGGCTAAATACAATGGTTCACGATGTCATTATAAATAGTATGGATTCGCCAAAGATACAAATGTCAGACGAGATTAGCCAAGCAACGATTGAGTTACGCCAATTTATGTTTAAAGAAGTATACCAAAACCCAAAAGCAAAAGGAGAAGAAGATAAAGCAGTTCATTTGCTGAGTGGACTATTTGAGTATTATAGAGAAAACAAACATCTATTGCCGAGACAATATCACATTATGCAAGAAAATAGAGGAGATTGTGACGAGCAGATTATCTGTGATTATATTGCAGGAATGACAGATTCTTATGCAGTGAAAAAGTTTGAAGAATATTTTGTACCAAAATTTTGGAATGACGAAAGGAAATAAAGAAGAAATGTCGTATATATATAATATAGGGGAAGTAAAGGGAGATATAACAGCACAATAGAAATTCCATAAAGAAAGGTCGCATATGTATTATTCGGAAGATTTAGTGGAGGAAGTACGTTCAAAAAATAATATCGTTGATGTGATTTCTGCGTATGTGAAACTTCAAAAAAAAGGAAGTTCACATTTTGGATTGTGTCCATTTCATAATGAAAAGACGCCGTCTTTTTCTGTGAGCCAAAATAAACAGATGTATTATTGTTTTGGGTGTGGTGCAGGTGGGAATGTATTTACATTTGTTATGGAATATGAAAATTTTAATTTTGCAGAGGCACTTAAGTTCTTAGCGAGCCGCGTCGGTATGGACTTGCCAGAAGTAGAGTATTCAGACGAGGCAAAGGCGAGGGCAGATTTAAAGACAACGCTTTTAGAAATCAATAAAGAGGCTGCGAAGTATTTTTATGCACAGTTAAATGCAAAGGAGGGTGAACACGCACGTCAATATCTGTTAAATAGAGATCTTACAACGGAAACTATCACAGGTTTTGGGCTTGGTTATGCAAGCAAGTATAGTGATGATTTATACAAATACTTAAAGAGTAAACGTTATACAGATGAATTGTTAGTACAGGCTGGACTTGTTACAATCGACGAGAGGCGTGGTGGTCATGATAAGTTTTGGAATCGTGTCATATTCCCGATTATGGATATTAATAATCGTGTGATTGGTTTTGGTGGGCGTGTAATGGGCGATGGAATGCCAAAATACCTCAATTCTCCAGAGACATTAATCTTTGACAAGAGCAGAAACCTTTATGGTTTTCATAAGGCACGTACTTCAAGAAAACCCTATTTGCTAATATGTGAGGGATATATGGACGTAATAGCACTTCATCAAGCTGGGTTTACCAATGCAGTAGCCTCACTTGGAACTTCACTTACTATGGGTCATGCAAAATTGGTTGCGCAGCGAGGATTTAAAGAAGTATTTATCACATATGATACAGATGAGGCAGGAACGAAAGCTGCGATTCGAGCAGTTCCTATTTTAAAGGACGCAGGAATTACAGCTAGAATTATTCGTATGGACCCATATAAGGACCCCGATGAGTTCATAAAAAATCGTGGAGCACAAGAATTTGAAAATCTTATCGGCAAGGCGAAAAATGGTTTTTTATTTGGCTTAGAAGTCCTAGAGCGAGAACACGATATGCAGTCGCCAGAGGGAAAGACAAACTTCATGAAAGAGGCGGCTAAACGTCTGACAGAATTTGAAGAAGAAATAGAAAGAGATAATTATATAGAGGCAGTTGCAAAAGCATATAATGTACGCAAAGATGATTTACGCAAGTTGGTGAGTAAGGTAGCGATACAAATCGGTTTAGCAAAACCAGTGGTACGAGCAGTAGCTACAGGGGCAACGAAACGCCCCAAAGAAGATGGTACACTAAAATCGCAGAAGATATTACTCACATGGCTAGCAGATGATGCAAATATTTACAAGCAGATTAAGAATTATATAAAACCAGAAGATTTTACAAAGCAGATTTACCAAGAAGTAGCAAAAATCATGTATGAGCAATACGAGGGTGGAGGCGTGAACCCAGCGCAAATTATGAATTTTTTCACAGACGAGGAACAGCATAGAGAAGTGGCGAGTTTATTTCACACCAAGATTGAAGAGATTCACACCAAAAATGATATGCAAAAGGCGATTGCAGATACATTGCTACGTGTGAAAAAGGCAAGTATTGATTATAAGACAAAGAACTTAGAACCAACAGATATACAAGGATTACAAGATTTGATAAGAGAACAACGAGCATTGGAAGACTTAAAGCATTTAAAAATCAACTGTTAAGTAGGAGGACTGTATGGAAGAAAACATGATGAAGTTTGAGGAAAAGCTAAAAGATTTACTAGCATTAGGAAAGAAAAAGAAGAGTATACTAGAGTTGGAAGAAATTCAAAAATCTGTTGCAGATATGGAGTTGGAACCAGAACAGATGGAAAAAAAAAAAAATATTGATGTTCTTCGCATTAATGATGCAGAAGATGATGACGAAATAGAGGCAGAGATTGCAGAAGAAGAGGAAGTGGACGTTGAGAAAATTGACTTAACAGTTCCTGATGGAATTAGTATAGAAGATCCAGTTCGTATGTATCTAAAAGAAATTGGTAAGGTTTCTCTTCTGAGTGCAGATGAAGAAGTAGAACTAGCAAAACGTATGGACGAGGGCGATGAAGAGGCAAAGAAACGACTAGCAGAAGCGAATTTGCGTCTTGTTGTTAGTATTGCAAAGCGCTATGTAGGTCGAGGAATGCTATTTTTAGATTTGATTCAAGAGGGAAATCTAGGACTTATCAAAGCAGTAGAAAAATTCGATTATCATAAGGGGTTTAAATTTAGTACTTATGCAACATGGTGGATTCGTCAAGCGATTACACGTGCGATCGCAGACCAAGCCAGAACAATTCGTATTCCTGTGCATATGGTAGAGACGATTAACAAACTTATTCGAGTTTCAAGACAGCTATTGCAAGAGCTAGGACGCGAACCCACGCCAGAAGAAATTGCAGAAGAATTGGATATGTCTGTAGAGCGTGTAAGAGAAATTTTGAAGATTTCGCAAGAACCAGTTTCTTTAGAAACACCGATTGGGGAAGAAGAAGATAGTCATTTAGGTGATTTTATTCAAGATGAAAATGTACCAGTTCCAGCAGAGGCAGCAGCAACAGCACTACTAAAAGAGCAGTTAAATGAAGTGCTTGATACGTTGACAGAGCGTGAGCAAAAGGTACTTCGCTTACGTTTTGGTATGAATGACGGAAGAGCGAGAACGCTAGAAGAAGTAGGGAAAGAGTTCGATGTAACACGTGAGCGAATCAGACAAATTGAGGCGAAAGCACTTCGCAAACTACGCCACCCAAGCAGAAGTCGTAAGTTGCGAGACTACTTAGACTAGAGGATATTATGGAACTATCAAAACGATTGCAAGCGATTGCAAACTTATGCACAGTTAGCACCACTATAGCCGATATAGGAACAGATCATGGATATTTGCCCATCTGGTTAATAGAAAATAAAAAATGTGAAAAAGCAATCGCAATGGATATTAATACAGGCCCCCTAGAGAGAGCAATGGAAAATATAACCACTCACCAGTTACAAAAACAAATAGAAACAAGGCTCTCCAATGGATTGACGGCACTTAAGGAAAATGAAGTACAAGGTGTAGTTATTGCAGGAATGGGTGGTGGACTTACAATACGCATTTTAGCAGATAATTTTGCACTTGTAGAACAATTAAAAGAATGCATATTACAACCACAGTCAGAAATTGATAAGGTACGCCGTTATTTGTGGGAAAATAATTTATGTATTGTACAAGAAGATATGATCGAAGAAGAGGGGAAATACTACCCGATGTTGCGTGTCGCGCAGGGGTGCGATATACAGGGTCGTGTTGTACAAGGGCTTGCTGCACCGTATACGGAAGAAGAATTTTTGTATGGACGCCATTTGATTAAGGACAAGCACCCTATACTACGGGCATTTTTACAAAAAGAAATACAAAGTAAAGAAATACTTCTTCACAAACTAGAAGAAAGCAAAAGTGAAAAAGCAAAGAAACGCCAACAGAGTGTTGCAGCAGAGTTGACGCAAGCAAGAGGCGTGTTAGAAAGGATATGATGCGGTGAATGCAAAAGAATTTATTTCTCAAATAGAAAAAGATTATCCACTGAAATATGCACTAGAATGGGACAATGTTGGTTTGCTTGTTGGAATGCGAGATAAGGAAATTCGCAAGGTATACATTGCACTTGAGGTAACGCCAGATGTTGTAAAAGCAGCGATTGAACAGAGTGTGGATATTATAATCACACATCACCCTTTGATTATGCAACCAATGAAAAGAATTACGAATGAATGTTTTCTTACAAAAGCAATTATAGAATTATTACAAAATGATATATTGTGTTATGCCATGCACACTAATTATGATGTATTACGCATGGGAAAATTAGCAAGTGCACGATTGGGGCTGCAAAATACAAAACCCTTAGATATAGTGGCAAAGGTAGAGAAAAAACTTGAAACTGCTGAAGTACAGGAAGAGGAAGAACTTGGAATTGGTGAAGTTGGAGACTTGGAGGTGGCGACAACGTTACAAGGCGTTGCGCAAATAGTAAAAGAGAAGTTTCAGTTATCAGAAGTGAAAATATTTGGTGAACTAGATAAGAATATACAAAAGGTTGCGATTGTACCAGGTTCAGGGAAAAGTCTAATTGCGACAGCAGTAGCCAACAAGGCAGATGTCCTTATAACAGGAGATATAGGACATCATGATGGATTGGACGCATTGGTAGATGGTTTGGCAATTATAGATGCTGGACATTATGGAACAGAGTATATTTTTCTTGAAGATATGAAAAACTATATGCAGAAAATTTTGCAGATATACAAGTACAGGCACACCCGATTTCACCTCCATTTTGTATAATCTAACGAGAAGATTGGAATTTAGTTAGGTGTGTGCAGATTTGTTTCACAAACATTTAATAGAAGCTAACAATTTGAGAGGAGAGCGAAGATGATATGTAATGTAACCATTGATGGAAAGCAAATACAGTACGCAAGAGGAAAATCATTAACGACCATTGCAGAGGAATGGCAGAAGAACTATGAAGATGATATTGTCTTAGCTATGTTAGATGACAGGCTCTGTGAATTGCGAACGGATATTACAAAAGACTGTGAAGTGAAATTTATAACGACAGGAGATACACAAGGACAAAATGCGTATAGACGTAGCATATGTTTTTTGATGTTAAAAGCAATACACAGTGTTGTAACAAAAGATACAATTCGGAAAATACGTATCCACTATTCTTTGCATAATGGTTATTATTATACAATCGAGGGAGATGTAAAACCAGATGCCGCTTTTTTAAATGAAGTAAAGGCACGTATGCTTGCATTGGTCAAAGAGGACATTCTGATTGAGAAACGTTTGGTGCATACAGAAGAGGCGATACGCTTGTTTGGTGAACACAAGATGTACGATAAAGAAAAACTGTTCCAGTATCGTGTTGCTTCGAGTGTGAAAATCTATAATATCGGTGATTTTGAGGATTATTATTACGGATATATGGTTCCAAGCACTCGTTTCTTAAAATACTTTGAACTATACCCATATGATGATGGTTTTGTCATTCAATTACCAACGAAGCATATGCCACGAGAGATAGAACCATTTTGTCCACCACAAAAGTTATTTCAAGTATTGAAAGAAACGACAAAGTGGGGAGATGAACAAGGGCTTGAAACAGTTGGAGCGTTAAACGAACAAGTGGTAAAAGGAAGTTTGCAGGAAGTAGTCTTAGTGCAAGAGGCAATGCAAGAACGAAAAATTGCAGAAATTGCAGAGCAGATTTCAAAGAAGCAAGGGGTAAAATTCATTTTGGTAGCAGGTCCCTCATCATCAGGTAAAACCACATTTTCGCATAGACTCTCTATACAGCTAAAAGCTGCAGGGCTTATTCCACACCCAATCGGTGTAGATAATTACTTTGTGGATAGGGAAAATACGCCAAGAGATGAAAGTGGAGCATATAACTTTGAATGTATCGAGGCGATTGATGTAAAGCAGTTTAACCAAGATTTGACAGGCTTGTTGCAAGGGCAAAGCGTGCAGTTGCCTGTTTTTGATTTTCGAGAGGGAAAACGCCAATACACAGGGGAGGCGCTACAATTAGGAGAGCATGATATTTTAGTAATCGAGGGGATTCACTGTTTAAACCCAGAACTTACAAAGGCATTGCCAGATGAAAATAAATTTAAAATCTACATCAGTGCATTGACACAGCTTAATATAGATGAACATAATCGTATTCCAAGTACCGATGGACGATTGATACGGCGCATTGTCCGAGATGTGAGGACAAGAGGCTTTAACGCAAAGCATACGATTGGCATGTGGGACTCTGTAAGAAAGGGTGAAGAAGAAAATATCTTTCGCTATCAAGAAGAGGCAGATGTTATGTTTAATTCTGCACTGGTCTATGAACTGGCAGTTTTAAAGCAATCGGCAGAGGCGGCACTATTTGCAGTGAATCGAGATGAAGTGGAATATAAAGAGGCGAAGAGATTACTTAAATTCTTAGATTATTTTGTGGGAATTGGAAGTGAGAGCATACCTGCAAATTCTCTGCTACGAGAATTTGTTGGTGGTGGCTGTTTTAAAGTGTAAAGGACTATAGAATATAAAATTCGCAGAAAGGTTGTAACGATATGAATGAGAAATACATACAAAAATGTTATGAAAGTTTACACAAAAAAGTTGATTTCAAACCAGAAATTGCAGTAGTGTTGGGCTCAGGTCTTGGTGATTATGCAGAGAGTATTGAAATTGTAAAAGTGATACCATACTCTGAAATAGAGGGCTTTCCAGTATCGACAATTTCTGGACACAAAGGCCAGTTTGTCTTTGGATATGAAAATGGAGTGCCAATCGTAGTTATGCAAGGGCGTGTACATTATTACGAGGGATATACAATGGAGCAAGTTGTATTACCAATTTATTTGATGAAAATGATGGGGGCTGAGGTTTTATTTTTGACCAATGCGGCAGGTGGTGTAAATGAACATTTCTCGGCAGGCGATTTTATGCTGATAAAAGACCATATATCTTCGTTTATTCCATCACCACTTATTGGACCGAATTTAGAAGAGTTTGGCACGAGATTCCCAGACATGAGCGAAGTCTACAAGAAATCATTGCAAGCAGTGATACAAGAAACTGCCAAGACAGAGCAAATCACGCTAAGAGAGGGTGTTTATCTGCAGTTTAGTGGTCCAGCATATGAAACACCAGCAGAAATTCGCATGAGTCGTGTACTTGGTGCAGATGCAGTAGGTATGAGCACCGTATGTGAGGCGCTTGTAGCAAATCAAATTGGAATGCAAGTATGTGGTATTTCTTGCATTACAAATATGGCATGTGGAATCTTAGAGCAACCACTAGATCATACAGAAGTAAAAGAAACAGCAGATAGAGTGGCACCACTATTTAAGAGATTGGTTAAACAATCATTGATAAAAATATATGCACAGATGAAAGAAAAATAGAAAGGGGAATGTATGAAACAGCAAAGAGTCTTTCTTATTGTATTAGATAGTTTTGGAATTGGTAATGCACCAGATGCAGCAATATTTGGCGATGTGGGGAGCAATACATTAAAGAGTATTCTTTCCTCTCCTTTGTATCATACGCCCAATATGGAAAAACTCGGTTTATTTCAGATTGATGGTGTGAATGTACAACCAACAAAAACACCAGATATACAAGGCGTTTATGGACGTCTGATAGAGCAATCAATGGGGAAAGATACAACCATTGGACATTGGGAGTTAGCAGGTGTGGTTTCAGAAAAACCATTGCCAACTTATCCAAATGGTTTTCCAAAAGAAGTATTGGAAGAATTGCAACGAGCAACAGGCAGAGGTATCTTGTGTAATAAGCCGTATTCTGGAACAGATGTTATTAGAGACTATGGAGATAAGCATGTAGAGACGGGAGATTTGATAATCTATACATCAGCAGATAGTGTATTTCAGATAGCTGCACATGAAGAAGTAATACCATTAGAAGATTTGTATGCATATTGCAAGATTGCAAGAGAAATACTAACAGGTGAACATGCTGTTGGGCGTGTCATTGCAAGGCCGTTCATAGGAGAATCGGGAGCTTATAAGCGAACACCACATAGGCATGACTATTCCTTGTTGCCACCATCACCAACGATGATGGACACATTAGTAGAGAGTGGATATGCAGTAAAAGGTGTTGGCAAAATTTATGATATCTTTGCAGGTAAGAATATCCAAACAACAGTTTCAATAGCCAATAATGAAGAGGGTATGAAACGAGCAATGGAGATTCAAAAAGAGAACTTTACAGGGCTATGCTTTGTCAATCTCGTAGATTTTGACATGCTATTTGGACATCGCAATGATGTAGATGGTTATGCACAGGCGATGACAGATTTTGATAAGCACTTAGGAGCATTTCTAGAGGGTATGCGTACAGAGGATATACTTATTATTACAGCAGATCATGGGTGTGACCCTGCATTTGCAGGTACGGATCATACGAGAGAATGTGTGCCGATGTTGATGGTGGGTGATTCCATACAAAAGGGTATAGCGATTGGAACAAGAAAGAGTTTTTCAGATGTTGCAGCTACGGTACTGGATATATTTGATTTGCCGATTCAAACTGCAGGCGAGAGTTTTCTTAGGAGAATACAAGTGCGTAACAATTCATAGGTCTTGGTGTCAAAAAACGTTGATACCATGTTTTGATATAAAATTAGAAAGTAGGAATACGATGTTAGATACAAAAGAAGAGATACAGCAATTAATAGGCGAAGCATTTGAGGCACAAAAAATGTCTTATGCACCATATTCTAATTTTCATGTAGGAGCGGCTTTGCTTACAAAAAGTGGCAAGGTTTATAGAGGGTGTAATATAGAAAATGCGGCATATTCACCAGGAAACTGTGCAGAGCGAACAGCTATATTTAAGGCAGTATCAGAGGGGGAAACGAATTTTTCGGCGATTGTAATTGTTGGCAATAAAGCAGGTGTTGAAAAAGGAGCAGGAGAATTATGTGCGCCTTGTGGTGTATGCAGACAAGTGTTGGCAGAATTTTGCGATCCAGTAGAATTTCGTATCATTTTGGCTTGGGGCGAAGATACATATAAAGAATGCACATTAGGCGAGTTACTACCCTATGGTTTCATAAAAGAGAATTTAGACCATTAGACTGCATGTAGATAGTAGCGATTATAGGAATGGAGGTGCGCAGATGGAAGTGAAAAATGTAATTGAAATGAACCATATTACCAAGCAATTTGGAAAGTTTAAAGCGAATGATGATATTACGCTCCAACTAAAGAAAGGCGAAATTCATGCACTTTTAGGTGAAAATGGTGCAGGGAAATCAACACTTATGAGCATTTTATTTGGCTTGTATCAGCCAGAAGAGGGCGAAATTAAGATGAACGGTGAGGTGGTACAGATACACAATCCAAACGATGCCAACGCACTTGGAATTGGCATGGTACATCAACACTTTAAGCTTGTAGATAATTTTACAGTACTTGAAAGTATTGTACTTGGACGCGAAACGATACAAAAAGGATTTCTCAAGATGGATACTGCACGAGAGAAAATTGTGGCATTGAGTGAGAAGTATAAATTTCATATAGATCCAGACGCTTATATTTCTGATATTACCGTAGGAATGCAACAAAGAGTAGAAATTTTAAAAATGCTTTACTGTGATAATGAAGTACTTATTTTTGATGAGCCGACGGCAGTTTTGACACCACAAGAAATTGAAGAGCTGATGAAGATTATGAAACATTTAGTAAGTGAGGGGAAATCGATTATCTTTATTACGCATAAGTTAAATGAAATCAAGGAAGTTGCAAATCGCTGTAGTATTCTTCGAAAAGGGCAATATATTGGAACCGTCGAAGTGGCAGATGTATCCAAAGAGGAAATGTCTGAGATGATGGTTGGTAGAAAAGTTGATTTTGTTATTGATAAAAAGCCTTGCCAAGTAGGCGAACCAGTGCTTGAAGTGGCAAACCTTAAGATAAACTCAAAACATGCAGGGAAACATGCAGTAAAGGACGTTTCATTTAAGTTAAGAAAAGGTGAGATTGTTTGTATTGCAGGAATTGACGGAAACGGACAGTCAGAATTGATATATGGATTGACGGGACTTACACCGATTCAAGGTGGTACGGTTAAGCTAAATGGGAAAGATATTTCAAAAGAAAGCATTCGAAAAAGATGCATAGATGGTCTTGCACATATTCCAGAAGATAGACATCGCTATGGACTTGTTCTTGACTATAGCTTGCAAGAAAACTTAGTTTTGCAAACATATTATAATACGCAATTTCAGCGAAAAGGGTTTTTAAAGTTTTCAGCAATCAAAGAATATGCAAATAAACTCATTGAACAGTTTGATATTCGTAGTGCACATGGTGCAGAATCAGTAACAAGAGGAATGTCTGGCGGAAATCAACAAAAGGCAATTATTGCACGTGAATTAGATAGAAACCCAGAACTTATTCTGGCAGTACAGCCAGTGCGAGGATTAGATGTAGGAGCGATTGAGTATGTACATCGCCAGTTGATACAGCAAAGAGATGATGGAAAGGCTGTGTTATTGGTTTCGTTTGAACTAGATGAGGTCGTGAACGTAAGTGATAGGATTCTCGTGATGTTTGAGGGAGAAATCGTAGCAGACCTAAAACCAAGTGAAACGAATATGCAAGAATTAGGACTTTATATGGCAGGAACAAAGAGGGGGAGCAAATCATGAAGAAAGAAACATTGTTAAATGTATTATCCTCTGCATTGGCTATTTTGTTTGGCTTGTTATTTGGTTTGACAATCTTGTTATTTGCGAACCCATCGGACGCATTTGCAGGCTTAGGCATTATTATTCAAGGTGGCTTTGCAGGGGGAATGTCTGGTATTGGTACTACACTTTATATTGCGACACCGATTATTATGACAGGGCTTTCTGTAGGGTTTGCATTTAAAACAGGCTTGTTTAATATTGGTGCGGCTGGTCAATTTACAATGGGGGCATTTTTTGCTGTGTACATTGGTGTGAAGTGGACATTTTTACCACCGTCTATACACTGGCTAGTGGCTCTTCTTGGAGCAGCGATAGGTGGTGCATTATGGGGAATGATTCCAGGAATTTTAAAAGCGTATCGAAATGTCAATGAGGTTATTGCCTCGATTATGATGAATTATATCGGCATGTATTTGGTAAACTACTTAATTCGCACAAATATTTATGACCAACTAAGAAACCAATCGCAAACAATAGAGCAAGGTGCAACTAGAAATTTAAACATTGGTATTTTTATTGCAGTATTTTTTGTTATTCTCATCTATATTTTGATAGAAAAAACAACCTTTGGTTTTGAATTAAAGGCATGTGGTATGAATCGTTATGCAAGCCGTTATGCAGGTATCAATGAAAAGAAGAGTATTGTCTTATCTATGGTGATTGCAGGAGCGTTAGCTGGTATTGGTGGAGCACTTTTATACTTGGCAGGAACAGGACGCCATATGCAAGTACTTGATATTTTGGCAACAGAGGGCTTTAACGGCATTCCAGTTGCGCTCTTAGGCTTGTCAAACCCGATTGGGATATTATTTGCAGGCTTATTTATCGCACATATCTCTGTAGGGGGAACGAATTTACAACTCTTAGATTTTGTTCCAGAAGTGATAGACATTATCATTGCGGCGATTATATACTGCGGTGCATTTTCTCTGATTTTTAAGCAACTGATTGAAAAAGTCATGAATAAAAACAAAAAGGGGGAATGAGCATGAACATTATATACTTTATTATTCAACAAACATTTGCATTTGCCATTCCACTTTTGATTGTAGCAATCGGCGCCATGTATACCGAACGAAGTGGTGTAATTAATATTGCACTTGAGGGAATTATGGTAATGGGAGCATTTACAAGTATTACATTTATCAATATATTTCAAGAGCAGATGAGTGGACAGACATTGTTATTACTCGCAATTTTGATTGCAGGCATAACAGGTGGTATCTTCTCGCTTTTGCACGCATTTGCAGCGATTAATTTAAAAGCAGATCAAACGATTAGTGGTACAGCGTTAAATATGCTTGCACCTGCATTTGCTATCTTTATCGCACGTATGACAAGCGGAGTGCAACAAATTCCATTTGCAGATACATTTCATATTTCAGAAGTTGCAGGTCTTTCGAAGATTCCAGTTATTGGCCCTATGCTTTTTAGCAATGTGTATATTACGACTTACATTGGCTTTGGAATTTTCATTCTTGCAGGTATTGTAATAGCAAAAACTAAGTTTGGCCTCAGACTTCGTGCGTGTGGTGAACACCCACAGGCAGCAGACTCCGTAGGAATCAATGTATATCGTATCCGTTATGCAGGCGTGATTATCTCTGGCGTTTTGGCTGGAATTGGTGGGTTAGTGTTTGTGGTTCCGACATCGACGAATTTCAATGCGAGTGTAGCAGGCTATGGTTTCCTTGCTCTGGCAGTTTTAATCTTTGGACAGTGGAGGACGAGGCGTATCTTAGGTGCAGCATTTTTCTTCGGTGTAATGAAAACATTTGCAAGTGCATACTCTGCGATTCCAGTTTTGAAAGATTGGCCGATTCCAAATGAAGTTTATAAGATGTTACCATACGTTGCAACGCTGGTTGTATTGATTTTCCTATCTAAAAATTCACAGGCACCAAAAGCAGAGGGAATTCCTTATGACAAGGGGAGCAGATAAGATGAGCAGGAGGTACATATAAATGAGAATGTATGATTTAATAGAGAAAAAACGTAATGGAGAAATCTTAACAAAAGAAGAAATTACATACATGATTGCTGGTTATGTAGATGATAGTATTCCAGATTATCAGATGTCAGCAATGCTTATGGCTATTTATTTCAAAGGTATGAACGATGAAGAAATTGGAATTATGACAGATTGTGTAGCACATTCGGGTGATATGGTTGATTTATCAGCGATTCAAGGAATCAAAGTAGATAAGCATTCAACAGGTGGTGTAGGTGATAAAACAACCTTGATTATCGCACCGATTGTAGCAGCATGTGGCGTGAAAGTTGCGAAGATGTCAGGAAGAGGTTTAGGGCATACAGGTGGGACTGTTGATAAATTAGAGGCAATTCCAAATATGCAGACCTCTCTTGATAGAGAGAAGTTTTTTGAAATCGTGAATAAAATAGGCGTTAGTGTGATTGGTCAGTCTGGCAATATGGCACCAGCAGATAAGAAGTTGTATGCACTGCGTGATGTAACGGCAACAGTAGATAGTATTCCACTTATTGCAGTGTCGATTATGAGTAAGAAATTAGCAGCAGGCAGTGATTGCATTTTGCTAGATGTTAAAACGGGTAGTGGTGCTTTTATGAAAGAAGTAGAAGATGCGATTACATTGGCAAAGAAAATGGTTGCAATCGGTGAACACGCAGGAAAGAAAACGGTTGCACTGATAACAGACATGGATATTCCACTTGGATTTAGCATTGGAAATTCACTTGAAATCATAGAGGCAGTGGATACACTAAACGGACAAGGACCTGAAGATTTGACAAAAATATGTTATGAACTAGCCTCAAATATGTTATACTTAGCAGGCAAAGGTGAGCTACAAGAGTGCCGATTATTGGTTCAAGAAGTAATCGAAGATAAAACAGCACTGGGCTGTCTAATTGATATGGTAGAGGCACAAGGTGGTGANAGCAGTGTGATTAAAGATACACAAAAATTTTGTAGGGCACCGTATTCTTTTGACGTATGCGCACCAAAAGATGGGTATATAAATCACATCAATACAGAGGACTGTGGAATAGCCTCGGTGATGTTAGGAGCAGGAAGAGATACAAAGGATAGCGAAATTGATTTTGCAGCAGGCATATCTTTACGCAAAAAGGTGGGAGATAAGGTGGCAAAGGGAGAGGTTTTAGCAACATTGTACACTTCTGACGAGAACTTATTTACACAAGCACAGAAACGCTTTTTGGAATCCTATCATATAGGGACAGAGTGTGTAGAAAAAGCACCACTTATACTAGCAAGAGTAAGCAAAGATGAAGTTAAACGATTTTAGAATAGTGAGGTAAGGAAATGAAACCAGAAGAAATGCTACAGTATATAGACCATACTAAATTGCAAGCATTTGCAACATGGGAAGATATAGAAAAACTATGTGAAGAGGCAATCAAATACCAAACTGCGTCCGTATGTATACCACCAAGTTATGTAAAGCGTGTACACGAGGTTTATGGTGATAAGATAAATATATGTATTGTGGTTGGCTTTCCACTAGGTTATAGTATGACCGTTGCAAAGAGGGCAGAAATTGAACAAGGAATAAGCGATGGTGCAAATGAATTTGATATGGTAGTAAATATCGGTGATGTGAAAAATGGAGATTACCAAAAAGTAGAAGATGAAATTAGAGAGCTTAAGAATACAGCAGGAAATCATGTGTTAAAGGTCATCATTGAAACTTGCTATTTAAGTGAAGAAGAGAAAATTGCAATGTGCAAAGCAGTGACAAATGCAGGAGCAGACTATATTAAAACGTCTACAGGCTTTGGGACAAATGGTGCTACTCTGGACGATATCAAACTTTTCAAGAAACATATCGGAGACGATGTGAAGATGAAAGCAGCAGGTGGTGTGAAGAATCTCGCAGATTTAGAGAATTTTCTTTTAACAGGCTGTGAAAGAATCGGGACCAGTTCAGCAATAGATATTATCAACAAAGAAGAAGTAACAGGCTACTAAGCCAGGAGGAGACAATTATGAAAAAGAGAATTTTAAGTATTTTATTAGCGACCATGATGGTATCAGGTCTACTAATCGGGTGTGGAACGAAAGATGCGAATACAGATACGACACCTGAAACAACAGAGGAAACGAAAGAAACAGAAGAAACTGCAGATGGATACGAACTAGCATTGATTACAGATGTAGGAACGATTGATGACAAATCATTCAATCAAGGTTCTTGGGAGGGTGTTGTAGAATATGCAGAAGAAAATGGTATTACACATAAATATTACCAACCAGCAGAAAAGTCAAAAGATGCATATTTAGCGTCGATTGACCTAGCAGTAAAAGCAGGAGCAAAAGCAATCGTGTGTCCAGGATATTTATTTGAAGATGCAATTTATGAAGCACAAAGCAAATATCCAGATGTTACATTTATGATTCTTGACGGTGCACCACACCCAGGTGATTTTAATGTGCATATTGAGGACAACACCCTTTCTATCTTCTACGCAGAAGAAGAGGCAGGTTATCTTGCAGGATATGCGGCAGTTGTAGAGGGATATACACAACTTGGCTTTATGGGTGGACTGGCAGTGCCAGCAGTTGTTCGTTTTGGATATGGTTTCATTCAAGGTGCAGATCAAGCAGCACAAGATTTAGGTGTTTCTGATGTAAATGTGAAATATACATATGTTGGAAACTTTGATGCAACACCAGAAAATATGACAAAAGCAGCAGCTTGGTATAACGAGGGTGTTGAAGTTATCTTTGCGTGTGGTGGTGGCGTTGGAAACTCAGTTATGAAAGCAGCAGAAACAGCAGGAGCAAAAGTAATTGGTGTAGATGTTGACCAATCTGTAGAGTCAGAAACAGTTATTACTTCTGCAATGAAGAATCTTGCGAAATCAGTTTACGATGCATTGGCAGAGCTTTACGCTGGTACATTTAATGGTGGACAAAGCATTACATTAGATGCATCAAACGAGGGAATTGAACTTCCAATGGATACTTCAAGATTTGAAAAATTTGACATACAACAATATGATGAACTTTATAAAGGTCTTGCAGATGGAAGTGTACAACTTGAAAATGATACTGTAGGTGAAAATCCAACAGATGTAACAATAACTGCGATAACAGTAGAGTCTGTGCAATAAGCATATGAATTTACTTCAGATACCAAAATTAGAATTGCACTGTCATTTAGATGGTTCCCTGCCACTTGCATTTGTAAGAGAGCAGTTAGGCGATTCTGAGATTATGCAAGAAAATTTGCAAGCGCCAAAGGATTGTAGTTCTTTGGCGCAATATTTAGAAAGATTTGCTTTGCCAATTCGTTGTTTGCAAACAAAAAAGGGAATAGAGCAAGCAGGTTATGTGTTAATTGAAGAGGTTGCCAAAGAAAATGTTCGTTATATCGAAATACGTTTCGCGCCACTTTTTTCAGTAAATGCAATGCTCTCTTGTAGGGAAGTAATAGAGTCACTTCTTTTAGGTCTTGAAAAGGCGAAACACGATTATCATGTAAATGCAAATGTAATTGTTTGTGCAATGCGACATCATACACTAGAGCAGAACTTAGAAATGTTGAGTATTGCAAGGGAATTGCTTGGCGAGGGTGTTTGTGCGCTTGATTTAGCAGGAGATGAGGCAGCATATGCAAATCATGAGTTTCAAGAGCTATTTGCGCAGGCGAAACGCTTAGATATGCCTTTTACTATTCATGCAGGTGAATGTGGAAGTATAAGCAATGTAAGAGAGGCTATGGATATGGGTGCGAAACGTATAGGACATGGGATTGCATTAATGAAAGATCGTGATTTATTACAAGAGTTTCGTAAAAAACGTATCGGTATAGAAATGTGCCCGACAAGCAATCTGCAGACAAAAGCAATCAAAGACTGGTCATCATATCCCTTGTTTGACTTTTTAGAAAATGACTTAAAAGTAAGCGTAAATACGGATAACCGTACTGTAAGTGGGACAACGCTGACACAAGAGTTGGAACTTTTATGCAAAGGTAGAGAAGATAGCGAACGATTCGTTTGCACATTACTAGGTAATGCAGTAGAAATGGCTTTTGCCTCAGATGAGATAAAGCATGAATTGAGCAAAGAAATAAAGATATAAGAGAAGTTTCGTATATGAAACAAAGAACGGACTGTGTGTAATTCATACGGTCCGTTCTTTGCTGTATCCTGTGAATTTTGTTTTATGCCACATTACATATTTATACAATTTTATGCCACATTACATATTCATATAATTTTATGTCACATTACATATTCACACAATTTTATATCACATATTATTGAGATTTTACCTCACGCCACATATCATTGTAGACACGATCTATCTCTTCGCCTAAGAATTGGAAAGTTTCGAGGCGTTCTAACTCAGAGCTATCGGGAAAAGCAATGCTACTATTGCGAATCTCTTCATCTTCAATTAATTCACGA
>JGI994J12354_10002318_pt1 | contig 18676 bp, 18 predicted proteins | sample IntmicLarv3ML3BL_FD_12354 | JGI IMG/M metagenome (IMG submission 12354)
GCAGGATGACATGCAGATCGTCGGAGTCACCAAGACAAGGCCGACGTATGAGGCTATAACCGCTTCGGAATTGGGGTTGGACATATATGTGCCAGCAGATTCAATGGAAGCGTTTAAGAAAGCAGGTATCAAGACCGCCGGTACCATTGATGATCTCTGCAAGAAGGTCGACATCATGGTGGACTGCACTCCCGGCGAGGTCGCTGAGAAGTATAAAGAGGAATATTCCAAAGCAGGTATCAAAGGCATATTCCAAGGAGGAGAGGACCACAGCCTCACCGGAATATCATTCAACGCTTCCGCGAACTACAAAGAATCATGGGGTGCGCAGTTCTCCCGTGTTGTTTCGTGCAACACCACCGGACTCGTAAGGACATTGTTCCCGCTGGACAAGAAATACGGTCTTAACGACGTTTTTGCTACGCTGATCAGAAGAAGTGTCGACCCCAATGACAGTAAAAAGGGGCCTGTCAACGCAATAGAACCGTCACTGAAATTACCGACCCACCACGGACCGGATGTACAGAGCATCATGCCTTGGCTGAAGATCGAGACGATGGCGGTCAAAGTTCCGACAACGTTGATGCACATGCACACGATATGCGCTGAACTCAAGGATGAAGCAACAACGGAAGATGTTCTGAATGTATGGAGGAACACCCCGAGAGTGAGACTTGTTAAAGGTTCATCAGGCATCAAATCATCAGCACAGATCATGGAGTTCGCAAGAGATCTCGGAAGGTCACGCGGCGATATGTACGAGATAATAGTATGGGAAGACGGTGTGAAAGTAGTTGGCAACAAATTATACTTCTACCTGGCCGTACATCAGGAAAGTGATGTCATTCCTGAAATTGTTGACTGCATAAGATCAATGTGCAAGGTCATCGAAGACCCGAGCGTTTCCATCAAGAAAACAAACAAAGCAATGGGTATCTGATAAAATGAACAGGGATTTCCACACACTGGAGGATTTCAATTTCAAAGAGAAGGCAGTTCTCTTAAGAGTGGATATAAACAGCCCCATGGAAAAGGAATCGAAGAACATAATCAACGATTCCCGTATCCGCAGGGTCGTACCGACGATCCGTGAACTGATGGGCAAGAAAGCCAAGGTCGTTATATTAGCGCACCAGAGCCGTAAAGGGAAATGGGACTTCACGCCGTTGGACAAACATGCAAAACATCTGGAAAGGCATTTGAACCATCCTGTTGAGTATGTCAACGACATATACGGCGATGAAGCGAAGAACGCAATAAGGTCGATGAAAGCAGGAAACGTCCTTCTTTTAGGGAATGTAAGGGAATTGGACTGTGAGACCGCAAAGGCAGATTTCAAGGGACATGCGAACTCCGACCTTGTAAAAGAACTAAGGCCGTTATTAGATTATTACATAAGCGACGCGTTCGGTGCAGCGCACCGTTCTCAGTGCTCTTTGGTCGGATTCCCGATGGTAATGCCGTCAGCATCAGGAAGGCTGATGGCCAAGGAACTGTTCGCGTTGGACTCCATATTCAGTGAACCTCGGAGACCGTCAGTGTTCATGCTGGGCGGTGCGAAGTTCGGTGACGTGTCGAAAATGATCGACCACGTTCTCGGAACAGAACTTGCGGACACGGTCATACTTACGGGACTGGCAGGAAATGCATTCTGCATGGCACGCGGTACGGACATAGGAGAAGCGAGCGCAGAGATCCTGAAGGAAGAACTGACAGACGAGAACCTGCAGGCAGCACGTGACGTGATGTCGAAGTACGGTCAAAGGATATTGCTGCCTTCAGACGTTTCCGTTGAACGCAACGGGAAAAGAGCTAACGTAATGGTCGGAGACATGCCGTCAGCCGAACCGGCATTGGATATCGGGATCGATTCAATAGAGAAGTTCAAAAAAGTGATAATGTCTTCGAAAACGTCCTTTATGTCCGGACCTTCCGGAATGTACGAGAAAGAAGGATTCGAAGACGGTACGAAAGAACTAATGAACGCAATGATCGAGTCCAAAGGTCAATCCGTTATCGGCGGCGGACACACGGTCGGTGCAGCAGACAAGTTCGGGTTTGACAGACAGTTTCTCTTACGTAAGTACAGCGGGCGGTGCGTTGGAATCGTTCCTCTTGGGAGAATCCCTTCCCGCAGTCGATGCGTTAAGAGAATCGTTCAAGAAGTTTCCCTGATGCTGTCCGTGAAACAGTGCCAGCATCAAAGAAATGAAATGGTTTCCGCAGATGTCTGCGGTAAATGCGTATATGGGCCTTGTTCGTTCAGAGGTCCTTCATCCTCTCCAACGCTTCGATGATCCTTTCCTTCGGCTGCGTTACAGTTATACGGACATAACCGTCAGCCGATTCACCGAATCCCGATCCCGGTGTTACGACGATGCCGAGGTTCAGCATCTTCTCAGTGAATGCCACGGAACTCATTCCGCAGTTGAACCATACGTAGAACGTCGCTTTCGGCATTGTTACGTTGAATCCCAGCTTTCTGAGGCCGTTCACCAGTATTTCGCGTCTTTCTGAGTAGATGGCCATGTTCTTACTGATCATGTCGGGAAGTTCCCTTCCTTCGTAGGAACGCAAAGCTTCTGCTGCAGCCTTCTGAATGAATTTCGGTGCGCCGGAGTCTATCTGTGATTTGCATTTCTTCAATCCCGCTATGAGATCCGGGTGGCCGACAGCATATCCGATGCGGTAGCCGGTCATGTTGAACGTCTTCGAAAGGGAACCGAATTCTATACAGTCCCGTGTCACTTCCAACGCGGACGGTGCCATGTAACCGTCGAAGCACATTTCCGAGTATGCGTTGTCGAAACAGAATATTGTATTCGTTTCAGAACACCAATCGCCCACTTTCTTCAGGTAAGCAAGATCACATGTCGCTCCCGTCGGGTTGTTCGGGTAATTGATGTACAGCATTTTAGCATCTTTCGGACAATCATCCAGATCAAGGAGCCAATTGTTCTCATACTTCAACGGAACTTTTACAGCAACTGCTTCGTTGAACAGACATGACGCTCCCGAGTATACAGGATAACCCGGGCTGGGTGCGATTATCTTTTCACCGGGGTTCACGAACGCCTGCGAGATGTTGAATATCGCTTCCTTCGATCCTATGGTGACGCACACCTCTTTGTTCGGATCGATATCAACATCGAATCTTACCTTATACCAATCCGCCACTGCCTGCCTGAGATATTTTTCCCCTGCGCTTGACGAATAGTTGTGGTTCTCAGGATACTCAACAGCCCTCTGCAGTTCCTTGATGATCGGCTGCGGGGTCGGAAGATCCGGATCGCCGATCCCGAAATCGATTATGTCCATTCCCTGTGCTCTCTTCACTTCCGCCAGTTCCTCAAGCTTTGCAAAGAGGTATGGCGGTAATTTCTGAAGTCTTTCTGAAAATTCATATTTCATTGTATCTCTCCTTTGTAGACCAGTTCGGCAGGTCCTGCCATCATCACGTATCTGAGGTCCTTGTCAACAGTTATCTTAAGCCATCCTCCCGGCAGACGTACGTCGATCGGCGTGTCAAAGCCGACCATTCCGTTCAAGGCGGCTGCGACAGCGGTCGCACACGCACCGGTACCGCAGGCCATCGTCCATGCTGCGCCGCGTTCGTATACACGTATCGTGATCTTCTTATCATCTACCGCAGCGAACTCTACGTTCGTGCGCTTCGGGAACAACGGATGTTTTTCCAATACCGGACCGAGTTCGTTCATTTCTCTGTCCGTGAGGGGATCGAATATCACTAAATGGGGATTTCCCATGGAAACTCCGTTTCCGTGTAACTTCCTGCCGTTAACGGAGAATTCCTTGTTCACGAATTCGCCGTCGTGATCCATCGGGATCCTCCTGCAGTCTAAGACAGGCGGACCCATGTTTATCTCCACAAGACCGTCAACGTAAGCTTCCAGGTCTCCCGCAAGCGTGTGTATAGTGAATCTGTTCTTCTTCACGATACCGTTATCGTAAACATATTTTGCAACACATCGTATCCCGTTGCCGCACATCTCCGCTTCCGAGCCGTCAGCGTTCATGATCCTCATTGTTATGTCCGTCCCTTCTCCGGGAAGGACATACAGAATGCCGTCAGCGCCGATGCCGAAGTTTCTGTTGCATAACTTCTTTACAAATTCCGGGTCCGTTGATGCCTTCTCTTTCAGGCAGTCCAGCAGAATGAAATCATTACCAATGCCGTGATATTTCCAGAAGATCATAGCAGTCTCTCCGGTATCGTCTGATGTCTCCACAGATCGTCCGTACATTCTGCATCCCTTATCAGTTCCGCCTTGCCGTTGTTCACGAGCACTTCACGGCATCTTCCCCAAGCACTTCACGGCATCTTCCCCGTGAGTTGTAACCGGATGACATTGAGAATCCGTACGCTCCTGCGTTGTATACTGCTACAACATCACCTTCATCAGGTGTCGGCAGAGCACGGTCCTTTGCCAAATAGTCCCCGGATTCACAGATCGGTCCGACGACAGTGAACTTGTATTCGCATGCTTTGTTGAACTTGTTCACTATCGCCGCATGATGATACGAATCGTAGAATGCCGGGCGGATGAGGGTGTTGAATCCTGCGTCCACTCCGATGTAGTTCTTCACTCCGGTGTACTTGACATCAACGCATCTTGTCAGAAGTATCGTAGAATCGCAGATCAGGTATCTTCCGGGTTCCACTGCGATCGTCTTCACATCCGTCTCCTCTTTGATAACGTCTGTTACTGAGATCGCCAACTCATCCACATCCATGACATCCTCGTTCGGTTTGTACGGAACTCCGATACCTCCGCCGATGTCTATGAACTCAAGATCAATGCCCAATTCATCCTTTATCTCATTGGCCTTTTCCGCTAAGACCCAGGCTACATCTGTGAACGGTTCCGCGGTCTGTCCTCCGGACCCTATATGCGAATGGATGCCCTTGATCCTGAATCCCAATTCCTTAGCTCTTGCATATGCAGGAATGACGCGATCGATAGGGATGCCGAACTTGGATCCCTTGGATCCTGTGATCACCTTATCACTGTGTCCGGAACCCACTCCCGGAGTGATCCTTACTGAAATATCAACATCAGTTGATATCTTCGCTAAACGTTCCAATTCTGATTCCGAGTCAATGTTGATGCTTACGCCTTCCTTCACCAGGGCTTCGAGCTCAGAGTTGCTTACGTTGGTCCCTGTGTACAGTATCTTGTCGCTTGTGAATCCTGCCTTCTTGCATGAAAGCACTTCGCCTATGGATACCGCATCGATCCCCGAACCTTCCTGCTGCAGTATCCGGAGTATCGCCAATGACGTGTTGGCCTTGCATGCGTAATGGATCCTTGTGTCCATGTGCTTGGAGAATGCTTTGTAGATGTTCCTGTAATTCTCGCGGAGTATCGACTCATCTGTTACGTAAACAGGAGTTCCGAACTCTTCCGCTATGTCGTATGCGTGCATTCCTCCGAATACCATCTGTCCGTTATCGTTCTCGAAGTCTCTCATCTTACTCACCAATGAATTTCCCATGTAATATGCGGATGACGTCCGTCACCCTGTCCGTAGGCACAACGAAGTTCAGTGAAACATCGGATGCACCTTCTGATATCAATTCTACGTTCGCACCTGCGTCCTTGACCGCGCCGAATATATCAGCGGAGACGCCGCACTTGCTCAGCAGATTGTCGCCGACAGCACAGACCAGCGCCATGTTACTCTTCACATCTATCCTTTCGATATCCGCTTTGTCCAAAAGGTTCAGGTGTTTCAGTGTTTCCTTGACGTCCAGATTGTGTATCAGGAACGCGATCGTCGATAACGATGTTGACATTGCATACATTATCACATTCGCGTCAGCGATCTTCTCCATGATGCGGAAGACCATCTGCGGTCTGTATGCTATCTCCGCGGAACTTACGCAGATGATCGAAAGGTCGATCTTCGTCGCTACGCTTCTCAGCAGTTCGCTCTTAGGCAGGCGGTGATGGTGTATCAGCGTTCCCGGTGCACCGGGGTTGAATGTGTTCCTCACCTTCAGCGGGATATGTTTCACACGCACCGGTTCTATCGTCCTCGGATGCAGTACCTTAGCGCCGAAGTATGCCAACTCGGCAGCCTCGCCGAAGTTCATCTCGTCGATCGTCACAGCGGTCGGGACCACGCGGGGGTCGGCGGTCATGAACCCGTCAACGTCCGTCCATATCTCCAAAAGGTCGGCATTCATCGCATTCGCCACCGCAGCCGCGGAGTAATCGGAACCACCGCGTCCGAATGTCAATGGCTTGCCTTCATCGTTACGTCCGTAGAATCCGGTTATGATCGGAATGCAGTTCTTGTTCAGTAACGGTACGACATTGAGCGAAAGACCCAGCGCGGTCCTTTCCAGGTCGGCTTCACCCGATTCCGGTTTGCCGACCGCGAATATTCCCGCCTGCTCTGATGTAAGTGCAATTGAATCGTATCCTCTCGATCTCAGTGTGTACGCCAATATCAGACTTGAGAAGCGTTCTCCCTGCGAGGATATGTTGTCTCTGTAGAAGGGATCCTTAGCTGCTTCCTTGTCCGTCATCAATGCGGTCAGTGAATCCACTCTTTTCTTCAGTTCTGCCATGTATTCATTGTAGAATTCCTTGGACATCAGTTCCTTGGCAGTGTCGGAATGCTTCTTTATCATCGTTTCCGCTAACTTCTCGATCTCGCCGACACCGTCCAATATACTTATCAGATAGTTCGTGACGCCGGACATGGCCGACACTATTACAACCTTCGAACCTTCCGTTTCCGCTACGATATTAGCAGTCCTGGAAAGCGCATCCACCGAACCAACGCTGGTTCCGCCGAACTTCATGACCGTTATCATTCGAACACCTCATCCATACTGTGAACTTTTCCGTCCTTCTTCCCGAATATCCATCTTATGCTGTCGATACAGCCGATCGCGAATGCGTCTCGTGATACTGCTTTGTGCGTGATCTCCAGGATATCCGTATTCCCGGTGAATATCACGGTGTGATCTCCCACAACGTTCTCGGCACGCATCGAACGCATTCTTATCGCTTTTCCCTGTTTGCGGTCCTTTTCGGACCCTTCGTAAATCGTTTCCTTGATACCCGATGCATCCTGCACCCTTCTTAATGTTTCTATTGCTGTTCCGGAAGGAAGGTCCTTCTTCTGCGAATGGTGTGTTTCCTTTATTTCGATATCATAACCCTTCAGAACGCCTGCAAGTTGTTCGGCAGTCTTCCAGAATACGTTCACGCCTTCTGCGAAATTCGATGAGATGAGCGCAGACGTTCCGTTCTCGGAAACGTTCTTCCTCATACGCTCCAGCGTCTCAGCCGAGACCGCCGTTGTTCCGAGGATCAGCGCAACACCGTATCCCGGTATTTGATCAATGATGTCCGATGCGGCTTCCGGTGATGTCATATCAACATAAACATCAGCGTTCTTCAGTAACTTGGGAAGGTCTGAGGGAGAGGATGCGAACACTCCGGGATACAATTCCCTGCCGAGGCTCTTGCTTCCGGGTGAAACGACCGCTCCCGTCAATTCGATATCATTTGATGATGTGATGAGTTCACATACAATGCTGCCGAGCTTCCCGGTAGCTCCTCCGATGACTGTTCTGATCAACGGATCACCTCATGTTCCTCAATATGCCGTCGATGATCTTCCTGTTCCCTGCAGAAAGTTCTGTCAATGGTAATCTGAGCGTACCGGTGCCGAAGCCCATCTTCTTCATTATGTACTTCACCGGGATCGGATTGGATTCGATGAACAGCGACCTGAACAGAGAAAGCATCCTCAGGTGGATGTCCCTTGCCTCTTCGTACTTTCCTGACCTGCATAACGCCACGACATCGGATACTTCCTTGGGGAAGCAGTTCGATGCCACGGATATCGTTCCTTCGGCACCCAATGCCATCATCGGGAACGTAAGGTTATCATCCCCGGAAAGCACCAGGAAACCCTTAGGACGTCCGGCAAGTATCGTCTGTATCTGATCTATGTTGCCGCTTGCCTCCTTGGTCGCGGCTATTCCCGGTAACTCTGCCAGTCTCAGCGTGGTCTCAGGGGAGATGTTGCTTCCGGTCCTTCCCGGAACGTTATACATCACCAACGGAATGTCAATGGATTCTGAGATCGCTTTGTAATGTTCATAAATTCCGTCCTGTGTCGGCTTGTTGTAATAAGGGGATATTGACAGGATGGCATCAACACCGATGTCCTGAGCCTTCTTACTCAAAGCGATGGCTTCGGAAGTGCTGTTGCTGCCTGCACCCGCGATGACCTTTGCCTTCTTCACATGATCGACAACGATCTTGATGACCTCGATATGTTCTTCGTGACTTATCGTCGCAGACTCGCCAGTGGAGCCGCAAGGTACCATTGACGTCACACCGTTCTCTTCCTGGAATTCCACCAAACGGCGTAAACACTCTTCGTCAATACTTCCGTCCTTCCTGAACGGAGTGATAAGGGCAGTTGAAGTGCCGGATATCATCTAACTCTCTCCGAAGTGTTCCTTGAGGATGAGCCTGGTGCGTGTGCTCAGTATACTTTCGTTCTTTCTGATATGTTCGATTATCTCGTTCAGTTTGTTGGACGAGTCGACATCAACGATAGCGATCATGTCCTGGTCCCCTGTGACCTCGTAGACATCAGTGATACCGGAGACCTTTGACAGTTCCTTGGCTATCTCGTCGCTCTCGGTGTTCACTCCCAGTTGGATCTCCACTAACGCCTTGACGTTCTTGGAACTGGTCTTGATCGTGAATCCTCTTATTATCCCGTCATCGGTCATCCTGTGGACCCTGCTCCTGACGGTTCCCTCGGAGACGTTGAGTTTGTCTGCTATGTCAACAAAAGGACAACGGGAGTCTTGCTTCAGAAGGTCTAGGATGCGCTTGTCGAGATTGTCTATCATGGGGATCCCTTTTATCAGATTTCGTAGTACTACTACGTTAAACGCAGTAATCCTATATATAATCTTAGAATTCCGTTCATCGAATTAACGAAAAATGTAATTTTTCATCACTTCGATCTCATGTGAACATCCATTTGCGGGAACGGGATCGAGATTCCCGCTTCCTTGAACTTCCCAAGCACGGTTTCCCTGATGAGTCCTGCGATGGAATTCCTGTTGGCGAAGCTGTTCACGTATATCCCGAGGCGGATCTTGATGTACGAATCCTCGAAGGATTCCAATCTTATCGACGGCAGGTCGTAGGAACCGTCGCTTATCACGTTGATGTTCTCTTCCGCTACGGTCCTGATTATGCTCTTGGCAAGTTCGACGTCGTTATCGTAATCAATTCCGAAGAAGATCTCTATGAAGTAATCATTGGTCTTGCGGGAGATGTTGGTGATGATCGAAGTAGCAACGATGTTGTTCGGCATTACGTAAACGGTCGTGTTGCCGCTGTCCTCGAACGTTGTGCTCAGCATTCCGACGTTCACAACACGCATCGTTACGGAGTTGCTGCCGATCTTCACGAGATCCCCTGATTTGAAAGGTCTTGTGATAAGTAGCATCATGCCGTTGAAGAATTGTGAAAGCGTGTTCTGCGCACCCAGCGAGATGGCAAGACCCAGTATGCCCGCTCCGGTTATTATGACCATGAGGTCGAATCCCAGGGATGCAAGTATACCGGCGAACGCGGTCACGGTTATCAACAGCTTCCCGACAAGGTCGAGCAGCGGAAGGACCGAACCGTCCACTCCCATGTTGCCTGCCTTCTCCCGCATCCTGTGGACAAGGAATCTCACTACTGCTTTGTAGACGCGCCATGCGATGATCGCGCCGATGAATATGTATGCGATGCTCACGACACTGTCGATCAGGCCGGTGTTCTCCTCGCCTATTCCGTACACACGTGCCGTGGATGATGCAGCATACAGCATCACCAGGAAGAAGAACGGTTTCCAAACGTCTTTCCTGATGGCCTTTCGGTGTCTGTGGTCTTCCTTTATGACAGTGAACAGTACGAACGGACCTATGATGTAAGACAGTATGAACGCAATGATGATCCAAAGCACAACGGATGCGAGCGCAGTGTAGAGAGGATCTTCGAAGGGTGATGCCCATCTTCCGAGGATCTTGTTGTAATTGTCCCCGGGTGAGAGATATGATGATACGTTGACAGTTATCTTTGCGCTGTCGATGATCGTTTTTCCCACTCCGGGTTCGGTTATCTCTATTTCGAACGTGATCATCGCACCGGTCTCGGCCGCTGCATACTTGTCGGACGATATCGTAAGGGGAAGCATCAGGTTCGATCCGGAAGATATCGATTCCGGAACATCGGAATAATTCACGCTCACGCCTGGAGGTGCATCCCTGTGTCCGATGATCCTGACGAATATCTCCGCTAAAGGTTTTCCGTTGGAGACAAGTATGAATACATCTTTGGAACCGCCGGCATCGATGTTCACCGTATCGTCGAAGACGTGAACGGTAACATTATCCTCCGGCAAAGCGTCATATGACACGGAACCTATGGGTATGAGCATCATTGCGACTGCTGCAAAAGCAATGAATATCCCGATATTCCGTGTCTTCATGGGGTTGCGAATACCGTTAAAGGATAAAAGAATAATGTATGTTCTGTCATTGCAGGGTGATGTCTGAGGTATTCGATGCCGTAATGGTCGCGATCGTTCTGATCGTACTGGTATATGCTTCAGTCTCTGACCTGAAGGTAAGAGAGGTCACGGACAAGTGCTGGTGGATCCTCGGGGCCTTGGGGATATGCTGCATGATATATTCGTCATTCTCTGAAGGAATCAAATTGGAATACGTCATGATGATCATCGGTGCAGCATTGATCCTTCTGAACATCCTCACCGACGTGTTCGGTGACGGCGTTACCGAAAAAATATTCCATGTGCTGACGGCGCTGATGTTCCTGATACCTTTGGCACTATCGTTCGATGATATGCTGGTAAAACAGTTCTTCATGATCTTTGCGGTGTTCGTGATATTCCTGCTGATGTTCTTCACCGGCATCATAAAAGGAGGCGCAGATGTGAAATGTCTGATCGTCATATCAATGGTATTCTCATCTTATCCATCTTTCCTGTCATTCCCTGTGATTTCTTCTCCTGACATTTTCCATGAGATCATATTCCAGTTCTCGCTGATGACATTACTGTTCGCTGCTTTGTTCTCTCTGTTCACGGTGTTCTACATAATGTCAAAGAACATCGGAAACAGTACGAATATGAAAAGATACACAGGATTCGAAATGAGCATCGAAGAAGCGAAACGTTCCCATGTCTGGCCGCTGCAGTTCGTATCTGACGGAAAGGTTATGACAACATGGAAGGCACAGGACCCTGCTGTTCTGGACGATCTGAGCGCAGCAGGGTCGGAAAAAGTATTGGTGACACCGATGGTCCCGTTCCTTGTTCCGATAACGGCTGCGGTGATATTCCTGGTGCTGATCGGAAATCCGTATTTCCTTATCGTATGATGTTCAGTTTTGTCTTACAGGATCCGCAACGGTTTCCGTCGAGGCCTGCAACATCCACAAGATACCCTATCCTTTTGATCACTGCCGCGCCGCATTCCGGACAATATCGGACAATATGTTTCCCGCGTAAACATAATTCAATCCGAGGTCCATTGCCTTCTCCCTTGAATCCAGCACGGTCTCCTGAGGCGTCCACGGAACATTGTTCATCTCGTTGTCAGGATGGAACCTTGTGAAATGTATCGGAACATCAGCAGACAGCTCGTTGAGGACCCATTCTGAGAATTCCTCTATTTCCTTTTCGGAATCGTTGTATCCGGGTATCAGAAGATATGTGATCTCAGTGTGGATGTTCTTTCGGTGAACTTCCTTCACCGTTCCGAGAACGTCCTCGAGATGTGCGCCGCATACCTTCATGTAAAAATCGTCTGTGAACCCTTTGATGTCGATGTTCATTGCGTCGGTGACCTTACAAAGATCGTTCAATGTATCATCAGACACAAGTCCGTTGGTGACCAGGACGCAGGAAAGGTCATCACCCTCTTCCATTACGTCCAGGATGTACTCCGGCCAGATCATCGGTTCGTTGTACGTGAACGCAATGGATTCGGATTTTTCGATACGGCACATCGCAACCAGTTCCTCGGGTGTCTCGAATGTAGTTCTTTTCGATCTGCCCATTGACATCGATATCGCATAGTTCTGACAGTGTTTGCAACTCATGTTACAACCGATCCCGCCGACGGAGAATATCCGGCTTTTCGGTTTGTAGTGGTAAAGAGGCTTCTTTTCAACGGGGTCGACGGAAAGTGATGATACCTTTCCGTACGTGTATGCGACCAGCATGTCGTCATCACCACGCCTGGAACTGCATCTTCCGTATCCGCCTACGGGAATGCGGCAATGATGAGGGCAGACGCCGCATACGTAAACGTTACCTTCCTTTCTGTAGTACCGCGCCTCAGTCCTTGAAATGTTCGTAGCCGCCATTCACTACCTCCTTGCGTTCCCCTTCTCTGATCATACATACTTCTTTGGAATCGGTGACGATACCGATGACAGAAACATCGACATCCAAAGCATGGAGTTCTTCCATCTTACTTTTCGGTACAGTGAATAACAGTTCATACTCACCGCCGAAGTACAGCATCATGTACTCTTTGTCAGCATACTGGCACATGTTTTCGACACCCGGACCTTCAGGCAGCGCTTCCCATAATATGTCCATGCCTACGGAACCTGCTTCACATATTCCGTGCATCGCCGCCGCCAATCCGTCGGAAAGGTCCATGCATGACGTTGCACCCAATTCTCGTAACATGATCCCTTCGTCAACACGAGGGATCGGAAGCCTGAGGGAACGTACAGCGTCCTCTTCTTCCTTGCCGTTCTTCAATGCCGTCATTCCAGCAGCAGGAGAACCTAATGTTCCGGTAACAAGGACAACGTCCCCGGGTCTTGCGCCCGATCTCTTCATCGGCTCTCCGGTCATGGTTCCGATCGCGGTGCAGCATACCATTCCCTCACCGCTCTTGGTGTCGCCTCCGATTATCTCAGCTCCGCAGAACTCGGCGCACTTGTCGATGCCGATCATTATTTCGTATACGTCGTTCTCGTCAAGTTCCGGAGGCATCGTCATTGAAACGATCAGCCATTTGGGGGATGCGCCCATCGCAGCGATGTCACTGAAATTGACCGCAGCGGACATCCATCCGAACTCTCTGAATGATGTTCCGTCAGGACGATGACGTGCGAACGTGACAACATCGGACGAGACGACCATTTTCTGATCTCCCAGATCAACGACAGCAGCATCATCACCCGGGCCGAGACAGGAAGGAGAACGTATACGCTCAAGTATACCTTTCAGAAGTCCTCTTTCCCCTTTCTCTTTGAGAAGCACGAACACACATATGGGCACTGTTCAAAAAAGCTTTGCTCAGTCTGCTTTCGTTCAACACATACTTCTCACAAGATTCAGATAAAATACTATGACCTCTTTCCGACAGTATGGCGTTTCCATGTATCGGCTACGATCTTCTCTCGGAAAAGCAGAAGGAAATGTATGACGTTTTCCGTGCAGATGTATTCTCAAGGAAGAAATTCATAACGTTCAGTGTGGAAGATCCTGCAGGAACAGATATCGACGAGGTATTCTTTGCGGTACGTCAGGACGATCCGTATCTTTTCTTCCTGAGTAAGATGCTGAGGGTGGAAACATACCTCAAAGAGATAACGGTGATCCCGAAATACCTATTCGGCAGCCTCAAAGAGAAGATGTACCTGAAGAAACTGGACGCTGTGATCAATGAGATGCTGGAAAACCTCCCGGAGGATCCTCTGGAGAAGGAGAAAGCGATCTACAAGAAAATAACATCAAGGATCAGCTCTCCCGGTGAGAAAAGGAAAGAAGAGAACTATTCTATTCTCGGTGCTCTTCTGAAAGGGATCGCCACGTGTGACGGAACCGCCCTTGCGGTAAAAGTGCTGATGAACCGTGCCGGAATATCATGCGGATGTGTCCATGGCAGGAAAGAGGACGGTACGGGACATATGTGGAACATCGTAGAACTGAATGGAACATTCTATCACGTTGACGCCACCAAAGGCGGATATCTGGACGGTATCTTCAACCTGACCGACGAGGAAATGGAAAGGAAAGGATTCCGTTGGGAATTCAATTGAAAATGCAAATTATACGTTCAAAAGCCAATCTATCAGATTGACGTGTCTTATTCCGTTACCGGGTCCTGTCATGATCCTGTCCAAAGATAAGATCGTCTTCGAGTGATCATCTCGCGGGAAACACGTATTTGTCATACCAATAATTTCCAGTATAATGGAAATTTCTGCAAGATCTGCAATTATTTCCAGTATAATGGAAATTTCTGCAGACAGTTATGTTCGTAGATATTTGGTTGTGATCAATATTCTGAGACGATATCTTACGATCCGGAAAAATCGTTCTGCGGTCAGAAAGGAATATTATTTCCCGAGACAACCGTATCAGAATTGTGTTACCGAGGAATAAGAACATAAATCCTTAATATCTAATGCGACGATAGGCTGAGGGTTGGCTATGAAAATAGATGTGAGATACGGTAAGGACGAAGTTCAGAAGGTGGACATTCCCGATAAGAATATGATAGGGATATACGCACCAAAGGACGTGAACTGCGGGTCATGCGAGAAGACCATCAGTAATGCTCTGGACAACCCGATAGGTTACGATTCATTGGAAGCGTTCCTGAAAGGAGGAAAGGATGTTGTATTCATCGTCAACGACGGAACACGCCCCACGCCTACGGCGAAGATATTGAGCGCGCTGAAGGGCCGCATGGACCTTCGTTCCGCAAGATATCTCATTGCAACAGGCGCCCACCGCGGAATGACCCAGGAAGAGAATGATTTCGTCTTCGGTCCCAACTACGAGAACATAAAGGACAGGATAATAACCCACGATGCCAACAAGTCGGAATGCGTTCATTTGGGAACGTCAAAGAACGGTACCGAGATGGAAGTGAACAAAGTAGCAGTGGACGCTGACCGTTTGGTCATAATCACATCAGTGGAGCCGCATTACTTCGCAGGATACACCGGAGGAAGGAAATCATTCCTGCCGGGAGTAGCATCATACAAAACAATAGAACAGAACCATAAACTGGCGATGAAACGCGAAGCTCAGTCGCTGATATTGAAAGGAAATCCTGTTCATGAGGATATGATGGATGCCCTTGAAGTGGTCAAAGGAAAACAGATATTTTCGATACAGATCGTAATGGACAGACACCAGAACGTTTACAAAATAGCATCAGGTGATCTTCACAAAGCGTTCGCACAAGCCGTAGAGTGGGCGAATGAAGTGTTCTCCGTACCGATCCCTGAGAAGGCTGATGTGGTCATTTCAGTTGCACCGTATCCCATGGACGTGGATCTTTACCAATCGCAGAAAGCACTGGACAATGGGAAATGGGCATTGAAGGATAACGGAAAGATAATAATGGTAGCGAAATGCAGAGAAGGAATAGGTCATGCGACATTCCTGAAGCAGCTTTCTACATCAAAGGATCCCAAGAAAGTTCTTGAGAACCTTAGTAAAGAATACAAATTAGGATATCACAAAGCAGCAAAGATGGCAGAGATATCGTTATGGGCTGAAATATGGTCGGTCACCGATCTGGATACGCAGATGCTGAGTGACGCAAGCATCAGACAGTTCCCTTCAGTTCAAGATGCTGTCAACGAAGCATTGAAACAGAGACCGGACGCAAAATTCATAGTACTCAGTGACGGAAGCGTCACTATCCCGAAGGTGGTATAATGGTCAAAAAGGACAATTTCAAAACGGATAAGCTGGAGAAGGTACGTGACGCCGTCAACGTATGTACAATGTGCGGATTCTGCAAGAGCGTGTGTCCGTCATTCAAAGCAATAGGCTGGGATTCCGCACTCGCAAGAGGCCGCGTAATATTATCATACGGATTACTGAACGGGGACATTCCTGCTGACGATTCCGTTATCGAGAACATTTACACATGTACGACATGCATGGACTGTGAACGTCGTTGTCCGTCAAAAGTGAAGATCGTTGACATCGTTGAACTGTGTCGTTCAGATCTCGTTAAGAACGGTCATATCCTGGCGAAACACAAAGCGATCGCAGATAACGTAACAAAATACGGAAACCCCTTCGGCGAAAAGGAAAAGGTGATCGATACATTAGGAAAGAAACCCAAGAAAGCGAAGATCGGTTATTTCTCGGGATGTACAGCAGCCTACAGGAACAAAGCAACATCGAAAGCGGCATTATCCATACTGGACAAACTGAAAACTGATTATACGGTTGTCGATGAAACATGCTGCGGAAGCGTTCTCCAGAGAATAGGCTGGAATAACGATGACGTGGTGGAGACGATGAAGAAGAACGTCGATTCCATTGCAAAATTGGGCGTAGAAACACTCGTCCTTTCGTGTGCAGGATGCTACAGGATGTTCAAGGAAGAATATCCCAAGTACGTTAAAGTGCCGTTCAAGGTACAGCACATGACCGAGTTCCTTGCGATGCAGGACCTGAAACTGAAACCTCTCAAAGGTGTGGCAACATACCACGATCCGTGCCACTTGGGAAGGCATGCGCACGTATACGAAGAGCCGAGGAAAGTGATCAAGATGATCCCGGAACTCACGTTCAAGGAAATGGAATTCAACAAGAGCACAAGCCACTGCTGCGGCGGAGGCGGAGGCGTAAGATCTGCGTTCCCGGAACATTCGAAGACCATTGCGGAAACAAGGATCGATGAAGCTTCATTTGCTGACACGATCATAACAACCTGTCCGTTCTGCGTTAACAACCTGACCATGGGAGCAGACGGCAAGAACATCAAGATCGTTGATCTCACAGAATTGGTGGATGAACTGCTTTGAGAACAGTGTTCAACAAGAAAATAATAGGATACGAAGTTCCCAAGATAATGGGGATCCTTAACGTTACGCCTGATTCGTTCTCAGACGGAGCCCTGTACACAAAGGATCCGGTCAAACACGCTTTCAGCATGATAGATGAAGGCGCAGACATCATCGACGTAGGAGGGGAATCCACACGTCCCGGGTTCTCACAAGTATCTATAGAAGAAGAAATTGAAAGGATAATTCCGGTGATAAAAGAACTGTCTGGCTCTTGTTCAATTCCGATATCCGCAGATACAATGAAACCCGAGGTCGCAAGAGCAGCAATTGACGCAGGTGTTGACATGATCAATGACGTCAGCGGTCTCAGCGAAGAGATGATGAAAGTGATCGCCGATTCCGATACGGCGGTCGTCATAATGCACACGCCTGCTGATGTCAGGGATGTACACAACAGCGTCATGGAAGGTAACGTGATCGAACAGATCAAAGATTTCCTGTTCAACAGAGCGCAGGCAGCAATGAATGCAGGCATCGAAAAGGAACGTATCATAGTTGATCCCGGCATCGGATTCGGAAAGACCGAAGAACAAAACCACGAAATACTGAAGAACGCAGGAACCTTCAGTAATGGTTTCCCGGTGTTGATAGGTGCATCAAGGAAAAGATTCCTTTCATATGCTTATCCGAATGCTTCGAAAGAAGATGCAAGTATACTTGCGTCAACGGACGCAATGAAAAGCGGAGCGTCGATCGTTCGCGTACATGACGTAAAAAGAACGAAAGAAGCCTTCAAAGGACATTGACGACAATGGAAATGATGGCAAGGATAGCCAATGAGATCCCCATTGCACCGTAGAATGTCCTGTCCTTTTTCTTCTGCAGTCTTTCTCCTTCAAGGAAGCGGTCGAGACATTCCTCACTGCAGAATCGCCGATCCAATGCAATGGGATCGCCGCATTCCTCACAATGATCGTGGTCCGGAAGTATCAAGGCCATGAACCCCAATATGAAACGGAATACTTAATCAATGTCCTTGAGAACGGATCATTCTATGATCAAGGATGCACTTTGAACTTCTTCGACGCAGGATAGAACGCCGAGAAAAATGTCATTGCCATGAACACTACGGCAAATATCGCAAAGGAAAGAGGTTCACTGAACAGATACAGTGTGAAGAACGCTGTAAAGAACGAAACAAGACCTGTTGCCGCAAATGAAATACCTACGAATGAAGTGACCTTATTCATGTCGTATTCTTTCAGTTCCTTTTCGCTCATGGTGTTGAATCCTGCCAAGAATCCGATATGACCCAGATATACCAATGCGCCGAAGAGGATCATTAGCGAACTGACCGACAGCGCAAGGATAAAGTATAGTTGCAGACCCTTTGTCCAAGAGTAAAAGAACGCAATGATCGTAATGATGATCCAAAGCAAACACATCACTCTGAAACCTTCCTCTCTCCCCTGTATGCGCATCTTTCTCTGTACGTGCATATAGAAAAGCTTTAAAATAAGTATTGATTCCCCTGTCCTACGTAAACTCAAATACTCGTATATCACGAGTGGATCGAGAACGAAGTTGCGGACGCCCTTCTCTCAAACGGCAGTTTTGTTGCAACGACGTTTGCTATCGGAGACGATAGGTTACGTTTACCGTAAATACGGAGGAAAGAAACAAATGGCCAAAGAGAAGAGTGCGCCACAGCAACAGGAGGACGAGAACTTCAACTTCATCGTCCGTATCGCAAACAGCGATATCGACGGTCAGAAAAGGACCGTAGTAGGATTACAGAGTATCAAAGG
>JGI994J12354_10002319_pt1 | contig 18676 bp, 15 predicted proteins | sample IntmicLarv3ML3BL_FD_12354 | JGI IMG/M metagenome (IMG submission 12354)
GAAGACAAGTGCGTATATGTAAAGTGATTTGTTTTCACCACATTTGCTGATAAAAAACACGGGAAAGCCAATTGACAAAATTGTGTGATTGTTGTATCCTAGCATGGCTGGTTTTTGTGTGTACAGAGCAACACAATTGACAGCAAGATATATGCCATGTGGAAGCGTATCGAAGTGGTCATAACGAGCTTGACTCGAAAACGAGTCGGCAGTTCAGAAGCGAAAGACCAGAAAAGCCTTTGTTTATGCAGGTTTGCAAGTTTGACAATCAAATAAATTCTGTGATGTCTCCCCTAAATGTCTCCCCAACTTCCGTAGAGCATTTAGACAAAATAGACTTGGAAGAGTATCGAAGTGGTCATAACGAGCCGCACTCGAAATGCGGTGTACCGCAAGGTACCGTGGGTTCGAATCCCACCTCTTCCGCCAACCGGAAAAGCCTTGAAACAAGCGAGTTTTGAGGCTTTTCTCTTTTTTTGTATTTCAGGAGAAATCACCATTTTTTGCTCATGTCTCCTCTGATTTTGGGGAGACATGGAAAGATAAAATAATGCTGAATCCATCGGCTTTTTTACAGTTTTAATCCATCAAGCAACGCACTGGCCGAAGAAATCTTTGAGGAATAATCCAAATGAGCGTAGATGTTGGCAGTAGTGGAAAAATCGCTATGTCCCAGCCACTCTTGGATTTGCTTCATTGGAACACCGTTTGCTAAAAGTAACGAGGCACAACTGTGACGGGTATCATGAAAACGTACTTTCCGAAGTCCGTTTTTCTCCAGCAAGCGACCAAAAGCTTCAGTGATATAGCTTGGCTTAATTAGATTCCCCATCTCATCCACACAGATATAGTCCAGATATTCTTGGCTATAGGAGCGCCCACATAATTTCTTGTATCGCTCCTGTTGTACTTTTACTTCAAGAAGCTTTTCTTTGAACATCGGAACAAGTGGCAAAGTGCGCAAACTGGATTTGGATTTTGTTGTGTCGGAAGCGATAAGCACATGCTTTCCATCAAGATTACAGGATGTCACCGTGTGACGAATAGTAATGGTTTCTTTTTCGAAATTAATTGCATTCCACTTCAGACCTACTACCTCACTGCGCCGCAATCCATAAAATGCTCCAAACATCACAGGTAATTCGAGCTTTGTGCCCTTGGCAGCTTCAAACAATTTGTTGATTTCATTGCTGTCATAAAAACTACCAACAAACCTCTCCATCTTAGGTCTCTCAACCTTATCGGCGGGATTGCTGATTATGAGGTCTGTTTTCACTGCATACTGCAAAGCCTTGCGGATAATTGCATGATAATGAATGACAGTACTGGCTTTTACTCGATTCAACTCCTGTGCGTAAAAGGTTTGGATATCTTTAGCACTCAGCTTAATCAAGGAAACAGCTTTCTGCCGAAAGTATGGAACGATAACTCCGTTGCTCATGTTGCTATATGAAGAATACGTGATCTTTTGGATAGAATGCTTTGTGATTTCCAGCCATTCTTCCAAATAATCTGCAAAGAGCATTTCACTCTCCACTTGCTTTTCTTCCGGCGTGAAGTTTTGCCTCGCGTCAATAAGCAACGCTTCTGCTTTTTTCTTATTGCCTTTTACTGGAAGCCCTGTTGCAATCCATTTTGTGCGACGCTTGCCTTGCTCATCGGCATAATTTAATACAATGTAATATAGATTTCGTTTTTCTCGTAGATGTCCTGCTACCATGATAAAACTCCTTTCTTTGTAGCAGCAAAATTCACCTACCGTTGACGAGTCCATTATACCACAGCAGGCAACGTGCCACTATTACTTTGAGTTCGAATTATCACCAATTTTTAAGTAGGTAAAAAGGTGGGCTTTGGGGATTCTGTAAGACCGCCCCACCTTCAGACAGGTGATTTTACCTTCCTGCAAAAGTCTATATCCTGTCTTCGTGCTTATACCCAAAAGCTCACTCATCTGTTCAATATTCATCACATCTGGATATTCCATGAGCATAAGCTTGTACGCATCGCGCTGAGAAATTGTGCTAACATTCATAAAATCACCTGCCTTTCTAATTTCAATTCTGAATAAATCAGCACCATCAATTTTGTAATCTTATAGCAAACCGGACGGCTGGCGGCAACAGCACCACGAGACTTTCACCCCCCCATGCTGATGGCGAGACGCACTTTGGGATTTAACCTCAACTATGCGTGAGTTTCATTATCCGGCATAGAAGTCATCGCCAATGTGCGACCAACACATTTTGCGGCACAAGTTTTATCGCTCGTTCTCTAGTGAAGAAGTCGTGGCGCACTTGCCGCTCGGCTCATTCTGCACCGTTTGTATCCGATTTGCTTTTTATGCTGCGAGGCAAATCGCTTTCTTTTTCAAGGTTCACAGATGAGAAAAATATTTACTCTCTCATAACTACTACGTTTGGAACATGTCCAAAATCTAAGTTTTCAACAGATTTTAAAAAATTTTTATTTCCCTCTCTGATTAAGGAATCCTGAAAAGTGGAAAATAGCAACCACAATTTAAAACTTTTTTCTCTTCTATAACTACTACGGTGAAAAGAAACCAATTTGGCAAACTTTCAATAATTAGATGAAAGATTTTTTCCTTTCTGACACTAATACGGTTGGCAGGACTCATTTTAGAAAAGATTTCAGAAAAAGATAAAATTTATTTTTGACAAACCCATCATTTTTGAAATTGTGTCTTAGCGACTTTCTCAATATGCAAACATCCCCTTTCACTAACTATCCCGTTTAAACTTCCGTTTTTGCAAAAGAACTGATGCAAAAATTTTCTGTGTGTAATCTTCTCTATTGTGCAATATTGAAAGAAGCGTTGCGCTCAGAGCGCCATAAAATGCGAGATTAAGTAGACTAACAAGCATAGGAAGTGTGTACACACTTCCGTAAAAAAGAAAACTTCCGGCCAAGCCGGAAGCAACTTTTTTGCTTGTTGGCGCTGCCCAAACCCGAGTAAAAACATTTGTTTTAATGCTGTTAGCATAAATCATTTACACATGTTATATCATGTGATAAAATTTATCGTGAGGTGATGATTATGATTTTTTCCGAATTAGTGAAGCATGTACGTGAAGAGTTGGGTATGAGTCAAGAGGAATTGGCTCACGCACTGAACAATAGTTATGTGACCATAAACCGCTGGGAAAATAACAAGACTCGCCCCAATAAGTTAACACAAAATGTTTTCTTTGATTTTTGTAATCAACAAGGGATAGATATGAATAGCCTGATGGAATAGCACATGGCAGCAAACAATAGTGCCGAAATCGGAGTTGAAAAGAAAATATGGATACGGCTGAATATAAGCACATTCTTTTCGGTTTCATTTTCTTGAAATGCATACTTAAAATGCGACTAGGCAGACATTATAGAATTTATTCCTGAGGAGGAAAGCGACAATGCGGAACATTGAATTGCCCCCATTTGCACCATTACTAATTGAATCTACTAGGGCGATCGGTTATTCCCTTGAAGCCGCTGTGGCAGACATTGTTGATAATAGTGTTTCTGTCGGCGCTTCCGTAATTAAAATTGAGTATCTGCCATTTGGTGAGCCGTATATAGCCGTGATAGACAACGGTGCAGGTATGTCCGATAGCAAGCTTACTGAATCTATGCGCTACGGAAGCGCAGACCCTTCTGATTCGCGGGATGATTTAGACATGGGGAGATACGGGCTGGGCATGAAAACGGCATCATTGTCTCAATGTAGGTGTTTGACTGTGGCATCTAAAGTTCCGAATGGAAGTATTAGTGTACGGAGATGGGATTTAGACCATATTAGGCAGACAGGAAGTTGGAGCCTGATTGCGTTAGAAGGCGAAGAAATTTCTAAGATTCCGTTGATAGATTCGCTTGAAAAATCCACATCGGGCACTTTAGTCATTTGGCAGAATCTCGACAAGGTTTTCACTGGAGAAGTGGATGTTGAAAAAGCAATGACGGAAAAAATGGACTCTGTCAATGGACACTTGGCTCTTGTGTTTCATCGGTTTTTGCAAGGAGGTGATGCTCCAAACAAAATCAGTATGTTTATGAATCAAGACCCCGTTGTTGGCTTTGACCCATTTTTTGTCTCGAAGAGCAGACAAGTGATGGATGAAGAACGAATCGAAATACCACAATACAACAGCGTTGTTCTTGTCCGTCCTTATGTTCTGCCTCATCCGTCAAAAATTAGTAAGACTGAGCTCGAACTCTATGGCGGAAGCGAAGGATTAAGAAAGCTACAAGGATTTTATGTTTATAGAAACCGAAGACTTCTTATTTGGGGTACATGGTTTAGGCTTACAAAAATGGATGATTATTCTAAACTCGCTCGAGTGCGGATTGATATTCCTAATTCTCTGGATGAACTTTGGACACTTGATGTCAAGAAATCGACGGCGATTCCTCCCGAAATCGTCAAACGCCGTTTGAAACAGATAATCAGCAATATAACAGAAAACAGTAAGCGTACATATACATTTCGGGGACGACGAGAAACTCGTGATGGCATAAAACACATATGGAATGTAATTGAAACACGCGAAGGTGTTCGCTATGAACTAAACTCAGACCATCCAATGTATGAAAAGCTTTCTGAAATGGTAGATGATGAAGCGAAGCGATTGCTTGATGAATACGTCTACTCAGTCGCTACAAACTTTCCCATTAACCGCTTGCATAATGATATTTTCAATGAAAAGAAAATTGCCCGTGATAGTGGTGATGTTGAGTTTGAAAATGTCAAAGAACAAGTCGATATTTTTATGAAAACGGCAGAAACTCCGGAAGAGAGGTCTTTGATTCTGGAAAGGCTCTTGGTTGCAGAACCATTCTGTGATTTTTCCGAAAGAATAAAAACATTATTAGCGGAGGAACAACAATGAGGGCACTTAACACAAATGAAATCAGTGATATGGTCGCATTGCAGTTACGGCAAAACGCTTCCGAAACCCCCACCGAAGAAGCTCTTGTTGCAGCAATTGATATAACTTCAAAAATGTTGGCCGCCGTCAGCGAACAACGATTGACCGATGAGGAAAAGGAAATAGTGAAGAATATCCTTTTGGACAAGTTAGTTGTCCAGATGGATACTGGTGTTTCTATTGTTGACGAAGCGACATACAAGCCGTGGCTTGCGAACCGCAAAGCTGACATTGACGAATACTACTGGTCTCGCTACCGTAGTTACCTTCTTGAAGAAAAAAGATGGGCGGACAATGTTGTTGACACCTTGGACAAAGTTGGCGATGATATTTTGGATTTGCTTGGAAACCCTGAAGAACATAATGCTTGGAGGCGTAGGGGCTTGGTTCTCGGCGACATTCAGTCAGGTAAGACTTCCAACTACTTAGCGTTAATAAATAAAGCCGCAGATGCTGGATACAAGCTTATTATTCTTTTATCGGGTACTCTTGAAGCCCTTAGAAAACAAACGCAAGAAAGAATGGACGAAGGTTTCGTAGGTCTCAACAGCCGCAATGCACTAAGCAAAGATATTGAAAAGAAATATGTTGGTGTTGGCCAGTTTGATAAACGACGTACTGCATTTCCGCTCACGGACATTATCAGTGATTTTGATGCAAAAAAATTGCAAGCTCTGAATTTCAGCGCGAAGTCACTTAATGAGCCGATTGTTTTTGTTGTCAAAAAGAACACGACTGTGCTAAAAAACCTATTTGCGTGGATTAACAGCTCATACAAAGATACTAATAGCGAACAAATTGCATCCCCATTGCTCCTGATCGATGATGAGGCAGACAACGCCTCTGTGAATACAAAAAAACCGGAGCTCGACCCGACTGCAGTTAATTTGGGTATCAGAAAGATTCTCGATTTGTTTCAGCACAGCACCTATGTGGCAGTTACAGCAACTCCTTTCGCAAATATTTTCATTAACCCTGACGATGAAGACTCTTTGCGTGATTTGTTTCCGAGCGACTTCATTTATGCACTGTCTCCGCCTCCGTACTACATTGGCAGTAACATGATTTTCGGAGAAGATTCTAAATATAACGATTGCGTTGAAATCATTGGAGACGCGGACGAAGTATTTTCTTCCAAAGACCGAGCGAGTCACAGAGTGGAATCCTTGCCGCTTAGCCTTAAAAGAGCGATCAATTATTTTGTTCTCTGTAACGTTGTAAGGGATATGCGTGGTGTGCAAAATGACCACAGGTCGATGCTTGTGAATATCAACCCGTATACATTGCCACAGGAAACGACATATGACATGATTGATTTGTATGTTGACAAGCTCCAAAAAAACATCAAAGCATATTCAAAAATGCCGGTCGCAGACGCAATGAAGAACAGCACAATCAAAGAATTAGCGGAAATTTGGGAAGAAACCAGACTGTCCGAGAAATCAGAGAAAAACTTTACTGATGCACTCTCAATTCTGACCGAAAGTGCATTGCCCATAAAAGTTACAATGGTCAATATGCGAACCAAAGCAAAGGGATTAGAACGGTTGGATTACAAACCATATGAGGACAACGGATACCGTGTAATCGTTGTTGGCGGAAACAGTTTGTCACGGGGCATTACATTGGAGGGCTTATGCGTTAGCTACTTTTACCGAGAATCAAAGATGTATGATACTCTTCTGCAAATGGGACGGTGGTTTGGTTATCGTCCAGGATATCAGGATATTTTTAAAATCTGGATGAGCGAACGAACTATTGAGTGGTTTTCTTTCATCAATCGTGCTTGCGATGAGTTAAGAAGTGAAATCGCATATATGAACAAACTTAGTCAGACACCAAAAGAGTTTGGACTAAAAGTGTTGGAGCATCCTGACACGCTTATGATAACGGCACAAAACAAAATGCGTACAGCCAAGCCAATGGAAAGGTGGATTTCGTTGAGCGGCAAACTCGTTGAAACCCCGTGGCTTACGAAGCGCACAATAGAATCCAATTGCAAATATACGTGCTCTTTCGTCAAGAAAATAGTTGAAGAGTATCCCGCCACCCAAGAACGCCTTTACCAAGATGTTCCGTGCGAAGTAATTGCGGACTATGTTCGGAACTTCGCTTCTCATCCAGGCCATCTCGTTTTCAATGCGAGAGAAATTGGAGACTATATTGAAAAGAATAAGGATTCCTTGGGGACATGGTATGTGTACTTTGCAAATGGTGGAGAAAAAACAACAACAAATATTGAAGGATTAGAAGTACAACGGACGATCAGAAAAATGTTAATGAACGAAGATTGTATCCGAATATCAGGAAACAAATCCCGTGTTGGGTCAGTTGGAACAGTTAAAGTCACACTTTCTGCCAAGGATCAAGAGGCCGCTTTTTCAGACTATAAAGACGAAATAGTCAAGAAAGGAGAATACAAAGAAGAGAGCAAAATCACCGTGCCTGACCATGTGTATTTGCGGTATGCAAAAAATCCGGTGATGATTGTCTATTTTATGACTTGTAATCCCAAGCAAGAAGATACAGTGTCATACGGAGCATTAAAAGACAGAACTATTATCGGTCTTGGCTTGGGATTTCCGCGAACCAGCGGAAAAGAAGAGAAACTATATTATAAGATAAACCTAGTCGAACAAAACAGCCTCTTGCCATTTGCACCTGACAATGACATAGAAGGAGATGAGGAAGATGAAGATTGATGACCTGACGAGGAAATGGGATTCTGTGCCTCCTTCCGAGGCCAACTATCAACGAATCGATGCGGAGCATATCCTCGACATCTTCGTCGGGAAGGACAATGATAATCAGAAAGAGCTGATGGTCGTCTCCGACGTTGAGCCGTCAAAGATTCAATCATCAAAGTCGTTGGAAATACAGAAAGGATTGCGCAGAGACGGAAGATGGGCAACAACAATTAAATTGATAGAGAGTGAAGAAGAGGAAGTATTCACGCAATTGTGTTGGGATTTGATAGAGCATTCCCGCAAAGCGACATCAAAAGCCCTCGCGCTTGAAATTCTTATTGCAAGGTATCTGAAATGGCAAAAATTGATGGCAAGGGGAAGTGATTTGCTGCCAGAAGAGACTATTCGCGGCATAATCGGTGAACTACTTTTCGCCATGAAACACTTGCAGACTTTTATGAGTTGGGACAGCATTTTTGACGCTTGGCTTGGCCCGGATGGTGCTGATAAGGATTTTGTGTTCTCCGATACATGGGCTGAGGTCAAAACGGTGCGCCCAGGAAAAACATGTGTGACTATTTCTTCGCTTGAACAACTCACCGCTGAAAACGTCGGGCAGTTGGCTGTTCTTAGTATCGACGCAACATCTGGTAGTGATACGGATGGATTCTCTTTTGCCGGAATTATCCACGAAATGCGGAACCAATTATCATCGCACCCTAATGCGATGCTTGATTATGAGAGCAAGCTTTTAGAGTTGGGTTACGCTGAGCGCAAAGAATACAGTGAGAAGTTCTATAAGTATTTTGGAATGAAGATTTACACAGTTGGCGAGGGATTTCCGAGCCTTACGCGAGAAGCCTGTCCGGAGCCAATCATAGGAGTTAGATATGATATTTCTTTACCAGAAATATCGTCATACGAATGGGAGGAATAGACCACATGGAATTGACCGAATTTCGTAAGGACTATCTCGAAAATATTAAAGCTGTTGCGGCAGCGGAAAATAAGGGAACCACAGAGGCATTTGTTCAGGTAACTTGCGACAATCTCGTAAATGGGGAATTGTTTGACGATTATGATATTTGTTATTACACCGGGATAGCAAAGAGAAAAAAGTATCGGGTAGATGCCTACTCTTTCGATGATTACGACAAATCAATGACCTTGATTATTGCCGATTTCCAGGGTGAGAAGGAAAGTCCCCGCCTTACACAGACAGATGCAATTGCATTGTTTAGCCGTCTTGCAACAGTTGTCGAAGAGAGTTTTCTGGGACATTTGAAGGAAACTGTCGAAATTAGCACCCCTACTTATGACCTTGTGGATAAACTCTGCTCGTTAAAGAGCGATTTGAGAAAACTGAAATTTTACATTATCACTGACAAAGAGATGAGCGGCAAAATCGGAACATTCGATAAAAGTGAGTTTGAAGGTATTCCTTGTGAGCATCATGTGTGGGATATTGTCCGTTTGAGCAGAATGCTTGATGGAGGTGATGGACACGAACCTATTGAAATCGCACTCGATTCATTGACCCCCAACGGTATTCCATTCCTTGCCGCAAGCAATGTTTCGATCGAACATTGCCAATGTTATCTCTGTGTTCTCCCTGGCGAACTGCTTGCAAATATTTATGATATATATGGAAGTCGTTTATTGGAAGGTAATGTACGTACCTTTTTGAGCGCACGGGGCAATGTTAATAAAGGAATCAGAAGAACAATTCTTGGTGACGAAAAGAACCTGTTCTTTGCCTATAACAATGGAATTGCAGGGACGGCTTCCGAAATACGGATAGAATCTGTAAATGGCCAGCCCTATATTACATATATAAAAAATCTTCAAATCGTTAATGGTGGACAGACAACAGCGTCTTTATCAAATACGAGATACAAGGACAATGCTTCCTTGGAGGGAATCTTTGTGCAGATGAAATTGACCGTTGTTGATGACAATGACTTTGCGGGAGAAATCATTCCAAACATTTCCCGTTGTTCGAACAGCCAGAACCAAGTTAGTGAAGCCGATTTCTTTTCAAATCATGAATTTAACATCAGAATGCAAAAGATTTCCCGTCAGTTATTTGCACCGGCCGCTCCAGGTGTCCAATATGAAACACACTGGTTCTATGAACGCGCTAGGGGACAATATGAGAACGAGCAAAGCAAGATGACTGTCCCACAAAAGAAACAGTTTGCTCTTATGAATCCCAAAACCCAATTGTTTGACAAAACAACTCTGGCGAAAATCGAGAATGCATGGCGCGGTCATCCTCATGTCGCAAGTGCAGGAGCACAGAAAAGTTTCAAGAAATGGGCAGAAACTATTGTTGGAGAGTGGGATAGAAACTCTAACCAATTTAATGATTTATACTTCAAAAACTTTGTTGCTGTACTCATCATGTTCAGATATCTTGAAAAGACGATACCAAAGCAAAGTTGGTACGAAAGCGGGTATAGAGCAAACATTATTGTTTACTCTATCTCGTTCCTGAACCACCTTGTTTCTAAGCAGTTCCCAAGGCGTGTTCTGGACAGGAATATGATTTGGTCAAAGCAAAAGTTAAGCGATGAGATGGAACGACAAATACTGATAATAGCAAAGCACATCTTCGATTTCATTACTGATGAAAGCCGCCCGGTGATAAATGTCACTGAATGGTGTAAAAGAGAGTTGTGCTGGGATAAGTGCAAATCAACACATCTTACGCTAGAAAGAGATATTGAAGCATCATTGACCTATATAGACGATGTTAAAGATGAAGAACGCTATGAAAAGAAGGACCGAAAAGTCCAAAATGGTATTGAGTATCAGACCGAAGTTGTGAACAAAGGTTCTGGATACTGGAAAGAAGTTGCACTGTTTGCCGTCGGAAAGAAACTGTTGTCCGGAAAAGAAATGGGTATTTTACAGACAGCAGTTGATATGAACAGTGGTAAAATTCCATCAGACAAACAATCCGCTGTCATAATGACAATCCTAGAGAAAGTCAGAGATGAGGGTTTTACAAAATAATTATCAACACACTTAAGGAGCACGTATGCTGAAAATAGTTGAGGCTTTCAGCGGTATTGGAAGCCAAGTTCAGGCGCTAAGCAATATAAAATCAGAAATTGAAGTGGCGGCAACAATTGAATGGGATATCAATGCAGTCTATGCTTACGATATTATCCATAATGGAGCTCAGGATTTAACCAACTTTCCCGAATATGAGAAGCCTGATGCAATTAAAAAGCTTCTTGCTCTTGGCGTCAGCACTGATGGGAAAAGCCCTGCAACTGAAATGATGCTGAGAACGCTTTCTGTTGATTCACTGCGAAGGTTTTTGTATGCTATTGAACGCACAAAAAATCTCGTTGATATTACGCGCATTCATGCAGAAGATTTACCCAAAAAAATAGACTTGCTGACATATTCGTTTCCTTGCCAGGATTTATCTGTATGCGGTTCCTGGCACGGCAACATGACAGGGATAAATAAGGATGCAAACAATCGCTCAGGAATGCTTTGGGAAGTAGAACGCATCCTGAAAGAATACGTCAGTGCAAAGAAAAAGTTCCCCAAGTTTTTGCTTATGGAAAACGTCAGTAATATTTTGTCAAGGCTGCATCATGATAATTTTAACAAGTGGAAAAAGACCCTTGAAGAGATGGGATATATCAATCAGGTTTACACACTCAATGCAATTAACTTTGGCATTCCGCAGCAACGCAACCGTACATTTATGCTAAGTGTGCATTGTCAGGACGTGCTTAAAAGAAAGCGGTTATTGAAGTTTTTTCAAAAGAACAACCTTGAGAAAATGGTGCCTCTTCCAATGCGCCCGCTTGCTGATTTTTTGCGGACAGACTATTCTAATTCTGTGTACCTCGCAGAGGCGGAAGAGAGTAACCCTTTCTATACACCATCAAGGCAGAGGATACATGAAGACAATGACATGATATTTGACGGAAAGAATTATGCGGAGTCAATTAAAACGATTACAACAAAGCAGGACAGAAACCCCAATTCGGGGTTGGTGGTTTACAAAAGCAAAACTGACGGTAAAGCACCTTATCGCAACCTCACGCCGAGAGAGTGTTTTCTGCTCATGGGATTTGATGAGTCCGCTTTCACACGGCTCATGGATCACAATATTGAAACAAAGAAGGGACAGCGAATTTATTCTAGGGAGAAGACAATTAAGCTTGCCGGGAACAGCATTGTCGTAGATGTGCTCGAAGAGCTTTTTAAACAAGTCGAACAGATAAAGCAAACGATATTAAAAAGCAAACTGAACGAGGGAGAAGGTGATTAAAGATGGACACCCATTCGCCAAAAACTCGTAGCTATAATATGTCACAGATACGCAGTAACGATACAAGACCCGAAGGAATCGTTCGAAAATACCTTTTTTCACAGGGGTTACGGTTCAGGAAGAACGACAATCGCTATCCAGGCAAACCTGATATTGTTTTGCCAAAGTATAGGACAGTTGTTTTTGTCAACGGGTGCTTTTGGCATGGGCATGAAGGGTGTTCGGATTTTGTTGAGCCCAAAACAAACACAGAGTTCTGGTTGAAGAAAATCTCAAGAAACAAAGAACGAGATTCACACAATGCCATTTTACTTTCCACGTCAGGATGGAATGTCATTACAGTGTGGGAATGCGAGTTAAAATCTCGCGTCAGGGAAGAAAAACTGGCACGATTATATACCGAAATCACAAATTTACCAATCACCATACAGGAGATTAGCAAATGAAAGTATATCCCTTTGAAGAATTACTGACTGCGCCTATAATAATTGATGCTGTATATGAAAGCGGCGCTTCAACAAAATTAGACCATGAGCCGATTAGCAAACTGCTCCCTAAAACAGGCAACAGAGGTGGATTCAGAATAACGAAGAGGGCTGACAATTCAACTTTGCCTGCGTATATCGTTCTTTTCTCAACATTCGCAGAATTAGAATGGCCGGATGCTTTTTATCCCGAAACAGGCTTGTTGCGCTATTATGGAGACAACCGGCAGGCCGGGACAGAGCTTCATAACACAAGAAAAAATGGCAACAGATACTTGCGCGAAATATTTTCCATGCTTGATGACGAGGCTGAGGTTTCTGAAATACCACCGTTTCTAGTGTTCCAATACGCCGGAAACGCCATGGATGTGCGATTTTTGGGTATTGCTGCTCCAGGAAATGCGAATACTTCATCGAACCAAGAGCTTACAGCATTATGGAGAACAAAAAACGGTCATCGTTTTCAGAACTACGAAGCACACTTCACAATCTTGGATACTGGTGCAGAGGCTATTACAAGAGAGTGGTTGAGGGCACTCATAGACAATCACTCAAGCAGCTTGCGCTTCGCTCCAACTGCTTGGAAAAGCTTCATACGAAGAGGACGCTCGGGCATAGTTCCGTTGACGGCTCCGAAGTTGGGCGTAATACCAGAAAAAAACAAACAGCTTCCGGAGTTGCCTGAGGACTGCCGGAATATTCAAGCCATAAGAAGTTACTACCAAACAAATCCATTTGGGTTTGAAAAATGTGCCACAAAACTGATACAAATGATGGAACCTAATTTCCTTTCATTCGAACTTACCCGGCCTTGGCGGGACGGCGGACGAGATGCGATTGGGAAATACCGCATTGGGCAGAACGCGGAACCTCTTTATGTTGATTTTGCACTTGAAGCAAAATGTTATTCTGAGAACACTGCTGTTGGAGTAAAACAGACATCAAGACTAATATCTCGTATTAAACACCGCCAATTTGGTGTGCTTGTGACGACGAGCTATGTTGATCGTCAAGCATACAAGGAAGTAGTAGAGGATGGCCATCCAATTTTGATAGTCACCGCGAGGGATATAGCAAATATCTTACGCACACACAATCTTAATGAGGTGTCAGTCCTGAAGAGGTGGTTGTCAGAATTGGATATTATTTGAACTTATTTTACAAAATCAGCCTGCATAAAAGTATGCTTATAGCTTGTTCTTGTTATTCTAAAATGCCAAAATGCGCACCATTTCTTCACATTATTTGGTCTGTATGGTGGCTAAGGTCTTTCCCCTACATATGCAATTTTCGCGTATGAGCGTCGCAAAAAACCACGAAATAAGCACCTTTTTGCCACAGTATTAGCCGCTACTCTTCTACTCTTAAGAGAAACAGATATTTTATCCACACGTAGCCTATCCAGCCGGTCAAGAGACGGGTAGTATTTGCTGTCGCAAATCTCCACCCTTTTACACTTGACTGGCTGGGTTTTTGCCATTCTGCGACTGTGCCGAAAACGGGGAACAGAATAAACAAATCCCGCCCGCTTTCGTCTGTACCATTGTATGGCAAAATCGGCTCCGCGCTCTGAGTGCTGCCTAAAAACCCTTCGGTGGCTGCTCGCCCCCGCGCCCCTCGGCCTCTTCCATAGAACAAAATAAGACATAATTACTGTGGGAAACGTAATCCCAGCATCAATTTTCGCTGTGTCTGCCAAATATCATTAAGTATAGTTTTTACCTCTGCGACATCTTGCATATACAAACTTCCGGTTTGGTTCATGCGTTTGACTATCTGATTGATATTGCCGCCTATGCGCTGAAGTTGGGCGGTGTTTGCTTTAATGTCGGAATAATCCACGTTGATGATATATCCGTCAACCGCCATTTTCCGCAGATAAGCGCTTTTGTTGCCTGTTCCAAGTAAACGCATTTTCTTGTGGATCAAATCAAGTTCCGGCTTTGTCACATAGAACTTTTGCTGAATACTGCGCGATCTGTTTGCCATTACTCCTTATCCCCCTGCCCATATAAATCGTGGTTCACAAGTGTGGTGTAGTAATGGTCGATGGTTGAAGGTGCATTATATAACGCGCTCAGCAGATAGGCTCTGATATTATGTACCTTGGTCGTGTTCTTATCGATACAATCGAACACATATTCAATGTGCGAGGAATTAAGCTTTAGTAATCGGCTCTTTACAACCTCTACCGGGTACTCATCGCTGCCAATACGGATATGCGGCCGCTTTGTGCTGATAGTGTCCATGATGATATCAACGATTTCGTCCATGCGTTCCCGGCCAAATTGCTGAGCAAGAATATCATATTCGAGGTTCTCCAAAACCAAATCACGATATGCATTTATCTTATCCATCCCATCCATTTCGGTAGGTTTCTCCGGATAGATTGATTGATACTCAGTATGACTATATTCAGTCTTATTAATCTCAGTATGATTGGAGTCTATTTTTCCCACCTCTTGACTTCTGTTTTTCGGAAGTCTTGACGTTTGCTTTTTAGACTTCAAGAAGTCTGTTTTGCCGACCTGAGCAGTAAACTTTTTCACATAGATTCTCGTCGGCTTACCTTGCCCTTGCCGAACACGCTCGATCAGCCCGGTTTTCTTATCTAGCTCATTCAACATTTTTGTGACCTTAGCCCGACAATGCCCTGTTTTTTCTTGGATGCTATCCAGCGTGAAATAGATATAAACTCTGCCGTTTTTGTCGTACCAGCCATTCTTTATAGACAAATCCATCCTGTCGAGGATTAGGCCGTAAAGAATTTTTGCTTCCGTTGAAATGAATCGGTAGCGATCATCAGTGAATAGCTGTCTCGGTATGCGATAGAATGCAAATTGTTCCGCTTCCCCGCCGTAAAAATAATCGTGCTCGAGTGTCATTGCTGTTCCTCCTAATATTTTATTGGATTGAAATTATCGGAATAATGTTTTCGCGTATTGGAATATGTTTATTGATATTATTCCGATGTTGAGTTATACTGTTTATGAAAGAGTGGTGAGCTTTATGGAATACATGAGTGTAAAACAAGCGTCCGAACAATGGGACTTGTCCGATCGCCGTGTTCGCGTGCTGTGCAGTGAAGGTAAAATTGATGGTGTCGTAAGAAAAGGGCGCGCCTATTTAATTCCGTTGGATGCATTGAAGCCGATAGATGGGCGCACTTTGCGTGGAACCATTATTCCACCGGAATATGCTTCTGTTTTCGCACATGTGGATTCTTTGAAAGCAGAACTTGACCGCCGTCGCCCTTTGACATCAGGTGAACTAAAACGCTTGCAGGAAGAGTTCCTCGTTGAGTTTACCTACAACTCCAATGCTATTGAGGGTAACACGCTGACCCTTCGGGAAACGGCACTGGTGCTAGAAGGCGTCACCATTGACAAGAAACCGCTCAAGGAACATCTAGAGGCCGTTGGACACCGCGATGCGTTCTTGTATGTGCAGCAGCTTGTGAGCGATAGAGTGGCCGTAACCGAAAAGGTTATCAAGGATATTCATTCACTGGTGCTGATGGACAGACCGGAAGATAAGGGTGTTTTCCGTTCTATCCCTGTTCGGATTATGGGTGCGCATCACGAACCGCCGCAACCATATCTTGTGCCCGTGCAGATGGAGCAGCTCATCGCGAAAAAAACACAGAAAAAGCGGCATCCAATAGAGAAGGCCGCTCTGTTTCATTTGGATATTGAGGGAATCCATCCGTTTATCGACGGCAATGGGCGTACAGGCCGATTGATTCTCAATCTGATGCTGATGCAATGCGGTTACCCGCCCATCAATGTTAAGTTTGCCGACAGACGGCGCTATTACGATTGCTTTGACAGTTATTATAAAGGCGATACTGCTGCACCAATGGTAGAGATGCTGGCCGAATATTTGGAAGAACGGTTGCGGCAGTATTTGGAGATTTTGAAATAACTTAATTCAAATTTAAGTAACACAAATTGATCTCGCAGAATTTACACAGACTATAATGGAAAAGAAATACTTTTCACATTAAGCATGCTACGAAAGGAAATCGCGAACAATGGAAAAAGGGAATGTATTAGTTATTGGTAATTCTGGGGTTGGAAAATCAACTTTGATCAACGCTGTTCTGGGTGAAGAAAAAGCAGAAACTGGTTGGGGCACAAAAGGAACAACAGGAGAACTGACAATTCATGGTAATGAAGATACACCTTTTCGAATAATCGACACGGTTGGCTTTGAACCTTCATTTCTTAAAGCAAGACAGGCTATTAATGCTGTGCAAAAATGGTCACAAAACAGTGCGAAAGAGGGACAAGAAGACAACCAAATTAATGTAATTTGGTTTTGCGTAGAGGGAACGTCAAGTAAATTGTTTCCAAAGACCGTAAACGACCTTTCTGCTGCAACTTCTATGTGGAAGTCCGTTCCGGTGATTGTTGTCATTACAAAATCTTATTCAGTACCTGAAAGAGAGAAGAATATCGAAATGGTAAATAACGCATTTGCCAAGCAAAAGCGTTATTTAAAAAATTTACGTAAAGTAATTCCGGTTGTTGCCTCCACTTATGTATTAAATGACGATGCTTATGCTGCTCCTGAAGGGATTACCGAATTAATTGATGCAACAAATGAATTAATGCCTGAGGGGCTGAAGGCGGGCGAAATAGATATTTCCGCTTTTAAACTCGGACGCAAAAGAGCGTTAGCTCATGGAGTGACAGCAGCGTCAACTGTAGCAGCAGTTGTTGTTGGAGCTGTGCCCATACCTTTCGCGGACGCCGCCATACTCGCACCTATAGAAATGCTTGAAGTCAATTCCCTTGCTAAAATATACGGAATTGGAAAAAATGAAAAATCAAAACAATTTCTCAACTCTATTGTGGAAGTCGGAACTGCAGGAATGGTAGCAAAAGCGGCAATAAGTAGCCTGAAAGCAATTCCAGGAATAAATCTGGGGGCAAGTGTTTTGAATGCAATTATCGCTGGAAGCATTGTAGCTGCTCTTGGTGAAGGTGCAATCTACGCTTTTGAACAAATTAGTTTAGGTAACAAGAGTGTTGAGGATATTGACTGGATAAAAAAGATCATGGAACTGCAACTGTCTTCAAAATTCATGGACAGCGTCAAGGTTATAGCAGAGAAAGCTACAGATAACATAGATAAAAATAGTCTTGCTCAGATTATTACAAGTGCATTCAAGGGCTCTTCGATAAGTACGTCCAATAAGAATGATGCGGAGGCGTCCATTTGTTAAATAGTTCTGAGCGAAGGGATATCCTCCACCTGAATTGTGAAGGATATCCCTTCGTACACCATTATAAAATCTGAAAATCAATAATAAAATCGCGATGTTTTTCTGACTTGGTACGTATCCCTCGAAAATCCACACTCATCATAAACTCCAATAATGATATTTTAGGAATTTTGAATTTCCCACGAATGCAAAAGTGATAAAGTTTTTTGCTGGAACACCAGCGTGTCGCGGTTTCATTTTTATACCCCGTTATTTCAGCTACTTGCTGTACACTTAGTACATCGGGATAACTCTCCATCAACTGCTCGAAATAGAATCGCATTTTCCTGTTTAGTTCGGGTGATAAATTGATAAAATTATTCTTGCTCTTGCCCTGATACCATCCTATCGGTGCTAGATACCGTTCTGGCTCTTTATCGCGGCGCATAAGGTAATCGACAACATCCTGCGTGGCAACAGCGTATTTGCGTGTTTGCTTACCGCTGTTCACGCATGGAATGAGCCCACTCTCTAAAAGATATAGTGCCGTTCGTTTGCTAATGTGGCAGATTTTATATAATTGTTCTTTGCTGATATATTTAGGATATTGCTCAAGGATTTTTCTGTGTTGGGTTTTACTTTTCATATCCTCACCATCCAAAATAAATTTGTCAACGGTAGGTGACAATAATGCTGTATTTTATGGAAATGTCTCCCCGATGTCTCCCCATATTCCAGAAAAAAGTTCAAAAACAAAAATTCCAAACTGTTCCGATGAACACAAGAAAAAATGGAAAAAGACACTCTAAACCCCATCGCTATCAGGGTTTGCAGCGTCTTTCGACTTCCGTTTTCAATTCGTAATTTCTGTTAAGTTCTTAGTATCACACTTAACTCGAAATCAAGTTGTCCGCAAGGGCACGTGGGTTCGAATCCCACCGCTTCCGCCATTAGGATCCAATCCGAACTCTAATCCAATTTTTATTGGATAGGCGTTCGGATTTGTTATTTACTTTTGAGTAAGTGCAAACAATAAAGGCGCAACCGTAAATTTTACGATTGCG
>JGI994J12354_10002320_pt1 | contig 18672 bp, 9 predicted proteins | sample IntmicLarv3ML3BL_FD_12354 | JGI IMG/M metagenome (IMG submission 12354)
TTCTTACTTTGGTAATAAAATTCCTGCCTCCAATGCTGATTCTTTCAATTGGTTGATGGCGAAATCAATTTGTTCTTCTCTATGGCTGCTTGTGACGCAGAAGCGTAGTCGTGCTTTACCCATTGATACTGCGGGATATACCGCCGGAGGTACCGATACTCCCCGTTCGAACAACATACCTGATAGTCTGAAAGCGTCAGTCTCATCCCCAACGAGAACCGGAATGATTGCAGTCTCGCCGGCGAGGCATAGATTGAGTTCCGCCTGATGAGCCGCATTTACGAAATAGGAGATATTCTTTTTTAAAGCCTTTACCGGCGAAGGATCACGCTGAATAAGACGTATCGCTGCCAGCGCCGCTGCTGCAATAGGCGGGCTTATTCCTACTGAGAAAACAAAGCCGGGTAAATTATAGCGCAGATAATGAATAAGTTCGGCGTTACCTGCAATGTAACCGCCGCAAGCGCCTAACCCTTTCGAAAGCGTCCCCATCCTGATGTCTATATCTGTTGATTCAAGATTGAAATACTCGTCAACGCCGCCTCCATGTTCACCGATGACACAGGCAGAATGTGCCTCATCAACCATCAGGAAGAGACCGTACTCTTTTTTAAGACGCGCAAACTCATCAATTGGTGCAATGTCACCATCCATGCTATATACCCCTTCGACAACAAGCAAGACCTTTTCGAACGATTTGCGACCCATCTTTAACAAACTCTCGAGCGCTTGCACATCATTATGCGGAAATGTACGGCATGTGGCGCGGCTCAAGGCGCAACCCTGCAATATAGAGTTATGACTTAGTTCGTCATAAAGGATGAGATCTCGCTCATTACAGAAATTTCCCACAAACGTAACATTTGTCGCATGTCCGCTTACAAAGACTAATGCTGCCTCTGAGTGCTTCCATCCGGCGATTGTTTCCTCCAATTCGCAATAGAGTCCTTTCTCTCCGGCTAACAGGCGGCTGCCGCTTGCACTTGTTCCGTAGCATTTAATTGCTTCACAAGCTGCTTTTACTGTTTCAGGATGACCGCTCATGCAGAGATAGTTGTAGGATGCGAAGTTAAGCACTTCCTTTCCGTTCACAATCGATACATCCTTTAATACACTGTCGTGGTGTATAAAATAGGGGTTCGTAATATGAGATATATCATCTATACGATTACGGAATTGTTTATATTCGTGCGAATCGGAGAAGTTGACAACCGGGATTATTTCAGTCTCGATTTGAGATGAAGTACAATCGACTTGTCCGGTTCGTTTACGCCAAATCAGATGTGTGATATCGTTTACTGTCGAACACTCTCTGAATTCACGTTCGTCAATCATCAAACCGAAGGATGTTTCCACTCTTACCAATAGATTCAGACTGTCAAGACTGTCACCGCCAAGATCATCCAGAAAGTGCATATCGACACCGATCTGCGAGGACTCCAGATTAAGTACGGCTGCGAAGCATCGTACCACCTCCTCGCGGATTACAGTCATTGCGTCCGTTTCTGCTGTATTAAGGTGCGACGCTTCGATACCTCCGGCAACAAAGTTATCAGCAACTTTTACAACCATGCCTGATTTCATGTCAACAGGTCGCACATCGATCTCTCCTGCCTCTATTCGTTCTTTCAACTTTTGACGCCTTACCTTAATCCCGTTAGCAAGCGGAAGAGGCTGAGCGGTAATCATAAAGCGGCGTACACGTTTTAAAATCGGCAGTTTAGAGTTACGTACCGCCATCTCAGCTGCTATAGCTGCAACAACTTCCGGTTCAACGCTATTATCGGGAAGTTGAAAGATAAGTGCTATTTCTTCGTATGGGGAACTGTTCGCGAGAGACAGAATACACAATCGATCCACACCCGGTATGGCATCAAAAACATCTTCAAGTTCATCCGGATATATATTTTCGCCTGATTCATTGATAATTACTTCTTTCAACCGTCCGTCGATATAAAGACATCCCTTTTCGATGCGTGCAATATCTCCTGATCTGAACCAACCATCCGTTCCGTATTCAGGCAACCGTCGCTCTCCGTCAATAAGGCGAGCCTTATGAATACTGCCTCCCTGTATCAGCAGTTCTCCGATATCGACGGGATGTCCATCCGTATCAATTGTCTTATAGCTGATACCTGCAATTGGCGTACCTGTACAGCCGGCCATTCGATAACGCGCCTGAGGTCTCGTTTCGAATGATGTCAGACCGCTTTCCGTCATTCCGAAACCGGGCATGGGATAGTAACCCAGTGCATTAACTGTTCGCAATGTTTGCAGCGGAATATGACTGCCACCGACAAGCACCGTACGAATCGAATCGCCAAGTAACCTGCGTTGGATGGATTTCGTGAGAAGCCTTGCGGCAATGTCAGTTCCCCTTCTCGGAAACATGTGTTGAATACCGTTACTCAGGGCAAACAGGATTTTCAAAAAGCGTTCCTTGCTGTGCCCCTCCTGCCTGACTTTCTTCCAAAGACCGTTCACTAAGTTGTTTAAAAGAAGCGGAACAACGATCAGATTCGTCACACGAAAGCGTTTACATGTCTCCTGGATTGTTTGAGGCGCACGATCCTTCAGATAGACAACTGTCTTCCCCGTAACGGGGAAAAGTATGCAGTGAACCATAAAGCCCAGAATATGGTGCATGGGCAGGAATGCGAGATGACGCACCGGGTCTTTCGTGTCTGCTATCAAACGCGGACATTCCGTTATCTTCGGGATAACGCCTATAGCCTGACCTATTATGGCTTCTTCGCCAAACACATATACCTTGGAGGCGTTTGTCGTTCCCGAGGTACACAATGCCAGTTCGTCCGCGAAGCGCGGAACGAAAGACAAGTCAGGTCGGCAATTGATAATTTCCGTCGGTACTACAATAGTAACAGGTATTTTACGCTCCGCCCTGCCAACAATTGCCACAGCGCCTGAGGCTGCGACAAGACTCTTTACCATTGGTGTCTTATGATTTACATCAATCAACACCGGTTTGTAGCCCGCCATCAGTATTCCCCAAAAGGCGACCTGCCAATAATAACAGTTTTCCATCATCAGCACGACAAAGCGTCCTTCGTTTTGTTCGCCTATTCGAGATCTAAAAAGCGAAGCAGCGGCTCGAATATCTTCATCGAACTGCATGAAACTACGGTTGCACTCCATTCCTTCGTCGTCGATCCACATTGCTGCAACCTTCGCTGTATCAGTTCCTACAATTATATCATAGAGATCCTGAAATTTTCTTTTACTCTGACGCAGACAATTCAGTCGGCCAAGTTCATCTTTTAACATAAAGTCAATAAGTTATATTTCTTCGACTCGCTTTACTGCAGGAAAATAAAGGTATCATCGACTGTTTCCTTTCAGGCGATAGTATATATGGTTTTTTCGGGTTACAAGGCCCTGTCGTGATAAAAAAACGAAGATTTTTATTGTCCATAATAATAAGTTTTTATACAGGCATGCTCACGACAAAAGTAAGAGAAATATTTCTGTATAACAAATTTCCGATAAGTATTAACAATAGATAAAAACGAAAATCTCCCCCCGCAGCATTGTTCTTCTTGCTGCAGGAGGAGATTTTTATTGTTTATTTTCGCATAAGTTATCAGAAAGAATAATCTATTCCAATGGCAAAAGCTTTATTTGTTCTTGCAAATACATCTTTTCCTCCGTAGCTGTTTACATTGATAGTCCGGTCAGAATAGCCTGTCCAGAAATAACCGACATTTACAACCATATTTTTCGTAACATTAACCGCCCCGCCGAATCCTGCCGAATATGAATCGAGAGAGAAACTCAAATCCGACTGATAATCATCGGTCACACCGGTTTTTGTTAACTGTATTCCTGCACTTATTAAAAACATCTTGTTTATACGATATTCAGCGCCGGCAAGATATTCGTTTATTCCTCCGTTGATATATTTTTGTTTGTCGCCTGCCATCTTTGCATCCGAATCAAAGAAATGATGGTATCCGATGCTTGCCAGCAGTTGAGGTGTTATCTTATATGAAGCGCCGATTGAAAACATGGCCGGTATATCATTAGGAGTTTTTTCTCCATCCTTAAATTGCGGCAGGCCTCCATCTTTTCCGGCAACCGTTTTGTTTTCAACATCAACACCTGCTTTAAACTCGTATTTCATCCCTATATTAAGTGCATTGTAGTTAAAGTTAAAACCAAGAATAGGAGCAACACCCAATCCGGTCTGTTCATTATCAATCTCCCTGTCGGCTGTCATACCTGCCATCGCCGATTGTCCCGCAGCATTAAGAAAATCAGAAGCAGACATCATGCCNCCGGAAGGGTTAACCAANGGATGTTGCGGATTNATTCTGATATTTTTCAGATAGCCTTCATAACCGTTTTTTACATAACTAAGACGAACGCCTGCAAATGCGGAAAACATATCATTTATCGCATAACTGCCGCCCAATTGTCCGCCGAATATATAAGAACTGCCTATCATATTAACATCTACTGAATACTGGCTTGTTGGCACGCCCAGTGCAGAAATGGCAAGAGGTAAAGTAGCAATCGAAGATTCAAAAGAAGAAAGGCCTTCATTAAACTTAACTTTTCCGCCTCCGCCCGTCACTGCAAAAGAGCCGGACAACACCCATTTGCCTGTTTTATATGCTGCCTGAAGACTTGGAATAACCGGCGCAGTTGTCTTTCCCAAATACTCTTTCTCCTCGTTCCCGCCGTACCCGGCAAACGGCTTGAAAGTAGATGTTATAGTACGCGTCTGGAATGCGCTCTGGTTTGTAAAAGAAATATGAAAACCGTCATTAAGTTTCACAAGCCCTGCAGGGTTTGTGTAAACGGCATCAATTTCCAATGACGCATCGCGTGCGATCATTCTTATAAAATGAGCGCTCTGATTTGTATTCGTGAGTAACCCTCCGGCATAAAGAACCGGTGTCATACACAATGACAGCATAACAACCGGTATAATTCTTAATTTTTTCATCCTGTTATAATTTAATTAGACGTAACAGGGCGCGAAGATAGTGTATGTTGTGATAAAAACAAAAATTAAATGTTCATTTCTGCATAATTTCCGGTTTTTTTTCCAACATGCCTCCAACGTTATATTGCTGATTGTTTGGTAGACCCTTTTGGCCTACGCCTTCTTTCATCAGGTCTTTTAGCTCGTTTAAGTGGTAGTGATAAACCCCGCGCGGATCAACATTATGCTTTTTACATAACGACGCCGCCATGCCTACCACCTCTCCTAACATTCCCGTCGTGCGCATTACGCGTATCGTACCGAGTGCAACATGCGTAACACTGATGTTTCTGCCTGCCATAAACAGGTTTTCGATATTGCGCGAATAGAGGCAACGGTATGGAACGGGGTATGGATGAATTGGCTTGTGTACGGCTATGGATTTAAACTCTTCTCCCGGAAAATGTTTAGTATTATTCGGATCCGGATAATGAAGGTCTATCGTCCATGTTGTTGAGGCTGTCGCATCTTCATGCACAACATAACGCGTAATATCGTCCTCCTTAAGTATATAATCGCCCATCAGACGGCGTGATTCGCGTTTTCCTGCAATATATGCCACCCATTCGAGCTTTTGGTTGCGAAATTGATCATTTTCCTTCAGGTTGTTCTTCAAGTAACTCCAGTTAGAAAAGACAACCATCAACCCATAGTCGCGTATACGTTCGAAATCATATATCTGGTCGTAGTTCATTCCGTTCTCCCAAGTCCATTCGCCCATCAATACCTTTTCGCAGCTGTTGTCGTTGAAAGTAATGCCATGATTGAATGAAGAGAAAGAAGTTCGTTTGGCAGCATCATTCGAATACCACTGCACAGACGAACCCATGGTCATCTTATCTGCAACCTCAGGAGCTGTACTTTCTCCGAACTCTTCGCGGCTCTCACGACCCATTCGATAATCGGCCCCGGCAAGAAAACCTATCGTTCCGTCGCCCGTGCAGTCCGAAAAGACGGGAGCCATGAATAACAGCTCCTTACCTGTCTCAATATGCCTTGCAAGAACGGACTTTATTTTTTGCCCCGACTTATCGACACCTATAGCGCGAAAGTTCGAAAACAAGGTAATATTCTTCTCTTTTGCTATTGCTTCAGCTTTTTTATCGTCTTCATAGAAGTCGGCAGGCTGTGCGTTTCCGCCACGAAGCGGGCCGAATTCTTTCTGAAGGTTTCCAAGCGCTGTATATGGTCCTGCTTCTATTCGTCCGCCAAGATGAACGCGAATCTCTGAGCTGTTGTTTCCTCCGAGAACAGGGCGGTCGTTAATAAGGGCCACCTTACATCCTAAACGGGCAGCAGCGATAGCTGCGCTCATACCGGCTATGCCTCCTCCCACCACAACAAGGTCGAATTGGCCTGCCGGCGGCGGCACATCAGGGATATTCAATGCTTTACGGCGAAAAACCTCAAGTTCGTTGACCGACGATGGCGGAACGGCATTTTCCTCTGTCGTAAAAAATATTGCATCACAACGCCCGTTAAATCCGGTCATATCGTGCAAGCCGAGCGTCACTTCATTTTTCTTGATATCCACCTTTCCTGCCGGCTGCCATATCCAACTATTACCTTTGTTACCAAGTACTACCGGCAACTCGCGGCGGTTTACCGACAACTTGAACTTACCCGGCCCTTCGGCATCCTTCCAGGGTGATGTCCAGTTGAACGTTCTTACATAAATATAATAAACGCCGGGTTCGGGAAACACCACTTCGGTATGAGCGTCTTTAACCGGTTCACCCAAACCGTGCGCCATCAGATACGGAGAACCCATCAAGTCCATGAACTGCTGGTCTACAACCCAACCGCCTTTAATAGTAAATGTTTCTGCCTCGACCAAAATATCGGCAGCGGATATTGACCTTGCTACCAATATCGCAAACAGTAATATTACAAATCTTTTTTTCATATTGATTATATTTAAGTATTTACTTTTACCGGATTTGGTGGCGTTGCCAGAGGCCGAAGGGAGCGGCGCTATGCGCCGCAATGGCGGACACCGGTGTTTTTTTTATTTTTCAATTTTCATTTTTCACTTGTACAACAAACTTGTTGTACATCTCGTGTCAGCATTTGTTTTGAAACGTATCCAGCGGGCTTCGAAGTTATCGGATAGTTGGTGGGTGAACGATTCACCCGGTTTTACGGTAAATGTTGTATATTCCATCCAATCTCCATTGCCTGTGGGGTCAACTTCGACGGTAAAGATAATATCTTTTTGGTTATTATGTGATAATTTAAGTTCTCTTTTATCATAAAAACCTATCAGATAAGGATCGGAAGGTATTCCGCTTTTTACTTCGGTATTGTTCCAAGGGCCTCCGTGACCAACAGGTTTACCTAATTTCCAAAGGTCGTCGATAACGCCTGCCCATACAGCCGCTTTTTTGTCGTCGGAGACAATTATGTGCGGGTTATTATTTGATTCTTCAGGGTTTATTCCCGTCATTATCAACATTCCGCGATAAGAGGCGTAATCGTTTATACGTAAGTTATGTGACGAAACGGGGCGAATTTTCGCGTATCCGTCAGCATTTTCGGCGGGTAATTCGTAGAATGTGCCCATGCAGTTGAACAGATCGCGTTCTGTTGCCACTTCGCGGCAGATGCGCAATAACGATTGTCCGGTGAGCGATTTGTATGTCTCGTTACCAAGCGGTAAGCGCCAGCGACGGCCACCGTCGTCAATGATAAGAACAGAGCTGTTATCGATCGTTACTACTTGTTGAGGGATAGCAAACTTTGTGCGTATGAACTCTGCTGTTTCGGAGTTGTCCTTGCGTAAAAGCTCCAACTTATCGCCCATTTCGTAATATCCCGTTTCAGTAGCCGCGCCACCGGTTGTTATGTTGGCTAATAAGCCTAACGACCTGCGGTTGTCTCCAAGTCCGTAAAGTAATCCGCCTAAGGAATTGTTACCTTCGGCTTTTGTCAGACCGGCAAACATATTATCCGCTTCTGCAGGGCGGTTGTCGGGTGTAGCGTAGTTAAAGCTTACAGTCGTGAATGTAGGTTTATCGACCGTTACGCGTATCCACTCGCCTTTGTCTGATGATAAGAATGGAACATTTGCCGACATTCCCGCATCGATCTTTACATCTTTCAATTTCACCCATTTGTTATTACCTTCCATATCAATTTCGAAAGTATATGTCACAACAGAATTACTGCCATTACTCACCCAACAGCTTCGCTTTGCCCATCCGCTGAAGAGGAACGGCTCTGATGATTCGCCGGCTTTCACTTCCTCTTTTGCCCATACCGCGCCTTCGGCTGTTGCAGGTCCCAGTTCGTCGGGCTTCGACAAGGAGGTGAACCACAAGTTGGAGTTCGACTGCCCCGGACCTTCTATTCCGCCCTTGGCTTTGCGTACATTAAGAAACTCACGCTGTGCCGAATCATCGCAACCGAAAACTAATTGGTCATTCCATCGTGTGAAATCGCCTATAACTTTCAGATAAGCCGAACGCGGGCGTATACCTCCCGTATTATCCACTGTAAAGGTACCCGGAAAACTCCAGAACAATCCGTGCATAGTCATCAGGTAATCAGGCTTATTGTCTGCGCCTATATTCCTTATTCTCGGCCACTCGGTATTCCATCCGTGTCCACCGTCGTAGCTGTGGCTTGCTTTAGGAAGACGGAAGAAAGACCATCCTTTCTTTGCATCCCTGACACCTAACAATACCGATTTGTAATCCCATCCTGTAGCCCATATCGGGTCTGTTTCGGGATTTTCATTTCCATAAATATCGCCGGGGCCGGTCACTTCGACAAACTGGTTTCGACGAACAGTCTTCCAGTCCTTACCGTCCCACTCGGCCAGTACTCCTGCTTCCACATCAAACTTGCGTTGCGCCTCCTGTGTACCTTCGCCGTTATTTGTATAGTACATAAATCCCTGACCCGAATAAAGACCTTTCCCATGTACACCCGGAAGAAGCGCGTTCGACGGGTTTACATCGGTATCATCTCTTTTGCCGTCTCTATTCCCATCTCTATATAACTCTTTGACAGCTAAAGAATGTACATCTACTTCATAAAAACCTTCCTCCATCGATCCGTAATAGATTTTGCCGGCAGGATCCGTCAGATGACGAGCGTTTCCGGTATGTCGCCCCTGCATTTCCGTATATGGAATAGCCCTGACCTCACCCTTGTCGTTAATGGCATAAGGACCGATAAAGAGCTGATTACTTTCTTTATGTATCATACGATTGGCAGGAGTTCCACCGATACTCTCTTTACGAACAATCTGCTTCAGGTCGGGAGTTATCTCGTAAAGTTTGTCGGAGGAACCGTTCGGCAGATGAGGACCGTAAGTTATAACCCACAGTCTGCCTGCCCATGGCACAACAGCCCCTGTCCCGCATTCAGCCTCATTATTATAATAAGCCAAATGAGGATATATACCCGAGATACTTTTTATTTGCTCAACGCCACTTTCTTTTGCCGCACACCCTCCTAAAAGCAACAACAGGCAAAAGAACGACAAAATACTATATATTTTTTTCATGTTATTATAATTTAATTAATGGTTCGTTAAAACTTAAAAATCCATTTTTCACTTTTTATTTTTCACTTTTCATTTTTACAATTAAAAATTTTCAATTTTCAATTGTAAACAAGCCATGCTGTTGCTTTACAGCTTTTATTCGGAACGAGTCTTATCCATCTTGCGTTATATCCGTCGGGAAATTCGTAATGAAGATATTCGCCCTGCTTAACTGTTTTTTGCATGTATGTCATAAACTTACCGTTTCCAATGACGTCAACTTCAATATTGAAAGTCACATCTGCCTGACTATTATGCCACAAATGTAATGATTTTTTATCAAAACCATACATAAGGTATGGATCGGAAGGTTTGTTTGCCGCAACATCGTCATCATACCATACGCCGCCTTCGCCTGATACCTTGCCCCAACTCCACAGATCATCAGTCTTACCGAACCATAATCCGGCTTGAGGCTGTCCTGCAAGAGGATTTGCATCCTGCGGACCGAATTTTATCGGAGTAGCCTGATTTCCGCCTAACACGAGCATACCGCGCCATGAACAGTAGTCGGGTATAACCCTCAAATGCGAACAAATCGGTCTGATAGCCCAAAGCTGATCGCTATACATATGAAAACCTATCTCGTAAAACAAACCGTGGCAGTCCATCAAAGCGCGCTCGGTCTCTACCTCCCTTATACGAAACCACTCTGTATTGCTTGTCTCATCGAAAGTCTTGCTTGACTTAGGAAGGCGATAAGTTATCCATTCTTTCGTTTTTGGAATGAAAACCTTCAGTATGGCTGATGCGTTATCCCATCCCGTCGCGAGTATAGGCTGTCCGAACGACGACGAGCTCCAGACTTCAGTATAAGGTCTTTCGTCGAGTATTGTCCACGTTTTACCGTCCCATTCAGCTAAGCGTCCCGCCTTCCATTCCTTGTTATAATCTTTGACTGAATAGCTGTTATTGCATACAACGACACGTCCGTGGCGAGTAAAACCCGATTTGAAATGAGGTTTTGAATCTTTTGGCTCTTTCAGCTCGTCCATAAGATTGAAAAGAAGCTTTGTTTCAAGAGTGTGTATGTCGACTTCAAAAAACTCACCTTCCATTGCAAGGAAATAAACTTTGTTTTCCGGGTCTGTAAGATGAGTCAACGTTGCCGCGAGACGATGTTTTTTTACACCGTCTATCGTACGCACATTGCCCTGCATATCAATAATATGAGGCCCTATAATAAGTTGATTGGACTGACTGTGAAGCAACCTGTTGGCATAAGTACCGACAACACTTTCCGGCCTCTTTTTAATTTCCATCTTATCGTTTATCTCATAAAGGCCGGTACCGGAGCCCGATTCTTCCATATGAGCGACGTAAGTAACTATCCAAAGCCTGTCGGCCCAAGGAAATAATGCTCCCGTTCCTGCTTCGGTACGAGGAGTATGATCGGCAACCATAGCAAGGTGCGGATAAACGCCGCTTGCATTGAAATACTGCGCCTGAGACGTTAGCGACGCAGCAAATAATAGTAATAATGAAATTATTTTTTTCATCGTTTTTTTATGTGTTTTTCAAATAAACCTATAAGACCTTCTCGGGAAGGTGTGCCATTTCATGCACACCTTCCTGATCAGGTTATAAAAAACTACTAAGAATCAATATCCCGGATTTTGTTTAATATTCTCATTTATAAGGATGTCTTTCGACGGTACCGGCCACAAATACTGACGGTTTTTATCAAACTGGCGTTGTGTAATTAGTTTGATAAGGCCTTTTTGGTACATACTTGAGAAATCTGCAATTCCATCTTCATCTATATCAGGTACTTCAGGGAAGAACCACAATCCTTTTTTCACTACATTTTCGCGTAGCGCTTCGGGGTCAAGCATACCATAGACAGGTCTGCTAAGCGCCTTTTCAGCGATGCGCCAACGTATAAGATCCATATAGCGTATTCCTTCGTACGCGAACTCCATGCGGCGTTCCATCTTTATCATACGCATCAGGTCATTAGAATTTGCTTCCGTAACGGGAGGATAATCGTTAACAGCGCTCTTGTCGACACCATAGGCTCTCGCCCTTACAGAATTTATAGCGTCGAATACAGACTGATCTATTTCGCCAAGTTTTATTTTAGCTTCAGCATACATTAATAATACATCGGCATAGCGTAATATTATCTTCGTAGGAGCAGCCTGCCAGCTATTTTGCAGCCAAGAATCTTCAACCCATTTTTTCCATAACAATCCTGTGAACGATGCAAACTGGGCATTGGCTCTGGTATCGTTATTCGTTTGTTTGTTTCCTGTTGCAAAATTCAACACGGTAAGTGAATCAGGGTGAGGCTCATACATAAAACCTAAATGAGGAGTATTGAATTCCACAATCGTGGCCGCGCATCGCGGATCGCGATTTTTAAACGGCTGTTGCGGATCGAACAACGGTGATTCGTCTATAGGAAGTCCGTCGGTACACAAGAACGCGCAGAACAAATCCCAAGTAGGTGACCAGGCAGCCCATCCTCCCGCGTTTCTGGGAATAAAATCCTGAATACCGACAGTAACCTTTAGTTCTACGGATCGCGGTTGGGCAAAAATAAATTCTTTGGAATATTTAGCCTCCGACAAAAAAAGCGATGAGAAATCATCATGAAGTTTGTAAACACCAAGGTCCATACACGCTTTTGCAGCATTTTTAGCTGTTTCAAAATCTCCTTCCTGTAACGCTATACGCGCTTTCATCCCTAACGCGGCGCCTTTTGTAGATTTCTTAATCGCATTGCCGGTAAACTCAATCGGCGCATTATTTATTGCAAAATCAAAATCTTCGTATATACTTTTCAATACTTCACTTTTATTTATGCGTCCCATAGTGAACGCTTCATCTATATCCAAAGGGTCGGTATAATATACAACATCTCCGAAAAAAGAGACAAGGCGAGAATATTGACATGCTCTAATAAACCTCACTTCCGCTTCATATTGCAACAGAGTAGTCGCAGCTATTTTACCTGCGGCTCTATCCAGATTAATTAGCAATGTATTACAGCGGGTTATCGCTTTATATGAGTTCAACCAATAATTAGTATTGGCTATACCCCATTCACCGGTAATTGTTCCGCTTGTCACGGGACTCATCGTTTCACGGTACATCCAGTCATCGGTCCAGCTGTCAGGACCGTCCGCGTTCACAGCTAAAGGAAAGAACGCATCTTTATTCAAATCATAAATAGACATAAGGATTTCTTCTTCGGTAGAATACCATGTTTCAACCGAACCTTCCGCCAACGGAGCTAAATCCAGATCGTTGCACGAATACAGCAACGTTGATAATAAAAATATTATTGATAACTTTTTCATATTTACATATTTTATTTTATACACTGTCTTACATTTTTAAAATTTAACGGAAGCGCCAAATACTATTGAAGTAGTGATCGGATATTCTCCGCTACGCATTTCCGGATCCCATCCTTGAGGATAGCTGCTGAAAAAGAATAAATCGGAAGCGCTCACATATAATCTCATATTCTGAAGATGTATTTTATTTACAAGGCTTTGCGGGAGTGTATATCCAAGATTAATATTTTTCAGGCGCATATACCAGCCGTTAAACATCCAGAAGTCCGACATGGCATTGTTATTACCTGCGTTTGTAACGGTCAACCTCGGATACTTCATTTTAAGATTCTGTTCAGCGGTATTGTATTGGCTGTAAACGTTACCATCAAGTATTGCAGGCACATTTCCCCAGTTTTCGCGCAGCGGCTCAACCATTTCGTTCGAAATGCGCGAATTTTGCTTTCCAACACCCTGAATATAGAGTCCGAAATCGAAATTCTTATAGTTTACTCCAAGGTTAAATCCATAATTTAACCTTGTTCGGGAGCCGCCTAACAAAACGCGGTCATATTCCGCAGAAATTTTGCCGTCAGGCACCCCGTCAGGACCACTTATATCTTCATACCATACATCTCCGACTTTCACGCTGTTACTTGTCTTGGCTGAATTATCGACCTGATCCTGCGTTTGATATATACCTAACGATCTGTAACCATACCATTCGTCAAATTCGCTCCCCTGAATTTTTATCTTATCGCCGAGAAATTGTGTTCCGCCCAAATCGCCCATTTTCGATCTGTCATCATCTATATTAAATCCTACATTATAGAATATGTCGCCTATTTGGTCGTTCCAGTTAACCTGCAACTCCCATCCTGTAGTATGCATTTTTCCGGTATTCTGCTGCGGGTTATCAAACCCCATATATGTCGGAATTTGTAATGCAAGTAACATATCTTTCGTATTCTTTTTATAATAGTCAGCATTAATACGCAACCTGTTTTTCAAGAAGTTAACATCAATACCGATATCATAAGACTCCGTTGTTTCCCAAGTGATATCACGAATAACATACGTCCATTGCGCTGCTCCTAATTTTGAAATAACATCGTCGCCCGCAAAAAGAAGCGAGTTTGCATAAGATATTTTTGCGTGATATGCATAATCACCGATCCTTTCATTTCCGAGTGATCCCCAGGAAGCTCTTAATTTCAGGAATGATAAGATATTATTATCTTTCATAAATCCTTCTTCAGATAAAACCCATCCTGCCGATACAGAAGGGAAAAATCCCCATCTGTTATCCTTATGGAAGCGTGAAGAGCCGTCATAACGAGCATTAGCTTGCAACAGATACTTGTTATCATAACCATACATAACCCTTCCGAAATATGAACGGCGGGCATACTCGCTCGCGTTACCACCATTATCCCTCAACTCCATAGGTCCGATATTTAAGTAAGGATAAGATGTCAATTCATAGTTTCCTCTTGAGGCGCCCATATTTTCATAAAACTCATACCTGTTCTCATATCCTGCAAGAATGTTTAACGAATGAAGTCCAAATGTCTTATCATAATTTGCAAGAAATTGTGTTGTAAGCTGATAATTATCATTTCTTTCTTCGTTCAATGAAGTTGACGAACCCCATTGCGTAAATCCGCCTCTTACAGAAGGGTCATCTGCTGTATACCATGGCACAGCCGTACGCCATTTTTTAGCTTTTGTACTGTTCAAAGTAGGTGAAAATATACCTGAAATCTTCAGTCCTTTAAAAGGAGTAAAATCCAATGAAGCTCTTGCGCCAAGCTGATTATACCAGTAATGGTTATATCCACCATACTTCGTTTGAGCATAAATATTTGCACCGGTCTTGCCTTCCGCGATACGTCCATCCGACCATGTTGCCGCATAAACCGGAGCCGAGATGCTGGTAAAATGCATCGGATCCATACTCGACTGCTTGTCGATCGTACGTTTGAAATTTACATCCATAGATGCGGCAAGATACTCATTAAATTTAAAGTCATTATTTATACGGAAGGTTATACGTTGATATGATTTATTTTCATACAACGCTCCCAGATCATCATATCCTACTGACGCCGCCGTGCGCAACTTATCGTTACCGCCGGAAAGTTTAACTATATGGCTTTGACGAGGCGCGTTTGACTTAAGCATAAGGCCGCGCCAGTCGGTATTGGGATATTTATTGGGGTTCTCCTTGTTCAATTGAAAATAGTTATCAATCATATCTTTTGAATATGTAGGATATTCGTTTGCTCCATTACCCGCATCATTCCACCGTAGCTCGTTAGTCATTTCCATAAAACGTACAACACCTACACTTTTTGGATGAGATGTAGGAATTTCCATCCCATATTCATAGTTATACTCAATACCGAACTGACCTGATTTTGCTCTCTTCGTTGATATCAAAATAACACCGGCGGCAGCTTGTGAACCGTAGATAGACGACGAAGCGGCATCTTTCAGCACCGATATGTTTTCAATATCGTTAGGGTTAACATCATTGATATTACTAATCTGCATACCGTCAACAATAATTAACGGCTCAGTATTTCCGATAGTAGTGACTCCTCTTACCCGTATCGTCGCGCTCGAGCCGGGAGAATTGTTACTTCTTGTTACCGTAACACCGGCAATAGCTCCTTGCAATGCTTGCGACACTTGTGTTGTCTTCCTTGAAGTGACTTCATTGCCGCCGATAGACGCGACTGCTCCCGTAAGGTCTTTTTTCTTTTGTGTGCCGTATCCGATGATAACTACCTCTTCAAGAGCCTGCGTATCCTCTTGCATTGTTAACACGAAGGATGTATTATTTCCTATAGGAGTCTCTATAGGTATATATCCGATATAAGATATATGCAGTACTGACGACGAAGATACCTGTAACGTAAATTTACCGTCGATATCTGTTGTAACACCGTTTGTTGTGCCTTTTTCCGATATATTGGCGCCGATAATTGGTTCGCCGCTCTGATCAGATATAACTCCTGTAATTGTTTTTTTACTCGATGTCGTTACTGTCTGCGCACTCTTAGTGATAATCACAGAAACGCCGTTTACCGAATACTGCAATCCGCGTGCCGGCAAAACCCTGTCGAGAACTGATTGTATAGACTGTCCCGATACATTAAGGGTGACATCCCTTTTGTTTTCCAATACAACATCCCTGTAAGAGAATTTATACGGGCTGTTCTTTTCTATCTCTTCGAAAAACTGTTGAATAGATACATTGTTGACTGATAATGAGATATTATTTTGTTGTTGAGCCGATATAAAAATGGGGCTTACAAACAAAAATAAAACGCATAAAAAAGAAAATAGTGTACATTTATTTCTGTCTTTTTTGTACTTCTCTCGGCTTGCACTATCTTTGTGCAAAAATACCGGATGGTTTTTTTTACAAATAATCATACTTTATTATTTTTTGGTTAATACTTTTTTTTAATTTGCGAATATTTTTCGCATTAGTTTAGTTAGGGTATTAGCTTCGACCGGGGAATCTCGCACATTCTCCGGTCTTTTTTATTAAGATGAATCCATGTTTCTTTTTTTAAAAGTTAATATTATTTAATTGAAAATTGAAAATGTTTTTAAAATTCTAAATTCCTGCTGGCGCGGATTTTCACTTTTCACTTTTCACTTTTCATTTTTCATTCAAAAGCTCTGCTTTTGTTGTTGTGCATTGATTTTTAATCGTATATCAAAATCTGTTCTCCCTCAATCTTGTACTTAAACTTATAATGTGTTTTCAGTTCTTCCATTACATCACGAACACTGTTATACGCGAAATATCCGGTAAACTTATCGGAAGTAAACTGAACATCGTCAACATGAATATAGACTCCGTAGCGACGTTCGATCTCACGCAGAACATTTTTCATAGGCTCGGAACGGAAGACAAGTTCATTTCGTGTCCAGGCGGTATCAAAGCGAACATTTGCCTTCTCAAGCTTCATGGAACCGGTTTTTTTATTGTAAATAACCTTCTCGTTAGGCTTAACACTTAAGCTTTTCACCGGTGCCGTTTTTGTCTGCACACTAACACTGCCCTGTATCAGAGCAAGCTCCACTTCATCGACATTATCATAAGCATAAAAATTGAAACTTGTTCCTTTAACTTCGACATCAAGATATTCCGTACCTACCACAAACGTTTTAGCAACATCTTTCCTTACTTCAAAAAACCCTTCGCCTTTAAACATTACTTTTCTGTCTTTGTATCCGTAATCCTGCTTATAGCTAAGCATCGACTCCGAGTTAAGGTGCACAACGGAACTATCGGGTAACGTCAGCATCACCCTCTGCCCTCTCGCAACATTAACTATTACATCTTTCTCACTAATATTAATTCTGTATTCGCGGTCTTTGTATAAATACCCCGTAGCGCCCGTCAAAAATGCAAGCAATAATACTGCTGCTATCCTCAATGCGTAACGAAGTGTTTTTCTTGCGAAATCTTTACTTTTTGTCTTTCCGCGTACGTATTTAAATATTTTCACAAGTTTCTTTCCGGCCGGTATATTGTCATTGGAGTATTCCGATTTTTCCCATATCATACACAACATATCCAACAATTCTTCGTCGCTTGTATTTTCGATGGCAACTTTCAATTCTTCCCACTCGGCAGCCGTTATGGTCTTCGAAGCATAACGTGACAACAATTTATATGTATTCTCTTTCTTCATTCCGACGTAATACACCGCTACACCGGAATCATAACATAAGAAATAGTATGTTATAAAACACAAAATCAAAAATTATCAATTCTTAATTGACAATTTTTGATTATTAACTCTTAATTGACAAACAGTTAATAGAAAAACAAAATAAACAGTAATGTATATCTGCCCATTTTGCCGCGAAGAACGCGCAATGCGGAAGAAAGCTGGTTTCTGACCACTTGTTCTTTGATATTCAGCCTTATAGCAATCTCTTCGATTGATAACCCTTGTTCTTTATTCAGTTCGAAAATCAGTGATTGTTGAGGCGCCAATGTTTTCTTTGCTTGTTGAAGACTGCGATTAAACTCATCAAAATCAATATCTTTTTCGATTTGATTTTCTTCAAACACCTCCTCGGAAATCTTCCCGGACATTTTAAGCGACATATAATCGGAAAAGAGCGGATTCCTCATTTGCCTTCGGAACTCGTTAAGCACTTTATTTCGTCCGATAGTAAAAAGAAACGATTTAAACGACAAGTCTTCCTTTAGCTCTTCGCGCTTAATCCAAACTTTTATAAACGTTTCTTGAACAATATCGTTAGTTACCGATTCCGACTCTGTCATACTGAAGACAAAAGCATATAACTGCGGAGCATAAATGCCATACAGGGAAGTAAACGCATCATACGATCCGGAAATCAGTTTTTTGACATATTGATCGGTAATATCCATAAACAGTCTTAAATAATCTTCCGCTCTAAAAAAGTACAGAATTAAGTAAATAGAATAAACATAAATTGGCTGCAATATTACTAATTATATACGATAAATCAAAAATATAACAAATTTAAGTTCCATCAATTCTTTCTACCTGTAACTGATGTGAGGAATTTGAGTTTTAGTCAAAATAATTTTTACCAATATTTTGTTTTTCTCTCAACTTGCACCGGCGCCGAAGGCGAAGCAATCGGACGTGCGGAAGGGCTTGCTGAAGTCGCCAGACTGAAAAATGAATTGAAAGTCATGGCTAAACGTTTATCAGAAAACAATCAATAACCAATAGCTGTTGAATTTTTTTTACATAAATATTTTTTTTTGTAAAAATAATATATATATTTGTGCCGTGAATCAT
>JGI994J12354_10002321_pt1 | contig 18668 bp, 13 predicted proteins | sample IntmicLarv3ML3BL_FD_12354 | JGI IMG/M metagenome (IMG submission 12354)
GCTCTTTTGCTTTGTTTTCTGCCTCCATACTTCTCGTTAGGCGTTGGATGTATTCCCGAATATTGACTCGCATCTTGTTAAAGGCATTGGTCACTACCCCTACTTCGTCCATCGAGTACACTTCCAGATCAGGGTTTTCAAAATTCCCTTCGGCTACTTCGTTGGCTGCTTTTGACAAGTTCTTGAGTGGCTTCGTGATTTGCCTCGTCAAAAGGATAATCAAAAGGATATTAAAAAAGGCAATAGCAATATTAATAAATGTACTAGTTTGTGCCAGAAATTCCAACGACGATGCCAAAACCGTATAGTTTGCTGAATTTTCCTTAAACTGCAAGTTGTTTAGACTAAAAATATATGAGTTCAGGTAATCATACATCGCACTAGCACTATCATAGCTTGCTCTGTACTTGCTAATATTTCTAGCCCGCCTCGCCTCAACTGTATCGTTGGCTAATTCTAAGTAGGTCTCCGAAAGCCCGTTTATATTCTTTTCCATAACTGCTTCGTCAGCCCCAAGGGTTTGGGTGTTTAATTCCTCTAGTAAGTTTCGGTACTCTTGCTCGTGACTATAATAATTGTTTAGAGCATCGCTGCCCTTGGTGTCTAAATACTCTTTTATATTTATCTGAATACCGTTTAATGCCTCTGATAATTCATTAATCTGGGCATTACTCGTATATGCCTGCTCGATTACTTTGAGGGCTTCGTTGATATTGGAATTCATATATAATGTAACCAAAAATGCCACCACTGATGTTACCAGGAAAATGGCAATTAATTTCGTCCGAATGGAGAGGTGGTTTAAGACTGCTCTCCCCCGACGAAAGATGTTTTGTTTCGTCATGGGGTCTCCTCCTCATTTGTAGCTTCTTTATCTATCCATGTTTTAATGTTTCCTTCATTGACTATCTCTGCCTCAACAGACACGTAATCGCTAACATAGCCGTATTTCTTATATTCACTAATGCTATTTACGGCACTGCGTCCCATTTCTTCCGCGTCAATTACGTATGTCGCTTGAATAATTCCTTTTTCAATTTCTTCGAGGATTGATTGCGTATAGTAAAAGCCAATTACTTTCACTTCACCAACACAGTTTAAGTCGATAAGCGTCTGGTAAACACTTTGCGTTTGCGCTAAAGACGTACAGACAATTATGTCTGGTCGCTGGCTTTTCTCTCGCAAAAGCATCCTTATTTGTTCTTCAACATTATAACTTTCACGTCCATCTATCGCTGGCGTGACCAGTGTGTAGTTCCCGCTATTCTCATCTAAGTATTTCTTTGCTCCAGAGATGGCTATTGTATTGTCTGTTTTGACATCTAGTTGGTCAAACAATACCATTATTTCGCCTTCGCCCTTTTTCTCTTCGCTTAAAGCTTCCGCGCAAAGGTCATACCCCATTTTGAATTTGTTAATCCCAACAAAGCTGCACCTTTTGCTGTCCATATCGTCTTCAAAAACTGTCACCACCGCGATTCCTTCTTCCATCGCTCGATTGATTAGCTGTTTTGTGCTGTTGTTCCCCGCTCCCTTTAAGATAATCGCATCAACTTTAGCGGCAATAGCTATTTCCAACAATTCGTCTTCTTTGTAATTGAGTGATAAATTTTCACCAAAATACTCAACATATATTCCGGCTTCCTCGCCTGCTGCCTTTGCTCCCTCGTAAATACTTTTGCCAAAGGGGTCTTCGCTGTCGCTCGAAATAAAAGCGCAGTGGTATTCATAAGAGGCTACTTCCTCTTCTTTGTTCTTAGGGTTTTGGTCTTCCCAAATGTGATAATAGCGCACACCAACAAAAACTACACTTAAAATAATGCAGCTAAGTAGCAAACAAATTATCCAAAAAATTTTGTCTCGCTCTTTTTTCACCTTCTGGCAACTCCTCCCATATAACAACAGGAGTATCAGTAAGATACTCCTGCCTATTATAGCATAACCTATTTGATTTCTTTAAACAATTCTTTGACTGTCGGATATATTTTTACGAATTTTTGATAACGTTCTTCGTACTTTGCAACTAGCTCGCTCTCTGGTTCTTCTGTTCCGATAACCTTGACTAGCTTCTCCGCCGCTTCTTCAACTGAACTATACTCTCCGCAAGCTACTGCTGCAAGAATCGCTCCGCCATATCCAGGGCCTTCTTCACTTTCAATCATCTCCACAGTAATCCCAAGTACGTTGGCGATAATCTTACGCCACAGTGGACTTCTTGCTCCGCCGCCACAAATCTTTGTCTTTTCAATCTTAATCCCTAACTTCTTAGCGACCTCAAAAGAATCTCTGATTCCGAAAGCTACTCCCTCAAGAACTGCTTGCGTCATATCTGCTCGACTCGTATCCATTGTCATGCCGATGAATGTTCCACGGGCATCAGGGTTGTTGTGTGGTGAACGCTCACCCATCAAGTATGGTAAGAAGAACACATTGTTTTCACCGAGTCCGTCTACTAAGTCCTCTTCTGCTGGATAATCTCTTGTTCCTAAAACTCCTGCCATCCACCATTTGCTACATGAACCAGCACATAACATACAGCCCATCAAATGGTAGTTGCCATCAGCATGGTCAAAAGCATGTAGGGCGTTATGTTCATCAACACCGAACTCTTTGCTAGAAATGAAAATCGTTCCACTTGTTCCTAGTGAAATATTACACTTTCCATCGCCAACTGTTCCTGTTCCAACTGCTGCCGCTGCGTTGTCTCCCGCCCCTGCAACAATCTTCACTGTCGTTGGGAATCCGAATTTCTCAGCTAGTTCGGGCTTGATGTCGCCAACAATTTCATAGCTTTCAAATAATTTTGGTAACTGTTCTTCGGTGATATCACAAACATCCATCATTTCCTTAGACCAGCATTTGTTCTTAACATCCAAAAGTAACATTCCTGATGCGTCCGAATAATCGGTGCAGTGTACTCCCGATAATTTATATGCTACATAGTCCTTTGGCAACATGATTTTCTTGATTTTAGCAAAATTATCTGGTTCATTGTTTTGTATCCACAAAATTTTAGGTGCTGTGAATCCTGCAAAAGCGATATTTGCTGTATACTCTGACAATTTTTCTTTGCCTATCTCCGTATTTAGATAGTCTGTTTCTTTGCCTGTTCTTCCATCATTCCAAAGGATTGCTGGGCGAATTACATTATCTTCTTCATCAAGGATTACTAAGCCGTGCATCTGCCCGCCAAAGCTAATTCCCGCGATGTCTTCTTTGTTACAGTCTGCCGTTAGTTCGGCTAGCCCTTCTTCTACCGCATTCCACCAGTCAGTAGGGTCTTGCTCCGACCACCCTGGTTGTGGAAAGTGCAATGGATAGTCTCTGGAAACGATATTCTTAATCTCGCCATTGCCTTCCATTAGCAGCATCTTAACTGCCGATGTTCCTAAATCTACTCCAATATATAACATATTTTTTTCCTCACTTGTCATTTATGAAAATGGGTTCTCTGTTCTGTATAATGTGCCTTTAGGTCTATTATAACCTATTTCTTCTACGTCCACACCTAAGTAGCGGAATACTTCAAATAGGGCTTTGCCATAGTGTCCAAAGGCAACGGCTCCGTGATGTGGGTAATTCCCTTCAATTAAAACGTGGCGATAAAATCTGCCCATTTCTGGAATTGCGAATATTCCAACTCCGCCGAATGATTTGGTTGCTACTGGTAATACTTCACCATGAGCAATGTAAGCACGAAGCTTAGAATCTGCGGTACTTTGGATACGGAAGAATGTAATATCACCAGGGATGATATCTCCTTCAAGTGTTCCTTGTGTAACTTCTTCTGGCAATGCTCTTGCCATAATCATTTGGTATTTCATCTCGCAGAATGATAACTTTTTAGAACTAGTATTTCCGCAGTGGAATCCCATAAATGTATCTTCAAGAGTATATTCAAATTTACCTTTGATATCTTCTTTGTACATGTCTTTTGGTACAGTGTTGTTGATGTCAAGCAATGTCACTGTATCTTCGCTTACGCAATATCCAATGAACTCACTTAATGCCCCATAAATATCTACTTCACAAGATACCGGAATCCCTTGTTCAGTCAAACGACTGTTTACATAACATGGCACAAAGCCGAATTGTGTTTGGAACGCTGGCCAGCATTTCCCTGCAATCGCTACATACTTTCTGTAACCGCGGTGTTCTTCTACCCAGTCAAGTAGTGTCACTTCATATTGTGCTAATTTTTCTAGGATTTCTGGCTTTTTATTTCCTTTGCCAAGTTCCTTTTCCATATCTTTTACTATAGCTGGAATACGTTTGTCTCCAGCATGTTCATTAAACGCTGCAAATAAATCAAGTTCTGAATTTTCTTCGATTTCAATATCTAAGTTATAAAGTTGTTTGATTGGCGCATTACAAGCTAAGAAGTTAAGTGGGCGAGGTCCAAAAGAAATGATTTTCAAATCTTTAAGTGCCACAACGCCACGAGCGATTGGAACAAATTCGTTAATCATTCTCGCACAGTCCTCAGCATCGCCAACTGGATAATCTGGGATATATGCTTTGATATTGCGAAGCTTTAGGTTGTAGCTTGCATTTAGCATTCCACAGTACGCGTCGCCACGTCCTTGAACTAAGTTGTCGCCGCTTTCTTCTGCTGCTGCTACGAACATAACTGGCCCATCAAAATGTTTTGCCAACAATGTTTCTGATATCTCTGGTCCAAAGTTGCCAAGATATACAACTAGTGCGTTACAGTTTGCTTTCTTAACATCTTCTAATGCTTGTACCATATGAATTTCGCTTTCTACGATACAGATAGGACATTCATAAATCTGGCTTGCATCATACTTTTTCTTATATGCACTAACTAATGCTTTTCTTCTGTTTACTGAAAGTTCCTCAGGGAAACAATCTCTACTCACTGCTACAATTCCGATTTTCATTTCTGGCATGTTATTCATCTTTCTTCCTCCTGTTAATCTACATTGTTTACATTTTGCAATAACTCTTAGATTTATCTTTNGTAAGTTAAGTTTTCGCCTTTTAGTCCAACGAAAGCATCGCCTTTGCCTTCCCATTCATCATGTGCTATCAACCATTTGTTGCGTGCCTGNAACAACTTATCTTCAGCAAAGTTGCCGGCAATCTCTGGTGTATCCGTATTGGTTCCCTTAGGTAACACTACTGCCACTTGAAAACCGTCTTCTTCTTTATTACATGGCGCAAAATGAAGCGTGGTTGCATAAAGTTCAACAGCACTCCCTTTTGGCGCTTCAAAAACTTCAATCTTTGAGGTGTCATAGCTAAAATCACTTTCAATATCTTGTTGTGACCCCAACATAAAGATAGTCGTCTTGTTTGAGATATTGACTTCTGAATCACGGTGATATTCAACTGCGTTTAGCGCTTTGTTATGTCCGTTACAATAACCGATTTGAATTGGCATACCGCCAAAGACGCTATCTCTAAATTCGTTGAATTCTGCACATCCTTCTAACTCTGCATCCGAAGGGGTATAAAAAACATCTTCGGGAATTTCTGTTTTTGCCAGTCTTCCTAGCAAATCAGAAACGTCCATATCTAGAACTCTTCCGTATTTACAAAAAGCTGCATCTGTAATCTTTTTAATCTCCATTTTGGCCTCCTGTTTTTAAATTAATTTGACAACACAGCGGCTTACTACACACAAAGTATTGTCAATTAGTTTACTCACTAAACTAAATATGCTATAATAATTTTACAATTATCTGAGGCAAATTGCAAGTTCTTTCTCTAATCCATTATAGAAATAACTTGTCTTCTGGAAAGGATTCCAAAATGGTAACTGGTAGCCAAGAATTAATCCGCGGTATGAACACTCAACTGGTCCTTGATATGATTATCTTTAAAGGTCCTATTTCGCGTGCAACCATCGCTGCTAACCTTGGGCTTACCAAAGCTACTGTTTCTGCCATTGTTCAAATTCTAATTGCCAAGTCCTTGGTATTAGAAGTCGGTAGCAAAGACACTAAGAAAGGNCGCCGTCCGATTATGCTAGAGTTAAATCGCGAATGTGGCTACATNATCTCTCTTGACTTGTCTTTGGAGTACATCACCGTCTTAACCGCCAATCTAGTTGGCGAAAACTGCTCTCTTAAAAGATATCCTAACCATGCCTCGCGGGAGGCCATCCTTTCTAAGATATCACAAGTGCTTGCAGATAGTATCGCCAATGCCCCCGATAGTCAATACGGTGTTGTTGGCGTCTCTTTAGCCATCCACGGTGTCGTTCACGACAACAAGGTCGTCTTTTTACCTTATTCACCTTATGATGGGATTGATTTTGCCGCTCATCTTGAAGACGTTTTTAAGTTGCCTGTTCTTGTTGAAAATGAAGCAAATCTGTCTGCTCTTGGCGAATGGGCATACTCTTTCCACAAAGACAACCTCTTAAATATTAGTATCCACTCTGGCATTGGGCTTGGCATCGTTATGAATAATAGATTGCTTTCTGGCCAAGATGGCTATGCTGGCGAGTTCGGGCATACTATCGTTGAGGTCGATGGGCGCGAATGTCCTTGTGGCAATTTTGGTTGCCTAGAACAATATGCTTCTGAGCGGATTTTACTAAAGGAACTATCAAGTATCAAAAACGAGAAAATCAACGCCGAAACCTTTGCTCTTTTGTATCGAAAAAAGGACCCCGATGCGATTCACACCATGGACCTTTTCATCAAATACATTGCTGTTGGCATCAACAACCTGTTACACACTTTTAATCCCGACACTATCGTTATCAACAGTTCTTTCACCATGTATTTCCCCGAAGTGTGCGAAACTATTACCAAACGACTACACAACACCATGCGAAAGTATTGCCGCTTAGTTCCTTCCAAATTACAAGATACTTCCATTTTACTTGGTGGTGTATACTTATGTAGTAGAAAATTTTTAGAATTATCAGAATAACGCCAAGAGACTTTTATCTCTTGGCGTTTTCGCGTCTGTTTAATCTTTTCGTTTATAGGCTTCCATCAATAACTTCATCAGTTTCTTGATAGCTTTCTGTATTTTCCATCAATTCATCGATGGTAAATGTCTTCGAATAAATTTCTTCTTTAGCGTAATGTTCGTTATCAACCACTGTCAATGTTATATCGCCTTCTGAGTCTGCAATTTCCCACCCGATGAAGATTGGAATTGTCACTCCTGGTTCTATCTCGTTGTAGTTGAAATTATTGCTTCCTGATAGGTATGCTTCTGGCAATGTATATCCTTCTTGCACCGCCTTTGTTCCAAGCGCCCACGAGAACGAAATAGCTTCATCAGAATTATTTGTAAATGTTCCTGCCAAAACAACGATTGGTGTTTCGTCGTATTTGCTTAGCCCGATAATCGCATCATCTACAGTAAACGTAAATTTACTTGCAGTATCTACAGAACCTGCAACTATTGAATCATCGCCTCCGTCGCCTTCTTCTAGCTTAATCTCTTTTTCAAGTACTGGTTCGGCGTTGTTCTTCCAATAATCTACCGCTTTGACTTCTATCGGTGCATTTGGGTCATTTAACTCATAAACAGCTCTAACTGCAAGGTCAGACCCGCCTTGAATTTCACGGTAAGAATTGTTGTCTAACTCTTCGTCATACGCCGGATGTTTGTAAGGAAGGTATCCTCTTTGCAATTCCGTTCCTTTTTGGAATACTTTGAAATCAAGTGCTCCGCCATAAGATGTTGCTTCGCTAGAGTTGTTAGTAAATGTCATATCAATAACAACGATATCTTTGTGTTCTTCGTTATCAGTCTTTAATACATTGTCGATTGTTATTGCAAAATCACTCTCTTCGATTCTTTTTTCAACGTCTGCAAGATTAATGGTTTCTTTCATAAATTCAACCATTTTGCCGTTTTCGCCATATGTTACTCCTGTTAGGACAACTTCTCCTTCGGTTTTGTCGCCGATTGCATAAACCGCTTGAGATTTTCCTGACCCTCCTGGCTCTATATTGCCTTCAACATTGACATAATTTTCGTCCATTGATGAAAGATATGATGAATTTAATGGTTCTCCGTCAATAGTTGCCGTAATATCATAGGCAATCATGCTTGCCGGAACATAATCTTTGCTTTTATTCTCTACGCTTAGATTTGCCACCAATACATCTCCATCATAAGTACCACAGGTAAAGACTTCGTCTATCGTTACGTCATATGGTGCCTTAGCGTTGCCGCCACCACCCATTCCGCCGCCTATTCCGTTGCATCCACTTAGCATAAGCGCAAACATACACACCATTGCTACTACTGTCATAACTCTTTGCTTTCTCATCTCTTCTTCCCCTTTAATAAAATTATTTTATAAATCTGGTACGTCTGGTCTACTTCGATCGTAAACATCTTCAACATCAAACAAATCATTTGTTCTTCTCGTTGCCTTATCCGGATTAATCAAGTCTTGGTATAATCGGTATCCGTCTAAGTTACGTCGTCCTTGCCTTACATAATTATCTCGTATCTGCAAGAAGTATTGTGCTGAATCGACATTACAGAAATAATTAAAACCGTGTTCCTTTAAGTATTGAAACTTTGGATCTGCTGGATCATAATCTTGCCAATCGTTTAGGTCTTCGCCGTGAGCGAAAATAATCGTATCTGGCGCCCCGACTATTGGCGTAATATTCTTCTCCCATCGCTCCGTATCTTGCTTTAGTTGGTCCATTGGAATCTGCGCAATGCGTCGATGTCCCCAAGTATGACTAGCAAATTCCCACCCTGTTGCTTTCATCGCATCAGCGATTTTAGTTGCGTTTGCTACATCTTCTTCAAAGTTAAAGTTTGGATGTGCATCAAGCCATGCTTTTTGGTCTTTGCTAATTCGCTCTGGGTCACGTGTGTTGTACACTTCATCTGTACGATATCCCAACACTCCATTATATCCTGTCAGCGCAATCGTCGCTTTGGCTCCGCGATAAGATGCGTCTGGATTATCTTTAACGAATTGGTCTAGCAATGGAACGTAATCATAATCGCCAACCGAAACACTACCGTCGCTTTCGATGTATTCATTTTTCACTTCGCCGTTTTCATCTAACACTAGCTTAGTCGCCATTCCACGGCCATCATAACTATGGTAATAACTCAAATCATCCATCGACATTACAAAAGCCTTTTTACCCGGTGGCAACATCAGTGGTTTTGATTTCATATGAACTATGCCGTCTTCACCAACTGTCTCTTCAATCAGGTCTCGTAAGTGAATCATCACATAGCCTCTATTATACATCTCCTGAGTTATTTTATTAAATTCATCTACCGTTGTCATCCATTGGCTAAATCCTGCGGCTGTCGAGTCTCCTCCGCCAAAACCTTTCTCTGTATCAACCACCAATGAATGGTAGAAAATATGTGTTACCTCATTAGGATTTACCGCTATACAACTATCTTTTGTTGCCTGATACTCTGCCTTCTTAGCTTGAATCTCAGTATCTCCCTCAGCTCCATCTATGCTGTCAAGGGTCTCCATCGCTGCGTCATAGTCATACTGCGTTGCCTGCAGCTCGGCTCTTGCCATCAACTCTTCTTTGCTGCCCACTTGTACTTCTTGCTCTGGCTCTTCCTCTTGTATCTCTACAGGCGCTGCCTCTGGCTCTTTGGTTGGTGTCACGCTCACCTCTGGCTCTTGTGTCTTTTCATCTTTCTTGCCGATATCCAGTTGCTTTGCCAAAACCCAAATGGCTCCGCCTAACAGGGCTAATAATATAATTAATATAATTGATTTTACAAACAATCGACGATTCGCGTTGCTTCGCCTTCTTGATCTTCTTTCGTTTCTCAATTTATACCCCTTTCAGAGTTCCTATTAAATGATTATAAAATAAATCTTCCCTTTTTTCAAGTCTCCCGCCTTCTTTGTCGATTCCCTTCATACATTAGCACTGTCGCCGCAACTGCTGCATTTAGCGATTCGACCTCCCCCGCCATCGGTATCTTAATCAACTTTTTTGCCACCTTTGTAAGTTCCTTGCTTAGCCCCTTCCCTTCATTGCCAATTAAAAAGGCGCTCCCTTTTTGATAATCCTCTTGATCATATGCCGTCTTTGCCTGCAAGTGGGCCGCGTATGTTGTTATTTTCTTTTTCTCAAGTTCTTTTAACACTGCTCCCATATCGTCCGTATATAGGAAAGGAATTCTGTATATCGACCCCATCGTTGCACGAGTTGTCTTGGGGTTATAAATATCCACACAGTTTTCGCTTAAAATAATTCCATCTACCCCAGCTCCTTCAGCTGTTCGGAAAATAGTTCCAACATTACCAGGGTCTTGTAAATCCTCTAGTATCAGCAAAAATGTCTCTGGCTTTTCTAGTAATTCTGTCAATTCATAATCCATCTGTTTCGCCACACAAAGTACTCCCTGTGGTGTTTTGGTATCAGACATTAGTTCAAATATCTTTTCATCTACTATTTCAACTACCATCCCCGCCAGCAAACTTTCATATTTGCTTGCAAATGCTTCCGTCGCATATACTTCTTTGATTTTTTCACGTGGCAACTCCTCAAACATTTTTAGCCCCTCCACAACAAAGGCCTTTTGTTCTTTGCGTGTCTTGCTATGCTTTTGAAGTGCTACGACATTCTTTATTTTGCTGTTTGCCTTGCTTGAAATCATCTAAGTTCTCCGCCCTTTAACAATAAAGGGGCGATGCTAAAAGCAAGCCCCTTTGTAATGTTTTATCTATTTTTGATAATGTGCTGATAGTGATTCTGCCACTTCATATTGGTATGCTGGAATTTCTTTTTCCATCGCTAGTGCTTCGTTGATATCAAAATCCGTATATTCGCCTTCTTTGTACGCTACTACTCGTTTGGTCTTTCCTTCCAGTAACAAGTCCACCGCATACGCTCCCATAATAGAGGCATATACTCGGTCCTTACAAGTTGGGCTTCCGCCTCTTTGCATATGTCCGAGAATGGTCGCTCTAGTATCAACTCCAGTCGCTGCTTCAATACGTTTGGCCATACTTGTTGAATGCCCAATCCCTTCTGCATTAACGATGATATGATGCTTTTTGCCTCTCTTGCGGTTGGCAATAATATTATCAACCAATATTTGTTCATCATAATCATATTTCTCTGGAATCAAGATGTCTTCTGCGCCGTTGGCAATTCCACACCAAAGAGCAATGTATCCCGCATTTCTTCCCATAACTTCAATGATGCTACAACGTTCATGTGATGTTGATGTATCACGAACTTTATCTATCGCTTCCATAGCGGTATTAACCGCTGTATCAAAGCCAATCGTATAATCTGTACACGCAATATCAAGGTCAATACTACCAGGTACTCCGATAACATTTAACCCTAGGTTCGCCAAATCTTTCGCGCCCCTAAAAGAACCATCTCCGCCGATAACTACAAGCCCGTCAATTCCGTGCTTCTTGCACGTCTCTATCGCCTTTTTCTGGCCTTCTAGCTCTTTTAATTCTGGACATCGCGCAGTATAAAGAATCGTCCCTCCACGCTCGATTGTGTCCGATACATCTTTGGCCTCCATGTCAATAACTTCGCCATTTATCAGTCCGTCGTAACCCTTTAGTACGCCCTTCATCTTGCACCCTTGTGCTAAACCGCGTCTTACCACAGCACGAATCGCTGCATTCATCCCTGGAGCGTCTCCACCGCTAGTCAAAACTGCAATGGTCTTAACTTCTTTTTTTGCTGTCATATAGTCTTCCTCCTGATAAGTTTAGTTTATCATAACTCCTCATAAAACTCTAGTCCTTTAACACCTGCTCCTGCCCTTCATAAAGGTTAAGACATTTGTAGTCTCATTGCCTCTTTTACGACGCGATTGCTTTCCTCGATATGCTCCGCTGCTGCTTCATTATCGTACTCTACCCCATCTTCTCCTATATATCTAATTAGATATCCATCTTTGTAATAAAATCTTGTTCCTGTAATTCCCCCTTGCGAAACAAACGCGAAATATAATTGTCCATCTTTAAAGAAATACTCTCTCTTGTAATTCCACCCATCCGTTCCCTGCGGTATTGAAATCTTTGATAGTGCACCTTCGTCATAAAAAAGAATTCCTTCACTTCTATCATGTCGTTCCATGCTGTTTAACCTGTTTTGCGTATCATTGTACCATTCTCGGATTCTTAACACTTCTTCTGGCACATTCACTTCTGCACTTATCCCACTTTCTACTGCAGGCGCTTCTTCTTCAGCTGGTTCCTGTGCACTCATTGTTATCGCTTCATTTTCGCGAAGCTTAGTATGGTCTGTCCATTTTAATATTGGAATTAAGTCATTAGGTGTCGGATATTCCTTCTCACTTTCAAGATACGCATCATACATATCACATACTTTTATAATACTTTCATCAGCGTAAAAGTTTGGCCATCCGTAGCGTGCAGGGTCTCCTACTGCTACTCTTTCGCCCTCTGGCAACCTCTGATAAAGGGTATCTCTCTCAATCTCAAAGCATGCGAAGAATCCTTTAACTGCCTCATCTATACTACCAAAATATCGTGTGTCTAGTTTCCCCGTTTCTCCACCACCTGCTCTTTCGATGCCGAATACACACGTCGTTTGATGCTCTTGCATAGATTCTTTGATATCTTCAATATCAAGTCCTTCATTGCTATAATCTTTCCACTGCCTTGGTAACACTTTGCTATAGCAAGCATCGGATCCCGCCATAAATGTAACTGGGGCAAAATTCAAATCTCCCACAATATGAAATGCCTCATCTTTGTATTCTAGCGCCGTGATTGCATTTTCTTCATAATGGCCATAATGTTCTTTTAGAAACTCTGCAAAAATGTATGTCCCTTCCGAAGCTTCTTTTAAATAGACGGCCAACTCACATGCTGGTGCCTCGGTCAAATTCCCCACCTCACCATTAGCACTGATTTCGTCTTGTGAAATCTCGCATATTTTTGTTACTTCTTCATCTTTCATCGCCAACACTACTAGCGAAATTTTGGTGTCTTCTTTATTAACAACAACCAGCATCTCTTCTTGTCCATCGCGGTCAAGGTCTTTCATTATTGCACTAACTACTCCTCGCGGGAGGTTGTTCTCTTCTCTTCCTACAACTATTTCTTGCGTTGCCAATCCTTCGCTTGCTATTATATTAGTCTCAATATAGTTACAGTATATCTTTTCTAGCTCTACTCGTGCTCGTTCTTTTTCCTCTTGGCTTGGTTCTTGACTTGGTTCTGGCGTTTTTGTTGCTTCTGCCTCTTTCGTCACTTCCGCACTTGGTGTTGGTGTGACCTCCTTTGTCACTTCTTGGATATTTTCTTCCCCTGGTGGATTATCGTCTGGTTTCTTAGATGAAAGGATTATACCTATTCCAAAAGCGGCACATATTATTACAGCCACAACTACTCCCAAAATAATCTTCTTCATTGGTGAGTTCACTTTTTCTGGCGGAGTTATTTGTTCCGTTACGATATTAGCTTCTTCTATATTTGGCTGTTCCTGTAATGGGCTTCCGCAATTTAGACAATATCTGCTATTTGTTGTCTTTTCTGCCCCGCAATTTTCACAATATCTCATCTTCTTTCTTCCCTCTCTGATTCTCGCTTTCTAACAATGCTGCTTCGCTAGACTACTTTGATATTTTCTTGCCCATACTTAGCATTTAATGATTCTATTAACTCACTATTTATTTTGACATTTCTGCTTGGCGGAAGTTTGTCTATTACCTTTTCGTCACGGATGTATATCGCCACATTGTCGTTCCCATCTGAATCTTTTAACGCCCCATATAATCCCGTTATCTTCTGCTCATACTCTTCTCGATTAGCGAACTGGACCCACAATCTACGTGAAACGTCCTCGAATCGCTTTATCTTTCCACAAATCAATTTGCTTGGTCTGTCTTCTTCCACAGAAACCCGTCCCTTAATAAACACTTTGGTGTCTACTTCCATTAGGCTAGCATTTTCCTCATAATCGCGCGGAAAAACGACAACTTCAACTGTCCCCACCAAATCTTCTAGTGTTAAAAATGCCATTGTTTTGTTGTTTCTTGTATATTTAATAGTCTTATCGGTAATCATTCCGCCTATCGTTTGGGTTGATTCATCCTCTACTTTAGGCTCACCTTTTTCTTCATCTGGCAAAAAGTCTGTTGTCACTGCGGTAATATTTTTTCGCCACAATCCTTCTACTTCCTCCAGCGGGTGTCCGCTTAGATAAATTCCAACAACTTCTTTTTCAAAGGCCAGTAATTGTTCCTTGTCAAATTCTTCGACTTGCGGAATAGCTATTTCATAACTCTTCTTCTCTTCTTCTCCCATCATGTCAAAAAGGCTCATCTGCCCTGACATTGACGCTTTCTTCTCCTGCGACACCGCCTCTAGTATTTGTGCATAAACCTGCATAAACTGACGACGATTTCCGCCTAACCCATCAAAAGCTCCCGCCTTAATGAAATTTTCAACCGTTCTTTTATTGACTTCTTTCCCTGTCAATCGCTCAATAAAGTCTTTGAGTGTTTTATAGTCCCCATGCTTTTTGCGTTCTTCGACAATAGCCTCTTGGACTGGTCTTCCAATACCCTTTATCGCTGATAACCCATAGCGGATATTGCCATTTTCAACTGAAAAGTTCCCTTCGCTTAGGTTGATATTTGGTGGCAATATTTCAATATTCATTTGTCGGCATGTCAATATGTATTCGGCAACTTTTCCTGCATTGTCAATACAAGAAGTCATTAGTGCCGCCATGAATTCAACTGGATAGTATGCCTTTAAATATGCTGTTTGATAAGAAACCACCGCATATGCTGCTGCGTGCGATTTGTTGAAAGCATATTTCGCAAAATCCGTCATGTCATCATATATCTTATTGGCGATGCTTTCTGAGATACCATTCTTCACGCACCCTGGGATATTCTCTGCTTCGTCTCCATGGACAAATGTTTGTCGCTCTTTGGCCATTACGCTGGCCTTTTTCTTAGACATCGCCCTTCTAAGCAAATCGCTTCGTCCAAGTGTGTATCCGCCTAAGTCTCGCACGATTTGCATAACTTGCTCTTGATAAACGATACATCCGTACGTAGGCTCTAAAATACTTTCTAGCTGTGGGCAAGAATACGTGATTGTCTCTGGGTGATTCTTCCCTCTAATATACTGCGGTATGAATTCCATTGGTCCCGGACGATACAGTGAAATCCCCGCGATAATATCTTCTAGGCTTTGCGGTTTTAGCTCCTTCATAAAGCTACTCATTCCCGCACTTTCTAATTGGAAAACACCTTCTGTTTTGGCTTCGCCAATCATTTTCAAAACTTTTTTATCGTTATAATCAACTTTTTCCATGTCCAACTTGATGCCCGTGCTTTCTTCCACCAACTGAACTGCTTTTTGGATAACTGTCAGTGTTCGTAGCCCAAGGAAGTCCATTTTCAAAAGTCCTAATTCTTCCAGTGTTGTCATCGTAAACTGTGTTGTGATTGAACCATCAGATGCTCGCGACAACGGAACGTACTCATCCGCCTCTTCTTGACAAATAACTACTCCCGCTGCATGCATTGATGCGTGGCGTGGCAATCCTTCTAATCGTTTGGACATATCAATTAATCCACCCACTTCTGGGTTTTCGTCGTAGAGGCTTCTCAATTCGCGATTTATCTCTAGTGCTTTTTTGATGGTAATCCCCAGTTCATTAGGAATCATCTTAGCAATCGTATCAACCTGCGCATATGGCATATTCAAGACACGCCCGACATCACGGATTACTCCTCGCGCCGCCATTGTTCCGAAAGTAATAATCTGCACTACTCGGTCTTTACCGTATTTTTCTACAACGTAATCAATAACTTCCTGCCTTCTTTCAAAGCAAAAGTCAATATCGATATCCGGCATAGAAATTCTATCTGGATTTAGGAATCGCTCAAATAGAAGTTGGTACTTTAGTGGGTCAAGTTTTGTAATTCCCAATGTATAGGACACTATACTTCCTGCCGCACTACCACGTCCTGGTCCGACGATGATACCCTGCTCTTCCGCATATTTGATAAAATCCCAAGTAATCAAGAAATAATCAACAAATCCCATTTCTTTGATGGTATTAAGTTCAAAGGCAAGCCTATCCTTTACCTCTGGTGTAATCGTCGGATATCGCTTTTCTAATCCTTCATGGCAAAGTTTGTTAAGGTATGTCCACGCGTCATATCCCTCTGGCACATCATAGTGTGGCAATTTTGTTACACCAAACTCTATCTCGACATTACACCTTTTACCAATCTTATAGGTGTTCTCCAGTGCTTGTGGCGCGTATGGAAACAACTCACTCATTTCCTCAGGGCTTTTAACATAATACTGCCCGCCGTCGTACCTCATCCGGTCTTCGTCATCTATCTTCTTGCCTGTTTGAATACACAACAAGACATCATGTGATGCCTCATCCTCTTTATATGTGTAATGAATATCATTCGTACAAACCAGTTCGATTCCAGTCTCTTCGCTCATCCGAACCAACTGCTGATTGACTAGTTTTTGTTCGGGAATCCCGTGGTCTTGCAGTTCTAGAAAATAATTCCCTTTGCCAAAGACTTTTTCATATTTTAGTGCGCTTTCCTTTGCTTCTTCATAAAATCCTTTTTGGATATTTCTTGCTACTTCTCCCGCCAGACATGCACTAAGCGCAATAATCCCCTCACTGTGTTCTTCTAAAACTTCCATGTCCACTCGTGGCTTATAATAAAATCCTTCCGTAAATCCCTTTGATACTATTTTCATCAAATTGCTATAGCCCGTATTATTTTCTGCTAATAAAACCAAATGATAGTAGCGGTCCTCGCCACCTACCAATTCTTTATCGAAACGCGAATTTGGTGCAACATAAATCTCGCAACCCATAATCGGCTTAACTCCTGCCTCTTTGGCCGCTCTATAAAAATCAATACACCCAAACATAACCCCATGGTCAGTAATTGCCGCCATCTCCATTCCAAGGTCTTTTACGCGCGAAACATATTCTTTTATCTTGTTCGAGCCATCTAATAGACTGTACTCCGTATGAACGTGTAGATGTGTGAAGTTCAAATAGGTTCTCCTTCTACTTCAAATAAATCTTGCCATTTTTCAATTCAACTTTGCCCTCTTTCATGAGTCTCCCCACCGCTCGCTTGAAAGCGTTTTTGCTAAGTGCAAATTTGTCTTTAATAACTTCTGGGGAAGCCTTGTCATCAAATGGCAAAACTCCATTTAACTCTCGTAACTCCGCTATAATTATAGCACTATCATCTCCGATTTGGTGTTGTACCTTCTTGCGTGCACTTAAATTCAGCTTGCCGTCTTCTCTAACGCTCGACACCCGAAATTCCATCATCTCTCCCAGTCGATAGTTCCCTTGCGCTTCTTGCTTTGGAATCATTCCTGAGTATTCATTATCAACAGCTACGAATACTCCGAAATTGTCACTAATCTCATAAACGCTTCCCACTACTTGGTCGCCAATAATATACGGCGAATTGGTTTTCAAATAATGATATACTTTCATCGTCGCGCACAAACGCTCACTTTTATCAATATAAAGTGCGACTAGACAACTGTCGCCTGCTTTTACTTTCTTGGTCTGTTCTTTAAAGGGTAACAGTAAGTCTTTTTCCAGCCCCCAATTCAAAAAGGCTCCGATTTGCCCTGTCTCAATGACTTCTAACACCGCTACTTTCCCCAGTTGGATTAGTGGTTCGTTTGTCGTTGCTATCAATCGGTCTGAAGAATCTTTATAGATGAAGACTTCTATTCCATCTCCTTCCATCGCTCCTTCAGGAACTTGTTTCTTGGGAAGCAAAACTCTCTTGTCTTCTTCTGCTTCCTGCGATTCACCAACATATACCCCGAAATCAACTTTTTTCACTATTGTAAGCTTTTGTTTACTGCCTAATTTTATCATATCTTTCCTTTGTCCCTCTTAGGGTAATTTCTCTTCGTTAAACTTTGCCAAATTCGACTAATGCATAAGGTCTTTTCTCTTCGTCGCACAGTGCTACTGTTATCTTATCATCTGACTCACCGATTAGCGGAACAATGCTTTTGCCCAATGTCGCCTGTGTTCTATACTCGACTCTTATCTGACTTATCTCTACTCCTGCCGGAAGATATGGCTCTGCCATCGCAACATATTGACCGTTGTTGACATGATGGTTTAGGTCTAAATTGGTCGGTCTCACTTCAAAAGGCGTCTCTTCCCTATAACTTTCGGGCATCGCTACTTTCCGCGGTGAATACTCCATGTCTAACTTTTCTTGAAGCGTATATCCTGCCAATTCTTCGTCGTCAATCTTCGTTGGCTTTTGATTCTTCACATCCATGTATGCCCATATTGTGTTGGCAAAGGCAAGTACTTCTCCATCGTTTCCTTCCATGGTGTAATTTCGATTGCCATAGAATCCCTTAAAATCATAAGGCCATGTGGATATCTTGACCCTCTCTGCAACCTTAGGTCTGCGCTTAATCTCAATCTGCCAGCTAAGAAGAAGCCATGCTTTTCCTTTTTGTGCTAATACCTCTGCTCCTATTCCCAAGTCATGTGATTCAAAGTTGCTGCTATCTTGGAAATAATTTACGATATTAGTAATAGTTAATCGTTCATCTTCGCCAACCTCGCTAAAGCGAATTCGACTGTCAAATGAGTAGCTCATAAGCCCTCCTTTATACTTTTCTAAAAAGGTCCTAGGCTTACACCTAAGACCAAAACAAGCTG
>JGI994J12354_10002322_pt1 | contig 18666 bp, 16 predicted proteins | sample IntmicLarv3ML3BL_FD_12354 | JGI IMG/M metagenome (IMG submission 12354)
TACGAGATTGGTCAGTGACTGGAGTTCAGACGTNNGCTCTTCCGATCTGTAGGAAAAACAATTATAACAATATTATTATCCTGTTTTTTAAAAAACAAAAAAATTCTAATAATTGATTTAGATTCAACAAATAATTGTATATATACAATTTTAGGTCTTAATAAAAAATCAAAAAGAAAAGAAAATAAAAAAACAAAGTATAAAATAATTAAATTTAATAATAGAATTGACATATTTTTAAATTATAAAAAAGAAATAGAAAAAAACAATTATGAAAACATAATAGAAGAAAATAGAAAAAAATATGATTTAATTTTAATTGATACAGAAAATAAAGAAATAGAAAAAAACAATAGTTTTTTTCCATTAATAAAAAATAGTAATTTATTTATTTTAATTTTAATTCCTAATTTAATAGAAATAAAAAAAGCAAATAAAATTTTAGAAGAGTTTATTAATAAATATAAAATTAATGAAGAAAAAATAAAAATTATTATAAATAAAAAAACAATTAATTCAATAAATAAAAATATAATATTAAATATTTTTTATAAATTTAAAATAATAGGAGAAATAAAATTAAATAATAGATATGATTTGATAATAAATAAAAATATTAATAAATTATATATTAATATTAGAACAAAAATAAAAACTAAAAAAGAATATGAAAAAATAATTATGAAAATATATAATTAGTAAAAACTAAATAGTTACCTTAATTTTGAAAATACTACTATAAAATAATAAAGAAAATTGGAAATTAAATAATAAAACACAACGGAATAGTAAAAAACAGAAAACACAATAAAAACATAAAAAGATCAACATAATGTATGGATAATGGTTTTTTTGATTTAATTTATTTGTTTTTTGTCAATTCAGTTTTGGTATTTCAAACAATCAAACATGTAATGATAGAAATAAAAAACTATTTACTATTTTATTTTTAATATAATTAAATAGTAATAAATATAATTAAATAAAAATTAAATATAATTAAATAAAAATTAAATATAATTAAATAAAAATTAAATATAATTAAATACAAAAATAATTTAATAAATATACTATTATATAAAATAAACAATTTAATAATAAATTTTAATAATAAAAAAATATTTAATAATACAATTAAATAATCAAAAACAAATAAAAAAAAGATATATTAATTTTTTTAATTAATTGTTAATATTAAATGCAAAAATAATAAACAATTAAAAATAAAGATAAAAAATATTAAACTATTAATAGTTTAATTATATAAAATAAAAATTCGCACAAAGATGATAAAGGTTGCAAATAAACATATAAAGAAAAAAGATATTTAGATAAAATGAATAAAAAGCAGAGTGAATAATAGAGGAATAGAGAAAAAGAAAAAATAGGATGAAAATATAAAAAGATCAACATAATAATAGAATAATAAGTTTTTTACCTTAAATAATTGTTTTTCTAAATTTAATATTATTATTTAGAATAAGTAAATACATAAAAATATATTAAAAAAATATTTAATTTTATTATATTTTATCTTATTAAATATAATAAAGTAAAAATAAAAAAAGAAACAATAATAAAATAAAGAATAAATATATTATTATTAAAAATAAATAAAAAATTAATAATATTATTAAATATAAAAAAACAAAACAAAAAATATATTTTAAGTATTTTAAATACATTTTAATAATGAATTTAAATATATTTAATTAAATAAAAAAATAAAACAAAAAAAGATAATAAAAACTAAAAATAAAATATATTAGATACAAAAATATATTTATATAAAAAAGGTTATTGGTTACAGAAAAGATATATAAAAATAAATTATTCAAATAAAAACGAATAAAAAACAGAATAAAAGATAACGGAACAGTAAAAGAGGTAAAATACAAGAAAAACACAAAAAAGTAAACATAATGTTTAAATAATTAAAAAAAGAATATGAAAAGGCAAAAAGAAAAGTAATAAAACAAATAATATTAAAGAGGTTAATAGTGAATAAAAATTATTAAATGTTAAAATATAAAGGTAAAAAATATTTAATATAATTAATTAAAATAAAAAATAGAAATAAAATAATTTATTTAATAATAAATAAAAAGTAGTTATTAAAAATAAATAAAAAAATTAAATTAAGAAAAAGTTATTAAATTAAATTATATAAAATATTAAATTAAGAAAATAAATAATAAAAAATTGAAAATAAGAAAAACAGCATAATGCAAAATAAATAAAGAAAGAAGGTTTAATATGGATAATATTTTAAATAATATAGAAAATAATTTAAATAGCAATTTAACAAGACAACATGAACAAAATAGCTTTTTACAATCTGCAATGGGGAAAATAATTAATACAGCTATGAATACAGGAATAAGATATTTGTTACCAGATTTAGTTGAGAATCAAGTAATTGAAATTAAAGATGCTATTATTAATAATGGTTTTAAAGAAGGTGTAAACAAGACTATAGAAAAGACAATGGATTTAGGTAAAAGTATAATAGGCATTTTTACAGGAGACTTTGATAATATTTCACAAGTAAAAACAGCTGTAGAAAAAGGTGGGTTGATTGATTCAACATCAAGTTTAATTGATAGTGTTCTAAATAAAGTTAATCAAGAAAATAAAATTCCTAAAGAAACTATTAATATAATTAAACAAGGTAAAAATATTATTTTAAAAAATATAAGTAGTAATGTAGAAAATATGTTAACATCTCAAATAAGTGCAATAGAAAAGCTGGATAATTATTCTAAAAACTGGAACAAATATTATGAGGATAAGAATTTTGAAGGAATGGAAAAAGAATATAAAAAGATAGAAAGTGAAATAAAAAAAGTAATTCCTATAGAAAAAACATTAAATGATATAAGAAAAATTGAGAACTTACATATGTTAATTAAAAATAATGGTAGAAATTTTGACATTAATGAAAATCAAATAGAATTAGCAGAAAAACTAATATAGAAATCGTGTCTGAAAAAGATTAATTCCCTAAGTTTTTAGTCAAATTTTCTTGCATATCTATGATTGTTTTAGTATAATACAATCATAGATAAAAATGCGAAAAGAGGTAGAAATAACAATGGAAAGACCAGGCGAAAAAATTATTGAAAGAAACATTGAAAAAGAAATGAAAACATCATACATTGATTATGCAATGAGTGTTATTGTACAACGTGCTCTTCCAGATGTAAGAGATGGATTAAAACCAGTACATAGAAGAATTTTATATTCAATGCATGAAGATGGAATAACTTCAGATAAAGGATATAGAAAATGTGCAAATACTGTTGGATCAGTTTTAGGAAGATATCATCCACATGGAGATTCTTCTGTATATGATGCAATGGTAAGAATGGCACAAGATTTTTCTTTAAGATATATGTTAATAGATGGACATGGGAATTTTGGTTCTATTGATGGAGATGGAGCAGCAGCAATGAGATATACAGAGGCAAGAATGTCTAAAATTTCAGAGCATATGCTAACAGATATAGAAAAAAATACAGTAGATTTTATGCCTAATTATGATGATAGATTACAAGAGCCAACAGTATTACCAGCAAAATTACCTACATTACTTATAAATGGATCATCAGGGATTGCGGTTGGTATGGCTACAAATATACCACCACACAACATAACAGAGGTAATAGATGGAATTATAAAGATAATAGATGAAGATGATGTATCAGATGAAGATTTAATGTCAGTTATAAAAGGACCAGATTTTCCAACTGAAGGAATAATTGTAGGTAGGGAAGGTATAAAACAAGCATATACAACAGGAAGAGGAAAAATAACAGTAAAAGCAGAAGCTGAAATAGAAGAAATGAATAATAATAGACAAAGAATAATTGTTAGATCTTTACCATACCAAGTGAATAAAGCAAAATTAATGGAAAACATATCAAATCTTGTTAGAGATAAAAGAGTAGAAGGTATTTCAGAACTAAGAGATGAGTCTGATAGAACTGAAAGAGTAAGAATTGTAATTGAATTAAAAAGAGATGCAAATGCTCAAGTTGTATTAAATCAATTATACAAAAATACTCAAATGCAAGATACTTTTGGAATAATAATGTTAGCACTTGTAAAAGGAGAACCAAAAGTTTTAACATTGAGACAAGTATTAGATTATTACATAGAGCATAGAAAAATAGTAGTTTTAAGAAGAACTCAATTTGAACTTGATAAAGCCTTAGCAAGAGCACATATATTAGAAGGTTTAAAGATAGCTTTAGATAATATTGATGAAGTAATAAAAATAATACGTTCATCATATGATGATTCTAAAGAAAAGTTAATAGAAAGATTTGGATTAAGTGATATACAAGCTCAAGCTATATTAGATATGAGACTTAAAACATTATCAGGATTACAAAGGGAAAAAATAGATGATGAATATAATGAATTGATGAAATTGATTGATCATTTAAGAGATATTCTAAATAGTGAAAGATTAGTTTTTGATATAATAAAAGAAGAACTTACAGAAATAAAAACTAAGTTTGGAGATGAAAGAAAAACTAAAATAACAGCAGCAGAAGGAGATATAGAATTAGAAGATCTAATAAAAGAAGAACAAACAGTAGTAGCATTAACACATTTTGGGTATATAAAGAGAGTACCAATTGATACTTATAGAAGTCAAAGAAGAGGTGGAAAAGGTATTACAGGTATATCTACTAGAGAGGAAGATTTTGTTAAACAGCTATTTACAGCTTCAACACATGACACAATATTATTCTTCAGTAATAAAGGAAAACTATATAGATTACGTGGATATGAAATACCAGAAGCAGGAAGGACAGCAAAAGGAACAGCAATAGTTAATTTATTAAGTTTAGATAATGGAGAAAAAATATCAGCAATAATACCAATTACTAATTTTGCTGAAGGAAAATATTTATTAATGGGAACAAAAAATGGATTAATAAAGAAAACAGCTTTAGTAGAATATAATTCAGCTAGAAAAACAGGATTACAAGCTATAACACTGAAAGAAGATGACGAGTTAATAGCTGTTGAATTAACAGATGGAGAAGATAATGTAGTTTTAGTTACAGAAAAAGGTATTTGTATAACTTTTGATGAAAAAGATGTAAGACCAATGGGAAGAACAGCACAAGGAGTAATAGGAATAAGAATAGATGAAAAAGATAGAGTAATAGGAATGAATTCTATTATAACAGGAAATGATGCTACATTACTTGCAATAACAGAAAATGGATTTGGAAAAAGAACAGAGCTAGAAGAATATAGAGTACAAAACAGAGGTGGAAAAGGAGTTATTACATATAAAGTAACACCAAAAACAGGAAAATTAGTAGGAGTAAAAATAACATCTGGAAATGAAGATGTTATGCTAATTACAGATAAAGGAACAGTAATAAGATTAAGTGTAAAAGAAGTTAGTGTGCTAGGAAGATCAACACAAGGAGTTACATTAATGAGGACAAATGATGGAGGAAAAGTTGTTAGTATAGAAACAATAGAGACAGAGGAAGAAGTTTAATTTAAAAAACAAATAAAAAAAGATTAGTTTTTACTAATCTTTTTTTATTTGTTTTTTAAATCTTATATCATCACCAAAAAATCTACAAATTTGATAATATCCTATGAATCTTGATACAAGTCTTTCATCATAATTTTTAAATAAATTTTGAAGAGTTAAATTTGTTGATATTATAGTTTTTGTTGGTTTTTTGTTTTGATTCAATAGCCTTGAATTTATTATATTGAAAAGTTCAGTTAGTTTTATGCTATTAGGTGTTTCAGTTCCTAAATCATCTATAATTAACAAATCAACATCTAAAAGGTTACTATAAAAATCTTTTGAAGAATTATTTTTTCCAAAACGATAATCTATAATGGTATCTAACATTACAGAAGAAGTCTGATATAGAACAGTTTTCCCTTTTGATAACAATTCTTTTGCAATGCAATTTGATAAAAATGTTTTACCAAGTCCAGTGTTACCTGTAAATAGTAAGTTTTTTTCATTAAAAGTATCAAAATCACTGACAAATGTTTCACAAATATTTTTAATTAATAAAATATTTTTTTTAGGAGAAAGTGTTGTTTTATATTTTTTCTCATCTGATTCATCAGAATATAAATTTTCATCAAAAGTATCAAAGTTTTCTTTATTCAAATTATTAATATTAGATTTATTATATTCAATATCAATAATTTTTTGTTTTAAACAAGTGCACATAACACTATTATTGTTATCTAAAACATAGCCAGTATCATTACAAAAAATACATTCATAGTGAGGTTTAAAAAACGAGTTTGATATTTCTAGTTTAGTTAATATGTCTGCTTTTTCAGCTTTTAATAAATTTATTTTTTCTTCAAAATTATTTTTTTGTAATTCATTAGGAGTAATAATTAATTTAGCTATAGAAATAGATAATAAATTTATTTCATCATTTATTTCTTTTAACCTAGGATTAGAAGAATATAAATGTTGTAATTTAATATCTAAAGCTTTTTCAGATGATATTCTTTTTTGAGAATATTCTTTTAATAATTCTTTTAATATAGTGTTTGACATATTCTTCCCCCTTTTACATTAATTATTAGCATATAGTGAATCTAAATTATCATAATTTCTTTGATCATAGTTAGAATAACTATTCTTTTTCTCAAGAGTTTTAATATCTTTTGTTTTCTTTTTCATATCTGTTAAAAATGTTTGTATTTCAGAAGATGTTTTAAAACCTCTATCATACCAATCAGACAATAATTTATTCAAATATTCAAAATTAGGATTGGCCTTAGAAGTAGTCCTTTTTAAAGCAATTTCAATAATGTCTATGCTATATGAAAAATCTATAATCCATTTTTCTATATAAGCACTTTCATATTGTGTTAAAGATCTAGAAAGTCCTAATTTTTTAGAAATTAATTTTTTCATTTTATTCAATGTTTCAAATTTATGATAATAATTTTCTAAATCAGTATATGTTTTTATATTGTTTTTTGACCAACTATCTGCAACTGTTTGAACATAATTTTTATGTAGTGCAGAACGTTCTAAGCAATAATTAAAAAGAGAAATCATTACTTGTTCATCAAAATGATATTTATTAAACCATAAATCAATATCAATGTACCATGAATTAGACATCATTCCTTGAAAACAAGATGTGTTAATTGTTTCTATTGCCTTAGCTCTATATTTATTTTTATTATTCTTTAAAGTTTGTTCAGGTGATGAAGAAAGCTTAGGAGAATATATTTTATGCAATTCTATTTCCTGAATATCATTTAAAATATATCCAGAAGTCTTTTTAGTAACTAATCCAAGTTCTTCCCAATAATCCATTGCAGAATGAATTGTTTTTAATGGAAGAGCAAGTTTTTTTGAAAGATCATTCAATTTTATCTCTTTATTATATTTTGATAAAAACAAAATATATAAATATACTTTTATAAAATCACCACTTGAATTTGATAAATATTCTGAAAAAAACAAGTCGGGAATTTCAGTGTTTGAAAACAAAAAAGATCTATCTTTTTGCTCTAATTTCATAATTCATATCTCCTTATCAACATAATTTAAAATGTTTTTTAATATCATGTCAAATTATATCAAAATTTATTGTTTTTTACAATAAATATATAAATAAAAGTTAATTACACAGATTCAAGAAATAGATCAAGATAAAGTTTTTTTATATAAAATAATTTTTCTGTTATTCATAAATTTACTAACATAATAAAAAACATAAATAATATTTTCATTATTAAAACCAATTATACTAAAAAGTAAAAGTGGAAAACAAAAAATAATAAAAATAAATAATTTAATATTAAAACTATTTATAAATAAATTTAAAAAACAAAAGATAGTACTACACCAAACAATATTTAATAACAAAACAGAATAATCTATGATTCCAAATAATTTGTTTTTGAATTTATAATTTTGAGGAAAAATAAAAGTCATAATAAACTCCTTATTAAAATTAATTTTCAAATAACCAAAACAAATAATTATTTACCAGAAAAATTAAAGTTGGAGAAATTTGATTGAACTTCTGTAGAAATTCCTCCTATTAATTCTTTTACATAAGTATTTGCACGAAGTAATGCATATAAAGAACCTACATACATAAATTTTGAAAAAATATTTTCTGAAAGGCATAAAGAAAATATTATTAATAGTATTATAGAAATTAAAATTTGAATAAATAACAAAGATAAAAAACCTTGAAGCCAGGTTTTAAAAAACCAAGAAGTAGAAGGAAGTAAAAAAGATAGAATGGCAAAAGGAGATAAAAGAATAAAAACTTTTATCATAATATAACGCAAAGAATAAGAAAAAATCAGATTAAACAAACTAACAGAAGAAAGACTTTTAATAATACCATCTAAAGAAAATATATCAAAACTAGGGTTTTCTATATAAAGAATAGAATTTATTTCAGTAATTAAACTAGAAAAACAAATATTTTTATTAAAAATTGTTTCTCCAATATTTCTTATTGATAATGATAAGATAGAATTAAAAGAAATAATTTTTTCACACAAAAAATATGAAGAATTAATAAAAATTATAATTAGAGCAAATTTAAAAAGAAACTGGTAAGGCCTTTGAACTTGTGTAAGAGTAAAATTTGAAACAAACAAATTAATACAATAATATAATAAGAAACCAATTAATAAAGAATTTACAATTAATAGAATACCATTTGAAGAAGAGGTACCTAACAGCTTTTCAAAATAGGAATCAGAAATAACAGAAGAATCTATAAAAACCATATCATCTAATACAAAATAAAGACTATTATCAATTGATGAAAATAGATTTTGAAAAAGGGTATTAAGAGTTTGAACAATTAAATCTGTTATATTAATTTCAATTTCTTCCAAATTAAATCACATCCTTTTATACTAAAGTTTTTATTGCAGCAAGAATTAAATCAATTGCAAGTATGAAACCATAAGCAAAAAGAGAACTTCGAATTACTTTTTTGCCTAATCTAATTCTTTCTTCATCTCCAAAACTAAATTTTTGTATAAAAATACCTGTACCAACTGCCACGGCAGCAGCAGGAGTTGAAATTTTTAAGATCCATTTTTCTACTTGTTCAAAACCTTTATTTATTGTAGTTACAAGTTTTGGATCAGCAGAAAAAGAAAAACTAAAAAAAGAGATGAAACAAAAAATAAATATAAATGAATAAAAAACTTTTTTTGACATAAATAACATTCCTTTCTAAAATAAGATAAATTAATAAGTTTAAAAAATATGGTAATTAGTTAGGTGAATTAAAGTATGGTAACATTTTAATTTTTGTTGGAGGAAGAATATAATCACCTAAAGATAAAAAAGATAAACAAGTGAAGGTTTCTAAGCTTCTTGTGAAAAAATTAGTATCATAAATAAATTCAGTTTTAGTATAAGTATTAACACTTTCAGATAAATTAGAATTATTAGAAATTAAAGAATTAGTTAAATAATTAAATTTAGTTTCTTTAGCATTTTCAGAAATGCTTTTAGAAACATATTCCTTTTCCTCTTTACCAAATTGTTTTTGAGAAGTTTCAATTGTGAAAATATCATCAGTTCTATACCATAATTTATTAATCAGATTTTGTGTAATTGTTTTTAAAGTATGTTCATTTTGTAGAGTGTTCAATAAAGAAGAATAGCTTTGAGAAGAAACAATATTAATACATTTTGCTTCTCTACTTTGAGAGAAAAAATCTGCATCAGTTTCTGTTATATATTCTTGATACTCATCACAAATAAAGCAACAAGGATTGAGAAAAGACTCAGAAGAATTTAATCTCATTAATACTTCAGACTGAAAATCTAATTTTAGATAGGCAGCAATAATTTTGGAAAGGTTTTTGTATTCAGAAATATTCATAGAAAGAACTACAATTTTTCCATTGTTTATAACTTCCTCAAAACTATTAAAAGTTAACAAGTCTTTAGAAGAACAAAAAGTATTTAGAACATCATAATCAGATATAAATAAATTGGTTATTCGAGAAATTTCTGATTTTAAAATAGATATAGTTCTATCATCTAAAGAAAAAAATTCTTTTTCAAAAAAGTTAATACAAGAAAGTGAATCATAAATATCAGATTCAGATAATTTATTTAATCTAAAGAGATTTTTTAAAATAGTAACTTTTTCAAAATAATAATCTTTATTAAATATTATTTTGTGAATTTCATCAAAAGTAACATAGTTATTATTATATAATCTACAAAATTTTATAGCTTCTGACAATATTTGCTCAGTTTTATCTAACCAAAAAGATTCAGAATTATTTTTAGAAAAAAGAGTTAGAATAGTTTTAAGCCTATTAGCAAGAACAGCAGCTTTCAAATTGGGTTTGTTAAGAGGATTATATTTATGTTTAGAATTTAAACCAATTATAATTAAATCATCTTCTCTATTATATTTTTTTGCATATTTTATTACTTGAGAATGATAATTACCTTTTGAATCTAGTATTAACATACCTAATTTTTTATTTGATGAAAAGCAATTGTATTTAATTAATTGAGAAGTAAAAGGATACATAGCAGAGCTTGTTTTTCCACTACCTATAGTACCAGTTATAAGAAAGTTTTGATACAATCCTTTTTCATGAATAACAATATCTTCATTAGTATAATAATTTTTTCCTATTAGTAATTTTAAAGAATTAACTTTATCATGAACTATGTTTTTTTGAGAATGGATTAAAGGAAAGTTACTTTTTTTAGAGTCAAAAAATCTAGAAAACAATGAATTTAAACAAATTATAGATGAAAGTAAATAAAAGATAATATAAAAAAGTTTAATATATTTCCAGGCAATAGGGTAATCAATACATATGTCAAAAGGTTCAAGACTATATGGGATAATAATAGTTTCTGAAAAATATAAAGAATAAAATAAAGAACAACCTATAATTATAAAAATAATAGAAAAGATAAAAACAAATAAGAATCTTTTAGAAAAATAAATTTTGAACATAATTTCCTCCAATTATTTATACTCTAAATTTTTAATATCCAATTTAGAACCTTGTTTATTGTGAAAGAATTTTATTTCAAAAAACATATAAAGAGTATAAAAAACAATAAAGATATTAATAATAAAAGATATAAAAAAAATATTTAATAAAAATTTGATATGTATCACCTACTGAAAATTTTTATTATGGTACAATAAAAAAATTTTTTTGTCTATACTTTTTTGAAAAAACATGTTAAAATGGTGAAAGTTGTTAAAAATAAACAGTTTTTTTGTCGAAAAAAATATTAAAAAGGAGGAAAAATAATGATTATAGAAAAAACAACAAAAATAGGAGATTTATTAAAAGAACATCCAGGAAAAGCAGAAATATTGTTATCAATTGGTATGCATTGTTTAGGTTGCCCAGCAGCACAAATGGAGACTATAGAAGAAGCTTGTGAAGTACATGGAGTAGATGCAAATGAATTAGTAGAAAAATTAAATGCATAAAAATAGGTAAATTAAAGAAAATATATTGACAATTCTAATAAAATATTGTAATATATAAAAGCGTTATGATTTTTCATAATGTACGGGGGCTATTAGCTCAGTTGGTAGAGCACTTGACTTTTAATCAAGTTGTCCCGCGTTCGAATCGCGGATAGCTCACCAAATGAATATTAAATTCAATTTAATATTCATTTATTTATGGCCCGTTGGTCAAGAGGTTAAGACATCGCCCTTTCACGGCGGGGACATGGGTTCGATTCCCGTACGGGTCACCACCAATGCCACTTTAGCTCAGTTGGTAGAGCAACTGATTTGTAATCAGTAGGTCATCCGTTCAAATCGGATAAGTGGCTCCATTACAAGGTCAAGAGTTTTGAGTATATTCTTAATTCTTGGCTTTTTTTAGCAATAATATAAAAAAACAAAATAAATTAAATAGACTTAAAAAGGTTTACAATAATCCTCGAAGTTGAGGGAATTTTTATTAAGTTGGGGAAATTTATTAAAATAATTTAGAAATGGTTGGTATGAAAATACTGTGCCATTTTTATTGTTTTTTAGAAATTTTTTATAATAATTTTAATTTATATATCAACTTAGATATATAAATATTGTTTTCTAAATTTTACAATGATATAATAAAAAAGAAAGATGAATACATGAAAGATAAAATTATAAGGGAGATACAAATTATGGAAAAAACTATTGAAAAAATAGATAACAATAAATTTATTCTATAAAATAATAAGTAGGTGATATAAGTTGAAAAAAAATATAATAGTAACAGGTGGATCTAGAGGAATAGGAAAAGGAATAGTAGAGATTTTGGCTAAACAGGGACATAATATAATTTTGAATTATAATAAATCAGAGGAAAAAGCTAAAATAATAAAAGAAAATTTAGAAAAAGAAAAATGTAATATAGAAATATTTAAAGCAGATGTTTCAAATAGAGAAGAAGTAAAAAAACTAATAGAGTTTTCTATAAAAAAACTAGGAACAATAGATGTATTAGTAAATAATGCAGGGATAGGACAAGTAAAAATGTTTACAGAAATAACAGATGAGGATTGGGACAATATGATTAAAAACAATTTAACATCAATATTTTATACTACACAAGAAGCAATTAAAAATATGATAAGTAATAAGTCAGGATGTATAATAAATATTTCTTCTATTTGGGGATTAATAGGAGGATCATGTGAAGTTCATTATTCAGCAAGTAAAGCGGGAATAGATGGAATGACCAAAGCATTAGCTAAAGAAATGGGCCCATCTAATATTAGAATAAACTCAATAGCTCCAGGATGTACAAAAACAGAAATGCTTGAAGATGTGAGTGAAGAAGAATTTGATCAAATAAGAAAAGAAACACCTTTAAACAAAATAGGTAAAGTAGAAGATATAGCAAAATGTGTAAAATGGTTAGTGGAAGATGAGTTTACTACTGGACAGGTAATATCTATAAATGGTGGATGGGTTATAACATAAAAAAAGATATCAAAAGATATCTTTTTTTATTTATAAATTAATTATTAACTTTTCTTTTATAATTTCCAGAAATAATTTTTGGTAAATAAGTTATTATCTTATAAACTGCTAAACGAACTTTTTTGCTTAGTATATAAGATTTACGAAGTTTTCTTGGAGTATCAATTGATAATTCAATATCTTTTACAATTAAATCTGTTTGAACCTTTTCTATTGGGAAAATATAATTAGTTGTATCATTATTATCCCATTTATCTTCATTATTTTTAAAACAAAAATTAAAAGAATCATAAGATCCTAAATCTATTTCTGCTTGAAAACCTAATTCAGTTTTTTTCATTTCAATTTCATTTAAGTCTTCCCATAGTAAACCAAACCCATAGTGTATATATACTTTCTCTGAGTTATCTTGGAAAAAATCTCCTGTATATGAGATTTTAATTTTTGAATTCTCTACCAACTTATCAGTATTGAAAAAAATATTTTTTGTTAATTCCATATTCTCTCCTCTTTTATCTTTAGATTATCTCATTATATTATTAAAAATTACATTATACAAGTATTTTATACAAAATTTTTAATAAAAATTAAAAAAGTTTAACGTAATATTTTACCTATTATATAAAAATCATCAGTATTCTTAATTTGTATTTGTGGATATTCTTTATTTTCAGCTTTTAAAACTATTTTTCCTCTTATCAATGAAAATTTTCTTATTAATATTTCACCATTATAATTAAAAAGACCAATATCTTTTGGATTAAGAGGTGTGTTAAATTCAACAAAAGCATATGAATCAATATCAAAAGAAGTATCCATTGAATCATCATTTACTTTTACAGCTATAGAAGAACTTGGAACAGTAGATGGACAATCAATTAAACCACCAAAAGAATCTATTGCAAGGACCTTATTATATGGAATGTGATCAACTACATCATATTTTTCTTGTTCTTCTGTTATTTGTTTGTCATAGGTATACATTAGTTGTTGATAAGGAATGTTCAAAGCTTTACAAATGTTTTTTAAAGCTTTATGACTTGGATTTCTTTCTCCTTTTTCTATATGTGTTAAATGACCAATGTTAATATCTGTTAATTTTGCAAGTTCAGTTTTTGTAATTCTCTTTTCTTTTCTTACTTTTGCAATCATGTCACCTATCATAAACATCAACCTCTTTTTCTAATTTTCTTCATTATATATAAAAAAAATACATTTGTCTACAAAGTGATATAAAAAATAACAAAATGAAAAAAAGATAATAATAAAAAACAAATAAAAAAATATAAACAAAAAAATAATAAAAACACCTTATACTGAATATATTTTAAATAATATGAAAAAAAATATTTAAAGAAAAAACAAAATATTGTAAAATAATCAATTTTGTGATAATCTTTTATAAGATGAGTAAACTTATATATGAGGAGAATTTTTATGGAAATCGATGAGAAAGTAGAAAAACAAGAAGAAATTGTTGAAAAAGTAGAAGAAGTAGTTGAAACAAAAGATGTTGAAACAGAAATTGAAAAAGAAAAACAAGAGGAAATAAAAGAGGAACAACCAGAAGAGGAAAAGAAAGATACTGAAAAAGTAATTTTTGAAGCAACAACAGAGAAAAATAAAAAAAATAAAGTTTTTATTTTTTCTGTTATAGGTGGAATAATAATATTTCTTTTATTATTTTTCTCAACAATATTTGCATTAATAAATATAAATAATTCTAAAATAATAAAAGGAATAAGTATAAATGGTATAGATGTATCAGGTTTAAGCATAGAAGAAGCTACTGACAAAATTAATAGCATGGTAGCAGATAAAGTAGAAGGAGAAATTCTTTTAAAGTATAAAGAATATCAAGAAACAATAGATAAAAAACAAATAGAATTAAAATATGATACTTCAGAAACAGTAAACAAAGCTTATCAAATAGGAAGAGATAATAATGTTTTTATAAACAATTTTAATATTATTAAAACAAAAATATCAAAAACAGATATAAAAATAAATATTGAATATAATGAAGAAGAGTTAGATAAAAAAATAGAAGGAATTAATGCAAATTTACCAGGAGCAGTTAAAGAAAGTAGTTATTATATAGAAGAAAATGAATTAATTGTTTTAAAAGGAAAAGAAGGTATTTTAATAAATTCAGAAGAATTGAAACAAAACATATTAAACAATTTAAATGATTTGGAAACAAATAATAATGAAATTCAAATAACAACAGAAACAAAGAAACCAGAAGAAATAGATATAAAAAAAATACATGAAGAAGTATATACTGAAGTAAAAGATGCATATTATACAACTAATCCATTCAAATTATACCCACATGTTAATGGAGTAGATTTTAACATAACAATTGAAGAGGCAGAAGAATTATTAAAAGAAGATAAAGAAGAATATATAATACCACTAAAAATTGTAAAACCTAAAATAACAACAGACCAAATAGGGTCAGAGGCTTTTCCAGATTTATTAGGAACATTTAATACAAAATATGATGCTGGAAATACATCAAGAAGTACAAATTTAATTTTAGCAGCAGGAAAAATAAACGGAACAGTAATAATGCCAGGAGATACTTTTTCATATAATAAAGTAGTAGGAGAAAGAACTATTGCTGCAGGATATAAAGAAGCAAAAATATATTCAAGTGGTCAGGTAATAGATGGACTTGGAGGAGGAATTTGTCAAATTTCTTCAACATTATATAATTCAGTAGTTTATGCAAATTTAGAAATTGTTAGCAGAAGAAATCATCAATTTTTAACATCATATGTTGGAGCTGGAAGAGATGCAACAGTGGTTTATGGAGCAACAGATTTCAAATTTAAAAACACAAGAAATTATCCAATAAGAATAAAAGCATCAGTTAAAAATGGAATTGCAAAAGTAGATATATATGGTATCAAAGAAGAAGAGTATGTTGTAGAGATAAAAAGTACAGTAACATCACAAATACCTTTTGGGATACAGTATATAGAAGATGGGTCATTAGCATCAGGTAAAGAAATAGTTGAACAAAAAGGTAACAATGGATGTAGAAGTGAAACATATAAAATAGTTTCTTTAAATGGAAAAGTAATAGAAAGAACACTATTATCTAAAGACACATATACTGCAATGCAAAAAATAATTAGAAGAGGATCAAAATTTATAGCACCAGAAGTAATACCAGATCCAATAATAGAAACACCACCAGTAGTGCCAGATATACCAGCACCAGATGTTGATCCTGTGACACCAGACCCTGTAACACCATAAAGAAAAATATATATGAAACTCTCTTTATTTAAAGAGAGTTTTTTCATAAAAAGCTAATATAGTATTTCTTGACATTAAAATGAATGCAATATATAATGTTTTAAGTTTAATAAAATGCGTTAGTAGCTCAGTTGGTAGAGCAGCAGACTCTTAAAATAATGGCGTTCTTATAAAAAAACTTATGTAAGTGTTGGTACATAAGAAGTTAAAAAAACAATATACATATATGTTTTTGGGGATTTCCCCAAATTTCTCCAACATACTAATTTAATATGGGTCATTAGCTTAGTTGGCAAAGCAAATCACTCTTAATGATGAGAGCCTCGGTTCGAGTCCGAGATGACCCACCATTTCAATAATTTTTAACAAATTGCACTGTATTAATTATTGTATGAATGCTTATGTAAAAAATTTATATAAGCATTTTTTTATCCAACACGTTCAAAGAAAACATCTTTATATGCTTTTTGCATTGCTTTTCTTTTTCGCTTTGCAGATACTCTAATATAATATTTTTGTGTAGTTTGAAAATCTGTATGTCCCATCAATCGCATTAGCACAATTTCTTCCATTCCCATTTCTGAACAATATGTTGCAAAAGAATGTCTTAATCCATATGGAGAAATCCTTTCCAATCCATTTTTTATGCAAAATTTAGGTAATGCACTAGAAAGTGTTTCTGATACATATGGTTCATAGGTTCTTCCTAAAAACACATATTCATTTTCTGACCATTTTCTTTTTTGTTTCTTCAATCTAGCAGATTTTTCAAAGCGAATCTGTTGATTTTTTTTATGTATTAACAACATATATTTCAATCTGGAATTTAAAGGTATTGTACGATAACTTTCAGTAGTTTTTAATTTGTCATCATGCCTTTCATGTCCTATTACTTTCAAGTTTTTATCATAAACAACGAAAGACTTATAAGCATTCCTAATTATTATTAAATCATTTTCAAAGTCAATGTCATTCCACCTTAATCCGACAGGCTTCTTCTGGTCTAATACCTGTTAAAAGCATAGTTTCGAACAAAACAGATTTATCTGTCATATCTTCTTCAAATTTGTCAAGCCATATATTCTGTCTCTCTGGTTCAATAAAAGGTGTTTTATCTTCTTCCTTTTTCGCTGGCTTTACAGGTTTATTTATGTCTTTTAAAGGGTCATGTGTCATCTTTCTCTTTTTTCTTGCATAGTCAAAGAGCATTGATAAAACTATATAAATGTTTCTTTTAATTTGATAACTAGTATTACTTTTAATTAATTTTTTTATAACTTCTTCATCAATTTCATTTAAATATACTTTCATCTCATTTTTGAAATATGGAAGTATGTTATTCATTAATGTTTTGTAATATCCATCTATAGTTTTTCTGCTTAATGGATTTGGATTATCTTCCGTTCCTATACATAATGCAAATTTATACTTTATCCAATCAGTTGAAATTTCTTCTAGTTTGCATAATTTTTCAATATTGTTTTGTTCAGATGGTTTTATTTCATTAATAATTTCACAATTTCTATTATCAGTAACATTATCATTTTTATTGTGACTCTGAGCAGTGTTGATTGGTAAAACCATTTTACCCAAAATATTAGAGTTTATAGAATTAATCTTATTTAATATTGAAAGTGTTTTTTCTGCTATTTCAGGTGCTAATATCAGCTTTAAAGCATTGATACTTTTAACAAGTCTTTCTTGAACAATATCACCTATTTTTGTGGTAATAAATCCATTTTGAAAATTATACTCAATATACTCATCCAATTCGTCCAATAAATTTAATGTGGCTTTTTCAGGCGTCTTACCACCTTTATATAATCTAGGACTTCTTTTACCACCCCCTACTTTAAATGATATCCTTGCTTCATAGTACTTTTTATTCACTATACGAACTGAAACTTCATATGGCTCAGCTCTTTCTTTAACTTTTTCCGATTTATTTCCTCCTTTTATGAAAAAAGGGTACAATAAATTTACTTGAAAAGTTATTAGAATAAATTTATTCTATTTTATTATTAAATTAATTAAAAATCAATTCATTCTACAACTTATCTTGTAAATTTTCCATAATTTCTGGCAATCCATATAGGAAGTTGTTTTTTATCTATTAAGATTTTTCCAGGCAATATTAAAGCTGGAAATCCTTTAACCTTTATAATTTCTAGCATAGTATTTCTCCCTATATTCATTAACTTACAGGCTTCTTTTACTGTAATTAATAAAGTTTCATCATTAATCCTAATCACCAATTCCTTTCTTTAACCATAACTGTAATATGTATAAAACTATTGTTTTTCAAACTCAATTACTTCTTGTGGCAGGTATCTTTTATATATAGAATTTAACATCATCTTAAAATTACTTTCATTTATTGTTATTTTCTTAATCAACATCATTC